>Ga0209390_10009876_pt1 | contig 11336 bp, 8 predicted proteins | sample BON01_FD_187212 | JGI IMG/M metagenome (GOLD analysis project Ga0209390, IMG submission 187212) | Freshwater microbial communities from Lake Bonney liftoff mats and glacier meltwater in Antarctica - BON-01 (SPAdes) (version 2) | ecosystem: Environmental > Aquatic > Freshwater > Ice > Glacier... | reverse complement strand
TGTGTGTGTGTGTGTGTGTGTGTGTGTGTGTGTGTGTGTGTGTGTGTGTGTGTGTGTGTGTGTGTGTGTGTGTGTGTGTGTGTGTGTGTGTGTGTGTGTGTGTGTGTGTGTGCGTGCGTGTGTGTGCGCGCGCGCGCGCGCGCGCGTGTGTGTGTGTTGATGTAGACCCCACCAGCGAGATCTAAAAAATTATACAACGCAGCATACACATATGCTCATACACGAATATAAGATCCGTCGAATCCAGAATAGGGCTCAAGGGGGGTTTCGGCTGAACCCCGGGTAAACTCCGAACTCTTAAGTAGCCGACGCCGGACCTCTTAGCCTAGGATAGCCGGCCGTAGCCTAGCCGCCGACGCCGAAGCCGGACCTCTTAGCCTAGGATAGCCCACCGACAACGATTAGCCTAGGTGTCCTTGGTTTATATGATTCAGAAAACTTACGCCTCCGCCTCGGCCGCCGCGTCATCGCCGCAGTGCTGGAGCAGGTGCTCCAGCTTCTTGGCCACGGCCAACTCCAGCTGGCCCAGCACGCGTCCCTCCTTCTTGAGCGCAAGCACAGACCTGTCGGGTTCAGGGTTCAGGGTTACGGGTTAACCCTAACCCCTTAACCCGAGCCCAGCGCGCGTCCCTCGTTCTTGAGCGCCAGCACAGACCTGCATATAAAGAAAAGTGGAGGAGGTGTGTTGGGGTAGTGGCGGGCGTTTACTAGAAAACGCGGTGAGAGGCTGCAAATAGAAAGAGGTTAATCAGCCTAATTGCCATAGGTAGAGCGGGTTCGGCGTTCGGCGGGCTACGTATTGTGGCGGGTGGGGCCTATTAAATGGGGGAAGGACTCGTTACATAGCGGCGGCTCCGTGAAAAGCCTCATTGCCTCCAAACCGTGGGAATGTGACAACCGGGAGTCGAACCCACGTCCTCTGGATGCATGACTGGAGACAGTACTACTCCTCTGATAAGATCAGCTGTGATGACTGCTACTGGAATCCATCGCCTGATAGATCGGGATGTATGTGTGGCAGCTACTGCTCACAACTTGGCCTTTACAAGAAATTCGTTTACGTCGAGGCTGTTGTGCACGAAACAAGCACCCTTTCATTCTCCCCGCCCACCTGCATTGCCCACCCTGCTCCAGTACTATTGCACGATTATTGGACAGTATAAGGCTCCCCTTCCGACCTCCCGTGTGTATGCTATACACCATACATTATTGGTGATGGCAATATCGTAGAAAGGCCAACTCACAACACCTGTCGCTCTCGCCCTCGCGCGCGCCACCCTGCACCTCGGCGTTGAAAGTCGCGACCTGCGCGCGCACGCGCGCGAGCTCCGTCTCGAGGCTTGTCCGTTGGTGGCGCGCTCGCAGGGAGGCGGCGGAGGCAACCTGCATAAAAAGAGTTGCAGGTATAGATTAGTAGCTAACTGTTGTTGCCCAGGAGGGACCTTCGCCCACTGGACCACCATCAGCGCGCGAGTTCCGTCTCGAGGCTCGTCCGTTGGTGACGCGCGCGTAGAGAGGCGGCGGAGGCCACCTGCAAGAAAGATGATGATCAGTTTAGCCCTGCGAAACACCGAACACCTCCTCCCCACCACAGCAGCCGGCCCGCAGCGGCTCACACCGTTGCACGTGTGGGTCAGTAGCTGGCAGAAGAAGACGCAGGTAGGTTGGTTTCCCATCGTCCGCTGGTGGCGTGCGGGTAGTGAGGCGGCGGAGGCCACCTGCAAGAAGAATTGCAATACGCCTTGGTGTGGTGCTTTACCCTGGGTTAATCCCAGGTTAACAAGGGGTATTGAACCACAAAACGTGGCTGAATTAACCACAAAGAGAAGAAAGTCCCCCCTCGCAAGGCCATCCTCACCAAGGCTTATTATAGTTTAGTAGTAGCAGAAGGAGACGCAGGCAACCTGCAAGAAGGGTTGCAGGTATAGATTATTAGTTGTAGAGGACAAACGACCACTATGCCAGTTGTCATCTAAGCGCTTCGAGGACAACTGGCAGCGTGGTCTTTTGTCCTCTACAATAGGTTAGTAGTAGTAAACAGAAAGAGACCTAGGTAGTTTGTGTTCCCATCGTCCGCTGATGACGCGCGCGTAGAGAGGCGGCGGAGGAAACCTGCAAGAAGGGTGGCAAGAATAGGTTAGCAGCTAGCAGAAGGAGGCAACCTGAAAGAAGGGTGGCAAGTATAGGTTAGTAGCTAACAGAAGAAGATGCAGGCAACTTGCAAGAAGGGTTGCAAGTATAGGTTAGTAGCTGTGGAGGACAAAAGACCACTATGCCAGTTTTCCTCTACGCGCTTAGAGGACAACTGGCAGCGTGGTCTTTTGTCCTCTACAATAGGTTAGTAGCTAACAGAAGAAGACGCAGGTAGATTGTTTTCCCATAGTCCGCTGATGACGCGCGCGTAGCGAGACGCCGGAGGCAACCTACAAGAAGAATTGCAGGAGAGCGAGAGCGAGCGAGAGGCAAGACGAGGAACAGATGCCACGGGAAACAGGAACACGACAGGAGAGGACCCCACCCACAGGGGACCCACACGGGCCACACAGGGGACCTACACAGAACACACAGACAGCAGGTATAGGTACCAGTGACTATCTGGGGTTCGACTCCTGGTAGGCCGCAAGTGGTGAACTCTTCGGGAATCGGGTGAGCGCCTTTCAGAAACCCGATATTTTGTAGAGGACAAAAGACCACTCTACCAGTTGTCCTCTAAGCGCTTAGAGGACAACTGGCAGAGTGGTCTTTTGTCCTCTACATAGGTTAGTAGCTAGCAGAAGGAGACGCAAGTAGGTTGGTTTCTGTTGTTAGCCAGGAGGGAGCTTCGCCCACTGGACCACCATCAACGCTGATGGTGGTCCAGTGGGCGAACGTCCCTCCTGGCTGACAACAAAACAGGAGTCCTCACCGGAGAGACTGACTGGGTGCGATCACCCAAACTGCCCGCCGCGAACGACTCGCGATACGTGCGTCCCGTAGCTAACAGAAGGAGACGTAGGTAGGTTGTGTTCCCTCGCAAAACAAACCATCCACGCGGCGCGGGCGCCCCTGTATGGTTGATACGTATCAGTATCGGGTCTTTTTTGTAAATGTGGGTTAAGGGTACACCCTCTGAACCCAGGGTCCACCCTAACTCCCTGATTAACCCACGTATACAAACACGACGCGATACTGATACGTATCAACAATAGGGGGGCTATACGTGGGTTAAGGGTACACCCTCTGAACCCAGGGTCCACCTTAACTCCCTGATTAACCCACGTATACAAACAAGACGCGATACTGATACGTATCAATAATAGGGGGCTATACGTGGGTTAAGGGTACACCCTCTGAACACAGGGTTCACCCTAACTCCCTAAACACTTGACCCACGTATACAAAACAGACGCGATACTGATACGTATCGACAGTAGGGGACAGTAGGGGGGCGCAGCGCGGCCCTGTATGATGCGGCGTATCAACAGTAGGGGGGCGCGACACTTAACCCACGTATACAAAACAGACGCGATACTGATACGTATCAGCGCAGGCGCATGTGCTCCGGGATGGGATGGGCCTCGAGCTTTATCACGCTTAGCCTTTACAAGATATTGTTTATCTTCACAGCTTCATTGTGGGAGTCAATCCTCCTTTTATTGCTCCCCCCCCTTGCAAAGCCTACCCTATTGCAATACTATTGCACGACCATTACGCAATATACGCCCCCCCCCCACCGACCTCCCTTGTGTATGCCATACACCATATAATATTGGTGATGGCAATATCTGTAGAGGAAACGTGCCGTACTGTACCAGTTGTGCCACTTTTCCTCTAAGCGTTTAGAGGGAAAGTGACACGAAAACGTGCCGTACTGTACCAGTTGTGCCACTATTCTTCTACACAACATCGGATTTCTGGAAGGCGCTCACCCGACTGCCGCAGAGTTCACCACTTGCGGCACACCGGGAGTCGAACCCCAGATAGTCGCTGTTTTGTAGAAGAAAAGTGGCACAACTGGTATAGTACGGCACGTGTCCTCTACAATATCGTGTAAAGGCCAATTATCACCTGTTCGGCCAGCGCCGCCTGCTGCCGCTGGTAGAAGCGGCCCAGCGCGAAGTGCGCCTTGGACGACGCCTTGGGCCCCACCTGTACACGAACAGGGACGGTGGGGTGGGTTCGTAGAGAAGGCGTGATTGGTAGCTGGACGTCAGAAGAGAAACGGGCCACACACAAACACACGACAAGAACAACACCACACACGACCACCTTGGGCCCCACCTGTACACGAACAGGGACGGTGGGGTGGGTCGGTAGATAAGGCGTGATTGGTTCTTCCATCGTAGCTGGACGTAAGAAAAGAAAGAGGGACGACGCTTTGGGACCCACCTGTACATGAACAGGGACGGTGGGGTGGGTTCGTAGACAAGGCGTGATTACTTCTACTCTCGTAGCTGGACGTAAGAAGAGAAACGGGTCGCGCACACAAACACACGACACGAACACCACCACAAACGACCACACTACACGAACAGGGATGGTGGGGTGGGTTCGTAAACAAGGCGTGATTACTTCTACTCTCGTAGCTGGACGTAAGAAGAGAAACAGGCCACACACACAAACACACGACACGAACTCCACCACAAACGACCACACTACACGAACAGGGATGGTGGGGTGGGTTCGTAGACAAGGCGGGATTGGTCCTACTCTCGTAGCTGGACGTAAGAAGAGAAACAGGCCACACACACAAACACACGACACGAACTCCACCACAAACGACCACACTACACGAACAGGGATTGTGGGGTGGGTTCGTAGACAAGGCGGGATTGGTCCTACTCTCGTAGCTGGACGTAAGAAGAGAAACGGATCACACACAAAAACACACGACAAGAACAACACCACAAACGACCACACGAAGAACCACCTCCCCTCACTTAACAATGACCGAAGGTGGCTGAACGGGGACAGTGGGGAAGGACGGAGTCCTTGGGCCCCACCTTGGCCTGTACAATATATTCTTTTACTTCGAGTCATTTGTGCACGAATTAATCGTCCTTTCATTCCTCCCGCCCACCTGCATTGCCCACACTTTTGCAATACTACTGCACGACTATTGGGCAGTGTACCACGCCTTCTCCACCCCCCTCTTTTGTATGCCATACACCATATAAGATTGGTAGTAACAATATCGTGTAAAGGCCACGTCCCACCTGGTCCGCAAGCCGCTGTGCGCCGAGCAGCACCTCTTCGATCGCCTGGCGCCGTTCACAGCGCAAGTCGTCGAGCCAGCCCATACATACGACCCCCCATCGAACTCTCGTGTGTATGCTACAGTATGCACATGCACCATACACTATTGGTAGTAATAAAGGCCAAGCCCCACCTGGTCCGCGAGCCGCTGTGCGCCGAGCAGCACCTCTTCGATCGCCTGGCGCCGTTCACAGCGCAAGTCGTCGAGCCAGCCCATACATACGACCCCCCATCGAACTCTCGTGTGTATGCTACAGTATGCACATGCACCATACACTATTGGTAGTAATAAAGGCCAAGCCCCACCTGGTCCGCAAGTCGCTGTGCGCCGAGCAGCACCTCTTCGATCGCCTGGCGCCGCTCACAGCGCAAGTCATCGAGCCAGCCGCCGTAGCGCCGCGCGAGTCGCACGCGCAGCGCCACAAGGGTGGGCGAGCGCGCGCCGCCCGGCCGCGCGAGGTCGGCGTGCAGCCCGCGGGCGAGGCGCACCGCCTCCGCCTTGGCCGGCCCGCCAGAGACCCAGAGCAGCTTGGTCTCCTGCCACCGCAGCCCGATGACCATCTGTACACCAACAGGGACGTGTGGGGGGGGTTCCTAGCTAGAGGCGAGGAGGCGTGATTGGTTCTGATCACGAACAGGGACGTGTGGGGTGGGTTCCTAGCTAGAAGCGAGGAGGCGTGATTGGTTCTTATCGCGAATAGGGACGGTGGGGTGGGTTCCTAGCTAGAAGCGAGGAGGCGTGATTGGTTCTTATCGCGAATAGGGACGGTGGGGTGGGTTCCTAGCTAGAAGCGAGGAGGCGTGATTGGTCTCCTGCCACCGCAGCCCAATGCCCATCTGTACACGAACATGGACGTGTATATAACAAAAAGTAAGGGACAGGGTGCGTTCACGTAGGGCGCGGCGTGTTTACTATACAACTAGTCTTGAGTACGAGGCGGAAATAGAAGGCGGCGGGTGCGCTCAAGTCTATTTGTAGCTCGTGAGAACGGCGTGCGAATTAAGGGACAGGTAATTACAAGTCGGCGTCAATGGGGTGGGGTCCGTAGCTAGAGGCGAGAAGGCGTGATTGGGTTCTAGTCTCGTAGCTGGACACCAACGGGGACGGTGTGGGTGGGGTTTGTAGAGGACAACTGGCATAGTGGTCTTTTGCGCCTTCCAGAAAACCGATGTTTTGTAGAGGACAAAAGACCACTATGCCAGTTGTCCTCTAAGCGCTTAGAGGACAACTGGCATAGTGCTCTTTTGTCCTCTACAGGGTAAGGGAAGGATCTAGTTGGCGCGCACGTCAGCCAGCGCAGGGGTGCTCCCGCCGTCGATTGTAGCGATCCGCAGCGCCTCGCTCGCACGGCAGAGCAGCGCTCGCGCCGCGGGAACGTCTCCGCACCGCCGCGCCGCCCTGGCGCAGCGCGACCAGAGCCGCGCGCGATCCGCGGCGGGCGCGTGCAGCCGCTCGAGCAGCGCGCCGTGGCACGCAAGCAACGACTCCAGGCGGCGCAAAGCCTCAATCCGCGATACGCGCTGCGCCTGTGGCAGGGACGCGTCCATTAGCACGTCGGCTTGGCCTTTACAAGAAATTCGTTCACGTCGAGGCTGTTGTGCACGAAACAAGCACCCTTTCATTCTCCCCGCCCACCTGCATTGCCCACCCTGCTCCAGTACTATTGCACGATTATTGGACAGTATAAGGCTCCCCTTCCGACCTCCCGTGTGTATGCTATACACCATACATTATTGGTCATAACAATATCGTGTAAATGCCAAACGTCGGCCTCGTCCATGTAGTGAGCGGTGAGCACGAGCACGCGGCCATATACAAATAGATAGACACACACACACACACACACATACATAGATATATAGATATCTAGATATATAGATAATGTACGCACGACAATCCGATCTGCTGGGGAGAAGGACGAGTCCAGCTGCGAGAGTGTCGCGTCCATCAGTGGACGCCACGCGTCGGCGAAACTTCGCCGCTCGCCCCCGGCCTGCGACGAGCAGAAGGGCGCCTGCGAAGCGCCCTGGGACGCACACGGGTGTTGGCTCGCTGAGGCAAAGGCGAAGCCCGGATTCGTTGGATCGGCGCGGCCGAGCGCGGCGGCGGCGGACCGCAGAGCGGCGCACTGCGCGAGGGCGCTCAGCTGAGGCAGCGCGGCCGTGACCGACTCTGGGTGCGAGCGGCCGAGGAGGCAGAGGGAGGAGCGCGCGGCCGTAGCGGCGGCGGAGGCGGCGGAGGCGGAAGCGGAAGCGGTGGGGTCGGCGGCGCTGCCCAGCAGACTCAGCGAGTCGAGCGCAGCCGCCAACGCGCCGCCCGCCCCGCCAAAACTCGCGGCTGCGCCCGCGTGCCGCTGCGCCGCCTCGGCGCCGCCTGCACCGCCCCACTGCCCCAGCCGCCACGCGACCTCCTCGGCCGCAGCGGCCGGCGCGCCGTGCCCCTCCGAACTCTGCCACGCCAGGTGCGACGCAGCGAGCGCAAAGCAGCCGCGCTTCAGCAGCGGCGCCAGCACGCCGCGGCCGGCCCGCGACGCGCACGCGCCGGTCATCGGATCCGCAGACGCGCTGCCCCCGGTCCGGAACGCAGCGTCGAGGGCGGCGAGGGCGATGCCGTCGGCGAGCCCGCTGCCGCCCAGGTGGGAGCGGAGCAGCAGCGGGGCGCCCCTAGGCGAGAGGAGCGCAGGAGACGCCTCGCCGAAAAGACCCAGCCGCGCCGCCGCCGCCGCCTCCACCGCCCGCTCTCGCCGCCCCTCCTCCCCCTCCGGAGCAGGTTGGCCGTTCCCAGCCCGTTGGTGCGTCTGCACAGCAGCGAGGGGACTCGCGCGGCGCAGCTCGAGCAGAAATAGGGCGGTCGCGTTGGCGCCGACGCGCACCGCAGCCTCCGCCGCGCGGGAAAGGTCCATCTCGCGCCAAAACTCCCGCGCGCCCTCTGCGGAAACACTCTCCTCCGTGTCCATCGCGCAGCCGTCCCCTTCCTCCTCCTCCTCCTCCTCCGAGTCGTGCGTCCCCAGGCAGCGTCCCGCCTCCCCCCTCGCGCTCAGCCAGACGAGCACCTCGAGCGACAGCCGCGTCGCGCCCTTCCACTCTCGCCACGCCGCGCCATCGGAAACGCCGCCGGAGCAGTTTAAGGACGCCGAGCCGCGCGGTGGCGGAGAACCGTAAGCGGCGCTCATGACGGCGGCGAGGGCGGCGGCGCGGCGCGGCTGGCTGGTAACGCTCTGCATGGCCGGGCCGAGCAGCGTACGCGCCAGGGCGACGTTCGCCTCGGCCACGGGCGCGCACGCGGCAAGCAGGCCGTCGGAGCAGGAGCGAAGCAGCGCGGCGGCGCAAACGCACACCCACGCGCCACCGGGGTGGCTGCCGCCGCCGCGCCACATGGACACGTCCGTCGCGCCCACGGCATGCGAAGTCACCGCCCCTCCACCCACGGTATGCGAAGTCACCGGATATACGGCCGCCGCGCTGCTGGCGCCCACGGTATGCAAAGTCACCGCCCCTCCGCCCACCGCGCTGCTGGCGCTGCCCGCGGACAGGTACTCTTGCAGGTGGAAGGCGGCCGAGCGCTGCGCCGGGTTGGGACTGCGCCGGAGCGTCTGCATCGCCGCAATCGCCGCGCCTCGCGCCAGCTCGCCCGAGGCACCATCAAAGATACCGCCGAGGGCCAGCGACGCGCACAGCGGGGCCGCGGGCGCGCAGCCACCAGAGAGCAGGCACGCGTGAAGCGCCCACAGAGCGAGCGGGTGCGTGGCGGCGAGGCCGGTGGGCGGCGGCAGGAGCGTGAGGGGCGCGGGGCGGGGTCCGGCGCCGAGGGGCGGGCCGAGCAGCCCCAGGCAGTGAGCGGCGGCCTCGGCCAGGCGCGGCGGTATCGGGTGCGCGTGCGGCGGCCCGGCGCGCAGCAGCGCCAGCAGCCAGCCGCGCGTGGCGTCGAGGGTGTCGAGCGGGAGGGAGCGCACGCGCCAGGGCGAGCGAAGCAGCCGACCGCAGTGGCTCAGCGCACCGCGCAACTCGGCGCGCGCGCCGGGCCAAGTCTCATCGAACGTGGCGCAGAAGGCGAGCTCCCGCGCCACCAGAGACGCCTCGGCAGCCGACCCGTCGCCCACGCCAACCCCACCAACGGAGCCGCCGGTCGCCGAGAGCAGGCCGCCACTCGCTGCGCCGGCTGCCTCCGCCGCTCGCTCGGCCTCTGGCCGCGCCACCTGCTGCGCCGCAACCAGGGCGGCCAGCCCAGCGCACAGGGGCTCGGAGAGTTGGGGCGCTAGCGGCGGCAGCAGCGAGAGGGGCGGCACGAGCGCGGGAGGGAGCGGCGACGGCAGCAGGGTGGCGAGCACGGCCGAGGCGGGTCTAGCCCCCGCAGCGGCGCAGGGCACGCACGTCCGCAGCGCGGCACGCAGGAGACCCGCCCGGACTTCGTCAGGCATGGTGGAGTGGAGCTGTATCAGCAGCTCGCCTGCGCGTTCGCACCGCGCCGCCGCCGCTCCCGCGTCCCCGTTAACGACGCCGAGGCCGAGCGTGGGTGGCGCGCTGAGTGCGAGCACGTGCAGCAGAGCCGCCTGGAGCAAGTGGGGAACCGCCGCGCGGCGCAAAGTCGCGTCGGACAGCAGACCGTGCGAGAGGAGGAGCTCCAGCGGAGCCAGGTCTGCGCCGCCAGCCTCGATTTCCTCCCCGCCTCCGCGGAGCAGAGAGCCGCTCGTGGGAGCGGCGCCGACGGCCGCGGCGTGCGCACGCAGCACGAGGTCGTGCAGCTGGGCGGGCGGCATGCCGACGAGCGCGGCCTTGAGCGTGGGCGTCCTGAGTGCCGTCTCGCTCTCCAGCGCCGCGAGCACGCGCGCCACCGGCTGGCGCGGCGCCACGGCCGCCGCGGCCGCCGACGCGCGGCAGACAAGCGACGCAATCACCGCCGCGTGCTGTTCCTTGACGGCGTCCGTCAGTAAAGCCGGCGCCAGCCGTTGGCGAACGAACTCGAGTGCGACAGCCGCGAGGTGTCGCTCCGGCCCGTCGGATGACTGCTGCAGCGGCAGGACCGCGCCGAGCACCTCGGGCAGCGCGAGGCTGAGCGCGGCGGAGCTTCCCCCGTCGAGACCGAGCGTCGAGGCCGTGAAACTCAGCGTGTTTGGGTCCGATGCAAGCGCCGCCGCTGCGCAGAGGGGCGCGTAGAGCGAGCGCACCAGGCGCGGCAGCGGCGGCGTGCGGAGCGGTGTCGCTGTGGCGCCGCCCTCTGGCGCGGAGTTCGCGTCGATGAGAAAGAGGGAGCAGGGAAGCCGCGGCAACGGCAGCCCAAGGTGAAGCCACAGCGTAAGCAGGCCGCACGCTCGCGCGCGCAGCAGGCGGGCCGCAGCCGCCGCAGCCGGGCGGCGCGCCGTGGCGTAGTAACCGTGATGAGCGTTCGAAATGTCTGCCGCGACGCGTTCCAGGGCGGCCGAGCACAGAGTGCGCAGCGTCGCGTGCGGCCCGTCGTCCCTAGAGGCGGCGGGAGAAGGCGCGGCGGCGGGTGGGGCGTCGGCTCCGTGGCCGGCAAGGAGGAGGAGGAGGGCGGCGTCGCGGCAGGCTGGAGCAGCGGCGGCGGCGTGGGACAGCGCGAGCACGGCCGTCGCGTGCCTGCGAGGGGCGGGAAGGGGCCAGGGTCAGAAGAGTCTATACACACACACACATATATACATATGTATATATATATATATAAATATATATATATATATATATATATGTAAATATATATATATATATATATATATATATATATATATATATATACATATATATACATATATATGCCACCGGGCTGCCTCGGCGCAGGTGCTAGGGTGAGGACCCGGGAGAGAGAAGTCAGTGTAGAGGACAATAACTCTGCGGCAATAGGGCGAGCGCCTTCCAGAGAGCCCATGTTTTGTAGAGGACAAACGACCACTCTGCCATTTGTCCTCTAAGCGCTTAGAGGAAAAGTGGCACAACTGGTACAGTACAGCACTTTTCCTCTACAGTCAGGGCGGCGGCGCATGGGAGGTGTGGGCAGTGCTGTCCGTCCAGAGGTGCTGTCAGTGCTGGTGTTCCGTGGAGGATTAAACCATACACATATATAAATATATATATATATATATATATATATA
>Ga0209390_10009872_pt1 | contig 11337 bp, 9 predicted proteins | sample BON01_FD_187212 | JGI IMG/M metagenome (GOLD analysis project Ga0209390, IMG submission 187212) | Freshwater microbial communities from Lake Bonney liftoff mats and glacier meltwater in Antarctica - BON-01 (SPAdes) (version 2) | ecosystem: Environmental > Aquatic > Freshwater > Ice > Glacier... | reverse complement strand
GTCGGCTCCACCAATGCCTCGCTGTTCGCTTATGTCGCGGACGGGGTGAACGGGATGAAGGTGCTGCAATTGACCAGCCCGGACAGCCAGCCCAATTTCTACGGCTTCAGCCCTCCGCCAGTGGCGGAATTAATCGCCTTCGCCAGAACCAAGAGCCCAGCAATCGCCATGTCCAAGGGCCTCGACCGCGACCGCGCGGTGGATGAAACCGGCGGCCAGATGGCAGTGTTCGGACGGCTAGGCTCCCGTCCCTTCACCCGCGCCGAAATGGAAAAACTGTTCATGACCAGCGGCGGCATTCCGTGGAAAGTCATTGACGAGCCGGACATGAAGGCATGGGTCGGCAGCTACGGCGGACCGTGGCGGAGCGAAGATCGCCGCTAAATCGTGGTCATTTGCCGACATACCTCCGATGAATGATGCTGCTGAAACAATCTATTTTCATGGATTGCCGGGTGCGCCGGATGAATTGAAACTTGCCGGACGTCCGGTGCCAGGAAATTGGCGGACGATTGATCGGTCAGTTGGTATATCAGGCGGCAGCGCTGAGGTTTACTTCGACCACTTGGCCGAGCGCGTGCAGGATATATCCGGTGGTGCCCCCATTCGCCTTGTGGGCTTTTCTCTCGGCGCTTTTGCGGCTTTGCAGGTCGCGAGCAGAATTACCGATAGATCGGTTTCGCTTCACTTGGTGTCGGCGGCAGCCCCGCTCCAATCAGGTGATTTCCTGCCGCACATGGCTGGCAAGTCAGTATTTTCGCTCGCACGGCGCAGCCCTTTGGCGTTCGCTGGCCTTAGCGGCATACAATCCGCCATTGCGCGAGTGTCAGTCAAAACCTTGGCTACCGCTCTGTTCAGTTCGGCACAAGGTTTGGACCTCAAACTAAAGAATGACCCGCAGTTTAAGGCGCAAATTGCTGGAATTATCCGCCATGGGCTTGGCCTCGGGCTTCAAAATTACAGGCGCGAGATTGCCGCTTATGTGCAGGATTGGTCAGCGATCTTGCCGAACATCGGCCATGAAGTAACCTTGTGGCATGGCGAGATGGACAATTGGTCGCCGCCTGAAATGGCCGCTACTTTGGGCCGAATGCTGCCTAATGTTTCCGCGGTAAACATGCTGCCTGAGCATTCGCATTATTCGACCCTGGTGGCGTATTTCCAGCAGAATATGCGCTAGTCCGCCCTACTCCCGCTCGGCGAACATCTCGCGGATCATTGGCTGCAAGTGCTCGTTGTAGGATGCCAGCACCTGCCAGTCGCTCACCGTTTCATAATGTGTCACCAGAGTGTCGCCGTCCCAGCGGTGGACCGCATAACTTGCCGGTTCGGTGGTGATCAGGTCGCGGTTGTCGGGCGCATCAGGATCAATCTCGCGCAGATCCATGGCCACCAGCGGCGCCACTGAAGGAGTGACGGACACAGGAACACCTTGGAACGTCGTATGGATCGGGCGGTGCAAATGGCCGCAATGGATCGCCAGTATCTGGTTATGCCCTGCAATCGCTTCGCCGAAACGCTGCATCCAGCCTTCGTCCGGAACCGGGTCCATCCAGCCGATGCCTGAGACAACTGGCGGATGATGCATGAAAATCAACGTTGGCGTGTCAGCGTGCGCGGCCAATTCGCCCGCCAGCCAGTCTTGCCGAGCCTCGCAGAATGCACCGCCGTGGCGCCCCAGTTCCAGCGTATCAAGCATGATGATCCGCAGACCTTCGCGCTCGACCACATATTGCACAAAACCGCCATTCGAAGGCGTGTCTGGGAAGGCATTGAGCAATTCCACCCGCGTATCATGATTGCCAACCATGGGGTAAATCGGCAAAGTGCATTCAGCCAGCAGTGCGGCTGTCTTTTCAAAACTCACCCGGTCGCCGTGGTCTGTCAAATCGCCCGACAAAACCAACATATCGATTGGGTTGGGCGAATTCAGCACCCGGTCCAGCGTCGCACGAAAGCGGGTGCGGTTCAGTTCTTCGGGTTTCGCATCGGGATCGAACCCGATGTGAATATCGGTTATTTGCGCGATCAGCATGCGGCATTGCCGATGTTCGTAACCGTTCCGATGATCTTGTCCCCCAACATAGCGTGCTAGTCCGATTTTCGGCCAAGCATCGCCAATACTGCATCTATGCCTTTTTTGTCCTTATTCGGCAATTGTCGGCCCGGCACCCCCATAGATTTGGTATTCTTGGCTACAATTTGCGCGTCCGCCGATCCCTTGGGGTGATAGGAATGGCACATGGCGCAGCCGGATGGGACTTCCGCGCTCTTGTCGTCTTCGCCCATATGACAGGTGCGGCAAGTAGCTAGCGGAGGCAGCAGCAAATCGTTCGACGACTTTGACGTGTCCGCCTTGTGACAAGTGGTGCAATCTTCCTGCGTATGCGCATCATGATCGAACCAACCATTGATCATGAAATGATCGCGAAGGTTGACCGGCATCACGTCGGGCTTGCCATTGGTGGTGGTGGGAATGTGGCACTCGCCGCAAACGCCGTCCGGCGCCAGGGCGCGATTGATTGCGACTAGAGAACGGACTGGCCGCCCGAAATTCTGATAGTAAAGCCCGCCCTGTGAATATTGGCCCGGACGCTGCCTTCCGCGCAGCATACCGCTTGCGGCGGGACTACGCGGCACACGGTCAAGCGCTGCCAGATCGGCGCGCATTTGTTCGACATTACCGTGGCTAAGGGTACGGAAAGTGGTGCCGACCTTGTCATAGACCAGGCTATGACAGGCCTCGCAATCTTCCTCCATATCGACCGGCAGAAAGCTGGTTTCATCCGCATTTGGCGTATGGCAATCCGCGCACACCAAAGCTGATCCGTAGCCTGCCTTAGCGCCCAGATTTTTTGCCATTCTGGCAACACCGCCGCTGCGTTCCATGTGCATGTCATGGGGGAATATCAGGCCGCTGCTTTCTTTAGGCTTGCCGCCAAGCGAGATGCGCTGCGGATTGGTTTGCCCCGGCTTGGTAAACACCACAGCCTGAAACTGCGGATGCGATGTGCCAAAATCGGCGGCATTACCCAGTTTTGTGTCGGTCAGACGGGTGTCCATAGTATCATGGCAATCGGAGCAGAATTGCTGCGCAGTTGGCTCCATCCGGCCCGCGCCTTCGTGTTCAGTGTGGCAGGTCGTGCATGATCCGGGGCCTTCCTTGCCGAATTGTTCAGCCACCGCCCATTGCAGCGCATCGCCGGTTGATAGTGGGCCGCGACCGGTCAGCTGGCGCGGTTTTTCCGCATGATCCGTGATATCTTCGTGGCAAGTCAGGCAGGTGGTGTCCTGCACCGACTGGAATGGCTTTGCGTGACAGGCCTCGCAATTATCCTCGAGCGAATGATGCGCCTGGCTCAATGCACCGGTGCTCCAACTGGCATCCATAAGCACAGTACCGTCATTTGTCGGCCCATCGAGCGTGGCAGAGCGGGTGAGATGCGAATAGATCGGTATGGCCAGAAACGCGATGAGGATCGCAGCCAGTCCGAGCCACGCGCTGACCCGTTTGCTGGGAAGCGTATCGGCGAGGGAAAAGCCTGCCAGATCATCGCTGGATTGGGCCGCGCTTTCCACCTGACTGATGGTGATCGTCGGCGCTTCATTGCCGCTTTGCGAGACGACCAGGCGATAAGTGCCAAATTCCAGTTCAGCACCCTCATGCGGGTCGATCTGGCCAGATTTCGTGACTTTCCCGTCAAGATGGAAGGCGAGGCCGCCGGTGGCCTCGATCCGCAATTTTCCGCCAGAAGCCTGCTCGATCTTTGCGTGATTTTGCTCCACCGCCAGATCGGACAGGTGAATATCGTTTTCCGCTGCGCGGCCAATGGTCAGCGCTTTCTTTTCGATCGCCCGGTCGCGAATGATCTCACGGCCATCTGCGGTTAGATCGATTGTCCGGATCAGGAATGCCATGTCGCCGCCCTCACCAATAATAAAACACGCTGACGACATGCGCGGTTAGCGCGGCCAGCAATGCAATGGTTGTAGGGATGTGGATGTACAGCCACACTTCGAGCAGCGCGCGAATCCGCAAATGTCGGCGGATCTGATCGAGCTGATTCTTACGCTTACCCAGCAGAGAACGGACCTTGTCCTTAGGTTCATCGCTGCCGACAGGGCGCGACCAATCATCAGCGAAATGAGAGAGCGCACGGGTCGTAGCACATTTGCGGTAATGTCCGCTCAGCCGCGCGCCGATGCCCCAGTCGAAGGTGCTTTGTTCCAGCGCGGCGATCACCAGATCGGATTCCTCGCGGCCCAATGGTTGGGCCGCAGCCTGTAATTGGCGGTCGATTGCGGCCAGTGCATCGACCATTTCGCCGCGGGTCATTTCCTTGCTGTTATTGCTCAGCGATGCAGGCAGCGTGGCATAAACCGAAACGCCGTAAATGCCCGACAAGATCACCACCATCATCAGCGCATAGGCCAGTGTGTGGACGTTCCAGCCCAATTGGAAACCAGTGTGCAACGTGCCGATCACGATCAGCGCGAGGCCCAGATAAACATGCGCCGATGTCCACGCCTTCAGCGACCAGCGGCCAGCGCCGTATCTCCGCTTGCGGATACCCAGCAGCGCCAACCACACGATCAGCAACGCGCCGATGGTGCCCAGCGTATAGCCATACCAGCTGCCGCCATTGTGGCGCGGCGTTACATCAATCCAGAAATAGGCGACAATCGTTACCAGACACAGGACCAGCGCAATTTTCAGCCAGCGCATCTTCTTGTGCGACAGGAAGCCTTCGTGATCGGAAGATTGCCGTTTTTCCCGCTGGTTCTGCTCATTGGGGAGGCTGGCCATCAGTCCGCATCCTCCGCCAATTTGGTGAAGGTGAAGAATTTTTCGGGCGTCACGCGGATCGCCGCGCCGGTTGGGCAGGCGCGCACGCATGCCGGGCCGCCGTCGATGCCGGAACACATATCGCATTTGATCGCGACCTTGGGGCTCTCGAGACCCTTTTTCTCGGCCGCTTTCTTGCGCCAGCTATAGCTTGCCTCCCCTGGTCCGGGGCCAGAGCCAAACATCATCCAGCTAAGCAGCGATGGCTTTTTCGGGGGTTTAGCGTCCATCCGGATCACGCCGTAAGGGCAGTTGCGCTGGCAATTGCCGCAGCCGATGCAAGTGTCATCGATGAACACTTCGCCGTCCGGGCCGCGCTTGATCGCGTTGGGCGGGCAATCGGCCATGCAATGCGGATGTTCGCAGTGGCGGCAGGATGTTGGCACGTGGAGATGGGCGTAAGTGCGTCCAGCCTCCCGGTCGAGCCGCGACAGGCCGTCATGGCTGTCCGCGCAGGCTTTCTCGCAATTGTCGCAGCCGACGCATAATTTCTCGTCGATCAACAGCACATCGGTCGCTTCGCCAATGCCATTGTCGATCAGGAAACGGGCGGTTTCGGAATACATATCAACCGCGCTGCCGAAGCTGTCTTTGCGGCTCTCGATGAAGGAATTGACTTCGCGGCGCGATGCCATGTCGGCCATCGCCTTGGCGCGTAGCTTGGGCTTGCGGTCCAGCAGAGCCACAAAGGCTTCGCCGGGGAAGCGCAAGACTTCGCTCTTGATTGCGGCCTTGACCGTCGCGGTACGAGCAGAGCCGTCGATCACCGCCATCTCGCCGAAATACGATCCGGCGGGCAAATATGACAGGAACACCGGGCTGCCGCCGATTGATTTTTCGACAATCATCGAACCGCGGCGGATGACATAGACATCCTTGTCGTCAGCGCCTTCTTCGACCACCACTTTGCCCGCGCGCACATCGACCAATTCCGCCGCTTCGACCAGTTCCGCCACATCTGCCTTGGTCAGCCCGGACCCGAACATTTGCAGCAATTGCCGCTCGATTGAAATTGCGTTGACCGCGCGCGCCGCAGACGGCGCAGTGGCCATCAGTTTCAACGCGGCAGTGCGGCTGAGTTCCAACACTATGGTCGGTTCAGCGGCGCGCACCGTAGAACCGCGGCGGCGGCCCGAAATCAGGCCGACTTCGCCAAAGATCGAACCTTCTTCGATCGGGACAGTAATACTTGAATCGTCTGGATTGACCTCAACCAGAACCGAACCCTCGGCAATGCCGAACATCGAGGACCCGGGATCGTTGCGCTCGAAAATTACCTCGCCCGCATCATATCCGGCAACGGTGCTGTCCAGCATCAGTTCGCGCATTTGCAGCGGTGACAGATCCTGCAAGATAACCACGTTACCGCGGAATGTTTCCAGCCACTGATCGACTGTGCGAACACCCGGCAAGGCGTCGAATTTCTCCGCCAGAATCGGCTCGTCCGCCGGTTTCAGATCAAGATTGCCATTGAGGAACTCGACCACGTCGTGGCCCTGGTTCATGCAATGCTTGATCAACGGATATCCCGCCAATGCACCAATTACGTGAATGCCCTGCTGGGTGGTTTCGAAACTGGGCGAAAGCTTCGGAAACGCGCCGCGATCCTCGCCGGTAAAGTCGATCCCGCAGCCTTCGACAAAACCGCGCTGCGGCTGAGAACCGGTGCGAGCAATGATCCGGTCACAGCGAATTGTTTCCTGCCCGTCGCGGGTTTCCAGCACCAATTCATTATCGCGCACTTCGGCGGGCGTGGTTTCACGGCGTACAAAAATACGCCCGGCGGCCTCCGCTTCTTCCAGCAAGGCGACATTGGCCGCCTTCGCACGGGCAAAATCGGATCCGCGATTGAGGATCGACACGATGTTATTCTGTTTCGGATCTGCAGCCAGCCCGAGCGCATTTTCGATCCCCGCATCGCCCGATCCAACAACGGTAATATGTTCGTCAAAATATTCGCCAGGATCGTCCAATTGATACTGGATCAGCGGCAAATCTGCACCAGGACAGCGCAATTTGTTGGGATTGCCCTGCGTGCCGATAGCCATCACCACAGCCTCAGCATGGATGATGTCCCCGCCTTTGATCTCGATGGCAAAGCTACCGGTTTCGCCGGTAATCGCGGTAACTTCAGAATTCAATTGGACGTTTATTTCGCCAGCAGCAATCTGCTCGTCCCAGGTATCGAGAATAAATTCGCGTTTTCCGGCGTCAAAATCGAGGTCGGCACGAAGCACCAGATTACTGGGCGTCGCCATGACATGCTTGCCCTTCTGGTATTTGTAGATCGTATCCGAGAGATGGTCGGTTTTCTCGATCAAGACATGAGCCATGCCCAGCTTGGCCGCATGCGCAGCTGCGCTCAGACCCGCCGGGCCGGAGCCAACAATAGCAATGCGATATTTCTGCGGCTGATTTTGCGCCGGCATGCGTGACCCCCCGATGCGTCCCGCGACCCTTGTTCTATCCGATCATCTTAACCAATCACCGCCAAAGCGCTACCCCTCATCTGCCCCAAACTTCGCATCATCTCGTGATTGCTGAATCCACGCTTCACTGCTAGCTGGCGGCCATGAACGAAAACGAAGAAAATAACACCGCCCTTGAAGCGAATGACAGCCCAGCTGAGAAAAAGTCCCGCACTGGCTTGATCATCTTCTTGGCCGCCACCGCGCTGGTCGCGGTGGCCATTGGTTACCGTGCGTTCAATCCCGTCATATCGCCGGAGATTGCGGAGGCAAATGAGAATGCGCCGCTGACAATCCCGGAATTGCAAGCCCGCGCAGATGCTGACCCGCTCGATGCCGTAGCATGGCAGGAATTGGCTTTCGCGCATTTTTCAGCCGGTGGTTATGAACGGGCTGCCCGCGCCTATCGCCAAGCGATTGAGGGCGACCCGGACAATGCCGTTTTGTGGTCGGCCTTGGGCGAATCGCGGGTGATGGCGAGCGAGCGTGATCCGATGCCCCCCGGCGCGGTAAGTGCGTTTGAAAAGGCAATCGATCTTGATCCGACTGACCCAAGGTCGCGCTATTTTCTTGGCGTGCAGAAGGATCTTGAGGGCAACGCCGCAGGTGCAATCGCTGATTGGACGGCGCTGCTGAAAGAAACTCCGCCGGGCGCAGTGTGGGAGGATAATCTGCGCCGCACGATCGAACAGGTGGGCAAGATCAACAAGATCGACACCGCGCCGATGCTGGCGAAGGTTGATCAGGAACGCGCTGCATCTGCGCCATTGGCGCCGCGTGCTGCGCCGGCGCTGACTGCGGGCAATGCCATCCCCGGCCCTTCGCAGGAACAGATTGCCGCCGCCCGCGCTATCTCGCCCAGCGATCAGCAAGATATGGCAGAAGGCATGGTTGAACGGCTGGATACGCGGCTGCGCGGCCAGCCGGGCGATGTGAATGGCTGGGTTATGCTGATGCGTAGCCGGATGACTTTGGGCCAACCCGGCAAAGCCGCGCAAGCGTTAAAGGATGCGATTGCCGCCAATCCTGCGCAGGCATCGCGGCTGCGCGCCGAGGCCAAAGCGCTGCAGGTTCCTTGAAGTCTTGCGGATAATTTTCAGCCGCAAGGGTTTCGACAGCGCAGCAGGTGGCGGTCCTTCGCCGATAGTGTACGGCAAACCGATTAGCCTGCCGATCCCCAGCGGCGGATATTCACGGACGACTTACGGCGACCTTGGGCTTGGCGATCTGGCAGGCACCGCCAGTCGCGGTAAGTTAAACGCAGATGATCTGTGCCATCACGATCCGATGTTTCTGAACGATCGCACCTGCCTGTTCGGGCAATGCGGTGCAGCGCAAACCCACCTGGCCAATCAGGGTGTTGGTATTGGCGATGTGTTCCTGTTCTTTGGGCTCTACCGCGAGGAAGAAAGCGGCGAGCCGCACCACCGAATTTTCGGCTTTCTCGAAGTGGCAGAGATTATCGATCTGACGACTTGCGCCGATCTGCGGCGGGCTGAACTGACAGCACTGGGCCACCCACATGCGCTGGGCATGCACGCCAGAAATGATGTGATCTACCGCGGCAAGGGGCGGACAGCGCAGTCGGCTCCCGCCGCCTTACGCCTGACCGTTCCCGGCGGTCCGCCAAGCCTGTGGAACCGGCCTGATTGGCTGAAACGTGGCGGCTTGTCCTATCATGACCGCGAGGGCCGCTGGCTGGGCGGGAGCAACCTCCGCAGCGTCGCGCGCGGTCAGGAATTTGTCGCCGATATTGGCAAGCGGCAGGCGCCGCGCGAGTGGCTTGGCAGGATTATCGCCAATATCGAAGCCTAGAGAGTCTTGATAATGCCTGAGAAATCGAGCCCGCCGTTTTCTTCGGCAAAGGCCTCGTAAAGCATCTTGGCATGCGCGCCGAGCGGAGTGGATGCACCGGCGGTATCCGCCGCTTCCATCGCCAGCTTCAAATCCTTCAGCATCAGAGCGGTGGCAAAACCGCCCTGATATTCCTTGTCCGCCGGGCTTTGCGGACCAACACCGGGGACCGGGCAATAGCTGGTCATAGACCAGTTCTGGCCTGAGCTGACCGAGCTGATATCATAGAAAGTCTGCGGATCGAGGCCTAGCTTCTGCGCCATGGTGAAGGCTTCGCAGGTGCCGATCATATGGATGCCCAGCAGCATATTGTTGCAGATTTTCGCCGCCTGTCCTGCGCCGTCGCCGCCCGCATGGATTACGGCCTTGCCCATCGCGGACAGGACCGATTCGGCCCGCGCAAAAGCGTCTTCGCTGCCGCCGACCATGAAGGTCAAGGTGCCGCCCTGTGCCGCGGCAATGCCGCCAGATACCGGCGCGTCGACCATGTCATAGCCCGCCGCGCTCGCCGCACCGATGACATCGCGCGCGGTGGCGACATCGATGGTCGAACAATCCATCAGGATCGCATTCTGCGGGGCATGGCCAATCACATCGCTGGTAAAAACGCGTTTCACGATCCCGCCATTGGGCAGCATGGACACGACCGCCTCGACACCTTGCACCGCTTCCTTGGCGGTCGGGAATGTCTCGCAGCCATTGGCCTTGGCCTGCCCCAGCGCCACTTCGCTGAGATCGAATGCGCGGACATTGTGGCCATGCTTGACCAGATTGGCGGCCATGCCCGCGCCCATGTTACCAAGTCCGATGAAGGCGATTTTCATCTTATCGTCCCTTCCACACGCCCGCACGCTTTTCAATAAACGCAGCCATACCTTCGGCCTTGTCCTCACTCGCAGTCAGGATCTGGAACAGGCGGCGTTCATGGCGAACGCCTTGGGCAAGGCCGGTTTCGAAGGCGGCGTTGACCATTTCCTTGTTCACGATTGCGGCCATTGGCGGCATTTCGGCGATGGTGGTAGCGGTCTTCATGGCTTCGGTCATCAGCTCGTCATGCGGCACAACGCGGGCGACCAGACCGGCGCGCTCGGCTTCTTCGGCGCCCATCATCCGGCCAGTCAGACACATTTCCATCGCTTTGGATTTACCCACGGCGCGCGTGAGCCGCTGCGATCCGCCCATGCCGGGGGCCACGCCCAGCTTGATTTCCGGCTGGCCAAACTTGGCCTGATCGGATGCGAGAATGAAATCGGCCATCATCGCAAGTTCACACCCGCCGCCCAGCGCAAAACCATTAACCGCAGCGATCCACGGTTTGCGCACAGGCTCGACCACATGGCTGGTCCATTTGGCGAAGAAATCCTCCAGATAGAAATCCGCTGCGGCCTTATCGGCCATTTCCTTGATGTCGGCCCCGGCGGCGAACGCCTTCTCGCCTGATCCGGTCAGCACCGCGCAGCGCTGGCTATCGTCAGCCTCAAACGCGGCAAAGGCTGCGATCAGATCGTCGAGCACTTGTCCATTCAGCGCGTTGAGCGCCTGCGGGCGATTGAGCGTAATCAGCGTCACGCCGCCGCGGGTTTCGGTCAGGATGGTTTCATAGCTCATAGGGGTTTCCATTCTTCATTTTCGGGCAGCGGCGCAAAGATCGCGTCCAGCAATTCGTCAGTTACGCCCGCCGGTGTGGCGGGGTTCCATGCAGGATCGCCGGTTTTGTCGACAATCACCGCGCGAACGCCCTCAGCAAAATCGGGCCGCACCAAAACGCGCGATGCAATCCGGTATTCGATCCGCATGTTGTCGGCAAAATCGGTGAGGCCTGCGCTTGTCGTCAATTGCCTCAGCGCAACCTTACAGGTTTGCGGGCTCTTGGTGCCCAACGTATCGCGTTCCTTATGCGACCAGTCAGACTCGTCGGCCTCCAGCCCTGCGAGGATGTCCTCATAGCTGTCCGGTCCGAAGAATTTGGCAATCCGGTCGGCATTGTCCTCGATCCGCGCTTTGGGCGGAGTGACCGACAATTCAGACAGAATTCCGGCAATCCGGCTTGGATCGGCAATGATCCGCGCCTTGGCCTCAGGCAGCTTTTCTGATGGAAGATAATGGGTGGCGAGGCCGGTCCAAAGGCATTCCGCCCCGTCCAGCCGTGCTCCTGTCAGAGCCAGAAAC
>Ga0209390_10009870_pt1:0-10000 | contig 11338 bp, 9 predicted proteins | sample BON01_FD_187212 | JGI IMG/M metagenome (GOLD analysis project Ga0209390, IMG submission 187212) | Freshwater microbial communities from Lake Bonney liftoff mats and glacier meltwater in Antarctica - BON-01 (SPAdes) (version 2) | ecosystem: Environmental > Aquatic > Freshwater > Ice >... | reverse complement strand
TAAAAAAATTAAGTTGATTGAAACTGTTAGCTGGGTTCACCCGAATAAAGGCAAGCACGCGCCGGGTAAATAAAAAAATCGCCGATTCCACGTGAAATCAACGAGTTTTCTTTTCAAGGCATCTTGCAGCCCACTACGAGTGCTCCGTGGGATGGGTTTGGGTGAAACGGCGCTGTTAGATCTGCTATCTGTGTGTTGCCTGTTTCCACGGGTTGTGTCCCCGTGCGCTAGTGTAAGGGCGCTGTGTTTTTGTTTCTGCGCGCAAGCAGACGGCATGCCGTTGCCCCACGGTGGGGGTGGCGGCCCCAGCGACACTCGGGGGCGGCGGGCCAGCGTCTAAGGCGGCCACTAGGGTCGCGGCGTCGACTCCCCCCCCTGGCATCTAGACATATTCCAGGGAGCTCCCGTTAGGCTCCCAAAGCCACTTTCGGATCAGTTCCCTGTGCGTGTGTGCTCGTGCCCCCTTTGTATTACAAATCGTTTGTAAAAAAGTCAACAGGTCACACGCACACAGGACACGCCGACAGAGAAGACACTCCCGACACCGGCACACACACGCGCACGACAAGACCCCGAAACAAACACCTCCCACAAGCCGACGGTGCGTCAAATCGTCTGTGAACGTCAAACCCAACCAAACCGAGATACGTGTCTAGCTAATTGACCTCTTATTGCGTCACGGAGATACCGCCGGTATCTCCGGGGATACCGTCGGTATCCCCGAGGCCCCTCTCCGGTATCCACATCCTGTTGTCGGGCGCGCCAGTGTACGCGCACGGGCGAGCTGCCCTCTCATCCCATCGCACACGTGTGTGTTCCGCTAGGCGCGGCTGTCACTTGTGTGACGTATTGACTTCTAGCTAGGCCCTGTATGGCCATGGCAGAAGCTCTTTCTCTGTCGTGGCGTTTCTGGTCGGCGAAAAGTGTGCACGTCAAACAGGTTAACCCGAATAACCCGGTTAGGTTTAGGGGTTAGGGTTAGGGTTTAGGGTTGGGGTTGGGGTTTAGGGTTAGGGTTAGGGTTAGGGTTAGGGTTAGGGTTAGGGTTAGGGTTAGGGTTAGGGTTAGGGTTAGGGTTAGGGTTATAATTTAGGGTTTAGGGTTAGGGTTAGGGTTAGGATTTAGGGTTTAGGGTTTAGGGTTTAGCTTTAGGGTTAGGGTTAGGGTTAGGGTTAGGGTTAGGGTTAGGGTTAGGGTTAGGGTTAGGGTTTAGGGTTTGGGTTTGGGTTTAGGGTTAGGGTTAGGGTCAGGGTTAAGGTCAGGGTCAGGGTTAGGGTTTAGGGTTTAGGGTTAGGGTTTAGGGTTAGGGTTAGGGTTAGGGTTAGGGTTAGGGGTTAAGGGTTAAGGGTTACGGGTTAAGGGTTAAGGGTTCAGGCGGTAAAGGGGTAAGGTCAACCCTAACCCTAACCGTAAACTCGAGGACGGGCGACACATATATCACAGATCTAACGGCACGCTGGCGTATTTCCGCGCGCTTAGTATGGCTGAACTTGCTAGGAAACGTGGTCTAAAATGGAAAACGCTAAATCTTCATTAAAAATGTATGGTCAAGGGATTACTTAGCTCGGTCTCCTCTACAAAACCCTGGTCTACTGGTATCCTCGTTCCAAGGGATTCAGGCGTTATGGCTGTTTCGTGTTAACCCCCCAAAAAATGAACGTGTCTATGTATTATTATACATGTATACTGTTATGAACACGTGTATTCAGCTTCAGTACTGGGCACTAGTTGTGAGTGTTGTTCCTCAGGCTAACCCGAAGAACTGTACGTCAAATGAGTACTCAGTACTTGAGTTGAGTAAGCGAGTCCACAACCGAAATTGACCCCTGACCGTCCTAATCCGAACCCTAACTGTCCTAACCCGACCCTTCACCGTTATACCCCGACCTCTAACCATCCTAACCCAGCTAACCGTCCTAGCCCGACCCCCAACCGTCCCAACCCGACCCATAACCGTCCTAAGTCCTAACCCGACCCATAACCGTCCAACCCGACCGCCATCCGTCCTAACCCGTCCCCCAACCGTCCTAACCAGACCCCTGACCGTCCTAACCCGGCCCCTGACCGTCCACACCCGAACCCATACCGTGCTAACCCGAGCCATCACCGTCCTAACCCGACCCCAAACCGTCCTAATCCGGCCCCTAACCGATCTCACCTGAACCCTAACCGCCCACACCCGAGCCACAATCGTCCTAACCCGAACTTGAACCGTCCTAACCCGACCCCTAACCGTCCTAACCCGACCCCTAACCGTCCTAACCCGATTCCTAACCGTCCTAACCCGAGCTGCATTCGTCCTAACCCGACCCCTAAGACCGTCCTAACCCGACACCTAACCGTCCTAACCCGACCCCTAACCGTCCTAACCCGACCCATAGCCGTCCAAACCCAAGCCGCAATCGTCCTAACCCGAACCCGAACCGTCCTAACCCGACCCCTACTCGTCCCAACTCGACCCCTAACCGTCCTAACCCAACCCATATTCGTCGTAACCCGCCCCCTAACCGTCCAAACCCGACCCCAATTCGTCCCAGTTCGATCACTAACCGTCCTAACCCAACCCCTAACCGACCTTACCCGAACCCTAACCGCCCAAACCCGAGCCACAATCGTCCTTACCCGACCCTTAACCGTCCTAACCCGACCCTTAACGGTCCTAACCGAACCCTCTAACCGTCCTAAACCGACCCCGAACCGTCGATCCCGAGCCCTAACCGTCTTAACCCGACCCCTAACCGTCCTAACCTGACCCCTAACCTCGGGCTAACCCGACCCGCTCACCGTCCTAACCCGAGCTGCAATTGTTTTAACCCGAAGCTGCACAGTCCTCGGCACGATAATCTGTGCGGATTTTTGAAGTTGTGTTTCAACGCCGTGTGGACGGGCTAAAACCGGCGTCCACGTGCCTTTGGACTGTCCCCCGGGCCCAGGCCGTCCTTCGGGGGCGAGCTTGGGTGCCCCAACTATGGGCCAAATCGGTCAACCTTCCTGCTACAGCCTCCAGGTGGAAGGTGCCCTGTGCGCAGAAGTGATTCTCAGAACGTTTCGTTTATTCAACGTTTATCACTTACTGCGGTGCTGTGACGCATAATAAACGATGATCTCAGTTTTGAATCGTGAATCGCATGTTCCAAGTTAATTGTTTTTTGGGAGGGTTGCATGGGTAAATCGCTAAATCTCTGGGGGTCGCCGTCAGAAGTTCAACGGAACGTTACAACAAAAATCGCGTATGCACATGAGCAAAGCGAATTAACGTTTGACGCTTACTTAGTAGCTGCAGGGCACCTTAACGGGTTAACACGAGACATCAATACATTTAAAGGGAAGTAGCGCCCGCATGCAGGCGCCAGCTTGTCTTTCTAATAAGAAAGAATCAACGCGAGCAGACGTTGACCATTTGATTGCAAAATGATGAATAACATTTTTTTTTAATTGTGTTGACCTGATTGTTTTAGCCATTTCGTTTGGCTTCACCTGAATAATGGTGTTGGCCTAATTCATTCAGCCATTTAGCTGCCTTCAAATGTAACAACCATGGGTCAACGTCCCTCCACGTTAGCCGTCGTTTTTTTTCACAGATGGTGTATAATACAAAGGGGACACCAGCACACGCGCAGAGGGAACTGATCTAGGGGGGGGGGGGGGGGGGGGGGGGGGGGGGGTAGTCAAGCGAGTAAGGGTCAGGAGGCACTGTGCCCCCCTGTGCTCAAAGCTCGTCGCCGCCGTAAGCAGCAGCATCTGTATCGCTGTCGTAAGTGCCAGCGGCGTCGGCGTCATCGTCCTCATCCTCAGTGAGCAGACGGTCGTCGTGGGTGAAACTGAAGTCCGCACAAGGACCGCGGTTCGTCTCCACCGGTTTAGACCAAAAGGTGGTGAGCCCGAGGGCCATTCACAGACATTTCATAATCCACAGGGGATACGAGCACACACGCACACGGAACTGATCCGAGAGTGACTTTGGGAGCCTAAGGGTCTTCACATAAGCCTGTACGTGAAACAATATCTTGTAACGGCCAAACGAGACACCACTACAATAAAAAGGGGTAGGGCCCACAGAAGTACCGAGGTTCGTCTCCACCGGTGTGGACCTCTAGTCAAAGTTAAGGCCAAGGGTTAAGGATTACGGTTAGGGTTAGGTTACGGTTGGGGTTAGGGTTATGTCAGGGTTTAAGTTAATCCTCAACCCTAACCCTAACCTGTTAGCCCTTAACCCTTAACTCGTGCCCCTTAACCCTTTCACCCGTAGCTGCAACCCTTAAATGTGCTTTGCAGCTGCTAAGTAACCGCCATATGTAAATTCGCTTTGTACATGAGCGAGTTTTGTTGTTATGTTATTTTGAACTTCTGACGGCGATCACTGGCGATTTACCCATGAAACCCGGAAGAACTCGGAACACGCGATTGGCCGAGTCGAAATTGAAACCGCTGTTCATTATGAGTCGCAGCACCAACGTCATTAGTACATGTTAAATAAGAAAAACTGCCTGAGAGTTAGTTAGATGCACAGGGCACCTTTAATCCTTAACCCGATGGGGACCATCCACAAGCTCGCCCCGGAAGGGGGTTAACCCGAGCCCCCATTGGGTTAAGGGTTAAGGGTTAAAGTTTCGGGTTAACCCGAGCCCCCATTGGGTTAAGGGTTAAGGGTGAACCCCTCCGAAGGAGGATGGTCTTACAGTATCGGCAACAGCCTCCAGATTAAGAGTTAGCACGATCTACCACTACAATAAAAGGGGGGAAAGGCCCGCAGATGAACTGTGGTCCGTCCTCGGGATAATCCGAGGTGAACCCGCAAAGGGGGGCTGGCCCATCCACAGGAACAAAACAAAAAGCCCTAACACTGGCGCACGCCCAAACAATACTCTGCTCTACAAAAGTAACCAGGCGACCCAATAGGGGAGCCTATTCGGCAGAGTGCGTGCGAAGCGCGCCATTATGCACGCCACGCACCACTAGCTGCATACAAGCTCGCCCTGAAGCCCCGAAGGAGGATGGCCTTACAGTACCGGCAAACGAACGAGTTTCGCAGACTAGTGCTGTCGCGACTCGTTCATAGCCCCCCAAGCCTGCACCACGTTGTGATGCAGGGTGTGCCCCCCCTGTGGTGGTGCTAAGATGTGGCTTCTCCTCGGCTGGTTGTGGCTTTGTGAGGACCTTTGATTGATTGATTGACAGCCTCCAGATTTAGATTTAGCACGAGATAACACTACAACAAAAGGCACGGAGACACCACTACAATAAATAGTGGGGTCGGGCCTTGGTCTTCACAAGATATTCCTTTACTTCGAGGCTGTTGTGCACGAATCAATCCCCTCTTCAATACCCCGCCCACCTGCATTGCTCACACTATTGCAATACCTTTGCACGACTATTGCGCAATATACGACCCCCCCTCCGAACTTCCGTTTGTATGCCATATATCATACAATATTGGTGATGGCAATATCCTGTTAAGACCAAGTCGGGCCTGTACACAGACCGCGGGTTAGAAAAGAAAACTCCCGTAAACCATTAACTGAGCTATCAAGGTGTCACAGACGGTGTATACTACAAAGGGGACACGAGCACACACGCACAGGGAACTGATCCGAAAGTGGCTTTGGGAGCCTAAGGGGAGCTCCCTGGAATGTATCTAGATGCGTGTTAGACAACCATAGTTGATTAATTGATTGGTTGTGCAGGTAATTGTGACGGCTTCGGCGGCCAAGGCGCTGCTTTGCCTCTCGCTCAAGGCGTCGTTTTACATATATTCATGGAAAAGAATACCGACGTATGGAGTAAAACTGAGCTGTCAAGGGTTCACAGAAACAATATCGGGTTCAGGGTTAAACCCAGCCCTCAGATTTACACTCGGGTTAGCTCGGGTTAACCCCTAACCCACGTGCAAACAATGCCCTACACACGTAACTAGACTTAGACTATCCCATAGGGGATCCTGCTAGGAGACGACCTTAATTGATTGAGTGGTTGATTGTACAGGTAGTTGTGACTGCCTCGGCGGCCAAGGCGCCGCTCTACCTCTCGCTGGGGCGTCGTTCAACATATATTATGAAGAAGAATACTGACGCATAAGGTACACTCGAGCTATCAATGGCTAAAGGTGCCCTGCGGCTATTAAGTAAGCGTCATGGGTGCATTCACGTTGGTCGCTTAGATACCTGAGCGAATTTTAACGATGAGTTTTGTCGTTTTTTAATATTGGAAACTTGAGAGTCGAATCACTTAGGCGCGCCGGGCTCCTTGCACCCCAGAAAACTTCGGTTGATTGCTGTATTTCATTTTGTGCAGGTAGTTGTGACGGCTTCGGCGGCCAAGGCGCCGCTCTGCCTCTTGCTCAGGGCATCAGCCTACATCTTCGTATGAAAAAGAATGTCGACGTATACCATAAGAGAGAGCTAGCAAGGGTTCACAGACCGTTGATTTACAAAGGAGACACGCGCACACGCAGAAGAAACTGATCCGAGAGGGGGGGTTGAGCGAGCGAGCGAGGGTCAGGAGGCACTATGGCACTACACGACCTTTGGTGAATTGACATGTTTTATATATATTTTTCGTGCAGGTAGTTGTGACGGCTTCGGCGGCCAAGGCGCCGCTCTGCCTCTCGCTCGAGGCGCTAGCCTGCTCCTATTTATACAAGCGGATACCGACGTAAAGAATGAAACCGAGCAGTAAAATGTTCGCACTAGACTACCTTGACTGAGAGATTGATTGATTATAAGTCAGGTTAACCCTCAACCCCGACATTGGTCCACTGTTGTACAGGTGGTTGTGACGGCCTCGGCTGCTAGGGCGCCGCTCTGCCTCTCACTTTGGGCGCCAGTTTACATGTGCGTATGTAAACGAATAATGACATATAGGGTGAACCGGAGCTGTCAAGGCTTAAAGATGCCCTGTAGCATTTACGTAAGCGCTATGGGTACATTCACTTTGCTCAGGTATCTGATCGAATTGTGACGAAGAGTTTCGTCGTTCAGTTTACGTGGTGAATGGGGTTAAGGGTTAACCCGCCCGAACTCCGCAACCCGCTTTATTGATTGTGCAGGTGGTTGTGACTGCCTCGGCTGCAAAGGCGCCACTTTGCCTCTCTCTCGGGGCGGATCGAGTGGTCGAGTACAAGCTGGGAGACGACAAGGTACGCAAATGCTATTTATACAAATAATCAATCTGACATAAACTCTGATAGTGATCATACACGAGTTGTGCCCTTAAATTCCACTAGTAGTAATGCACGCGAATGTCACTATTAGTGATGCACCTAATGAGTAAACGCATACCTCTTTCTCGGGGCGGATCGGGTGGTCGAGTACAAGCTGGGAGACGACAAGGTAATTCAACAATCCTAATTTGAAGAGATATACCCATACACAGTATAACCATCATTGTAATCGTGCTTGACAGCAGGATCGTGTTCTCACAGTGTGCTGCTGTCAGTTGGCCTTTACAAGATATTCTTTTATTCGAAATTGTTGTGCACCAATCAACCATCCTTTCATTCCCCTCGCCCAGCTGCATTGCCTACCCTGGTCCAATACTATTGCACGACTACTGAGCAGTGTACTACTCACCTTCCGACCTCTCGTTTATATCCGATACACCATACAATATTGGTAATAACAATAGCGTGTAAAGGCCAAGCTATTAGCGCTACTTTTACCTATTTAGCTCTGCCTCTGTCTCGGCGCAGATCGAGTGGTAAAGTACAAGCTGGGAGACGACAAGGTACTTTAACATTTAACCATCCTAATTGGGAAGCGTTAAGAAGGGTTAACCCCTCTATTTTTTTTTACCCCTCTATTTTTAACCTGTAACGGTTAAGCGTTCCCAGCAAAGCTGCGTTAAAGGCGCAAGGACGTTACCGTTCTTGAAATAGGCGCCTGAGAGTTAAGCCTACGTCGCATCGCGCCGCAGGGTTTGCTGCCCGCGTGGTGGTGTTGGCATATGGTTTCTCGTGGCTTGTGTATGGCTCGTTGTGGATTTTGATTGATTAATGGATTGATTGATACCCAGTACAAATTATTATCAAAACCGTAATCGAATTCTGACAGCATCATCGAGTTTTGGCAGTTTGCTGCTATTAGTGATGCTGCTATTAGTGTGCTATTCCTTGTTTAGCTCTACCTCTCGCTGGGGGCTCAGGGTCAACCCGTGTACCCAACCACCTCGGGTTAACCCGCTATACAAGGAATAGCACACTAATAGCAGCATCCTGCCAAAACTCGATTATGCTGTCAGAACTCGATTACGATTTTCGGGTTAACCCCTCGAAATTACCTTGTCGTCTCCCTCGGGTTAACCCTGGGGGCTCGGGTAAACCCGGGGGGGCTAACCCTCAGGTGGTTGGGTACACACTGGGAGACGACAATGTAATTTAAACAATCTTAATGTGGAGCCGTACACATACACGTGTTAATATTGAAATGGTGTCCATACAAGAGTTATGCCCAATCATGTCAACAGTAGTAATGCGCGCGGAAGGTACTAGTAGTAATGCCAATGCCACTAATGGGCTAACCCTAACCTCAAATCGAAACGGGGGATCGAGTACACGCTGGGGAGTGTGTGTAAAGATTCGGCGGCACCAGCACACGCGCGTACACGCGCACACAGGCCCGCGGCGCCACGCCAGAGCTCCGGCGTGTCACAGACACCACATCCCACGGCTTGTCAGCAGGCAGGCATTCCACACAGACCACTATAGGTAGCCCTAGTCTGTGTGGTCGACCAAAGGGAGGTAGTAATTTCACGAATGAATAAACACATACCTTTCGCTTGGGGCCGATCGGGTGGTCGAGTACACGCTGAGAGACGATACGGTGATTTAATACTAGTAGTAAGACGAGCTCGATTTCTTTTATTTAAATACCACGCCTAATCGAGTTTTACCAACATGCTGCTGGGTTAGGGTTCACCCGATAGTATGCTACTATTAGTAGTGCGTCTGCCACCTCGGGTTTACACGACGGGGCTAACCCTGCTATAAGTAGTGCTACTGCTAGTAAAGCTCGGCCTCGTGCTGGGTTGAACTACTACTACAACCACTACTACTACTACTACTACTACTACTACTACTACTACTACTACTACAACTACTACTACATATACTACCACGACGACTACGAACACCACAAAAAAATACTACCACCACCACAATTACTACTACTACTGCGATCGACACCACCATTACTACTACGACTACTACGACCATGACCACGACCACGACTATTACTTCTCCTGCTACTACTGCTACTGCTATTACTACTACTACTACTACCAATACTACTACTACTAATATGTATACTTCTACTACCACTGTCACTACTGATACTACTACTACTACTGCTACTACTACTACTATTACTACTACTACTACTACTACTACTACTACTTCTACTACTGCAACTACTAATACTATTAATACGACTACTGCTTCTATAACCAATTCCAAATCTATCACCATTGCCACTACCACTGTTACTTCTTCTACTACACTACGACAATTACCACTACGTCTACTGCTGCTACTGCTGTTGCTGCTGCTATTACTACTGCGACTACTACTACTACTACTACTACTACTACTACTACTACTACTACTACTACTACTACTACTACTACTACTACTATTACTACTACTAATACTGCGACTACTACTTCTACTACTACTACAACTACAGCCACTACTACTACGACCACTACTACTTTTACTACTACTACTATTCCTACTACTACTACTACTACTACTACTACTACTACTACTACCACTACTACCACCACCACCGCCACCACTACCACCACCTCCACTACTACTACGACGACTATACCTACTACTACTACCACACCACCACCACCACCACTACTACAACTACTACTTTCACTACTGCTACTACTACAACTACAACTAATATAACTACTACTACCACTACTATTACTACTACTACTACTACTACTACTACTACTTCTACTACTTCTACTACTACTACGACTTCGACGTATATAT
>Ga0209390_10009869_pt1 | contig 11339 bp, 11 predicted proteins | sample BON01_FD_187212 | JGI IMG/M metagenome (GOLD analysis project Ga0209390, IMG submission 187212) | Freshwater microbial communities from Lake Bonney liftoff mats and glacier meltwater in Antarctica - BON-01 (SPAdes) (version 2) | ecosystem: Environmental > Aquatic > Freshwater > Ice > Glacier... | reverse complement strand
GCGTACGAATTGCTGCGCCTGCTGCGGGCGCGGAACATTCCCATGCCTAAGATGCTTTTTGTGTCGTGCATGGCCTCTCCTGACATTGCGGCCAGTGCCAAGGTGCGTATGGGAAGCCGGGGGGGGATTGGGTGAGAGAGGCAGACCGCTTTGTGGTGGGCCTGCAGGAGCAGGCATGTGGAGGCGTGGGTTGCTGCTCAAAATTTGTCAGCATTTGCGTCCATTTAATACAAGCGTCCTTTTAAAACCCTCTCTTTCCCCACTACCCCACCAGCCGTGGAAGCCGAACAAGGAGATGAGCGTGGCCCAGCTCCAGGCCGAGTGCCGCCTGTGGGACGTGAACGAGGTGGTCTTCCGTCCGGATGTGTGGCCTACCTTTGAGCCCCTGCTTCGCGCGGATTTCTCTCTTTATGATCAATACACGCACGGTCCCGAAGGTAATAGATTGAGATAATGGAGGGGTGGTTGCGTAATGCCTGCCGGCTCGGTGGGGCAGAAATGACGAGGGGCACTCTCAGATTGATGCAAACAATGATCTCTTTTCTTCCCAATTTATTTAAAACACAGCTTTCCGCCCCTTCAATTTCCCTATTCACGGCTACTTTGCCGCCAAGGACCGCAAGATTTCAAGGGTATGTACTCGGGAAAAGGGGAACCAAAACAAAACATTTGCCTTACCTGATCAAAAGCTACGTTTCATCACCCTCGTGCTGCTTCTCACATTTTCTCTCCCGAACAAACCTATACAGGAAATGGTGGAGGGCTGGCGGGAGTTCACGACTTCGGAGTTTGATGTGGAGTTGGTGCAGGGGAACCACCTCTTCGTCTACAACGCGGACGTGCGCGACAGCTGGTTTGAGAGCATCACGGATTTGCTCACGGGGGAAGGCTTCTAGGCAGCAACCAGGAGAGGTGGGCAACGGCGACGCTGCTGACTATCAAAGAAAATAATGAGAAAGATAAATCACCTAACCTCTAAACAATGTAGTCATGTGCACAACGCGAATGGTCGCTTTTTTCTTTCTCTCTATCTAAATTTCTGGGGAGTCAGTTCAATGGGGAATCACACCTTTACAACCCGATTTCTTTTTTTTTGCTTTTCTTGCCTAGCACAACATTTGTTTTCACCTCCGAATTATGTAAAATAAACATCAAGAATCTTTAGGGGGATATCATCGCGAACGGCACCCTGCCGCAACGCAAACGCTCCCAGCGGATCTCTCTTTTCACGAATGGAGATTCAGAACCCAACCAAAGAGGCAAAGTAGACGAGGAGTTCTTGACGGTTTTGGGTGTGCGCGAGCTGAATGACATTGAGCCCACTCTTTCGGTCTGGAAGGCCCAGGTCAAAGCAGGGAATCTCAAGCAGTTGCTCAATGACAGGGAGGGGGATGGAGGGGTCGGCGCAGGCGTACGTGAGGAGGGAGGCCCCGTCGTCTCCGCAATTGTTCACAATCGCATACCAGACCTCCTCCGTGGGCCGGAAGACAGCGAGAAGCTTGTTGACCATGGCCAGAATGATGGGGAAGCCTTGCTTGCGCAGGCGGTTGTTCAGCCAGCTCCGAATCACCCGGTGGAGCGCAGTGGCCACCAGCGGCAAGGGCACGGCCCGGGAGAGGACGCTGCCCCGATACCGCACCTCGAGCTGCTGCAGGCATTGCCCCTGCTCGTTCTTATCAACCACTCCCGCACCACTCGCGGCGATGAGCTTGCCACAATTGCTGCGCCATGTGGGACTGCCTCCCGCAGCGACGGAGAGGGCCGGGCAGTACAAGAAGTTGAGCTCCCGGGAGGGCCCGTTGAAGAGGAGGGGCTTGAGCAGCTTGGGCGGAAGAGCCAATCTGTTTGTTGGTTGTGGGTGCGGTGCGAAGGCAATTTAGTAAGTGAGCGCGTGGTTGTTGAAGTCGGGAACAAAAGAAGAGAAGAGCTCGCTTGCAGGTGCGTTTCTTGGGCCGGGCCGAGAGCGGGACATAAACATATGTTGAGGAGTTAGAGGGTCGGACCCAATCAGAGGCATAGGCATACGGGAAGGTCATATGATATGAGCACAAGGCAAGCGCGTGCGTCAAAATGCTAATTTATACAACCAAAACAAGTAAAGGAGACAGAAATCCATACATGGAACGTACTTGTGCGTCTGCAGAAATGCCAAGCGCTCCTGGACAGACAAGAAGTCCGCGATAAGGGCGGGGGGCTCGGTCTGCTCCTTCAGAAAGCTGTGGGGTGGTGGGTGGGTTTGGGAGGGGGCGGGGTTGTTGTGCATGAGAGGGGAGTGTGAAGATCGTTTTCCATATGGCTGCGGGTGCACAACATCAACTTGCCCGTCTCGACCCCTCTTTCTCCCGCCCCTTCCACGTGTGACTTACTGCGTGACAATCTCATTCGGGTGGTGGCGAATAGGGCCCCGAGCCTGCTTGCCCAGCACGGGAAACTGACTCAGGTGGCGGTAGGCTTTGGGCAACAACTCCGCAGGGGTAGGCGCGCCCCCTGGGCCGCTTTGAAGCTCGAGAGGCTCCGGCACGATCGCCACGATGGAATGCTTGGCCCCCATGTCGTGTCCAGCAGAATGGGCGGGGTGGTAGCAAAGGGATGATATCTGTGTGTGGGAATGGGAAAGGGTTGTGTGAGTCCTGGTGCGTGCGTGTGGCAAAAGCAAGAAAGAAACGAAGCGAAGTTGCTTGCTTGCTGCTTGAAAGCTCGCACCTCCCTGGAGTATTGCAATATGCGCTCGCATCGTGTGTTGACGTGCCATGTTTTGCAGCTAGTGAGGGACAACACTGTCATCAGCCCTCGACAAGCCAAACCACGTGGCCGACAGGCACACGCATGCCTTGTACGTCAGTCCGGGCCGTGAGCCCCGTTTCTGTCGGTCAAAGGCCCAGAAAGTGTAGGACAAGAAAGCCTCCGACATGCACACGTGGGCGCGAAAATCCGCATCAAGCACGGGTGGTGCAAATCAGAACGCCTTTCCTGCGCAGTGCGGTGGACAATGGCTACGCGGGGCAGACCTTGAAAGACAATACCACACGCTCGTGAACTCGTTCAGGACGACAAAAAGCGGTCGGCCCAAGTCGCTCCTGGCGGCGGGAAAAGGCGCTGGGAAAGGCACCATGTGTTGCGTTGTTCTTGCTGCCGTTATGTTTTGAATTTGTTGGCCCAGCCACGTCGGCCTCGTCCTTCCTTTGGGGGTACGTGGCATGCTCTTGCCGTCTGCCTGGTCGCATCGCACACCACGGTATAAACTCGCATAGAGACGTGGCATGCTCTTGTAGTCGCATCAAAAAACACTGCACTGACACTACGCCCTGAGTCTCATTTTTGGTTGTCATCTCGCTCTCGGCTCTCGGAGGCCGACGAGAAGAAAAGCCGTCGTCGGTCTCCGGATGAGGTGTATTTTGGCGCGAGTGGAGATCGAAGCATGATGATCATGCATGAACGTTTTGAACGCCTCTCTCATGTATTTACGACACACAACACCTGTACACAGACCCTGCGCTGCCCTTGCCACCGTCCAGCCTGGCTTGGTCTCTGTCCTCCCTCTCGCTCTACGAGGCTTGCAGCACCATGACCCGCCAGGCATCATCGACCACCCCGGCCTTCAGCAGCAGTAGCAGCAGCACTCCGCACTCCCCACCTTCTTCTGGCAGCACCAAGACGACAACGACAACGACAAAGAAGAGGCGGCGCGCGCGCGTCATCCTCTTTAATGGGTGGTTGCGGCAGGCTTTGTACCCTCGGCTTTGGATGAAGCCCCTGGCCGAGCATTTGCTGAGAACGCGCTACTGCTCCGAAGAGGGCGACAACGACGAGGATCAAGAAGTCGAGGTCGAAGTGGTGGGCAACACCATGCCTGCGCAGACGGCCGACGCAGAGAAGTACATCCGGCACATGGCCGATTTGGTGGGGCCGGGCGGCCCAGACGAAAATACCTATTTTATTGGCCAGAGTATTGGTTGCCAAGTCATTCTCCGTTACTTGGCGCGGTTGCCGCCGGGGTCCAAGGTACGTGAGCGTCTTCTTTTGCGAATGAATGGCTGGGTATACAAAAAAGAGTTGGAGGTGCGTGCCGAAGGTGTATTTTTCAGTCGAATCCGCCTTGTGGCGCGGTAGAGAGCAGCGGGTGCGAGTGAGTATATAAAGTTGCCGCGGGTGGGCGTTGACGAGGCAGGGTTTTATGTGTTGGATAGATCAAGCTAGCCAGCAGGATGCGGGAGTTCTTCTCTCGGAATAAACGATTGGCGTTGCCATATAAGGGTTTTCTTTGTCCCATTTTACTCACTCTCCCCCATCTTATTCCTCCTCCTAGGTTGGTGGCTGCCTTTGCGTGGGTTGTTGGTTGACCCTGGATCACACGACGCGGAAGAGACGGTCCTCGGCGATTGACGAACTCATTTGGGACGAATGGGAAACGTTCGAGAAGGGGTGGATGGACCACCACAATATTGATTTTGCGGTACGTGTGGGGAAGGGGCAGGAGGGAGTTTTGCCTGGCTGGGCTCAAGGGAGGGGAAGGTTGCTGTCTTTGTGTCTTCTTCATGTTGCCGCCGTCCCCACTCACCTTCTTCATCTCTTCCCTTTCAATCAGAATGTGCGACGCGTCTGCCCGCCGGGCAAGCTCATGTGCCTCATGTCAGACAATGACCCGTATCGCGGCCTCGACGACGACGGACAAAGCAACAAACGAGATTTTGAGGAGATTGTGGGCGCACGGGTTGTCCTCCGGCATGGCAAAGGCCACTTCAACTCGAGCAGGTTGGACGAGGAGGACACGCGGCTGATTGAGACGGAGTTGTTGGGGTTAGTTCGGCAAAAGGTCTTGCCTGTGGAGGCAGTGATGGTGGGGAAAAGCAGCAGCAAAGCCACCAGCATGGCCCATGGCACGAGCGCCCAAAAGCGACGAAGGGCTTTTGTCACGACCAAGGCAAAATCCAAGCTGTAAAAATGAAGAAGTAACAAAGACTGTTGGTTTGTCAAACGATAGACAAGGATTTGTTTGCTTCTTCCCAATAGTGTTCTTTTCTTGTCCTTCAACTATGTAAAATGTTGGGAAATTGAGATAAGCGTGCGGGAAAGGAAACGTGAATGAGACATAATTTTGCTTGCTTCTTCCAAATTGCTTCTGTTCTTCTTGTTTTTTAGTTTAAATGTGGGGAAATTCATGTAAGCGTGCGGAAGGAGAGGTTAAGGAGCAACAAATGCAGGCAGGCCATATGAGTCATGGGCCCTCTAGACAGCAAAAGCAAACAAAAAAAATCGACATTCTGGCTTCCAATCTCCTCACGGACGATGGTATTGGCGGGACACGAACGACTTTAGCGTCGGAGAGCGGACGGGTTCCGGCGATTTCCACGTTGAGGTGGCCGGTTCTGACAGTGGACGTAGGTCTGGCTTTCACAAAGGGGGGCATGGGGGCGACGGAAGGGGATTTCTGTCGATAAATGGTGCCTTTCTTTCCCCCCATTTCTCTTACTATTGCCTCCTTGTGTCAGCAGCTTTGTAAATGATGGTGACTTTGGTAAAAAGGGGTGCGAAACGTTGTTTTGGAATTGCACATGGCCACGAGCTGCGCCATCCGACAAGCGCCCCGCTCCACCACATCCCCTAGCCCTCTCGCAGGCCTCGAGCGTCTCGCTTATGCCTTGCGCGTCAATAATCACGCGTGTCAGCCACGCAAGCATGTCTAAACTACGCCTTAAAGCCTTCGGTCAGGAGCCACAAGAGTATTCCGTCCGCGAGGTACCCCATGGGCCACAGCGAGTGGCGCGACCGTTTCCGCATCGCCACATCGTGTAAAAACGCTTTCGTCTTTTGCGTTTGGTCGTATATTTTATCTATATGCCTGCATTGCATGTGGTGGTCGTACGCTCTAGAAGCACATCAATGAGCAGCGACTTTTGATCAACCTCCCCACCGCTCCCCACCACATTTCCCGCGCTCTTTTTTCCTTCAAATTTCGAACGTCGGCGGCGCGTTTGTTCGTCGCATCGTTTGGGAGGGAAAAGTGTTGTTGAGTTGGTTGCTTTGACACCCCTCTTTTGTTTACATCCAACGACCCAAGACGTACAAACGCTGCACTCGCACAATTTTCCCCATTCACACTTTCGTCAACGCAAGCTTGTTCCAAACAAGGGCGTCTCTTTCTCCCTCGACGCCTGCGCCTGGCTGCTGCTCCTGGCCCATCGCAAACGCATGTATTTGTTCCTGTCTAACCCACAAGCACAATCAACACACATCCACAACTCACAGCCACTTTGAATCATGGAAGACTACTTTGCCACCCCCCACGCCAAGCAGCAGCATCAGCGCATGCCCTGTCGTTCGGCGGCAATGGCAGCCGGGGCGACGACTCGTCCTCCTACAACAACTACAAGTACAACAACCACAACCACGCCGCTGCCGGAGAACCCGCTGCCTTTCCCCGGCATTACGCTAGGCGTAGCCAAGTACCAAAAGATTTGGGCCCGGGGTGCGGCGGCCGATGCGAGGCCTCAGTACGTGGAAGCCCTTGTCTCCCCGACGACTGGCCATGCCTACATCAAAATCCGAGACATTCACCCTGCGCACACCAAGCCTCTCTACCTTTGCTCCGAGCTGGCCGTGGACGACGACGACGTGGATGGTGGCTTGACCTACGTGCCGACGGCCCGCGGCGAAGTTGTCATTAAGGCGTCCCGCCTCACGGTGCAGGAGAGTGAGATGGTCGCTTCCGGGCGAGCCTGCATGCCGCGGAGGCGAGGGGCGGACGAGCCGTTGGAAGAGGTCAAGGCCATGCGCCAGCTTTCCAAGGACGATTCTGGAGCCGCAGCCGGTGTGGTCCCGCTTCTGGACAGCTTTGTCTGTGCCGACAAGTGGCTGTACCTCGTCCAGCCCTTTTACGCGCACGGGGACTTGGTGGAAGTGCTGGCGCAGGGCATGCCGCGCCAGGAAGCTGCGGTAGGAGCGGTCTCTACGCCTTCCCCCAGTCGCGAGGATTGGGTGCAAATCATCTTTATGCAGCTGCTGGGCTCGCTCTCGCATTTAAAGAATCGCGGCGTGGCGCATTTGGACCTGAGCCCTGAAAACGTGTTTGTCGAAGGAGATGGGACCACGGTGGCTCTTGGAGACCTGGGCATGGCGCTCTTTGTGGGCCCTCGGGTTGTCGCTTCCAGCATCGGCGCACCACCGCCGGCGGCAGCAGCCGCAGCACCCGCCGGAGCATTTACTTTCTTGCCATGCACACCACCCAAACCCACCCTGGTTGCCTCGGGGGCAGGCGAGCTCGAGCCCTCCTCCACTTTCATGCGTCCGCACCACCCATCCGCGGCCTCGGTGCTGCTGACGCCGCAACGCTTTCGAGGGAAGCTTGCCTACGCGGCCCCCGAGGTCTTGGACGAGGTGCCCTTTGACCCTTACAAGGTGGACATTTTTTCGCTCGGCTGCACGCTCTTTTCCATCTTGACGGGCCGCCTCTTCCTTGAGCCCTCCAGCGCCAAAAAAGGGCCTCGCCCTCGGTACTCTGCCTTGCTCGCAAACGATTTTGCCACCCTCTTCCACCTTGACGAGCAGGCAATGCCGCTCCCAAGCTTAGCTGCGGACTTGATCCAAGGCATGACGCAGGCCGACCCCCGCGCACGCCTCAGCTTGGAGGAGGTGATGGAGCACCGCTGGGTTTTGGACGCCGAACGGCCATAAGCGATCTTTTAATAATATGAATTTTGTGTCTGTGTGCGCCTATTTATGTTAAAATCACACATCATCTCATCTGCATGAAAAGAGTGGGAAACCAAACGCTCAAACACACCAACACCACACCACTGTATGTCAACGAGAAATATATACTGCATCTTCATGTATGTAAACTTCGCCTCGAGATCTCGGGAAGGGAAAGCACGTCATTCATCACACACACACACCTGCATGTGTCTGCCTATCTTCATATCATCTATTCATGTGTGTAAAGTATTCACAACACAGTGAATGTCTTGATTTATTGAATCAGAGAGACAAAAACAACCAAAGCACCCTTCCACAAAAACACTTTGTCACAAGAGAAAAGTAAAGAGAGAAATTGCACAACACAAAGAAAGAAGTAAAGCTACCGCAAGAAAGTGTTTGATCGCGACAGTCCCTTTTCTTCCTTTTTGTTTTCAATCTGTCTCTATAGTCATGCATGTCCCACCCTACTGCCCGATCTGCTGCTTGTCCCCAAACAAAAATGCAGTCTGGCCCTATTCGTGGTTTCCCTCCCCCCTCTCCCTCTTCCTCTCCCTCCCCCTCTCCCTCGAGAGTCATTCAAATAGATTCTTCTTTCTCTTCATTTCTAACTTTGTGTCCAAACACCTTTTTCCGTGAGCTCTCCTCCCGAAAAAGTGGGCTACATATATGTGCGCGACACACAAAAATATACTTACTTACTTCCCCTCTCTCCTGCCAGAACAGGAACAAACAAACACTGCTAATGATACACACACATTAGAATAACGGTGGTGCGAGCGCATGAAAAGTGTTGCTGACAAATGACGATGATACTGGTGCGTAAATAATGAGGCAGGCAGGTGCAAAGAATTCCAAAACAAACCCTCCCCCTCCCCTCCCAACTCTCTATATCAAGCTACATTTACGCGTTATTGTTACGCAGGAGGGTTTTTGCCTTGGTCGCCTCCATCTCCGCCGCAGCCTCCTGCTGGGTCTCAGTCCACTTGGCCTGCTCCTGGGCCAAGGACGCCAACAGCTCTCCCTGGTCCGTCTGCATCCACTGGTTCCCCCACAACCCCGGCAGAGGGTTCAGGGGTACAGCCGCCCGACCCATCCCGCCAAAGCCGCGGTTGTTGCCGTTGCCCCCCCCCGCGTGGTTGGTGCCATCGTCGACCTCGTAGTCAACAGCAGGGCCCTCGGGGCCAGGGATCTTGCGGGGCGAGTCGCCCTTGATAGACTTCATCACACCCTCCACCACAATATCCTGAAACGTGTTTGGGATGGGGGTAGCCAGACGCTGCGTCGCAAAGAGGACCAGCAAGTCATTATCAGCGGAGGCGATCCAGTTAGTCATCATTCCCCCGCCCCAGCCGATGGAGCCCGTGCGGTTGGCGCCCGTGTGCTTGCTCCAGTCGACGCCTGGCAGAGGCTCAGGAGCAGACACCGTGAAACCAAAGCCCCAGCCGGTGTTCATGTCAGACTTCCAGCCATTTAGGTCCATGGGCAGGAGGGACACGTCCAGGTTGTTGCGCCACATCATATCTACCGTCGCGGACTGCAAAATGCGGACGCCGTCGAGCTCACCGCCGTTAAGCAACATGAGCGCGAAGCGGCCGTAGTCGTAGAGGGTGGAGACGATGCCCGAGCCGCAGGACAAAAAGGTGGGGGGGCGGAAGGCCTGGAGGGGGTCCATGCGAGGGCGGATGATGGGGATCAGGATCTCCCCGGGCGTCATGGTGTAGGCGACGGCGAAGCGATCGATCTTGGACATGGGGACATAGAAATCTGTGTCGTACATCTGCAGGGGCACAAAGAGGTTTTGGCGGAGCCAGTCGTCGGGGGTCTGCTTGGTGATGCGCTTGATCACGTACCCCAGCACGTCGTAGCTCCAGGAGTACCGCCAGGTGGTGCCCGGCTGCCAGAACAAGGCCTTGTCGGCCAGGTCGTCCATAAAGGTGTCGAGGGACTGGAAGGGCAGCTGCAAGGTCTCCAAGGGCCCGCCGCCATTGGGGTCGTTAAAGCCCCCGGAGTAGCCGAGGCCGGCCGTGTGCAGCAAGAGGTCGAGGATGGTGATGTCGCGATTGGCGGGGACGGTCGCCTTGGTCCTATCCCAATTGAGCACGTCCATGTGACGGAACTTGGGGTGGTACTTCCAGAGCGGGTCGTCCAGCTTGAGCAGGCCCCGCTCCATTAAAATCATGATGCCGGCCGCCACCAAGGGCTTGGTCTGGGACATGAGGCGCACGATGGTGTCCATGCCCATGGGTCGCAAAAGCTCCCGGTCCTGGTACCCGACGGCATCCTGAAACACAAGCTTGCCGGCCCGGTAGACTTGGAAGGCCGCGCCGGGCAACTGGTTGCGGCTCACTTGCATTTGCAGGTCTTGCGTAATCTTCTCCAGGCGCTTGCGGTCCAACCGGGCATCCTCCGGGCTCATGGTCCCAATCCCCATAGCCACGCCCAGCCACAGCAAGCCGGCCGTGCCGGTCGCTAGAAAGCTCAGCCTCATTTTCGCTTGCTTCCTTATGTCTGATCTGACGGGAGGGATGGGGGAAGGGGGGAAGGGGGAAGGGCAAGGGAGGGAGTGAGTGTTTGTATATATAGTACATTGGTTGTGTGGCCTGTGCATGGGTGTTGTGCGCGTGGCTGGCCCGGTCCGCGGTCGTAAAAAGTTGTAAGCGACGGGCTCGGAAGGACCCTCGCTTGGTTCTCGAGGTCGGGGGGAGGCGAGAAGTAGGGGGGGCTGCAGGGACGTTGGTGCGGCCCATGCTTTGTTCCTTCTGGGGCTTGTGTGTAGGGACGCGGCGTGGGCATGCCAAACCTAATAAAGGGGATGAATGGGAAGAAGCCTTTCCAAGCACGCCGAAGGCCGGGCGCTTGCGTGTGGTTTAATTTGAGAGAGTTGGAGCAGAGGGAAGAACAACGACGGGGGATGCGTCGCCTATTCTGCACGAACGCGCTCGCCTGGGGGTTCGCGCATTCTTCTTCTTCCGCATTCCATATCAGCGAGTTTGGGGCGTTCTTGTTGAGGCGATATTTTACATCCAAACCTCCCCCGACAGTTTTGTTTGCACGGGCCGCTTTCCTCGATAGTCAGAGGGTCGGTGCATCTCGACGCGGCCGATCGAATGCGCTAGGTGCGGGGTCTTGATGTTGTGACCTGGCCGAGAACGGGGGGAGGTGCGGGGTGCGGGCAGGCCGGTCGAAATGCCTGGGGAGGAGGTTTTGGGGCCGGCGGCCAGCCAGTTGCACGCGACCCCGACTGTGAAACTTGGTATGAAGGCCACCATCACGTAGCTTTATTGCCAAATGATAAAATGTATCAGGATTTTGGGGTTTGAGCAAGCCGGCACGCCCATGCTCCTGGGGTTTTTCAATGAAAGAGGAGGAAGGCGCAGGGCCTGCCAGGCACACACACGGCGCCTTCACCACCTTGGCGCAGCTACCATTGGTGTTTAAAATATCATGCATCTGGTACCAACGTAGATTCATGGTCCTGGGGTATAATTTGGCTCAGACTTAAAGGGGTTGGCCAGGCGACCTTCAGGTAGATAGGGGGATAAGGGCGGTAGGAGGGCCAGCCGGCTGGACGGGGGTCAGCCATGCACGCAACTCCGGCCTCAAGCAGACAGCTCCATGGTGACAACGTGGAGCAGAAAAGCTAG
>Ga0209390_10009867_pt1 | contig 11342 bp, 9 predicted proteins | sample BON01_FD_187212 | JGI IMG/M metagenome (GOLD analysis project Ga0209390, IMG submission 187212) | Freshwater microbial communities from Lake Bonney liftoff mats and glacier meltwater in Antarctica - BON-01 (SPAdes) (version 2) | ecosystem: Environmental > Aquatic > Freshwater > Ice > Glacier... | reverse complement strand
TCACTTTGAAAGAAGCGTCCCGCAAGGTTACGAACAAGCCGTCGAGCAGAACAACCCAGCATTAATTCTTGATCCCAATTACCGCGAGCGGCTCACGCAACTGTGGTCAAAGATTCGCCCGTAAGACTTCGAGCAGTTCGCTGGCATAAACTTTCGGATCCTTGTCACGCAGATACGAGACCCGCTCTGCTTCCTTGGATTCAGCACTCAACGGGTTATTGATCCGCGACAGCAATGCTTCAGCAACCATCACGGGACTCACCCAATCAGGCAGTCGGTCAACGTATCCCGGTGCTTCAACATCTACCACTAAACCATTACTCGCAACCGACGTCGTGCCAAAAGCCGCCAGGTCACTTAAAGGACCGCTCACACCAAGCAGCGGGCTCACCCGCAATTGAATTCCAATATCTACCGCTAATAAGTAATCCCGAAACACAGAATCTGACACGAAACCAGTAATCCGAAGATCTACCCCAAGTCCACTTGCTTGCTCGATCAGCGCGGCATCTTCTTTCTCGCTCGCGGCACCAACCACGTGCAAAACAACCTGCTGGCCCCACGCCACCAACCACCCAACCGACTCCAACACAACGTCGGTCAATTTTGTGCGGAAGTCCACATAACCGAAAGTCGCCAAGTGAACAACACCAGCCTGCAAACCCAACCGAGTAGCCGCGGCACTGCGCTGCGAACTAGTAATGACAGGTAACTCAGGAACACGCTGACTGGCAAAGGGCAACACAATCGGCAAAACACCGGTTTCGCCAGCAATCCGACCAGCAGCACTTTGCGAATGCAGAATCAAAGTTTGTGCTCGCTGAGCGACCTCCCACATTCCAGCATTCTGCAGCAGCCGCATGTCGTCAATTTGTTCATCAAGACTAGGTGAAAGGGTTTCCGAAGCACCCGGCGCCAGAGTTCGAAGCATCATGTCCTCGGCCCCACCTTTGCCACGCAAAGCCATGTAGTACTCGACCATGCGGGTGTCGTGTGCAATCACTACGCAATCAATCACGTTCAACAATTCGACAAAGGGTAGGTGAAAGTGACTGTTACCCACCACAGCCACCATTACGTCGTGGTCGTGCGAACCACCCGATTCGAACAAAAACTCCACGCTCTTAACGGTTAGACCTAAATCCGCAGCATTCTCCTGCACACCCGAAGTGACGTAAACCGTGACATCAGCCAACTCACCCAACGCGCGAATTGTGGCGGCCGAGAAGTCAGCCACCCCGCTCTTTTGCGGCTCCCACGGAGTTGCCACCCCAATACTCAATCTCCGAGTGCCAACGGAGCCGTCCGCAACCAAGTCTTCAACCTCACCGCCAAATTTCTTAGCACCAGGAGTAAAAGCAACTTCAGAAACTCGCTGGGAAATTACGGTTTCCAAGTCAGAGTGCTCGTGTTTGCGTAATGCAGCCCATTGAGATCGCGCAGTTTCTTTCTTGCCTCGGTGTTTGCGCAAGGCCCGAGCTAGGTCTGCCGGATCAGCAGGATCTGCCAAAAATGATCCCGTACCAAGTAGTTCTCGGTGAGCTGGAATATCCGAGGCAATCACCGGTGTCCCACAGCGCAAGGCTTCAATCACCGGCAAGGACAAGCCTTCATCAAATGAAGCCACGACTGCAGCACTCGCGGATTCAAGTAACTCAGTCATTTCTGCATCACTCAACCGAGCGCTCGCGACTGCCTCACCTGGCCGCAATGCGGCATACATCGCCAGGTGGTGCACCAGATCACCATGGCGAGCCATGCCGAGCACCACAACATTTCTGAACTCTTCACCTACAGTCGCGGCACCAATGGCAGCCAAAGCCCCGAGCGTGTTCTTGCGTGGCTCGTCCCCGGTAATCACAACAATCGGGCCATCACCCGGACCCGCACCACTTTGAGCACTGGGCATGACGCCCTTGGGCCACGCAACCGAAGCGCCCCGGGCTGCAGCAACTACTAAATCCTCAGCACCTGAACGCTCAAGGAAATCCACCAACTGCGTTCGAGTAAGACCTGAAATACACACAAACTCGGAATACCGTTTCAAAGCATCCAAATTGGCTGCGTACTCAGCACGCTCCGCAGCGTGCTTGAGGTACACAGTTGGGTAATCCAAAGGAATAAAGTCAAAAACCAATGCGAGTTTGGGTACCGATGACCCAAGAATGGGCAACAGCGGATCGGCTGAGGCGGTCATGGGTGAAGGTTGAATAAACAACCCAAAGTCACCAACCTCATGATTGGAAACACGACTCACCACTGAAGCCGAACCAATCAAATCACTGGGTAGCTGATCCAGCCCCCGATCAATGAGCAACACAAGCTGCCCCGAAGCCGCAGCCGAACGCGCTGCTTCCAATGCAGCTAGCGCAAACCTTCCAATACCGCGACCACCGTGCACCGCCGACTGCACTGACCGTGCGTCAAAGAGCACCTTGCTACCAGCACCAATAACTGAGTCGCCTAGTGAATCAATACTCAGCCGAGTCCGAAGCGCCGCCTTAAGCCGCCCAACTTCGTCGTAGAAGTTATCCATTCGTGAATCAAGTTCAACATCGCTGTCATAGGGTCCGGCAGCCAGCCAACCTTGAACAGCCAGACGCTCAACTTCACTCAAGGAATAAAGATCAAAACCACCCAGAGGTAAATCAGGCTTACCCCCGGGTTTGATCCACGAAATCGAATCCTGAACAACCTGACCCAAGAAAGCCGGCTCCACAAACGCAGCCATGTTCTCTCGCACGATTTTTAAGTGCTTGGAACGGACGTAACTCTCCTGAATCGGAGCAGGCAGGTAACCCATGGCCAACCGGAGACGGTGCTTGAGAACCAAAGTGGCTTTTGAGGTGAAAGAATGAATCAATAGGTCCCCTCCTCACTCATTGAATCAACCACAGGGTCAAGACTAGGAGTCAGCGTCAATCAGGGGGAGCAAGTGGCAATGGTGAGGCCACGAGTTCCTTTGATCAATGAGTTCTAACAAGCCGTAGCCCTTGACCGATCCACTTTAAGCAATATGTTAAATTTTTACGATTTTTTTAACATATTCCACCAATATGACTAATTTCTTTACATATCAACCAAACCGGAAAAGCCAGGTTTCAGATCTCCCAGGTTGCTTGCGGGTCCGCCAATTGAGCAAAGTCATGAGCAACCATGATTGCCGCCATCGAATCAAAATCAACCGTGTGTCGCCAGCCCAGATCCAAGTAAGCAGCTCGTGAGTCACCAACCATGAGGTTCGTGTCGACTGATCGGGTGTTTTCACTAGTGCTGAACACATAGTCCTGCCAATTTGAAATCCCAACCGCCGCAAATGCTTTCTCCACGAAAAATGACAACCTGTGTGAAATGCCCGTTGCCAGAACGTAGTCCTTTGGAATCTCCGCATTCAACATGAGAATTGAGGCTCGCACGTAATCTGGAGCCCAACCCCAGTCACGGGCGACTTCAATGTCACCCAGTTCCAACCGGTCCTGCAATCCGGCTGAGATCCGGGCTGCAGCCTGACTCACTTTGCGGGTGACAAAACCAACCCCACGCAAAGGTGACTCGTGGTTGTAGAAAATCCCAGAAACCCCAAACAGGCCAGAATCACTCCGAGCAGCGGCGACTAACTGCATTGCCTCAAGCTTGGAAACGGCATAAGGGCTTTTAGGCTCAGGTGTCATGGACTCTGATTGAGGCGCTCGATCAACCCCTTCAAAGATCGAAGCCGATGAAGCCTGAAAGAACCGGGGTGAATCACTCACACCTCGAAGACTTTCCAACATCACCCGGACCGAATCAACATTGACAGCAAAGACTTCGTCTGAGTGATCCCACGAATCCCCAGGAGCTGTGAAACCGCCTAAATTCCACATGTGACTTGGGGCGACCGAGGAAATAACCGACCTAATTCCCTCATGATCAGCTAGATCAACTTCAACAACCTCAACGCTCGGAACGTAACGCAATAAGCGTGAGTACTCGGTCCCTGGCTTGACTAGTCCAACAACAGAAAAACCTTGGGAGGCAAGCACGGAAGAAAGAATTGTTCCGTCTTGCCCCGATACTCCTGTAATCAGTGCACGCATGAAGTCACAGACACGTTCTCAACTAAAACTTTCCTTCAGGAGCGCCTTCAAGCCGAGCGATATCAGCGTCCACCATGATCTTGGCGAGCTCAGGTGGCAAGACCTGAGCCTTCCAACCCAACACCCGCTCAGCCTTGGAAGCATCACCGATCAGTTCGTCAACCTCCGTTGGCCTCAAGAACTTGGGGTCAAATTTCACGTACTTTTCCCATTCCAAACCAGCCCGTTCAAAGGAGAATGTCAAAAAGTCTTTGATTGTGTAAGCGCTGCCTGTTGCAAGGACGAAGTCATCTGGTTCGTCAGCTTGCAGCATGCGCCACATTCCCTCGGTGTACTCAGGGGCGTAACCCCAGTCCCGGATTGAATCCAAGTTACCCATCCACAACTCAGAATCTAATCCTGCTTTAATTCGAGCAACCGACATTGTGATCTTGCGTGTCACAAAAGTCTCACCACGGCGGGGAGACTCATGATTAAACAACTGACCATTAACCGCGAACATGTCGTACGCCTCACGGTAATTCTTAGTGATCCAGTACGAATACACCTTCGCAGCACCGTAAGGACTCCGCGGATAAAACGGCGTGTCTTCATTCTGCGGAGGGGGTGAAGCGCCAAACATCTCCGAAGTTGAAGCCTGATAAAAACGAATCGACTTGTCCACCGACCGAATCGCCTCGAGCAAGTTTAGGGTCGAAATCCCGGTCGCCTCCGCTGTATACAAAGGCTCGTCAAAGGAAACACGAACATGTGACTGAGCCGCTAAGTTGTAAACCTCATGGGGTCGCAGTTCAGAAACCAACTGATGCATCCGAGCAGCATCAGTCACATCCCCATAGTGCAAGTGAAGGTTTCGACCAGCTAAATGCTCGTCATGATGCAAGTGGTCGATACGACCACGGTTAAACGAGGACGACCGACGAACCAGACCGTGAACCTCGTAGCCCTTATCAAGTAACTGCCCAGCCATGTAGGAGCCGTCTTGGCCCGTTACGCCAGTAATAAAGGCTCGCTTTGCCTCTGTCATGTAATCCTCCACCACAAGATTGGGTTCCTAACCCTATCTGTTGTGGTGAAATGCAAGGCCACTACTTCGTTGAGTTCTCTAGACCAGTTCATTTCCAGCGACTCGGCAATAAGCGTCGATCGGTTGAATCTGGACTAAACCCTTACATTCGCCTAACGACTGTTTGAACCGCCTTACTCGGGTGCGATACTTACCTGACTGAAGCCGAATTACTACGCATTACACTTTGCCCGAGCAGGATCCAATTCGAGTTCTACTAGATGAAAGCCTGAGTGATCATGTCCGAGATAGCCATTGCTGGTCGAAAAATTGGATCGAACCACCGTCCCTATGTAATCGCTGAAATTTCGGCTAACCACTCTCAGAACTATGCAGTTGCCGAGGCGCTGATCCGCGGAAGCGCTGAGGCCGGAGTTGATGCCATCAAACTTCAGACTTACACCGCCGAAACGATGACTCTTGATGTTGACCTTCCTGAATACCGAATAAAGGAGGGACTTTGGGAATCTGAGAGACTATTTGACCTTTATCGTAGAGCCGAGACTCCATGGAGTTGGACAGAAAGCATTCAAGCCCTTTGCGTAGAGTTAGGTATTGCAATGTTTTCGTCTCCATTTGATAGCACAGCCGTTAACTTCTTGGAGACCTTTGATGTACCCGCGCACAAAGTCGCGTCTTTCGAATTAACCGACGAGCCGTTACTCAAGAAAATTGCATCCACTGGTAAGCCTATAATTGCTTCAACTGGAATGGCTACCAAAAAAGAGATTGAAACCGCCGTTCGTGTTCTCACGGAAAACGGCTGCGAGAGCCTCGCGCTCCTTCGCTGCACTAGCGCCTATCCCGCTCCATTCAACGCTCTTAACCTGTCACTCATTCCCAAAATGATGAAGAACTTCAACGTCCCAGTCGGCTTTTCCGATCACTCACTGGGAACCGCTGCTGCAACTGCCGCCGTTGCTCTCGGCGCCTGCATAGTCGAGAAGCACGTACAAACCGCCGGGAGTGAGTCGAGCCCGGACGCTGCATTCTCAGCTTCGCTAACGGACATCCAGCAATTAGTATTTGATGTCAACGTAGCCTTCGAATCTAGGGGCAACGGCGAATATGGTCCAAGCAAATGTGAACAGCCTATGATGGCGCTGCGTCGCTCGGTAATCGCTTCCAGAGATATTTATCCCGGAGAATTATTCGACGCCAACAATATAGTTGTAAGGCGCCCCAATATTGGTCTGCCACCTAGCGAATACGAGACACTGCTTGGAACCACTGCACGTCAGGCAGTGCGAAGAGGTGAGGGACTAACTTCGAGAAGTGCAAAAAGATCTCCGTCCCCAAGTGGGGACAGCCCGCAATAAAGTTGAGGTCACAACGCCGAGTGATTCAAGCCCCTCTCAATGCCGTACTTTTCTAGATCAATGCAGAGTGTATCCCAACCATTCGTGAGGATGTTCGTGTGCACTAATCGATCAACTTGGTTGTGATAGGTCCCACCTTTGGATTGCTCAATCTCAGCGAAATTCCCTGAGAGCAGAGATGACCACTTGACATTCAACAATTTACACATTTCGTCTTGGAGCACGTTATAAGTTTGCCTCAGCGTTTTCTGGGAGTCCAGTCTCATTTCCCTCTGTGCAATGATTGGTCCTTTATCCAGTTCCGGAGTTATTCGGTGTAACGTTACGCCCTTTGGGGTCCCTTCAATCCAACTCCAAAAATTAGGATCATAACCTCGATTCCAGGGCAGCAAAGAAACGTGCATATTCATGGCAAAATTATCAACTCGAGACAAAAAATCTTTGGAGATGATGTGTTTGTAGCCGTAACTAAGTAGCATCTGTGGCCTGAAATGATTGAAATCCTCATGTTTGAGGGGTTTAGCTGTTGCATATATAAAGTTTTTTCCAATGATTGGTTTAAGCCGATTGGAATTCGGTCCAAGGACAAAAACTCGCATCCTTCATCTCTCCCATTGCCTTGTCATAATCAGTTAATGAAACGATTTTACTTTTCGAAATAGTAATTGTCTTTTTCAGCAAATCCTCCTACGAAATCCAGCGAATCACATCAAACGCTTCAGCCGCCGGAACTCCAATGCTTGCCCCTCTGGTTCTTGCGAGCGCCTCCACCGCCTCGTAGGAACGCGCATGTGGCCAGGCTCGCATTTCACAATCGTAGTGCCGCAATGCAGACATTTTCCTAGACAAGCTCGCTTCAATATTTACAAAGTAACGAGGACTGAAATCACGTTGTGGGAATCCCCACCCAGTACTCGAGAGAACCTCAAAGGAAAGAACCCTGGTTACCGAAGAGTTTGGTTCAGGCCTCGATGCAATAAGTGCGATCTCAAGTGCGATTCGGTGATCCACGTTCAAGTCTGCAGCGCTATGGGTGTAGATGGTCGTGGGCCTCCATTCCTCAACGTGCTCAGCAACTGCCTTAGCCAAAGTAAGAATCGGGATGGTATCCAGTTGATTGTCTGGGAAATTAAGACCCACCAAACTGGTTACACCGATTTCCCCAAGCGCCTTTTGTGCATTTTCCAGTCTTTCATTTTTAGCTTCAGGCTGAGCTTCCCTGGAAGAAACCCCATCTGCTAGGAAAATCACAAGAACTTCGTCGCCAGCATCCGCATGCAGGGCCAATGCTCCACCGCATCCAAGAATATCGTCATCGGGATGAGCAGCGATAACAACAACGCGCTCTTTCACTATTGCACATCCGATTCAACCCGAAGAATCGCGCGTGCTACGACGCTGTCACCTTCGAGTGCAGCTTGATCAAATTCAATTCGAATGTTGCCCGACTGGATGAAAGCTTTCGGATAAGACGCTCCATCAAGTATTCGTATGAAGTCATATAATGACGCGTTGCTTTCATGCCAACCAATTTCACTTTGTTTGGGAGAGCGCCTTCGATTCAAACTCGGGGTGCCTTTTTGCTCGATTGCGCGAGGTTGCTCTAGTAAAATGCGTTTCATCATTGTGGCGCTGATCTTAGATATATTGCGTAAAATTTCATCAATGTTGCCAACACCCATATTGATAGGTGTTCTTAGAAATACAGGACCAGCATCAATTTCAACTGACAATGCGAATGCACATACTTCGGATTCATGCTGTCCCCGCATTACTTGATGCTGTATGGGACTCCCCCCCCTATCACGCGGAAGCATTCCTGTGTGAAATCCGACAAAGTTTCGTTCCCTCAAGAGACTTGGTTTGATGATCTCCCGCCAATGCGTGACAAAAAACCATTCAATACGCGAGTCCGTTTTCAGTACTTCTTCTAGCTCAGCTGAAGTTCGAATCGCCACGACTTCAAAACCTTCAGGTTCCAGCGCCGCAACCGCGTCCTCAAAATTCCACTCATAAGTTCCTAGAACAGCAACCAATTTCGGCAGACATTGGTCCACCACTTGCTCACATTGACTCACTATCATCCCAACTCTTGGAACATTCACTGACGAGCGAGCACCCATCTAAATCCTTCAGATAGCAATCACATTACTGCAAAGCAGTAATAGTGGAAACTATAACTGTCTCAATTTCCTTTGTCGATAACCTCGTATGCATCGGCAGTGATATCTCTGACTCATAAAAGTGCTCTGAGTTAGGGCACAGCCCTTTCGGGTACTTGGAAGCATCAAAGGCCGGATGCCAATAGGCAGGCAAGTAGTTCACTTGCACGCCAACACCGTTTGCTCGAAAAAAGTCAAAAAGGTACCTGCGCTTCTTCGGATCAACTTTGAGTGGGTAAAGGTGCCAGATCGGATCTACCCATTTATCTTGATGTGGAGTTTGAACCACGCTTGCCAGGCTCTCAAATGCATCGTCGTACATGCGTTTAATCTCTTGACGCCGTCTCTTGAATTCCCCAATACGCTTTAGTTGACTCGTCCCGAGTGCGGCCAAAATGTCAGGGAGTCGGTAATTCAATCCAAATTCATGAACTTCTTGGTGCCACGGACCCTCGTTGGGGTTGATCTGATCGACTGGGTTGCGAATCAAACCTTGGCGAGAAAAAAGCCTCGCTCGGTTAAGTAGTTGTGGATCCTTTGCAGTTACCGCTCCTCCTTCACCGGTTGCAATATTTTTTGTTGGGAAGAAGGAGAATGTTGTGATGTCCGCGATTGAACCAACGGGCTTGTCTTTGTAAGTGCTGCCTAGGCTGTGTGCTGCATCTTCGATGAGCAGCAATCCATTTTTGTCTGCAATGGCACGCAATTCATCAAGGTCGGCAGGGTGACCCGCGTAGTCAACCGCAACGATGGCGGCGGTTCGTGAGCTAATAGCTGCTTCAACTGCCGCCGGATCAATATTGCCTGTATCGAACCGAACGTCAGCAAAGACAATTTTTGCACCAACTTGAATTGCTGCTGCTTGAGTTGCTACGAAGGTATTTGGTGGTGTAATTACTTCGTCGCCTGGACCAATTCCTGCTGCTACATAGGCCGCGTGCAAAGCAGCAGTCCCTGATGAAACGGCAACAACCGGCACTCCACCAATCAATTTGGATAAGTCGCTCTCGAAGGCCTCAACCGCGGGTCCAGTAGTGAGCCAATTTCCACGCAAGACTTCAGTGACGGCGGCAATATCGTCTTCGTTGACATCATGGAAGCCATATGAGATCACGTTTCACCCCCCGAAACTCCCGCAATTCTTGATTTCATTTCGCTAATCTCATAATGGCATCAACTACTCGTGACGCGCCCTTGCCGTCAACTACTTTACTTGCCCGCGCAGCCATGCTCTCTTTCCTGGAGGCGCCATCGATAAATCTCTGCAGCTGATCCAGATCAATGGGTTCATTTCGGTATACCCGACCAAGTGGAACGGCGATAGCAGTTTCGCTCATGTACGAGTAGTTAGGCTCTTGGTTGTCAACTACCGCAATTACACCCAATGGTTTGCCTGAACTCAACACTTCCCATGAGGTCACCCCAGCTGCCGAAACAACAAGGTCCGTTGATTCCAATAGGTTTTCTAGGTCATGTCTAGGCGCGCTTACGTCCATTTTGATGTGATCCAAGTGTGCTTGTCCTATATCTGGGAGTGCGGTAACTAACGTTACCCGTAAGGGAACGCATAACGAATCTAAGGCTGCTAAAAGGGGTAGTTGATAAGGCGATAGGCCTGAACCTCCAAGTAAAACCAGCACTCTAGTTTCATCTGCAATTGGAGGGTTGGAAATGTCATTGGTGCTTTGCCGTAATTCGCTGCGAATCAACGCAAATTCTGGGCCTTTCAATCTCTCGACGTGCTCATAACCCGCTGGTGGCTTCCACAATAGATTTACACTTGGTTCAATGTATAGATCTCCCGGCAGAGCCGGAGTTGCATCGTCTGCTATCACGGCAATTTTCGGACCAAATGACTTTATGCGAAGTGCGTATTCAGGTTCTAAGTTGTACGAATCCAAAACGGCAACTGAATACTCTTCCCAATCAGCTTCCGACTCGGGCTTAATCCTTACCTGGTTAGGGAGTTTATCTAGGATCGGAACATTTGCGATAGATCCGACAAAATCAGTTGCCACACCTCTGCTCACTAGTTCTTGGGCTAGCGCGTAACAACGGGTGACGTGACCTGTACCAATTTCGACAGATGAATCACATCGCAGTGCGACCCGAGGCTGGCTAGTGTTCACGACTCATGTAATTCGCCGCGCAACTGAACCGCTAGCGTTACTTCATCCACGCGTGCTTCAGCAATTCCCTGAGCTTGAGTCTGCACTTTCTTCTCTAGCAAGGTCTCCAGGAGCCCAGTGTCAAGAGAAAGATCCCTGCTACGACTTGTCTGCAGAACGCCCAAAGAAGAGGGAGTCGGGGCAATGAGGCTTCCGTCTAGTCCGAATTCCTTGGCTATGGCCAAGCCGAAGTCGTATTTAGAGACGGCGTCTGCCGAAGCAACGTTGACAACGCCTTCGTAGCCAATCTCGTTTAATTCCCAAATGTTTCTCAACAATGCCTGAACATAAATAGATGTCACGATGAAATCTGGATACCCCTGGATCGGTCGCCCTGCCCGCATGGAATTGACAAAGAATTCGAGCACCGAACGGTCGGCTTGCGCGCTCCAACCAAAGAAATTCGTTCGGGCGCAGAAGGCAGAAGCACCGCTGGCTAAAACTTCATTCTCTCCCAAGAGTTTGGTTTCTCCGTATAACGAAAAGGGCTGCGTGGGATCAGTTTCAGAATAATGTCCAGTCTCGCCCGAGAACAGAGCATCTGTTGATAC
>Ga0209390_10009866_pt1:0-7500 | contig 11342 bp, 14 predicted proteins | sample BON01_FD_187212 | JGI IMG/M metagenome (GOLD analysis project Ga0209390, IMG submission 187212) | Freshwater microbial communities from Lake Bonney liftoff mats and glacier meltwater in Antarctica - BON-01 (SPAdes) (version 2) | ecosystem: Environmental > Aquatic > Freshwater > Ice >... | reverse complement strand
CCACGCTGTCCTGGCGCGGGGAGGTGTCTCTCGGGGGTGAACAACATATCACCATCATCATCATCTGGATTGAGTCTCACAGAGCACTTACACGTCGCACACACGCCGTGCGGCTCCAGTCCCTCCATCCCGTGTCTTGTCCGGTGTGTGGCCGGCTGTACGCGAGGGCGCGGGAGATGAAATACGATATGGCGGGGGATATGGGTATATCCTGTGCCTAGTTAGCTGTGCCGGCGATTTCGGGAAATACAAACAATGTTTTCGTGTTTTCGGCCGTGGCTGTCTGCTGTCCGGCCGGCGCGGTTCCGGCACACGCGATACCGAGAGTCAAGAGCAAGAGGGGGTGGGTATGGGTGTCCTCATCTTTCTTCTATCTGTCGCCGATTGCGGAACGCGAAATGAAACATGATACATACATCGTCGTTGTGTCGTATATTATTTAATATCATATAGTATATGATTCAATAATATGATAGTATAATATGTATTTACACATATTATACATGTATAATTTTACAGTGTAAGTGTAAGTGTACACAAACTGTGGAGATTCTGCTGAAGACTGAGAGACTCGTATTTTGCTCGTACTCGTTATACAGAATACAGATCAGTGTCATGACAGTGTCAGTGTCGTGTATGTTAATGTAAGTGGCCATAAGTAGCGCGCACTGCACTACCTGTACTTATGTGTATATATATATGTGCACGCCGGCTGGCTATATGCACGCGCCGGCTGTGTGCTGTGCTGTCCGACGCACACACACACGACACAGCAAAAAGACTGCAGCTGCCACTCATGATGAACTCTCTAACCCAGTTTGGCAATTCTGATTCTGGGATTCTGCATCCTCTGCTCAGACTTTCGATTCTCCCCTCTCCTTCTGGATTATGTCTCTGGATTCTGATTCTCCAACCTCTCCATGAATTCTGCCCCACCGCTCTCTGTTCCCCCAAATCACTCTGATTCTCGATTCTGTTGATAGACGTCAGAATCTGTTATCTGTTTCTAAGATTTCCCACACCCATCTCATCAACCACAAAATCTGGTAATGTCGTTTGAATTCTGGATGCTAGCCCAGCTTGGCCGTTCCCTCTCCCTAATTTACATTCTGATTTCTCTGAAACCCATTCTCCTATAGGCTGTGGCCCCTTTGAATATGCTACACCCTCCCAGATTCTGCCCAGTTCCAGTCTGCCCAACCCAAATTTTCAAATTCAAATTATCTTCTCGATTTTTCGAATCTTCCTTCGTGGACCTGAGTCGGATTTCGAGATTCTCCCAGTCTTCGATTCTCCTTTTCTATTCTGCATTCTGGTCCAGCTTGCAGACTCTGACCACGCAATAAGTCTGCGCGGGCAAGAATCGCAGGGCCTCCAGGTGGCCGAAGAGCAAACCGCAGGGTTAACCCCTAATCCCTTAAAGGTGCCCTGTAGCTACTAATCGCTTTGCTCAGGTACCTGAGCGAGTTTCGACTAATAGTTTCGTCGGTTTGATTATAGGCAACTCGAAGTCGAATCACTTAGGCGCACCGGGCATCTTTAACCCGGGAGTGCTCAAGTTAACCTGACTAAGACATAGATAAATATGTATACTACCATATAAATACCTATCCTATCGACCCGGACACATAGGGCGAGGCTGATACTTCCAGCGCACGGTGCTAGATTGGTTGCCTCGCCGGGGGACGATTCATAGGGCGGGCAGGTTGGGGTCACCGTCCTCACCTTCAGAACGTTTGACCCCAACGGGTGGGTGTCAAGTACAGCTGCGGGCCTTTAACCGACTGTACTATCTTAGCCCGCTGCGGGCAGTATGGGTCGGGCCCGAAACCCACCAGCACCCAGCAGTCCCTCCATGAGGACTCCTGTTTTGTCAAGTACAGGAGCGGGCCTTTTAATCGCTGTTCTACCTTAGCGCTAAGATAGTACAGTCGGTTAAAGGCACGCACCTGTACTTGACAGTGGGGGCCGCGCGTAGCTCAGTCATCAGTCCTGGGTGGATATGTATCTATATCTATTTCTATCTCTCTATCTCTATCTCGATTTATATCCATCTATCTACATATCTATCTATCCATCCATATAGAAACACACACACATATATACATATATATATATATAATATATATAGTGTTAACCCGATATATAGGGTTAACCCGATGTGTACGTAAGTATGTATGTATGTACGTAAACAGATAGATAGCTAGCTAGGTAGGTAGGTAGGTAGGTAGCTAGGTAAGTAGCTCGCTAGCTAGCTAGAGTCGACTTGGAGCTACTGCCAACCGGAGCATCCTTCGAATCTACCGAGGGGGTTTCACAGAATTTATCTCCGCAGCAATTTCTGCGCTGGGCTACCTCCCCCGTTGGGGTAACTGTAAGTTTTGATTAAGAGTTCGGAATTTACCCGGGGCTACCGTGAAACCCCTCTTCAGCCCTAATCTAGATTCGACGGCTCCAACATCCACTCTATAATCTGGTGGCGCCCTTGCCGTCGCGCTGTTGCCGAGCAGGCGTCCGAGTCCCACGGGCAGGGCGGAACCTGATATCTATCTATCTATCTATATACATATCTATATCTATCTATCTATATCTTTTATCTATATCTATATGTCTATATGCATACATATATATATGTATGTAAGTATGTATGTATGTACGTAACTAGACAGATAGATAGATAGCTAGCTAAGTAGCTCGCTAGCTAGCCAGAGCCGTCTTGGAGCTGCTTCCAACCGGAGCATCCTCCAGCATCCATTGCAGAATCTGGTGGCGCCCTGAGTATGTATGTATGTACGTAAAAAGACAAATAGATAGATAGCTAGCTAAGTAGCTCGCTAGCTAGCTGGAGTCGCCTTGGAGCTGCTTCCAACTGGAGCATCCTCCAGCATCCACTCTATAATCTGGTGGCGCCCTTGCCGTCGCGCCGTTGCCAAGCAGGCGTTTGAGTCCCACGGACAGGGCGGAACTTGAGCCCGAAGCCAACGAAGGACGTCCAGGCGTCCGTGCGCGACCGCCGTCAAACAAGTTACGGTGCCCCATGGACAAGGCGGATCCTGCGGAGGTTTGGGTTAGGGGTTAACCGGTAATATCTATCCATATCGATATATCTATCTATACCTATATCTATACCTATACCTATACCTATATCTATAGCTATATATCTATCTATATCTATACCTATCTACACCTGTATAAATCAATATATATGTATACATATCTGTATATATATATTTATACCTATATATATATGTATGTAAACCCTAACCCCTCGGTTGAACCCGGTTAACCCGAAAACCACCAGGACGCGCTACGCGGGAAATCTGCAGGGCTAACCCACCTGTGCGCGGAGCCATCGTAGCACGTGGATATGACCCCCTTCGGCGGCCATCTTGCACGTGGCCTCCCCCCAACGGCAGGGCTTTGTCTGCGCGCGCAAAAAACGTAGGACCTCGAGGCGCCCCCCTTCGGCGGCGGCCGCGCATGTCATGGACTCAAACCACGGGTACGTCTCGGGGCTCCAACGACAAGGCGGCGTCCTCGCCCGTGCCCACCGCAGGACCTCCAGGTGGCCGCCCTGCGCGGCACTCTGGCACGTCCACCAATCCCACGGACAAGGGGGCGACTGAGCCCGGAGCCATTTTAGCACCTCGAGGCGACCCTCCTTCGCGGCCGCGCGGCACGTCTCAGAATCCCACGGGCACGACTGCGCGCGCGCCCACCGTAGCAAATCCAGGTGACCGCCCTTTGCGGCCGCCTCGCATACGTCCGTACCCCACGGGCAGGATTGAGCTCTCAGCCATTGGAGTACCTCCAGGCGGCTGCCCTTTGCGGCAACACGGCAGAGATCCCCTTCGAACCATTCGCACGGCTGCGCGCGCGCCCACCGCAACACTCCAAGGTGGCCGCCCTCCGCGGCTGCGTGGCACGTCCATCCATCCCACGGACAGGACTGAGCTTTCAGCCATTGCAGCACCTCGAGGCGACCTTCCTGCGCAGCGTGCGAGCATGTTTCCTCATCCCACGGGCAAATCGGCGTTTGACCACGCAGCCATTGTAAGGTTTCGAGCTGGCCGCCCTTTGCGGCCCCTCTGCACGTCTTCGCATTGAACCGGCAGCCCTGTGCGCGAGCCCAAAGCAGAGCCTCGAGATGGCTGCCCTCTGCCATCGCCTCGCAAGCCGCATCCCAGCCATCTTGCTTTACGGCAACCCGCAGCGCCGCCCAGGCCGGACACCTCGGCTCCGCCTCGGCCATCAGCGCCTTGCACGCGCGCCTCAGGCGCGCCACAGCCTTCGGCGAGAGGCGGCGCGTCACCGCGTCCAGCACGTCGCCGCTAAGGTCTGAGAGGAGCATAACCACACCGGAAGAACAGCTGGAGCGCGATGAGTTTTTTAATTAGGCCCAGGCCACAGTTCTAAGTACAACTTACAACCTCTTACTATAATAACTTATTAGCCTAAGCTTAGGATATCCCCAACGCCCCAAATTGCCTCCTAGAAGTTTATATGATTTAGACTTGCTGTACGACTCGTACACTTGTACAGTAGGAACACGCCGTGATGCTGATGCGATGTTGATCTGAGCCCGCCCAATTCCATTTGCCGCCCACGGTAATCCAAGGGGTTGGGTCAAACCTACCCTCTCTTCAAAGCTCAAAGCACGAAAACTCTCATAGTTCGTTCGTCGGCGACCTGCGACCCGACTGTGCCCCGCCAGGTATCGCCCAGCTGTTGGTTGGTTGCCGAAAGGCCGTTAGCTCTACAACCATGGATGATTTCACGTCAAGACTCAGTCAAGACTCTTGTCAAGACGACTTAATTTTTTTTGCCCGCTTAGACCGGTTTTAGCCTGGACGGGGATTTTTTTTATTTTTTGGAAATAGAGCCCTACAAATAATACAAATATACAAATACAGCTGTGGCCAGGCTCGGGCTCGATTTCGGATTTAGTCTAATTTTAGTTTCCGAAAATCTGGGATAATAATAACACACAATTTGTGACACAATACAAAAACACGTTCATTTCAAGAAGAGACCTAGGACCCATACAGCCTATGCCTATACCTACCATATAGATTATATAGACTATAGGCTCTACACCTACACGTACACTCTACTGAGATACTCTCTAGCTCTAGGCGAGCGAGCGAACGACAAAAAAAGGGTAAGGGTAAGGGTAGTATTTTATAGGATGTTCGAGCTCAAGAGGAGTTGGAGTTGATACGCACTATAAGAGTACGACTAGAGCTAGAGTTGTAGACGGCAAAGACGAAGGCGCCGAGGATCACGCGGTCTCCAGGCAGCTCCCCGCCGGTCCCCGCCCCCGAGGCCCCGTCATTATCCATTATTTTGCCCGCCCCCTCTCGTCTCCCAGTCTCCCAGTCGTCAGAGCTCAGAAAGACGAGTCATACTTGATAGGATTAACCTGCGAGTTCCTAAAAGGCGACATGAGTACGACGACCGTTCCCAAACCCACGCGCGCAAAGCGCCCCCTTCGACGCCGCGTTCATTCCTTCTCCCGCTTGTGCTTCTTCTTCTCCTTGTGGCCCTTCCCCGCCGCCTCCGTGTCCTCATCCTTGTCCCTGCGGCGCTTGCGCTTCTTGACACTGCCGTCCTCTTCGCTCGAGTCGGGTTGCTCCTCGCCGCCGGGATTCGCGGCCGCCTCGGCCTCTTCTCGCTTCTTCCTCTTCTTCTTCTCCTTCTTCTCCTTCTTCATTGCTGCTTCGTCGCCAGCCCTCGAACCGTGCTCCGCGCACCCGCTCGGAGAGGCGAGGCGGAGCAGCAGCTCCGCGCGCACGCTCTCCCTCAAAAAGACGGCGCCTCCGGGGCTGAAGGCGACTCCGAGCGCTCGCAGGGCAGCCGCGACCAGGTCGGATGACGCCCACGCGCAGGGCGCCGCCGCGCCCCATAGGTCCTCCGTCTCTGGCTCTTTGGACCAGAATGCCTCGTCGTGCACGCCGTCCTCGGCGCAGTCGGCGTCGCTCGGCCCGGCCGCCATACTCTGACGCTTGCAGCTCGCGCGCGTCGGCCCAGAGAGTAGAATTTTGCGTTCACACCTCGCTCTTCACAACGCCGCTTAGCAAAACGAGTTTGACGCGCAGTTTGAACGCGACCGTCCAGTTCGATGGTCTCGCAGCACCAGCACGGGTCGGAGCGACTGCGCTGGACCGCCGAGCGCAGCTCTGACGCGGGCGGCGACAAGCTGCGGCTGCCCACCAAGCAGGCGAGCGTCGGCGGTGAGGGTCTACGGCACGTGCCGTGGATCGGCGGCGTCGAGCTTCTCCCGCGGCGGTCCATCCTCTCGCTGCGTCAGCCGAACACGCTGGCGCCGCCGCAGCAACGGAGGGTGCCGATCTACCGCACGGTCTATGTCCCGGAGCTGGGACTGCAGCAGCTGGTGCGCGCCCAGCTCGACCACGTCTTCCTCCTCTTCTCCCGCTTCGATGCGCTGGCGAAATCGCTCCGGGACGCGCGCGCGGACGCCGCCGCGGCGCGGTCCGGAGCGGCCCGGGCTCGGCAAGGGGCGGCGCGTGCACGGGCACAGCTCGACGCGGTGCGTTCCGAGCGGGATGCGCTGAAGATCGAGTGCGACGGGCGGATGGGCCTTGAGGACGCGACGGCGCTCGCGACGGCCTTCACCAGAGAAAAGGTAATATACACCCAGCATTTTGCATTCGCTGGTAGAGCATAGAGGTTTCCATCTTGCAAACATGAGAAGGTGCCACCCGTGAGTCCCAAATCCGCACGCCATGGACCCGATGGATAGAAACGATATCGCATTTCACGTATGCGCATGCCCCACTCGCCCGTGCTCCTGCCTTCCCGATTCCAATCCCATAGCAACGGCCGTGCCGAAGTCGCTGCACTCTCCACGCCGTGCGTTTGGAGTGCCTCCAAAGTCGATGTATATATATATACATAGATATGGATAGATATACATATATATATGTAGATAGATAGATATGTATGTATGTATGTATATATATGTATATATAGCAAGCGATATATACTGTATGTGATATGTGTCGCCCCTCCCCACGTGTATCGCCCCCGTGTGAATGTGAACCCCAAATCCCGATTCTCTAGATATGCGAATGTTCCCCGTTGTGGTGTCAGCTGTCGCGCCTGCTTTGCCATGGATGAAGCTGCTTCTCTGATGCAGGCATCCTGCAACACGACTAGCCTCATAACTAGGCTTGTCACTTATGTATATCTAAGTATATATCTATATGTATATATCTATATCTATCTATCCATCTATCTCTATATATCTCTCTATATATATATCTCTACACCTCTATATATACATGTATGTATGTATGTATGTATGTATGTATGTATGTATATATATATATATATATATATCTCTCCATCTATCTCTATATATCTCTCTATATATATATCTCTATACATCTATATATACATGTATATATATATGTATATATGTATGTATATATGTATATATATATATATATATATATATATATATATATATATATATAT
>Ga0209390_10009865_pt1 | contig 11343 bp, 8 predicted proteins | sample BON01_FD_187212 | JGI IMG/M metagenome (GOLD analysis project Ga0209390, IMG submission 187212) | Freshwater microbial communities from Lake Bonney liftoff mats and glacier meltwater in Antarctica - BON-01 (SPAdes) (version 2) | ecosystem: Environmental > Aquatic > Freshwater > Ice > Glacier... | reverse complement strand
GTGTGTTTGTGCGAGTGTTCGTGCATGTATGCGTGCGTTTGAGCTTGGTGTGCGTGCGTGCGTGTGTGTGTGTGTGTGTGCGTGTACAAGTGTGTGTGGGTGTGTGTGTGTGCGTGCGTGCGTGCGTGCGTGTGGATGTGTGAGCGTGTGCGTGTGCGTGTGCGTGTAGAGGTGTGTGTGTGCGTGCGTGCGTCCGTGTAGACGTATGTGTGTGCGTGTGTGCGTGTGCGCGTGTGTATGGATATGTGTGCGTGTGAGTGTGAGTGTGTGTGTGGACGTGTGTGCGCGTGCGTGAGTGTGTGCGTGTAGAGATGTGTGTGTGTGCGTGCGTGTGCGTGTGTGCATGTGGATGTGGATGTGTGCGTGTGTGTGCGTGCCTATGTGTGTGTTTGTGTGTGGATGTGTGTGCGTGTGCGTGTGCGTATGTGCGTGTGGATGTGTGTTTGTGTGCGGGTGCAGGTGCGAATGCGTGTGTGTGTCGATGTGTGTGCGTGTGCATGTCCGTCTAGAGTTGTGTGTGTGCGTGTGCGTGTGCGTGTGTGTGTGGATGTGTGCGCATGCGTGTGTGTGCGCGCGCGCGCGCGCGTGTGTGTGTGTGTGCGTGTGTGTGCGTGTGGATGGGTGTGCGTGTGTCTGTGCGCGTGTGTGTGTGGACGGGTGTACCTGTTGGTTGCCTCGGCGATGGATTGCAAGGGCACGCCCTTCTTGAACATCCGCGCCATGTGCGCATTCTCGTAAGGCATGGCCGCTACCCTCAAATCCCCAACATTGGGCACGGCACAGCCCCCAAAGCGTGCATCACTTTGTGATGCAGGGTTTGCTCCCCCCTGTGGTGGTGCTCGGATGAAGCTTCCCCCTGCCCATGAGTGGCTTTGTGAGGCCCTTTGATTGACATCGGGCATGCACGTTCTGCTTGGCAACCAGGCTGAGCCGGCGGCCGTAGCGGTGGATATCGAGCCCATGTTGAATGTGTCGGTTGAGCCGTAGTTTAGAAACCAGGTTGGGCAGGCGGAGGGAGCAGCTGGTGTCAAGTCCACGTCAGGCGTGCCGGCCGAGCCGTTGCTCAGCAACCAGGCTGAGCTGGCGGGCGCGGAAAATGCCAAGTCAAAGCCAGGTGTGTCGGCCAAACCGTGTCCGGGGTTGTGTCCGGAGGCGTGTCCAAGGACGTGTTCAGTCATGATACCGGAGTGGTTGTATCCGGGGCTGTGCCCAAGGACGTGTCTGAGGGTGATACCAGAGTGGCCGTGTCTGAAGCCGTGTCCAGAAACGCGTTCAGGCATACTACCGGAGGGGACGTTGCCGGAGGCGTGTCCCAAGACGCGTTCAGGCATGTTACCGGAGGAGACATGTCCGGAGTCGTGTTCAAGGACGTGTTCAGGCATGATTCCGGAGGGGACGTGGATCTGAATCTCACCAGGATGGCAAGCATTGGGATTGATGCCATGATCGGGGAAGGCGTGGTGTCCCTCGCATCGGTGCTGACGTTCAAGAGGTGCATGGACGTCCCCGCCAAGGTGAACGACCGCTTGATCGAAACCATTGCCACTCAGTACGGGATCCAGGAGGAGATCGGCGTGGAGGTTGGGGATGATACCGGCGGGGGTGTGGTTGGGGAAGATACCGGAGGGGATGTGGTTCGGGGCGGTACCGGAGGGGGTGTGGTTGGGGATGGTACCGGAGGGGGCGTGGTTGGGAACAACACCGGACGGGACGTGGCCGGGGACGTGGGAAGGGACGTGTCTGGGGATTTGTCCATCTCCCGCCAGAGGCTGCGGTGTGAACGCTGGAGGCTGCGGTGTGAACGCCAGAGGCTCTGTTAACCCGGGAGTTTCCCTTACCCTCCGTAAACTTCTGCCGGTGATTTTCGGCGCGTCCTCCAGTTCGAAGAAACGCGCCACTTGGGCGCGAGAATTACACCTAAAACAGACACAAAAACAAAACAATCAGTGCATGGTGCCCTGCAGCTTAGCCGTTACAAGATATCCGTTTACTTCAAAGCTTGTGTGCACGAGCGAATCATCCCTTTCGTGCCCCTTCCCATCTGCACTGCCCACACTATTGCAATACTATTGCACGACTTTTGCGGAATACAAGACTCCCCCCCAACCACCCTGTTGTATGTCATACACCATGCAAAATTGGTATTGGCAATATCCTGTGAAGGCCAAATGGTGCCTTACAGCTACTAAAGTAAGAATGGATCCTGCTTCATCCCTCAAAAGGCTTTTGGCGGTAAAAAAAATCGGCGCTTCCACTAGTACAAAGAAGCGCGCCAATTGGGCGCGAGAATTAAACAAAACCTCAGTATATGGTGCACTGCAGCTACTAAGTGAAAATGAATCCCGCCGCATCTCTCAGTAGCAAAGGGTTTGCCCTAACTTGGTACCGTGCCCGAACTTGGTACTCTTCGCCAGCACGACCGTTTGCTGCGCCGGACGTCCCGCAACTCGTTACCGGGCAGCAAGGGAGTCCCCCCCCCGCTTGCCAGCAGCTTTCCAGGGCTCAAAATGTGTGCGCGGGGGGCTCAAGCGAAGAGAATCCTAGTAGTTTCCCCAACCCTGTTGCTGAGTTGGCGTGTGTAGCATGGCCTTTACACGATATTGGCAATACCAATACCAATATTGTATGTAGAATGGCAAAACAGGGGGCTTGGGGGGAATCCATAGGTTGCCCAATATCGATTGCAAAATACAATGGGGGGCAATGAAGAAAGCGTCTAGTGCCAACAATAGCATTGATTAGTGCACTCTCCCTGAACCAACAAACGAGTATCTTGTAAAGGTCAACGTATTTGGCATGACCTTGGAGACCCCTGCAGGAGGCTTGACCACGAGATGGTGGGCTGCTGTGTGAAAGTCTCTGCACATCCTTTGCTAGCCGGAATTTTGTTTCGTATGCGTATCGCATCTTATTTGTATGCGTATCCGGAATTCGTGTATTTCGATGAAAAGCGTGTGGTATCATGCTGTATCCGGCTAGGATACTGTATCTTGTCTGATATTCGTCCGATACGCAGATGTTTCACTCAATACGGAATTTGCTATGACCGGAAATACCAATCAGCAGGGACAGATACACTTACGATACTATTCCGGATTCAAGTAGATACGACACGATGTGAGGTAAAAGCACCCGATACACTAGAAGCTAATGCGAGATACACGAGTTCCGCATACTCATACAAATAAGATGCGATACGCATACGGAAAAGCAGTTTTTCGGTAATTTTTGGCGCATCCTTTAGTTCCAAAAAGCGGGCCAATTGCGCGTGAGAATTAAACCAAAAAAAAAAGTCATGGTGCCCTTTGTGGTTGACAGGGTATTTCAGGTTTATCCGAAGTCCGCTCGGTGCGGATGATACCGAAATAGTATTCGAAAGTGACGAATTGTGCCATGCTGCTAGATTGTTCTCGACTGCCCAAAATTTGAGGTTATCCAGTTATTTGGATATAGAAATAACGATACATCCGGTTAGCCCGAGGCAATCAAGTAGAGACCGATATAGATACATCTGTAGATACACATGCCTCTACATCGATACAGCTATAGATAAAGAAAACTCCCTTACTAGACCCTACCACCCCTTAGACGATGCAAAAAAGATAAAAAATTGACACCGTTTTTTTTCCGCCCGACCATTTTTTTAGGTGGCCCGGGAAAGCTCTCATATTGAAAGATGTGTTTTCAAATGAAGACCAATATAGATATATGTAGATATAGATGGCGATATTCGATATAAGCGTCCACGTGCCTAAGTGCTGACCCTGGGCCTGGGCCCTCCTTCGGGGGTGAGCATAGGCCGTTTGAGTGGGGTTGGCGCGCTGTGGGACTGTGTTTCCCATGTCCGCGGTGGTGGGGGCGGCTGTGCCAGCGGCGGTGTGCCGCTGGGGGCTGTGCCCGTGCTGTCTTAGTGTAAGGAGGTGTCTCTGGGGGGTATACAATCATCATCATATAACTACAGATATAGATCATGTACCGTTGTCCAGTGGGCGAGACGAAGTACATGTCCTGCTTCCCGTCCTTGCGCACCGAGGGCTCCGTGTGCCAGTCGTGAACCATTCCCGGCCTGCGGCACGGGGAGATTTCGGGTTAACCATATAGATAGATAGATAGATAGATAGATAGATAGAGATATATATGTGTATGTATATATATATATATATATATATATATATATATATATATATATATATATATATATATATGTATATATATACATATATACATATATATATAATGTATACAGATAGATATAGATGGATAGATAGATAGATAGACAGATAGACCGATAGATAGATAGATAGATAGATAGATAGATAGATAGATAGATAGATACAAAGATAGATAGATGGATAGATAGATAGATAGATAGATATAGAGAGAGATGTACCTAACTATTCCTATGTATTTATCTCGTCTGCTCTGTCTCTCAATAATACTGTCTGCCTCTTTACCTATGTCTCTATCTATCTATCTATCGGGTTAACCCGGTCCATGTGACAGTCGCGAACCATTCCCGGCCTGAGGGTTAAGGGGTTACGGGTTAGGAGTTAACCCAATATATGTGTATATAATACATGTATACATATATATATATATACATATGAACATATATATAAGAATATAGATACATAGATATAGATATAGATAATAAGAGAGGGAGGGAGGGAGGGAGAGAGGGGAAAAGAGAAAGAGAGAGATGTATCTATATATCTTTTTATGTATCTATCGCTGTCTTTCACTTTTTATCTATGTGACTATCTGCTTCTCTATCTATATGTCTCGAACTATCTATTCATCGCGCTGACACGCTCCGTGTGCCAGTCTCGAGCCATTCCCGGCCCGCAGGTTGGGGGGTTTACGGGTAGGGGTAAGCCCAATATATATATGGGTATAATATATATACATACATATCGGGTTAACCCTTAACCCGACTAGGCTGAGCTAGTAACGAGCAAGTAAGGTGGCATTACTAGCTCGTTACCCGCTCAGTACTAGCCTAGGAAGCCACTACTTGGCTAGTACTGCCTTTATTTGGGTGGTGCCTAGTAACTAGTGAGTAACCAGGCGAGTAGTCTGGTTGTGTATCTATGTCATCTACAGGGTGTATAGGTGGAATGCATGATTCGTGTTGTTGTGGCTGCGCCTCTGGAATGCGTAGATACCGATAGATTCCCCGCGTGAATGTGAACACAACAACCCTGAGTCCCTAGTCGCGCACCTAGAGAATCAGGATTGTTGTGTTCACATTCACACGGGGAACTGGATGTGTAGAAAAGGACTCTCACACAGCAGCACACCATCCCGTGGTCAAGCCTCCTGCAGTGCTGTCCACGTCCTTGTCGTGTCATGTGTTGTGTTGTTCTTGCTGTGTGTTTGTGTGTGTGACCTGTTTCTCTTCTACGTCCGTGTCACACACGCCAACTCGACGACAGGGTTGTTCATATTTACACGGAGAATCTGTCGATACCTATGCAACGCGTAGGGTCCGGTTCGCGCGAGTTGTGTTTCATGCCTCACCATCCGCCGCAGTTCTCGAGGTACGCAGCCAATTGTGTGATCTTCTGAGAGTTTTGCCACGACGCGCTCGCGATTAACCCAGCGCCGAGTCCGCCTCTTCCCATCGTAGCTCTCTTCGCGCCGGCGCCGTTCACACCTCCAGTCACACCTCGGTTCACAACTGGATTCAAACCGCCATTAGCAGCTCCTATCTGTGTTCGCTCCCTGCCTGTTTCGCCAGCATCGCCGTTCCCACCTCCATTCACCCCAGCGCCGTCCATATTACTTCGGCTCGACCCGGCGCCAACGCCGCGAAAGGTACCAGATGGAGGCTCCGGCTCGGAGGAGACAGCGCAAGGACCGGCCTCTGACGCGCCCCCTGCGCCACCGTCGGCGCCGGAAATTGCGAGCGGCGATGCCCGGCCCACAACCAACGCAACCTCAAGAGCCAAGGTCGCCACCGCCCACACCGCCGGTGCCCCCGCCACCGTCGCCACCGACACGTCCTCCTCATCCACCAGTTCCGCTGACCCGGTTGCTGCCGCCGCCGCTACGCCGGGCCCCACTTCGTGTGCACTGCTCGTTTTACTCGACCCGTCTGCAGCCGGCGTGCTGCAGGCCGGCATGGCGGTCGGGCTCGTTCCCTCGGCTATTGGCGTACCAAGCTCAGCCGTGACGATGCCAGGCTCCGCACTGCCGATGCTAGAGTAGTTGTACGTAGGCGCAATGCTGGTAGGCGTGCCACTGCTAATCGTGCGAGCGGCCGGAGTGGTGATAGCGTCCACCGGCAGAGCACAACCCCCCATCTCGCCGGCCGGTAGATCAGCCTCTTGCGCACTCCTCTTCTTCGACTCGCACGGTGTGCTGGTTGACGTGTCGCACATTTGGCGCCAAATGCGAAGAAACCGCTGTGTCGGTCGACCTGCCCCACGGTGGGGTGGGGGCGGGGGGCGGCGGCCCCAGCGGCAGCGGCACTCGGGCGGGGGCAGCGGGCCGGCGCCTAAGGCGACCACTACGGTCGCGGCGTCGACTCCCCCCCCTAGCATCTAGATGTATTCCAGGGAGCTCCCCATAGGCTCCCAAAGCCACTTTCGGATCAGTTATTCCCTGTGCCCTGCTGTGCGCGTAGCGTGAGCGTGTGTGTGCTCGTGTCCCCTCTACTCCCTCTCTCTTTGTACCATATAAACCGTCTTTGAATTGTCATCATCATCGAATTAGATCCTGCTCTTGCTGTTGTGGGGCGGAGGTCGAGTATGTAGAGCTCTATTATATGTACGTAAATATTCGACGGCACCAGCACACACGCGCACACGCGCACACAGACACAGGCCCCTCTTGTCCTTGTATTCATTCAGGAGAACCCGAGAGCGAGAGAGGGAGAGAGCGGCCGGTCACATAGGGATGAAGGTGAAGTAGGCGTACCGCCCCTGCCCCTGCCCCTGTCGAATCGGACGAGCGGCCACACCCACACAGTTGCAAGCAACGCACCAACGCCAACGATATGCGATATCACTGAGCGCCCGGTGGACATTGGCTGAGCTCACACCTCCCACGTAGAGTACGGATGAAAGCTCGCATCTCGGGCTAACACCCCACAGAAACTAAGAAACAAAGCAGAGCCCTAACACTGGCGCACGCGCAAATACTACTCTGCTTCACAAGCAGTAACTAGGCTACCCGGAGCCTGCTAGGCAGAGTGCGTGCGAAGCGCGCCCCCTTACATGGGGATGAAGGCGTACCGCCCCTGTCCAATGGGACGCGCGGCCACGCAGTTGCAAGCGACACGCCAGGGAGCTTTGTGGATCGGCGTCGGCAAGGTCCAAGTAGTAGATTGTATTCTATATCACAGAGCGAGTTAACCCCAGCGCCCCCTTACATGGGGATGAAGGCGTACCGCCCCTGTCCAATGGGACGCGCGGCCACACAGTTGCACGCGACGCGCCAGAGAGCTCAATCAACCAATCAATGATCAATCAATCAAAATCCTCAAAGAGCCACACACGAGCACAAGAGAAGCCACATCCCAGCACCACCACACGGACAGCGAACCCTGCGTCGCGAGGCGACGCAGGCTTGGGGGGCTCAGAGCGATAGCTTGCGCGACTCGCCAAATATTTGGCGCTTTGTGGATTGGCGTCGGCTCGTGTAGGTAGTAGATTGTATTCTATATCAGAGAGCGCGTTAGGGTTAACCCCGGCGGCCGCGTCACATGGGGATGAAGGCGTACCGCCCCTGTCCAATCGGGCGAGCGGCCACGCAGTTGCAAGCGACACGCCAGAGAGCTTTGTGGATTGGCGTTGGCTCGTGTAGGTAGTAGATTGTATTCTATATCAGAGAGCGGGTTAGGGTTAACCCCGGCGGCCGCGTCACATGGGGATGAAGGCGTACCGGCCCTGTCCAATCGGGCCAGCGGCCACGCAGTTGCAAGCGACACGCCAGAGAGCATTGTGGATTGGCGTCGGCTCGTGCAGGTAGCAGTGTGGGAAGGCTTTGCGTATCTGTGCAAAAAAAATACACAGAGGGAGTAAGTAAATAAATAAACGAATACATACATATCCATCCGTCTCTCTCTCCTTCTCTCTCTCCGTGTCTATCTGTCTATTCCTCTCTCTGCCTCTGACTGTCTGAGCAGTGCGGGGAGGCTTTGCGCACCTGCGCAAAAATAATACACAGAGGGAGCAAGTACATAAATAAACGAATACATACATATCCATCCGTCTCTCTCTCTCCACGTCTATCTGCCTCTTCCTCTCTCTGCCCCTCTGACATCTGAGCAGTGCGGGAAGGCCTTGCGCACCTGCGCAAAAAACACACAGAGGGAGCAAGTACATATGTAAACGAATACATAAATATCCACCCGTCTCTCTCTCTCCACGTCTATCTGTCTCTTCCTCTCTCTGCCTCTCACTATCTGAGCAGTGCGGGGAGGCTTTGCGCACCTGTGCAAAAAAAAAACAGAGGGAGCAAGTATATATGTAAACAAATGCATAAATATCCACCCGTCTCTCTCTCTCTCTCCACGTTTATCTGCCTCTTCCTCTCTCTGCCCCTCTGACTATCTGAACAGTGCGGGAAGGCCTTGCCCAGCTTCTCGCGAAGAAGAAAAAACTAAATCGGAAGAAATGACGCAAGAATGTGTAGGGCTCCGTTTCAGTCATGAACGAAACAAAGACGGAGTATAATCTCAAGAAAAGGAAGGAATCATTTAAATCAATGTCGGCCATATTCTAGCAGTGCATATATATATATATATGTATATATATATGTATATATATATATATATATATATATATATATATATATATATATATATATATATATATATATATATATATGTATATATATATATATATATATATATATACGGGAAGGCCTGGCGTACCTGCGCGGGAAAACACAAATAATCGGCTTAGGAATGTCGGGCCCTATAACCTGAAACCTGGGGCGGTATGTGTTTGCGGTATGAGTGGCCTGAGAAATGCACGAACACTCCCAACACCCACCGGCTCCGGTTCCAGGGCAGGGCCCGACCTTCCCACCAATGTTGAAGCCGATTCGCGGGCCGTGAGTTACGTAAACACGCATCGTCCCAGGTTCCATGTTAGAGTCCGACATTCCTAGACCCGTAGGGTATCGTGTGGTCGACATGGTAGGGCGGGGTGAGAATATATAGATATAGAGATATATATATATAGAGATATATAGAGAGAGATATATATAGATATATATATATATATATATATATATATATATATATATATATATATATATATATATATTGCGCACCGCCTCCGTCGCCTCTTGTGCGTGGTAATGGGGAATCGTGCAGTCGATGTGGTGGGCCACGTGCCTGTATACATATCAATACACACATATAAATCGCATTGGCCTTTGCACGATATTATCATCACCAATAGTGGATACGATATGTTGCAATAACGGGGGGTCGGGGGTGAAACATACTATTGCGCAAAAGTGTGGGGCGATGACGGGGGGGGGTGCCTAAAAAGGGGTGTGTGTGAAAATAGTATTGATTTTTGCAGAAAATCCCAGAGACAAAAACAAGATCTTGTATAGGCTACATTGCGTACCGCCTCCGTCGCTTCTTGTGTATGGTAGTGGGGAATCGTACAGTCGATGTGGTGGGCCACGTGCCTGTATACAAATAGTCTTTGAATAAACATATATATTGCGCATTGGCCTTTACACGAGATTGCCATCACCAAAAGTGTATACAATATGTTGTAATAACGGGAGATAGGTGGGAAACATTATATAGCGCAATGGTGTGGTACGTACCGGGGGGGGGGGGCTCAGCAAAGGGCGTGTGTGTAAAGAATAGTAATATTTTTGGCACAAACGACCAGAGACAAAAACAACTTCCTTGTATAGGCTAAATTGCGCACCGCCTCCGTCGTTTCTTGTGCGTGGTAGTGAGGGATGGTGCAGTCGATGTGGTGAGCCGCGTGCGTGGTGCCGATGAGAATTAGACAGAGATATAAACAGATGCATACTGTATATATAGAGAGATGTAAGATATAGATAGATATATATAGAGAGAGAGAGAGAAAGAGAGAGAGATGCATATTGCGTACCGCCTCCGTCGCTTCTTGACCGTAGTAGTGGGGAATCGTGCAGTCGATACAATGGGGGGGGGGGGCAGGGGGGGCCTATACATAGATAGGTAGAGATAGATATAAAGGTAGATAGACAGCGATATAGATGAACAAATACTGTATATAGAGAGGGGGATATATTGCGCATCGCCTCCATCGCTTCGTGTGCATGGTAATGAGGAATCGTACAGTCGATGTGGTGGGCCACGTGCGCATACACATAGTATATGAATAAACTAATAGATTGCGCATTGGCCTTTACACGATATTTCCGTCACCAATAGTGTATCAGGTATCTTGTATAGGCTATATTGCGCACCGCCTCCGTCGCCTCTCGCGCGTGGTAGTGAGGAATCGTGCAGTCGATGTGGTGGGCCACGTGCGTCGTGCCAATGCGGCATAGACAGAGATATAGATAGACACATACTGTAGATATATATATATATATATCGCACCGCCTCCGTCGCCTCTCGCGCGTGGTAGTGGGGGATGGTGCAGTCGATGTGGTGGGCCACGTGCGTGGTGCCAATGCGGTGATGCAGCCAGTCGACCAGCGGAGGGTAGGGCCGGTCGATCGTCAAGAATGCGCCGCGCATGTAGCTGAAAGCTTCGTCGTCTAAATGGGGGACGTCGACGTCCGTGTGCTGAAAAATAAGTCAGATATATTCGGTAAACATATGGGTATATACATATATATATATACATATATATATATATAAATATATCTCGCGCATGTGGCTGAAAGCTTCGTCGTCTAAACGGGGCACGTTCACGTCCGTGTGGTGAAAAAAGAAGATAATATATATATATTATACAAAAAATAAATATATATATAAATATATATAGAAGTCAACGAGCGGAGGGTAGGGCCGGTCGATCGTTAGAAAGGCGCCGCGCATGTAGGAGAACGCTTCGTCGTCCAGGTGAGGCACGTCGACGTCCGTGTGCTGAAAAAGAAGAGAATACATAGATATTATAAATATATATATATATTTATTTATTTATTTATTAACATATCGATCGTGAGAAAAGCGCCGCGCATGCAGCTGAAGGTCTCGTCGTCTAAGTGAGGCACGTCGACGTCGGTGTGCTGAAACAAAAGAAAACGCTCAAATGAGATTAGTTGATATATATATATATATATACATATATATATATATATATATATATATATATATATATATATATATATATATATATATACATATATATATATATATATATATAT
>Ga0209390_10009860_pt1 | contig 11348 bp, 9 predicted proteins | sample BON01_FD_187212 | JGI IMG/M metagenome (GOLD analysis project Ga0209390, IMG submission 187212) | Freshwater microbial communities from Lake Bonney liftoff mats and glacier meltwater in Antarctica - BON-01 (SPAdes) (version 2) | ecosystem: Environmental > Aquatic > Freshwater > Ice > Glacier... | reverse complement strand
TTGACTTCCGGTTCTTCACCAGCTTTGACAGCCGATTTCACATCAGCAGGTGTAGTGGTTTGCGCGGATTTATTGTCTGCGGGTGAATTGCCCAAACAGCCTTTGAGCAAAGGTACCGTTGCGGCAATTCCAGCGGCGGTGAGGAAATAACGGCGAGAAAATTGAGTCATGATGGCTACTCCTGGGATATTGGAACGATCGACGATTGTCGATCGAGGTGTTTTGATATCGATATTTTCTATGAAATGAAAGTTAATCCAAGAAAAGCACTATAAGCTACTTAGCTGCATTAATTGATAAAATCTATGAGTGAAAGAATACTTATCGATAAAATTAAATTGAATTAGATCGACCGGTATTAAGTTTTTAAACCTCTCTCTGGTGTAAATTTTGACTTTGTATATCGATTATACAGGTAAAATCCATAGAGTAAAGTACAAAATATTTATTTCAATCATAGGTTTTTTCAATCTAACGCTCTGGACACCGATCGAGAAATTGATATATTTATTTTATAGTTGATGCTAGGATGATAGTAATTATCTATCGGTCTAGATTGGGCGCAGTCAGGTAAAGATTATGAAACAAGCGACGCTACATCAATTACAAATTCTCGAAGCGATCGCCAAACACGGCAGTTTTACCCGCGCCGCCGAAGAACTCGAACTCACTCAACCCACAGTTTCCCAACAAATTAAGCGGCTCACCCAGATCGTCGGGCTGCCGCTATTCGAGCAACTGGGTAAACAAATCTAGCTCACTGCCGCTGGCGGTCGAGTCTTAGCCGCGAGTGCAATTATTTCGGAAAAGTTTGCGGAGCTAGAAATTGCCTCCATTGGCGGGGAAGACAAATATTGCCCTCAAAGAACTAACAACCGAACCCTTCATCTTTCGAGAAGCAGGTTCGGGTACGCGCTCAGTCGTCGAGCATTTTTTAGCTGAAAATCGTGTGGCGGTTGATGTGGCGATCGAACTCAGTCGTAATGAAGCCATCAAACAAGCGATTGCTGGGGAAAGAAATTTTATTGATATCCGTCTTTCCAAAAAATCTGATTTGACCGGAGTTAATCTGGCTGGAGCTATTCTGCTTGGTGCTAACTTGTGTGAAGTCAATTTCACTCTTCCCTACCATCAAGGTGCGGTAACAATGGCAAAAGATGCCTGACAAAAATATACCAGATCGCCATTAATGAACCTCTCCCAAAGTATTACTTCTCAACAAGCAGAAATCGATCGGATGACTCAATGGCGAACAAAATGGTATAGGGGGAATTAATTCTAGTCCGATCGCATTTTTGGAATCGCTATGTGCTAACTAAAATTTAGATAGCAGAGACCAGTGGATTTTCAGGAGTTAAAATACTCAGATTGGACAAATCATCCAGCGTCTTTTCGACGATATCTTTACCCTCACAGCACTCAAAATTCAATATTTCTATCTTTAGCTCTCATACCATAGGTTAGATACATAGGTCAATTATGTCATCGCGATTGTAAATAATTGTTTGCATCTATGGAAATCTCTGTAGTTATCGATCGATAACTATTGGCATTTTCAGGCTGTAACGACTTCTGAAGCGTCATTTAGCCGTAGAATTCACCAGAGATTGTCACCCAGATCGAAGTTACGATGACGTATTGACAAATACAATGCATTTATGCAATTATTTCTTCGATAGTAATTAAATTATTCATAGATTCCATCGATACTTGATAGTATCGATGCTAAATCGTCTCAACTTTAGATACCCATATAGAAACCCATGCAACATCTCTCGCGTCGGCACTTTTTGCTGGCAGTTGGTGCTACTGGTAGCGCAACCCTACTCAAAGGTTGCGCCATCACCCCACCCTCACCAGATGCCTTATCTCCTAAAGCACAAGCACTGACTCTCAGCTCGCTAACTGCCCCAGAGACGACCGTCGTCAAGCTGGGCTACATTGCGATCGCTGAATCAGCACCATTGATTATTGCTAGGGAAAAAGGTTTTTTCGCCCGCCATGGCATGACAGATGTGGCTGTATCGAAGCAAGCCTCTTGGGGTGCGGCGCGAGATAATATCGAAATCGGCTCGGCTGGGGGCGGAATCGACGGCGGACAATGGCAGATGCCGATGCCGCAGTTGATTTCCGAGGGGCTGATTACCAAGGGCAATCGCAAAATTCCGATGTTGTCGATGGCGCAGTTGAGCACCCAAGGCAATGGGATCGCGATCGCCTCACAACATGCTGGTAAAGGCTTTGGGTTAGATGTCTCCGGTGCAGCAGAATACGTTAGAGAAATGAAGGCTTCCGGTAAGCCCTTTAAAGCTGCCTATACCTTCCCCCGTGTCAATCAAGATTTCTGGATTCGCTATTGGCTGGGAGCAGGTGGCATCGATCCTAGTAAAGATATCGATCTGATTGCCATACCCGCAGCCCAAACGGTAGCGAGTATGCGGACTGGTTCGATGGATGGATTTAGTACAGGCGATCCTTGGCCATCGCGGATTTTACGCGATCGCCGCAAGTATGGATTCCTCGCCGTTTTAACTGCCCAAATTTGGCCCTCCCATCCAGAAGAATACTTTGCCATGCGCGAAGATTGGGTGAGAAAAAATCCCAAAGCCGCCAAAGCAATCCTGAAAGGAATTATGGAAGCCCAAATGTGGTGCGACGATCCGAAAAATCGAGCAGAAATGGCAGCTATTTTAGCGCAACGTAAATACTTTAACGTTCCCAGCGATCTATTAATCGGGCCGTACACGGGCGAGTATATCCTCGGTGCAGAGCGCAAAACAGTTAAGGATGAGAAATTGGCAATTCGCTACTGGAAAGATGCTCGCGGCAGCGTTTCTTACCCCTATCAGAGTCACGATTTATGGTTCTTAACCGAAAGCGTCCGATGGGGATTTTTACCTCAAGGTGCATTAGGCGAAGCCGATCGGATTATTAATGCGGTTAGTGGTGAGAAGTTTTGGCGAGAGGCAGCTCAAGAGCTGGGTATTGCTAGCGCGGATATTCCCCCATCTACTTCTCGCGGCATCGAAAAATTCTTCGACGGTGCCGAATTCGATCCCGAAAAGCCGCAAGCTTATTTAGATAGCTTGAAAATCAAAACTATGAAGGCTTAATATCGCTATCTAATGAGATCCTGTTTTTCGCTCGGTTGGTTTTAATTTAGTTTATTTTGGAGCATCATTATTATGGCCTCTAGCGTACGTAATTCATCAGGATTTCGGATTGGGAGTATGGAAATATCTACTAAAAGTATCAAGAAATATGTCTTACCGCCAGCGATCGCGATTTTTACTTTCTTAGCTCTGTGGGAAGCACTTTCGGCTTCGGGAATTACCCTCTTACCAGGCCCTTCGAGCCTCTTTACCGATGCACGGACTTTTGAATTAGTTCGCTATCCTTTTTACGATCGTGGCGGCATCGATAAAGGGATGTTCTGGCAGACTTGGGCGAGCTTGCAGCGGGTAGTCATTAGCTATACATTAGCCGCGATCGTCGGAATTTCCCTCGGCATCGCGATCGGTACCAGTGAGATGCTCTCCCGAGCACTCGATCCCTTGTTCCTATTCTTGAGAACTGTTCCCCCCCTCGCTTGGGTACCGATTTCCCTCGCTGCCTTAAATAAAAACGAACCCGCTGCTCTGTTCGTAATCTTTATTACCTCCGTGTGGCCGATTTTAATTAATACCGCAGTTGGTGTCAAACAAATCCCCCAAGACTACATTAACGTTGCCAGAGTCGTCCAAGCGTCCAAGCAAAAGTACTTCTTCCAAATTCTGCTCCCGTCCGCACTGCCTTACATTTTCACTGGCTTGCGCGTTGCGATCAGTTTAGCTTGGTTGGCAATTATCGCTGCTGAAATCGTGATGTCTGGGATCGTCGGGATCGGTTTCTTTATCTGGGAAGCGTATCAAAATAACTACATCAGTGAGGTGATCCTCGCCTTAGTTTGGATCGGCGCGGTTGGTTTATTGCTCGATACGGCAATGGGTTGGTTGCAAAACAAAATTGTTAAACAATAACTCTTTGTTTAGCGATCGGCTTTAAGTTGAAATCCACCAGCCCCCTTAAACAGCGGATGTGCTTAACAGTTCGGGTTCCCCGATGGTTAAGTACACCAAGCAGGGGGATTTAGATTTCCAACTAAGTAATTTAACCAAACATTATTAACTCCCGATCGCTGAATACCGATCGCCACTATTAAAAATTTACAATTCAAAACTGCTATGTCAACAGTCGAATTAGTCAATATTCAAGATGCGGGAAAAACCTTCCCGCTCGGTGGCGGGCGCGAATATATCGCACTACGCGGCATCGATCTCCAAATCAAACGCGGTGAATTTATTGCGCTAATCGGTCACTCTGGCTGTGGTAAATCTACCCTACTCAATATGATTGCTGGATTGGATCTAGCGACAGAAGGAGTAGTCTCCCTAGAAGGGCTAACTATTACCAAACCTGGTCCCGATCGCATCGTTGTCTTCCAGAACTATTCACTCTTACCCTGGTTGACAGTGCGGGAAAACGTCGCCTTTGCTGTCGATGAAGTTCTGACCGAAAAAACAGCACAAGAACGGAAAGAAATCATCGAACACTATGTCGGTGTCGTCGGACTTTCTAAAGAGATCGAAAAGTACCCTGGTGAAATGTCTGGGGGGATGCGCCAACGGGTGGCGATCGCCCGCGCTCTATCCGTGCAACCGCGCTTACTATTATTAGACGAACCCTTTGGCGTTCTCGATGCCCTCACTCGCGGTAACTTGCAAGAACAACTAGTTAAAATTTGCGAAGATAATCAAATTTCGGCTTTGATGGTGACTCACGAAGTCGATGAAGCCATACTGATGAGCGATCGAGTGGTGATGCTCACCAATGGCCCAGCTTCCAAGATTGGCGCGATTTTAGATGTCGATCTTCCCCGACCGCGCAAGCGTTTAGAAGCTGTCAAACATCCGAGTTACTATCAGCTCCGGAGCGAAATTATTTACTTTCTCAACCAGCAAAAACAAGTTAAAAAAATGCGGGCGCAGAAAGTTCAAAATGTCGCCGCTCATGGGTTAGAAAAAATTAACTTGCAACTCGGTTTCGTGCCCTTAACGGCGTGTGCGCCGATGATTATCGCTAAAGAAAAAGGCTTCTTTGCCAAACACGGTTTAGAACAAGCCTCCTTGGTGAGAGAATCGAGTTGGCGCGGCGTTGTCGATGGGATTATTGGCGGCTATATTGATGCAGCAGCGATGCCATCAGGAATGCCGCTGTGGATTACCCTCGGCGGTGCTGGCGGTCAGAGTACGCCCGTAGTTACCTCCCTAACTATCAGCCGGAATGGTAACGCCATTACCCTCGATCGAAAATTTAAGCAGCGCGGTGTCAAAACCCTCGCCGATTTCCGCGAGGCGATTCGCGAAACCCCCAACGAAACTCACCGGATGGGTGTAGTCCATCCTTCCTCAATGCACAACCTCCTGCTGCGTTATTGGCTGGCAAGTGCAGGAATCGATCCCGATCGAGAGTTACACTTAAAACAAATCCCGCCCGCTCAAATGGTCGTAGATTTGAAAAACGGCACAATCGACGGTTTTTGCGTCAGCGATCCGTGGAACCTGCGCGCCGAAATTGAAGGGATTGGATTTACCATCGCCCGCGATATCGATATCTGGAACGGCCATCCCGGCAAGGTTTTAGGCTGTCGCCAAGATTGGGCCACTGCTTTTCCTAATACCTTTATTGCCCTGAACAAGGCAATTTTAGACGCTTGCCGCTACTGCACCGATCCCGCTAATGCCGAAGAAATTCGTAAAATCTTAGCCCGCAAGGAATATATCGGTACTAATATCGATTTTATCCATCTTGGCGGCCCCAATGATATCGTCCCTGGGGTAGAATCGGTCGCCCATCACGTCTTTTTCGGCGATGGTGTCAATCGTCCCAGTCGTACCGAACATCTGTGGCATATGGTCGAGATGGCTCGCTGGGGCGATGTGCCATTCCCCCGCAATTGGGTAGAGGTCCTGGAAAATACCTGTCGCGTCGGGGTATTTAGTACCGCAGCGCGGGAATTGGGGATGACAGAGATTTCCTACAGTCGCGGCTCGATTCAACTCGTCGATGGTTCCACGTTTAATGCTGAAGATCCAATTCGCTATCTCAACAATCTCGAAATCAAGCGTGATATTACGCTAGCGGAAATTCACTAACAAGATCTGGGGAAATTATCTAGAATAATTTCCCAAAAAAGGATCTAGATCGTAAATATTTCACAGATCGCCGGGGCTGTCAACTGTCAACTGTTTAACATCAACTATTACAAACTCTAAATCTTATGACTGCTACTTCTGTACCTCTGTCGGGAAGGTTAAAAAACACCGCCCAAGATTTTATCAGCTTTCAAAAAGTCACTAAAACTTATCTGACTAGAACAGGCTTAAATGTCGTAATTAAGGATATCGACCTCACGATCGAGCAAGGTGAGTTCATTTGTATTATTGGACACTCTGGTTGCGGTAAATCTACTTTATTAAATACACTTTCTGGATTTGCCCTGCCCACGGAAGGTCAAGTCACCATGAATGGTAAGTTAATTACCAAACCGGGTCCCGATCGGATGGTAGTTTTCCAAAACTACTCTTTGATGCCGTGGATGACAGCTTATGAAAATGTCTATTTTGGGTTAGATTCAGTCCATCCCAAAAAATCGAAATCGGAAAAAGATCGGATCGTGCGTGATACCCTGACGATGGTTGGGTTGGGAGAGGCAATGGAGAAAACCCCACCCCAACTATCTGGTGGGATGCGTCAGCGTGTGGCGATCGCGCGGGCTTTTTGTCTGCGTCCCGAAGTCCTGATTTTAGACGAACCTTTCGGTGCGCTCGATGCAATTACCAAAGAAGAAATGCAGGAAGAAGTTTCGGAAATCGTTCGCGAAGTTGGCTGTACGGTGCTGATGGTAACTCACGATATCGATGAATGTTTATTTCTTGCCGATCGCTTAGTAATGATGACTGAAGGACCAGCGGCGGGCATTGGTGAAATTTTAGATATTCCCTTCGAGCGTCCTCGCGCTCGCGAACAAATGCTCGAAGATCCTCGCTATTACGATTTGCGTAACCGCGCTCTCGAATTTTTATATAGTGGGAATGCTCATTAGTTTACATCAATATTCAGGTATGAAAAACTATCGGTCGGGGCAATTTACGATCGCTTATACCGATAGTTTTAGCGATCGCAATTTAATGAATCATTAGTTTTAGCGATCGCAATTTAATGAATCATTCATAGCTCCAGCACCGCCGATTTTCGGCGGGATTCTATCTCGCCAGCATCTGGCAGCCAGCCGCCTAATATCTGCCCCAGTGCTGTTCAGTTAAGCTAAAGTGATAACGAATATCTATCAATCTCAATTGAGCCACTTTAGGCTAAAACTATGAAGCAAGCGACGCTACATCAGCTTCAAATTCTCGAAGCGATCGCCAGACACGGCAGTTTTACCCGCGCCGCCGAAGAACTCGAACTCACTCAACCCACAGTTTCCCAACAAATTAAGCGGCTCACCCAGATCATCGGGCTGCCGCTATTCGAGCAACTGGGTAAACAAATCTATCTCACTGCGGCTGGCGGTCGAGTCTTAGCCGCGAGTGCAATTATTTCGGAAAAGTTTGCGGAGCTAGAAATTGCCATCGATGAACTCAAAGGGTTGAAACAAGGGCGGATTAACTTAGTTGCTAGCACCACCGCTAAATATTTTGTCCCTCGCCTGCTGGGGACTTTTCGGCGCAAACACGCTGATATTGAATTGGCTCTGCACATTACCAATCAAGAAGGTGTCCTCGCCAGATTAGCGAGGAATCAAGACGATCTCTACTTCACCGGAAGACCGCCTAGCGACTTGGACATCGAGCTACGACCGATCCTCGAAAATCCCCTGGTGGTTGTCGCTCCCTCCAATCATCCATTGGCGGGGAAGACCAATATTGCCCTCAAAGAACTAACAACCGAACCCTTCATCTTTCGAGAAGCAGGTTCGGGTACGCGCTCCGTCGTCGAGCATTTTTTAGCTGAAAATCGTGTGGCGGTTGATGTGGTGATCGAACTCAGTAGTAATGAAGCCATCAAACAAGCGATTGCTGGGGGTTTGGGTATTTCTGTCCTCTCCCAACATTCCCTCGATTTGGAAAACCCGAATGGACTGCTCACCGTTCTCAATGTCGAAGGCTTTCCGATTCAACGTCATTGGTATGTAATTTATCCCACTGGGAAACAGCTATCGGTTGCGGCGCAAACTTTCTTGAATTTTTCGATCGCCGAAGGCCGACAAATTATCGAACGATTCAGCGCAGATCTAATTCCGCGTTGAGTTTTTGCTAACAATATAGTCATGGCGAGTAAGTTACAATTACTTCCGAAATAAGTTTTCCAACGCGGCTGTAATCTATCGCTTGTTATCTTGCCTAAGTTCGAGTAAAGCTTCTTGGCTTGAGGTTCGTCAAATTTCTGAGTCGCGAAATTTACCAATTAAAATCGGGGTCGTCACTGGATTGTTCACTATTATTAATGTTTGATATAAAAAACTTTTAATATGATAGGGAAACATAATTCAATCTTGAAGATGTTCATTAATAAAATCTATAGAATACAAAATATTTTGCGAGCTTCAGAAAATGACGTTTTGTTATTTTTAAACTATTCAGTAATATTTTTCCAAGAAAATAAGCTATTCTTGTCATCATCAGAATAATTTAATATTGCGTTGTCACCTATATACTACAAAAAAAGGTGTGAGGAGTATATTTTGAGGTGGCTTCAGTATTAGAAATTTCCAATTCGATCGACATGCCTGTTTAACCCAGGAGCTTGACCGAAAGCCAAGCTCACTTTGCAATTCCATCGACCATTTATGAAAATTACCAATTTAATTAGATTTAATAACTTACGGGGCGATATCTTGGGCAGTGTTACGGCTGCCATTGTCTCCTGACCCTTCGGGGTTGCCGGCACAGGTGCTCGCAGAACACCTGTGCTTTACAGGCGAAGAGCTTCACCCTAAATTTCTTCAACTTTCAAAAGGTTAATTATCACATATAAGCACTCCTCATTAGAGGAGACGGGAGGAGTTACAACATGGATTTTTTTTCCGATTTTTCGGCACGCTTTTTGGGGCAGTTGCAGTCCCCGACACTCGGTTTTCTGATTGGTGGTATTGTCATTGCCGCTTTGGGTAGCGAACTGGTAATTCCAGATGCAATCTATAAGTTCATCGTCTTCATGTTGCTGATGAAAGTCGGCCTGACCGGTGGCCAGGAGATTCGTAATGCCAATCTTTCAGAGATACTGTTGCCCGCGCTGTTCGCCGTGGTAATAGGGATCTCGATCGTGTTCATCGGACGCTACACGCTGTGCAAGCTGCCAAACGTCAAAACCGAGGATGGCATTGCGACCGCAGGCTTGTTCGGAGCTGTGAGTGGCTCTACCTTCGCCGCTGCTCTGACCCTAATGGAAGAGCAAGGGATGAAATACGAGGCATGGTCCGCCGCGCTCTATCCCTTCATGGACATCCCCGCCCTCGTGACGGCGATCGTCTTAGCCAGCATTTATACCAACAAGAAGCGCGCTATCTCAGGCGATTATTCCAGCGAGACGGAGGGTAAGGCCGGCAGGCGGGTGAGAATCTGGCCGATCGTCAAGGAAAGCCTCCAAGGTTCTGCCCTCACAGCACTACTGCTCGGCCTCGCGCTCGGCCTGCTCACCCAGCCAGCAAGTGTCTACAAGACCTTCTACGATCCCCTCTTCCGTGGCTTTCTGTCGGTACTGATGCTGATCATGGGGATGGAGGCATGGGCAAGGCTGGGTGAGCTGCGGAAGGTGGCCCAGTGGTACATTGTATATTCCGTGGTGGCACCACTGCTGCATGGGCTTGTTGCATTCGGTCTCGGCCTGATTGCCCACTACACCACGGGATTCAGTCTTGGCGGTGTCGTGGTCTTGGCTGTCATGGCCGCCTCCAGTTCCGACATCTCCGGGCCGCCCACTTTACGAGCTGGCATCCCGTCGGCCAATCCCTCCGCCTACATCGGCGCGTCCACAGCCATCGGCACACCGGTGGCGATCGCCTTGGGAATACCGCTCTACATCGGGATTGCCCAGGCACTGATGGGCAAATAATCCCAGATGGGTTGCGGTCTGCCGGTGCGCCCTTGGTCCGGCGACTAACAGGACGGCAACATCGCCCAATGTTGCCGTGCTCCTAATTTTCTATCTAGTTTAATGAATACACAGATCTAGAGGTAACCAACATGGCCAAGCCAGCCAAGAAGCTCGTCATCGTCACAGAAAAGTTGCTGCTGAAAAAGATCGCCAAGATCATCGAAAAAGCCGGTGCGACCGGTTACACGGTGGTGGATGCTGGCGGTAAAGGCAGTCGCAACATGCGCTCGTCGGGAACACCCGACGTTTCTGACACCTACTTGAATGTCAAGATCGAGGTGCTCACCGACAGTCTGGAGATGGCTCTGGCGATTTCGGATGAGGTCGCAATGAAGTTTTTTGACGATTATTCGGGCATCGTCTATCTCAGTGACGCGGAGGTACTCAACGCTCACAAGTTCTGTGGTCCTGATGGCTGTTGAATGGGGACGACGCAGACCTTAACATGAGTATCTGAAGGGAATACCATCTCTTGCGGATACTCGTTGCGGAATAGCGCGCTTGCGATGATGAATTCAGGTGTGCTTTTCTATTTATGCAACACACAAATTTCTCTAACTCCCATCTCCCATCTCCCAGCCCCATCACTTTCGTTTTTATTACAACAAACCCATGTTTTTGAACGATACCCTTCCTTTATGGAGTGCTACCAGCGTGCCGCCACTATTAGCGACAGTAGCAGCAGAATATTCGCCGGTTATTTTGTCTGGAGTACTGCTCACTCTGGTAACGATCTTTATTACCAGTAAAATCGGCTCAGAAGTAGCCAAACGACTAGATTTTTCGCCAGTGCTGGGGGAATTGGTAGCAGGTGTAATCGTGGGAATCTCTGCCTTACATCTAGTGATTTTCCCTGAAGGTGGACTAGGGGCAGCGGATTCCCTGTTGATGACAGTACTGCAAGCTCTCAATCACCTTTCGCCGGAGGGTTTGGAGACTGTCTTTGAGTCCCAGAGCGAAGTTATCTCAGTACTTGCCGAACTCGGTGTGATTATCCTCCTATTTGAAATTGGGCTGGAATCCGATCTGCGCCAACTCAAAGAAGTGGGGATTCAAGCGATTGTGGTTGCCTGTGTGGGGGTGGCTGCGCCCTTTGCTGCGGGTACGGCTGGATTGATGATCTTGTTTCATGTAGCGGCAATTCCAGCGAT
>Ga0209390_10009851_pt1 | contig 11360 bp, 6 predicted proteins | sample BON01_FD_187212 | JGI IMG/M metagenome (GOLD analysis project Ga0209390, IMG submission 187212) | Freshwater microbial communities from Lake Bonney liftoff mats and glacier meltwater in Antarctica - BON-01 (SPAdes) (version 2) | ecosystem: Environmental > Aquatic > Freshwater > Ice > Glacier... | reverse complement strand
AGGGCTCTTTGTTGCCGCCGGCAACAAAAGCGGCCGCGCAAGAGGCAAGCTCACCTCGGGTCGGGCGCGTGCGGCGAGGTGCAACGCAGCGGGCGCCCAGTTGAACGCCTGATCCGACCGCCCTCCCACGGGGCCCGCTGCGGCGCGGCTCGCCTTGGTAGGGGCAGGCATAGCCGAAACGTACGCCGCCAGCACAGCCAGAGGCCAGCGGATAGGATTCGACGAGCCACAGCATGAGACAAGAGTTTGAGGCGCTGGGGCGGGGCCCAGGGCCCACCACAGGCGTTCTGCTGCGTCAGAACCGTGTCTCATGCTGCTGCTCGACCTCACAGAGACCTATTGGCCTCGCAAACCGTTTCGACGCCATTTCGCAGAGCCATTATTAAGGATATACGAATATAACGAACATAACGAATCGTTATTTAGCGGCGCCGTAGGCTCCGCTCAACATATCAACATAACGACGTTATTTAGGGGTGTGCGCACCGTTATCCGTCATCTCATTTAGCGGCGCGCGGCACCTCGGCGGTTAACCCGAATCTTTTTATACACACGAATAAATGTTCCCACCAGGGCACCAGAGTCATTATATACGTATACGAGTACTTGTAGCACACCTTAGCACACCTAACACACTAACACTAGCACTAGGAAGGGGCGCCCCAACACGTATAATGTTTGACTATTATAACCACGGGTTAAGCCTGAGCTAACCGCTAAGCACGAGAATAGCCTGTGAATAGGATATGTGAATGGAATATATTGATATATCGATCATTTTTTTTTTTTTTTTTTTTTTTTGTGACGGGACCGTTATATGTATCGTTATTTAGCGGGAGAGGTCATCGTCATTCGTTATCAACATATAGCGGGGTGCCAATCGTTATATTCGTACATCCTTAGCCATTATTCCAGTAATAGACCTCTTGGCTAACCCTTGCTTTTTATTACCCTATGTTCCGTCGAATCTAGACTCTGGCGAATAACCACCTCACCTGCTTCCTCCCCCCTTGGCCCTTGGTGTTTATCAGATCTCAGCCGTTGAGGTTGGACCGTTTTGTTTTAGCAGGCGAGAAATTTCAGTACAAAGCCCAGCGCCCGCCGCAGCCGACCATCGGCGATGTTTTCGTGGGGCCGAAGTTGAGCATGCCAAGGACGCGTCGCCGCACCCCGGCCGCGAGGCAGGCAGACGGTATGGACTGTGGGAGCCCTCCGCCGCAGCGAGGTGCGCCGCCCGCGCGCCCCATGTGCCTCCCGGTGGCTATCCGCTCCCGTCAATAGGCGCTTTGCAGCGCTGTGGAGCTACGGTTGTACACGTTTGTACACTCTGGCGCTCCGGCGGACGGCGCTTTATGACCCATATGGAACGTATCAGCAGCGCGCGCGCGGGCCCCAGCTGGCCCTCACAAGCTTGCGTGCAGGTGGTCAATGGGGGACGCTGCGGGGGACGCTACGGGGAGCGCTGCGGGGAACGCTGCGGGGATGGAGCGTCAGCCCCGAAACTACTTTCTGCAGGACGTTCCACATGTTCGAGCAAACACTTTTCCAGGGATGGAGCGTCAGCCCGAAACTACTTGCTGCAGGACGTTCCACATCTTCGAGTAAACACTTTTTCAGGGATGGAGCGTCAGCCCCCAAACTACTCGCTGCAGGACGTTCCACATCTTCGAGCAAACCCCTTTTTTAGGGATGGAGCGTCAGCCCCGAAACTACTTGCTGCAGGACGTTCCACATCTTCGAGCAAACACTTTTTCAGGGATGGAGGGTCAGCCCCCAAACTACTTGCTGCAAAACGTTCCACATCTTCGAGCAAACACTTTTTCAGGGATGGAGCATCAGCCCCGAAACTGCTTGTTGCAGGACGTGCCACCTTTCTGGGCAAACACGATCTCAGGGATGGAGCGTCAGCCCCGAAACTACTTTCTGCAGGACATGCCACATCTCCGAGCAAACACTTTTTCAGGGATGGAGCGTTAGCCCCGAAATAACTTTCTGCCGGACGTGCCACCTCTCCGAGCAAACACTTTCTCAGTGATGGAGTGTCAGCCCGGAAACTACTTTCTGCAGGACATGCCACATCTCCGAGCAAACACTTTCTCAGTGATGGAGTGCCAGCCCGGGAACTACTTTCTGCAGGACATGCCACCTCCCCGAGCAAACACTTTCTCAGTGATGGAGTGTCAGCCCGGAAACTACTTTATGCAGGACATGCCACCTCTCCGAGCAAATACTTTGTCGGGGACGGAGCGTCACCCCCGGAACTACCTTCTGCAGGACGTGCCACCTCCCCGACGAAATACTTCGTCGGGGACGAAGCGTCACCCCCGGAACTACTTTCTGCAGGACGTGCCACCTCCCCGAGGAAATACTTTGTCGGGGATGGAGCGTCAGACCCGGAACTACTTTCTGCAGGACGTGCCACGTCCCCGAGGAAATACTTTGTCGGGGATGGAGCGTCAAACCCAGAACTCCTTTCTGCAGGACGTGCTGCCTCCCCGAGGAAATACTTTGTCGGGGATGGAGCGTCAGACCCGGAACTACTTTCTGCAGGACGTGCCACGTCCCTGAGGAAATACTTTGTCGGGGACGGAGCGTCAGACCCGGAACTACTTTCTGCAGGACGTGCCACGTCCCTGAGGAAATACTTTGTCGGGGATGGAGCGTCAGACCCGGAACTACTTTTTGCAGGACGTGCCACGTCCCTGAGGAAATAATTTGTCGGGGACGGAGCGTCAGACCCGGAACTACTTTCTGCAGGACGTGCCGCCTCCCCGAGGAACTACGTTGTCGGGGATGGAGCGTCAGCCCCGGAACTACTTTCTTCAGGACGTGCCACCTCCCCGAGGAACTACCTTGTCGGGGACGGAGCGTCAGCCCCGGAACTACACTCTGCAGGACGTGCCACATCCCCGAGGAAATACGTTGTCGGGGACGGAGCTTCAGCCCCGGAACTACTTTCTGCAGGACGTGCCACATCCCCGAGGAAATATGTTGTCGGGGACGGAGCGTCAGCCCCGGAACTACTTTCTGCAGGACGTGCCACGTCCCCGAGGAAATACGTTGTCGGGGACGGAGCGTCAGCCCCGGAACTACTTTCTGCAGGACGTGCCACCTCCCCGAGGAAATACGTTGTCGGGGACGGAGCGTTAGCCCCGGAACTACTTTCTGCAGGACGTGCCACCTCCCCGAGGAAACATGTTGTCGGGGACGGAGCGTCAGCCCCGGAACTACTTTCTGCAGGACGTGCCACCTCCCCGAGGAACTACGTTGTCCGGGACGGAGCGTCAGCCCCGGAACTACTTTCTGCAGAATGTGCCACCTCCCCGAAGAACTACGTTGTCAGGGACGGAGCGTCAGCCCCGGAACTACTTTCTGCAGGACGTGCCACGTCCCCGAGGAACTACGTTGTCGGGGACGGAGCGTCAACCCCGGAACTACTTTCTGCAGGACGTGCCACCTCCCCGAGGAACTACGTTGTCGGGGACGGAGCATAAGCCCTGGAACTACTTTCTGCAGGACGTGCCACCTCCCCGAGGAAATACGTTGTCGGGGACGGAGCGTCAGCCTGGAACTACTTTCTGCAGGACGTGCCACGTCCCTGAGGAACTACGTTGTCGGGGACGGAGCGTCAGCCCCGGAACTACTTTCTGCAGGACGTGCCACGTCCCCGAGGAAATACTTTGTCGGGGACGGAGCGTCACCTCCGGAACTACTTTCTGCAGGACGTGCCACATCCCCAAGGAAATACGTTGTCGGGGACGGAGCGTCAGACCCGGAACTACGAACTACTTTCTGCAGGAGGACGTGCCACGACCCCGAGGAAATACTTTGTCGGGGACGGAGCGTCACCCCCGGAACTACTTTCTGCAGGGCGTGACACCTCTCCGAGCAAATGCTTTGACGGGGACAGAGCGTCACCCCCGGAACTACTTTTTGCCGGACGTGCCACATCTTCGACCAAACAGGTTCTCGGAGATGGAGCGTGGTAGCGGCAAGACGATCTGGCGTGTAGTGGCGGCGGGCGTGCGTACGAGCTCACAGGGCAGCATCGGTCAATCCATGCAGAAGCCCCTTCAGGGGGTGTGTGTCCAGTCCACCCGAATTGTTATGATCAACTCGACACCCTCCCCGCCGCTGCGCTGGGTTCCCCCTGCGCCGCACACACCCGCACGCGCACACCCACGTCCATGCACGCTCACACCGACGCCAGCGCACGCGCACACCCACGCACACCGACACCCGAGCCCGCGCACACCCACGTTCTCCCCACGCCCGCGCACACCCACGCCCGTACACGCGCACACCCACGTTCTCCCCACGCCCGCGCACATCCACGCCCATACCCGCGCACCCCCACGTTCTCCCCACGCCCGCGCACACCCACGCCCATACACGCGCACACCCGCGCACACCCGCGCACACCCACGCCCATGCACGCGCGTACCCACACCCGCCCCACACCCGCGCACACCCGCACGCGCCTGCGCACACCTGCACACGCCTGGCACACCCGCACCCATTCTTGGCACCCCCGCCCACACCCGGCACACCCGCCCACACCTGGCACATCCGCACTCGCCTGGCACACCCCACACTTGCTTGGCACACCCGCCCCCGCCTGGGCGCACTTGGGACCCACAATGGACGTCAACGCCGCGGGATAACCCAGCCGCTGGGTTCAACACCTCTGCCCAGCACCTCGTCATCGCAGACAGGCTCCGCTGGCACCGCTGCAGCTTCAAAAAGATCTCGGTCGACTCAAACTGCGCCTCATACAACTGACTATTCGCCTCGCACCTCGGCCTTGTTGGGCTCGGTGGGGGTGCGTGGCGCCCCGCGGAGGGTCAAGCGGGTGTTGACCAGCGCCCGGTGCAAGGCGTCCCGGATCCACTCGTTGCGGGAGGCCGCGGTGCCGCTGAGCGCCACGGTCCGCGCCTCCAAGGCCGCTTTGAACGCAGCACCGGCCGCGGCCAGCGCCTTGGCCGTGGCAGCCTTCCGGGTGGACTTTGCCAGGCGGCGCGCCGCCTTGCACCCCCCCCCAGGCGGCGCGCCGCTTTGCGCTTGCGGCCAGAAGGGCGCTGCGTTTCTTGCGCGCCGCCCTGCGCACAGATGCGGCCAGGGCCACCGCGTCGCCCAGTAGCAGGTTGTTTAGCTCGGAGTAGAGATGGAGGCACTTTTCCCAGAGCTCGTCGACCTTGTTGAGCTCGTTGAGCTCGTTGACCTCGTTGACGAGGCGCCACTTCAGACCGCGCACCCGCGGCTTCTTCTTCGCACCCTCGCCATCAAACTTGGACACGTCCGACTCGGACTCGGCCATCAAGACATCGCCCTCAACCTTTGGCCTCGGCCTCGGCCTCGCCCTCGCCCTCGGGAACGTTCTCGCCCTCGTCCTCGCGAGCGTCCTCGGCCATGGCATCGGCGTCGCCGCCGATGGATGGGGCCTCCTCGTCGCGCTGCTGCTGCCCCTCCTCGCCCTGCAGCTCCCCCTGCATATCCTCCTTGAGCTCGCCCTGCTCGTTCTGCTCCTCCTCGTCCTCCTCGTCCTGCAGCTCCTCCTCCAGCGTCTCCCCGAGCTCCTCCTCCGGCTTCTCCTCTAGCTCCTCGTCCTCCTTCCACCCCTCATCCTCGCCGGCAGGGGTAGCGATGGCGGCGACGGCGCCGACGGGAGAGGCGGCCCCCGCCAGAGCGGCGGGGAGTGCCGAAGCGGCGACGGCGGCACGGGCGGTGTCGACGGGGGAGGCCGCATAGGCGAGGGTGGAGACTTCGTCGGAGGCTTTATCGAAGACTTCATCGGAGGCTCCCTCGAAGGCTCCCTCGGAGGCTCCCTCCACCTCCGAGGTCGGCTTTATACAATGCATCTTCGCGCCATCGCCCTCGGACTCGCCCTTGCGCTTGGACTTGGACACCGCCTTGACGCCGGACTTGGACTCCTCCTCGACCTTGGACTCCACCTCCGAGGGATCAAACTTGGACACGTCCGACTCGGACTCGACCCCGATCAAGACATCGTCCTCGGCCTCGGCCTCGGCCTCGGCATTGTCCTCGCCCTCGCCCTCGCCATCGGTAACGTTCTCGCCCTCGTCCTCGCGAGCGTCCTCGGCCATGGCGTCGGCGTCGCCGCCGATGGCTGGGGCCTTGGCACTGGCATTGGAGGACGTCACCTCGTCCTTCGCGTGCCCCCTTGACTCGGACTCCTGCGGCGACGCACCGCCCGCCATTGGCTCGTCGTCGGACTCCTCCGGCCACCCGCGCACCGTCGGATGCACCTCCGGTGGTCGAACGCTCCGCTCGGCGCGCGCCTGCACACGGGCGGCGGTCACCATGGCCCTTGACGAGACATCGCTGCACGACGACGACCTGGCCGGATCCGCGCTCGCCAGCTTGTCCCCTACGGACTTCAATTGAGACTCCAGGGCCGCCACCTGGACCCGCATCGCCTCCAACGAGGCGCGGTCCCGGGACTCGGCCGCACTCAGGGCGGCCACCGTGGCCCTTGCCGAGGCATTGCTGCACCTCGACGACCTGGCCGCATACGCGCTCGCCAGCTCGGCCGCTCCGGTCTCCAACCTAGACTCCAGGGACGCCACCCGGACCCGCGACGCCGCCAATGCCCACGACGAGGCGCGGCCCCGGGACTCGGCCGCACTCAGGGTTGCTTGGAGGCACTCGCTTCGCGTACGCAGCGCAGTCGTGCAGCGCTTCCAGTGCGCCTCCACCGTTTGGACCATCAGCTTGCCAATCAGCTTTAGGGTTTCGCGCTGCAACACCGCATAGGAGGGGGGATACATCGACGACGGACCTTTGACCTCTGCAACTGCCCAAATTTGGTCCAGCAGAGCCGCGACGGGCTCGGCCATGATCTCCACGCAGTCCGGCTCAGTCTCTGCCGCATCGCCGTCGACCATGGCCTGCACGAGTGCATCCGCCTGCTCCGGCGAGAGTGTCAGCATGCGCGCGGCGGCCAGCGGCTGGTCGATCGCGTCCACCGCCATGGCAACCCCCTCCACGGGCAAGGCCTCCATGGTCCTGGTCCGATGTTGCAACTGGGGTGAGACGCGGCCGCGCTCCGCAGCCCGGGCGGCGGGCAGGGGCTGGCGGCCGCCCGGGGGGCCACGGCCGGCGCAGCGGCAGGCACATTGGCAGAGCGGCAGGCACCGGGGCAGAGCGGCAGGCACCGGGGCAGAGCGGCAGGCACAGGGGCAGAGCGGCAGGCACAGGGGCAGAGCGGCAGGCCCAGGGGCAGAGCGGCAGGCCCCGGGGCAGAGCGGCAGGCACAGGGGCAGAGCGGCAGGCACAGGGGCAGAGCGGCAGGCCCAGGAGCAGAGCGGCAGGCACAGGGGCAGAGCGCCAAACCTGAGCGTTGCCTTTTTTTTTACGCGCTGGCGGGTAATTCACATGAATTTCCAATTCAGAACTGACTGGTCGACTGCGTGCAACTGAGCGTGCAACTGACTGGTCCACTGCTTGCAACTCACTGGTCCACCGCGTGCAACTCACTGGTCAAATGCGTGCAACTGACTGGTCAACTGCGGGCAACTGACTCGTCCGTTGTCCTTTACTCATGATGTGCGAGTGTAGAGATCGACCGCGAACCGCCTCCACCCGCAGCATGGGCCCCCTGAATATTATTTTGTGCCCATGTCTGTACCAGCCCCCCGCCAAGCGCCATGGGTGCCGGCACCTCGGGTCTGCAAAGCGACCTGGATGGCCTCTGCGATAACGTCAATGGAATGGACAGTGACTTCAAGGGCCACCGAGCCGATTACAATGTGTTCCCGAGTAGCAAGGGGGTGGCGCTGCGCACCGCATTGAACGAGCACATCGAACTCTACCACACTGGGCTCGGGCCAGCCGGGTCAGCCGGGCCAGCTGGGCCAGCCAGGTCAGCCGGGCCAGCTGGGCCAGCCGGGCCAGTGCTGCATGGCACCCTCGGTGACTATGTCCAATTCGCCACGGGACTGAGTGGCTCCACTGGGTTCGATGACACGAATGGGACGCCTGGCCCAATGGGCAAACGGGGCCCCACTGGCAAGATTGGGACTCCTGGCCCAATGGGCAAACGGGGCCCCACTGGGTTCGAGGGCAAGGATGGGATGCCTGGCCCAATGGGCCAACGGGGCCCCTATTCGGAGACTTTGGCCACGTGGAACAAACACCAGGGGGTCACCCCAAGGACCGAAGTGGATGCGGGGTCACTCCAGTGCCTCGCTGTCCAGATGAACAACAGCCGCAACAGCTATGTCGTGTGCACGCCCTCTGCCTTTCCCAGCGCATGGTTTCCACGCGCTGTCACGGGTTAAGGGTTAGGGTTAAGGGTTAGTAACCCCCTAACCCCCCGGTCCATTTTGTCGATGGCAAGTGGAGCATGTTGCCGTCCACTGCAAGTTGCACGGCATACGAGGCGAGTTCAAACGTGGGCGGCGAATTGCCATTTGGTTCTCTGGTGTGCAGCGAGAGTGTGATGAGCCTCTTGAGGGCAGTGGCAGACGCCGACGCGAAAGTGCGGGCGCTCTAGCCGTGGGGGTGGCGTGGTTGCGTAATTCGGAGGCTGCTCTGTTTCTGAGAAAGTGTTTGCTCGGAGAGGTGCCCATGTCCGGCCGAACGTAGTTTCGGAGGCTGCTCTGTCTCTGAGAAAGTGTTTGCTCAGAGAGGTGGCCATGTCCGGCAGAACGTAGTTTCGGAGGCTGCTCTGTCTCTGAGAAAGTGTTTGCTCAGAGAGGTGGCCATGTCCGGCAGAAAGTAGTTTCGGGGGCTGCTCTGTCTCTGGTAAAGTGTTTGCTCAGAGAGGTGGCCATGTCCGGCAGAAAGTTGTTTCGGAGGCTGCTCAGTCTTTGAGAAAGTGTTTGCTCGGAGAGGTGGCCATGTCCGGCAGAAAGTAGTTTCGGAGGCTGCTCAGTCTCTGAGAAAGTGTTTGCTCAGAGAGGTGGCCATGTCCGGCAGAAAGTAGATTCGGAGGCTGCTCTGCCTCTGAGAAAGTGTTTGCTGAGAGCGGTGGCCATGTCCGGCGGAAATTAGTTTCGGAGGTTGCTCGGTCTCTCAGAACGTGGTTGCTCAGAGAGGTGGCCATGTCCGGCAGAAAGTAGTTTCGGAGGCTGCTCTGTCTCTCAGAAAGTGTTTGCTCAGAGAGGTGGCCATGTCCGGCAGAAGGTAGTTTTGGAGGCTGCTCTGTCTCTGGGAAAGTGTTTGCTCAGAGAGGTGGCCATGTCCGGCAGAAAGTAGTTTTGGAGGCTGCTCTGTCTACGGACAGACCGTTAGTATACAAGCGCTGCGCGTGAAACAAAGCCGCTTTCCGATTAACAACCCACTTCGATATGAAGGACCGGCGCCCCGCCCCTGGATCTCCAACTGCCGGTGTCACTCCCCCCTCGCGCACCCATCACACGCCCAAACTATTGGGGGTGAGTCCGTGCCGTTCGCTCTCTTTCATTGCGAGGGCAATAACGTTGGCAAGGAACATCTCGACCTCGTCGGGGTAACGGGATATGTTTTGGAGGGTTGAGCCCGGTTGGGCGAGCTCGTTTGCGCAGCATCTGCAGCGAGAGCGCCGAGTCCCAGGTGCAGGGAGGACGCTGCTCGCGCAGCCACTCGAGGCAACAGAAGCCCTCGATCTGTGCGCAATGCACAGTAGCGAGGCACACCTCTGGCCCCCATGGGAATGGAGGGTCCAGCCCGCGCATCCACTTCAGCATGTCCAGCTTCCCAGCGCGAGCGGCGCCTATGCATGCACCGATGCTGATGAGGGGCGGCTGCGGCTGGCCGTGCGCCCATTGCAACATCTCGAGGCTGCCGTGCTGCGCGACGCCTTGATAGAAGTTCTTCCCCCAGGGGTAGCCCAAGAGGCGCGCGTGCTCCAGGCCAGCAAGGGTTCCGTGAATCGCGATCAGCGCGCACGTGTCCTCTGCCGCGGGGCAGTAGTGAGTGTGCAGCCAGTTCGCAATGTCAAAGTAGCCTCCCACGCACGCCAGCTCGAAGGAATATTCGCTCCATCCGCATCCCGCAATCCGGGCCCACGTGAGCGTATCAAAGTGACCGCCCATTATCGCTGCATCGCAGGTGAACTCGTCCCAGGGGGCGGGCTCGGTTTGCCCGCGAGCCCACCTCAGCACGTCTAGGTGGCCTCCACCCGCCGCGTTGGAGCAGGTACGGCCCCCCCAGGGGGCGCCCTCCTCGCGAGCCCACTGCAGCACGTCTAGGTGTCCTGCCATCGCCGCGGCGGAGCAGGTATCCCCCCAGGGGGCGCCCTCCTCGCGAGCCCACCTCAGCACGTCTAGGTGGCCTCCAAGCGCCGCGAAGGCGCAGGACTTCCTCCACGGGGCGGGCTCGGCCTGCCCGCGAGCCCACTTCAGCGCCTCTAGGTGTCCTGCACTCGCCGCGGCGGCGCAGGTCTCCCCCCAGGGGGCGCCCTCCTCGCGAGCCCACCGCAGCACGCCGGCGTGGCCTCCACGCGCCGCGGCAGCGCAGGTACCCCCCCAGGGGGCGCCCTGCCTGCGAGCCCACTGCAGCACGCCGAGGTCGCCTTCACCCGCCGCGCCGCCGCAGGTGTTTCCCCAGGGCAAAGGCGGGTCCTGCCCGCGCACCCACTCCAAGACTCCGAGTTGGCGGTTCGCGGCGGCCCGCTCGCACTGCGCATCGCCCCACCCGTTCTCGTGCGTGCACAGCAGGGGAAGCAGCTCCACCCAGCCGCGTGCCACGGCCATGCTCAGGCCTGGCCTGGCATCGATGGCCCACTCGTATTCCTTCAACTCCGTGGAATTCGACAGCAATTGGACCACCCTCGGGTTGAATGCCACGGCCTCGCGTAGGCCTGGCCTGGCATCGCTGGTCCGCTCGTGTTCCGTCAACTCATTGGATATCGACACGACCTGGACCACCATCAGCGCGTCGAGCCGAGCGCTCTGATGCGCCTGAGGCGCCAGACACGCGCCGTGTACCGCCTTGCACGTCTGGAGCAGGTTGACGACGGTCTGCGGCTGCGCGATCTTTGACAGCACATCGGCAAGGAGCTCGGAGGGCATGTCAATGAGATTGGATGCAGTCTCCATGGCCCTGGTCAGACGTTGCAACTGGGGTGAGACGCGGCCGTGCTTCGCCGCCCAGGCGGCGGGCAGGGGCTGGCGGCCGCCAGGGCGGCCACGGCCGGCGCAGCGGCAGGCACATTGGCAGAGCGGCAGGCACAGGGGCAGAGCAGCAGGCGCAGGGGCCGAGCGGCATGCACAGGGGCAGAGCGGCAGGCACAGGGGCAGAGCGGCAGGCACAGGGGCAGAGCGGCAGGCACAGGGGCAGAGTGGCAGGCACAGGGGCAGAGCGGCGGGCACAGGGGCAGAGCGGCAGGCACAGGGGCAGAGCGGCAGGCACAGGGG
>Ga0209390_10009850_pt1 | contig 11362 bp, 12 predicted proteins | sample BON01_FD_187212 | JGI IMG/M metagenome (GOLD analysis project Ga0209390, IMG submission 187212) | Freshwater microbial communities from Lake Bonney liftoff mats and glacier meltwater in Antarctica - BON-01 (SPAdes) (version 2) | ecosystem: Environmental > Aquatic > Freshwater > Ice > Glacier... | reverse complement strand
TGGCAAGAGAGAGAGAGAGAAAGAGAGCAGGTGAAACAGATCATAGAAAAGAGAGAGAGAGAGAGAGAGCAGGAGAGAGCGAGACAGAAAGAGAGAGGAAAAAAAAGAGCAGGAGACGGAAAGAAAGAGAAAGACAGAGAGAGCGTGTGTGTGTGTGGCGTATGTGTGTATATTTTGTGCGTGTGTGTGTGTGAATAGGTGGGTGTGTTTTGCATCGATTTTCAACGTCGATTGAAACTAGTTGGGGGCAATAAAACAGCCAGGAAACGACAGGAAGGAGATAAAGGAAGAGAGGGGAAAAGAAGAGAAGATAGAAACCTGCATAGCAGCAGGGAAAGCATGGCCCATCATGGCGAAAAACTGCGCAGGGTGCATGCCCTGCATCTGATAAATGCAAACACACGCACGAGCACAAACACAACGAAAAACACAAAAGACAACGTCAGGACCACACACTATAAACACCCTGTCAAAAGAGTGACTTCGCTGTCCCCCACTTTCAAAACTAAAGTATAGGCTATCGGAATCGATGCGCCCTTTTTTACGCAAGATCTATAGGGGTTATCCATGCTGAGATTCGTCCTCCTGCCTCTGATGACCTGAACGGGAAGAGCGCTGTGTGGGTTCATGTGAAATTGCACTCCACCGCCAAGAAGGGGCATCTGCATCTGCAGAGACGGTGGTGCAACATTCCCCGCCACTTGTGGCGCACTTGCAGAATGTGCTGATGTCACCACCCCAGCTGCCTGTGCCGCCGGCGCCTGCCACGTTGCGTAATATTAGGTATCTTATCTTTTTGGCACTCTTTTTCCTTTGTTGTGTCCTCTCTTTCTTGTGGAATCTTTTCTGTTGGATGCTGATGTCTCTATTATGTCAATATACATCTCTTGTAAATGTACTCAGTCCTCTTTTGTTTGAATATAATTCTCATTTGTGCGTAAGTGGGTCTCTTCTGCGCATACATAGGCCTCTTATGTTAGTAAACAGCTCGTTGGGCACCTTTGCTACAGCAGCAGCGGCGCTCCCACTGTGCGTTGTCGTTGTGGCTATCGTCGCCCCCCCCGCCGCTCCTGCCGAAGCGGAAGTTGTAGATGACAACTCACGTCGATCCTTCTTTGCCGCGTGCGGAAAGGGCGCCATGCACGCAGCAAGAAGGCCTGCAGCAATGTGTCTGTCTGGCGTGCTGATTTTTGCTCCAGCACTCCCTCGCACGGCGCCGTCTGCGCCTGCCCCCGCTGCAAGCACAGTTGTCAACAGAGAAAGCCCTTCATCTGCCTTGAGCTGCTCAGATTGATGTAGCTTGTTTATTTGCGCCGCCGACGGGTTGCGCATCACAGGCCGCCCCCTGTCGGGATCTTTGGTGTACAGCGTCTGTAAGGGAGGGGGGGGGTAAGAGAGGAGGTAATGAGGTCAGTGACGGCGCAGAATGAGCATAGAAGACTGCCATGCTGAGAGAGTGGGTAGGGTGAGTCGCTCACAGTCACACTTGTCTGCCGGCCGGGCGCGCGGCGGCAAAGGATAACGACGTATATAGGGGTGGTCTATTAACAACCTAAGCGATGGTAACTGGATGGAGCACGGCTGTGTCGGGACCTCTCGCTGCCGCGCATTCGGGCAACAAGGCTGTCTGCCAGACTGGCAGAGAACCTTGTTCCCCTGATTCTGTGTTGTCGCAGGTGGTGAAAAAAGCCGAATTTCTCCCTGGTTCGGTTGTGAGCTGGTGGCGCGCGGCAGCTCGGAGCTCCTTCGCCGCCGCGCGCCTGCCAGGTTGTCTGGCATTCTCGCTGGGTTGGCGGGCGGTCTAGCCTGGTTGTCTAGCAGTCTCCCCTCCCTCTGCGAAGGTACCCGGATGGCGCGCGACGGCTCGGAGCTGAAGCCCATCGCCCCCGCGCGCCCCTGTTACAGTGCGTCGGCGCATCCACCTCAAAGAGCGCAACCAAAAACCAGAGAGCAAAATATTCTGCAGTTTGACTGACGGTTGCCAGTGGTTTTCTTCGAAAAAGGTGTTGCGCGGGTTTACTTTCTGACTTTCTACAGAGGCCTCACTATCACATTTTTTGTACACCTGAGAGGGGTCGTTGAGAATGCACTCGTGGCAAAATGTTGAAAGCGGAAGGCATGCCATGCCGCAGGGCTCCTGATTGGGCCCCCACGTGCTAGTGCACCCACCAGGCTCGCCTTTATCCGAGGGCCCCAAACCGGGGCCCTCGGAAACGATCCACCCAGGGTACGCATTACCCCACAGGCGCGCGTGTGGCAGACCTTGTGTATGCACTTGCGTTCGAAGCTCCGACTTCTTGACTGCCAGTGTTTTCTCTAATGTTGCTAGCTCCGTTCTGTCGACGCCGGGTTGGTGGGGTACTGAGGGTAAGAAGAGAGGATTGCAAAGGAACAACACAGCAGGGAAAAGGCACGCACTGTGGAGGGGGGGCTCACTGGTAGGTGTGGAGGACGTCAGTGACACGGGTGAGGCGCTGCCTATAAAATTCCTCTTCGGACAGCACCTCGCTCTTGCGAAGGCAGTCGTGGTCGGGCGTGGCCTCTGCCAGCGCCCGTGCCATGAGACACACATCGTCCCAAATAGCAGTATGGGCAGCCATGTCTGTGGGCACTGGTGGAAGGCACGATTTGGCCGCCCCAACTACCGCCACGCGGCTCTTCTTTGGTGCAATCTGGTCTGTTGCCTCTGCCTCTGCCGTCCGCTTCGCGGGGCCTGGTAGCAGTTCGCATAGGGGCACAAAGGGGCGTCAGCATAACAGCTGCAGCTGGCAGCAGAACAAAGGCAGAGGGCAACTCACCAGCAGCATTTTGCGTGTTTGCTGCATCTGTGGGGCTGCTACCGTGCCCACCTGCCCACCTCACTTTTGCGTCAGTCACCATGTTTGAACCACCTCCGGCTGTTTCCGCAAACCACTTTTGCATAAGCTTAACCTGGAGCCGGCATCGAGATCGCAGCTGCCAGGGTGTCTTGCGCCATTATTTGCCCCGGGGCTCTGACGGCCGCGGCGTCCTGCATCGAGACGGCCACAAGAAAGTGCAAAGCGTACGCTTCCAGACTTAACATACCCATAAGATTTTACTCATCACTGATCTTGTGGTAGTATCATATTCGAACCCATTTATTTTGGAAGTAAAGTCATTACAGCAGTAAAGACTGGTTTGTAAGCACTTCTGTAACAGAGATTCGGAGAGTTTGTTTGTGTTTGATGTCAACAGGTGCAAGGTGTTCCGTATCGAGAGCCACGCTGTGTTTTCGGGGCAATTGAGGGCCTACCATTCCACAGGAGAGACCGACAACCCAGCCGTTAGAGAACGATCCAGTACGGGGTTTCATCCAGGGTGGGGATACTTCCAGGGCGGGGATACATCCAGTGCGGGGATACGTCCAGGTCGGGGATACATGCAGGAAAAAACGTGCTGAGGGATGGGACAGTCTGGAGACTTGGCTGGGTTGTCGGTCTCTCCTGCTCTCTCGCACGAAGAAATCCAGAGCCTCTGGCAACATCCAGCCCCGCTGGTGATGCCGGGCATCACGTTCGAAAGTGAGCGCTCCTGCCCCTGTCTTCCCTTCCAGGTGCCTGGGGCCTCTCCAGTGGTGGTCAGCAAGCGAACATTTGGGGATCGCGACGACGAAAGTGCAGCAGACGCGTGCGGGGCGAGCAAGAGGCGGAATGCGGGCCAAGCGAGGGTGTGTGGCAAAGAAGAAGAAGAAAGCCTGTTTGTGGATGCCCTGTGCGGGCAGCTCGATGAGCTCAGGCGTGGACTCGAGTTTGCCCACCTGAAAGTCCAAGCCGACCGAGCGACGATTGCCGCGTTGCAGCGCGAGCGAGACCTTCTTTGTGTGCAAGTGGGCGAACTGCAAGCCGCGGGTGGCGAGAACGCATCGGCTGAATCAGTGAGGCAGCCAGGTACATCGGTAGCTTCAATACCACAAGAGGCCAGCAGTGAGCCGTCAGGGGAGCGTGACGCGGGCAAACAGCCCCGCGAGGCGGCGGCAAAAGGCAAGCAGCTGGCGCAAAAAAACGACAGCGTCATTGTCTTGGATTCGGATGACGAGATGGCAGAACAAGAGCCTGGGTGTGATGGCAGACCGCCACCAGAAGCAGCAGCGGGTGCTTCTGAGGAGGCCGAGAGGCACGCACAAGGCCACGACGCTGGGGGGAGTTCATCGAGCACAACGAGGCCCACAGAAGACGACGAGCTCGTATTTGTGAGCTCGACCGGTGAACTTGGAGGAGATCTCCCCCATCCGCGCAATCTGTGTCCTCTTCATAAATTTTGGGCGGCAGGTGACAACCTCGAAAACATCCCAGCGGAGAAAGAAGCACAGAACCGCAGCTATTGCGACAATTGCTATTGCTACCTGTGCGACGTTCTCAGCTGTAAGTGCGCAACGTGGTCGACTGGAAGCAACTGGTTGTCACACTGCAACGCCCACGCTGGTATCAAAGTGTGCAAGGTCCGTGACTCTCATGTATAATTCGTGACGCGCGTGTATAGCTCGTGACTCATGCAGATAATTCGTGACTCAAATAACAATATATCGGGGGCGCGCAGCGACAGAGTGCTTTAGCGCGATGTTTTCGCGCGCCTTCTGGATCGGACCACTGTCATGAGGATATAGTTTGGGGAGTGTGATAGGGGAGTGTAATAGGGGAGTGTGGGGAGTGTATTGGTGAGAGGGGACCTTTTTGTAAGGGAGTGCCCAATTACGTCCCCCCCCGTACACATATTCGCAGGTCAATGGTCCACTCAGTGGGCGCGCGGTAACTTCGCGCTAAAGCGCTACGTCGCCGCGCACCCCTGGGTCGCGGCTGATTTTGAGTGTCGCGCGGCGGTGCGGTGCTAAAGCCCCTCCAATTGCCGCGCGCCCATTTGGTGCTCACATACACAGTTCGTGACTCTCTTATATAGGTATTGACTCACATATATAGTTCGTGACTCTCACATAGGAATTGCGTGCTGTTTACCGTCATGGACTTGCAATCAGCCCAAAACTCGAAGCGCTGCTTGGCCCTAAATTTTCTGTGGACGAGATGCTGAAAATCCACAGAGCGTTCGAACAATATACAAAGGGGCAAGACAAAACGGCCTGGGATGTAAAGCGCCTGAAAACATGTATTGTAAAGGAGCACACGTTGTGCCTCGGCTCGCCGCTTTTTGCTGTGGCCACAGCGCTCGGGGTTCAGCTGGATCCACGCCTGCTGGGTAGAAATGGGCAGGTGCAACAGCAGCCAAGCGATTGTCGCATGAGCCTGTCTGAAGCTGCTGGGCACATTTACGCACTCGATCTGCTCCTCGGAACAGTGATCAGTGCCACTTTTGCGCGTGATGGCCTCTTGGAATCTGATCCATCTGTGCAGGCCGCTTGGGATCAGTACTTTCGGTGTGTGAAAACTCTTGCGTTTTTGCTCACCGTGCCACTGCTCGTTGTGTCGATGCACGGTGGTGTTCCTTCCAACGACGGGAGAACAGCGCACTGGAGTGCTGTCAGAGAGGCAGTGCACGAGAGGTTGAAACAGTTTACTCGGCACATCCGAGAGTCGCATGACAAGTTCTGCGGCGAGTCCTACTGCCGTGCCCTTGAGGAGGCGTTTGCTGTGCCGCTTGCTGCCTGCTTACATGGCTGGTCCATGGAGGGTCTGCGTGCTGGGGAAGCTGGCAGGACTGGGTTGCGGCAAGCAAGTCTCACGGCATTATTATTGTTAGGAAGTCCTGCCAATCTCGCAGAATTTATGAGCAATTCCAGAAATCGAGACTTGTTGAGTGTGCGCCTGATCAAGATGCTGGCGACAAGAGGTCTGTTGGATGCGGCGTGTGATGCCATCTTAGCGCTAGCGCCCGAAAGTGCCAATGCCCGAAGCCGCAACTCGCTGACTATGGCACAGTTTTACGAGCTCTGGAGTAGATTCTGGAGCGCCAATGCCGCCGCTGGAATTCGGCTTGCTTTACGCGCTGCCCTTGGTGTTTCGTTGCCGCATCGCGCTGAGGTTGATCGGTTTGATCCCGATTTTTCTGCAAGGTGCGCCATCCTTAAAAAGGCCATAGCTGAGCTTTGTATGCGGCGTCAAGGCGCAGCTGAGGTCGAGGCATGGCGGTCGGCAATGACAGGACAGGAGTCCACCTCACTCGAGAGCATCGCCTCTATTCGTGCTAGTGCGCGGGAGCTCTTGGATCAAGCAGGCTGCCGTGGTCATGAGGGGCAAAACGATCAGCAGCTGAGGAACGTGCTTGTGTCACGGTGTGCAGATGGTGCGCTGGGCTCGTCGCAAGGTCGACTTCTCTTCATCGAGGTGCGGCTCAAATTGTGATTTTTGCATGCCTGCGAGAAAGTGCAGGAGAAAGATCGTCCGCTCGAGCGCTCGCAAGCGCGAGTGTGGGAGGGAACGCAAGCAAGATTCTATAGGAGAGAATGCGCTCGCTCGTGCTCTCTTGCTTTCGTTCCCAGGTGCTTGCTGGGCATGCACATGGCAATGCCCCCATGTCTCAAATATAATTCAACAGTTAGGGCATCTGAATTTGTGCATCGCTATTTGCACGGTCCTTCTTTTCAGCCTTTGGCTGCTTCTGTGCGAACCCTGCACTAAGACATACTTTCGCAAAAGTCAGCTCCCTGCTAAATGTACTACATCTCTCTCTCTCTCTCTCTTTCTCTCTCTTTGTCTCTTTCTCTGTTTCTCTTTCTCTGTCTCTGTTTCTCCTTCTCTCTGTGTGTCTCCCACGAGCCATTCTACGTGCTCTTCAGAGCAAAGGTCCGGAAACGCCTGGCAAAATTGAGCCAACCTCTGAATTTGAGTTAAGCCAACTCGATTTTTAACTCAGGCTATTTTTGTGTTGTTTACCGAGGGTCTCGACTCGCTGAAATCTCATTAAAAACACGGGTTTTTCGCGGGGAAAAATGGAGTGCCTCAAATCGAATTTTTGTGTAGACTGATCTAGGGCTCAACTCGATTTCAAGGGCTCAACACGATTTTTTTTTGTGGGAAGTGATTGTTTGGGTGTTTTGGGGGTTGTTTCGACGCAACTAAAACACTCCGTCAGCAGGGGGGGAAATCAAGCAAGCACCCTGTGAATATTCACTTTGCCCTATTCACACACACGAGAAGCCTGTGCCCTGGCGCGCGGCTGAGAGCCACTTGCGCCGACGCTGCCGCGCGCCACTCGCGTCAACTCCGCCACATTACATGAGTAGTGAGGCGAAATGTAGTGTTACACATGTAGCGTAACGAAAATTAGAATGACATTATCGTAGAGGTTATCGACTGGAAGATTCACCGGCGGAGGTAACGCAAGTGGCGCGTGGCAGCGTCGGGCTGAATCCCTCCACGGCTGCGCGCCTGTATTTGCGAATATATTCTGATATCGATTAGCACGAATGCTGATATGAACACGCTGCCATATTGCACATGTTGAAATTGCCAGGTATGCATTGAGGCCTTTGGTCGCCTGCATGCTCGACTGTGCACTGATGCTCGACTGTGCACGGAACTGGAGCGCATGTCGGCCTTTCTCGTCAAGACACTCAATCACGTTGGCGGGCTCGTCAGTCTGGTCAACACTCTTCACCCCAAGGTGTTGCACACCGGTGGTGAAATCCGGCGGCGGCGGCGAGACGTCCTTCGGGAGTTACTCCAGCATTCTGGGGCATGCGAGCGCAGTGTGGTGGAGGGGGCAGACAGTCTCGGGTTAGGTGGGTGGGTGGCTGAAAGGGTGGTGCAGAAAGACGAAGTTAGAGTGGTCTTGACCGCAGCACTCGACTGTGATAGCCTGGCAGACCTGCGGTCGGATGACCTCTCAAGCACGACGGCGGTCAATGTGGCTGTCGCTCGGTTTTGTCTGAGGCAGGCGCAGGAGGGCAGATTGGACGAGGCTTTTGTGCAAGCGCGCATGCTGCTCGACCGCGCTGAAGACAAGCACAATGCCGCCCAAGGCAAGCAAAATGCCAGCAAAAAGGCCAGCCCTGCGCCTGCCCTATGCGACTCCTTTTACGCCCATTTATTTCAGCTCATTCCTTTCGCGGAGGTTGCCGGGGACAAAACGAATATCGTGCCAGATCTTGTGATGGCGTGCTTCCGCAGTGTGCCGTGCACTGCCACAGCGGCTGCCCTAGTGCGTTACCCTGGAAAGCAAACTGTACAAGAGATGCGCAAATTGGTGGCGGCTGGGGCAGGGCTTAGTGCTCACCAGTTTCCTCTTGCCTTTGGCTGCTACGCTGTGTTGGGGTTCAAGGAGACTGCAATGCAGGCCTTTGCCACTGCATGCCGCATCCTGGATAAGGCCACGCTATTCAGCGAGGCTGAGGCTGTCGTGCGGGCACTTGGACCTCTGTCTCTTGAGGCTTCTCCGCTTGCGTCGGGTCAAGGAGCGGGGGGTTGCCCAGCCGCTGCCACATCATCGTGGATTGTGAGTCTTGTGGAAAGCATCTCATCCAGGCTTCCTACCTGCCCAGGATTCCTCGAAATGGAGGTAGGAGTGCTGGGCATGCTGCAGGTAGGAGCGCTAGTTGAGCCAGGCGCTATCCTGCCAACATTACACCAGCAAGTCGAGCTTGTCACTGTCAAAATTCTGAAGGAGTGCGCCAAAAAGCTGCCAGCAGAGCGCATGTCTGAGATTCGTGCGCAGTTTGTCGAATGGATCACGTGTCTCAAGCAGATTTACCACACGCGACCGGCCGTTGTCTCTGAAGACATGCGCAAGCTATGGGACCGCGTGGCAGTCGTGCATGCTCGGCGCATCTGGCCTGCTGCCAGCTGCGCTGCGCCTGCTCCAGAAACAGCGAGCGTGATTACAGTCTATCGAGTGCGCGGGCCTTCTCTCAGTTCGGAATGGGAGTCGGTTGCGGCTGTCCTCAAGAATAGGGTGGGAAGAAAAGCAAACATTTGGAGAGACGTCAAGGCTGCAGGAATCGCCACCTGACACGTCTGATTCTTCTCAGACGAGTCGTCGACATTGCACATATTGGTCCTTGATAATTAAACAGCAGTGTCTCGACATCGTTCAAGTTGCGAACCCAAAAAAATCTTTAAAGCAACTGGGATCCCAAAGTTGCTGAGACTGTTGACGTAAGAGTATTGTCAACAAGAATCTCCCAATCAGTTCATTTCTCTATCCTCTGTATGTATCGTTTATTGGAATGAGGTGAACGCTGACGGAAGGGGGAACCGTCGCCGCCAGCGCCACATCCTGGGGGGGGCAACGAGAAATTGCGTATGAAGGCGAAGGTACCCGAATGCGCGCGTGCCGCGCGTCAAACAAGACTTAACACTTGTCAATCGCACCCAGCTTAGGACCAATGGTCAATTCGCCGGTTACCCTCAAGCCCAAATTGAAATCACTTCCAATTTTTTCCAGCGTCCAGCGCCTTAGTGTACTCTAGCCTTGCAATCCTACTCGAAGTAAAGACAACCCGCGCCAGCGCTGTTCTAAATTTGCACTTGTCCCAGTGTTTTACCCCTCTGCCAGGATTTGGTTTTTCCCATGATCTGTCATCGTTCGGAATTTGGCAGTTTCCAGGATGTGGCAGCAGCCGGGAATGGTTCGGTTTCCAGGATTTTGCCTTGTCCAGGATACGACAGTTTCCAGGATTTGGCACTATCCAGCATCTGGCACTTTCCAGGATGAAATCTTTACCAGGATTTGTCATCCATCAGGATTTGTCAGCCTCCAAGATTTGTCTGTTTCCAGGAGCTGACCGTCTCCAGCATGTGGGGCGCGCTGCGACGGAAGAGAACCGTGGGATATGTCATGTTCCAGGATGTGTCATTTTCCAGGATGTGGCATTTTCCAGGCTGTGGCAATTTCCAGGATGTGGCATGTCCCAGGATGTGGCCGGATCCAGGATGTGGCATTTTCCAGGATTTGTCATATTCCAGGATATGTCAGTCTCGAGGATTTCATCTTTCTCAGGATTTGGCATTTTACCAGGATTGGCTGTTCCCAGGATTTGACATTTCCCAGGATTCTGCTTTCTCCAGGATGGGGTAGCCGGCGGTATTTGGCATTTTCCAGGATGTGGCAACAGCCAGGATTTGGCAGTATTCAGGATTTGGCAGTCTCCAGGATATGACAGTTTCCAGGATTGGGCATTTTCCTGGATGTGGCACTTGTCAGGATGTGGCAGGTTCCAGGATGCGGCATTTTCCAGGATGTGGCAGTCTCCAGGATTTGTTCTTTCCCAGGATTTGTCATCTTCCATGATCTGGCACTTTCCAGGATCTGGCCGCCGCCGGTCTTTGGGCTGTGCGCCGACGGAAGAGATCCTGCGTCCTTCTTTCCTCACGCCCCCTGTGTTTCGATGTATGTTTTCCCCACCCCGGGAACCGAATAATGTCCGGTTCTTTTTTGAAGGGCCTGTTTGGGGCTCCGAATCTTTCATCCTGCACAGTCACGGTAGGCTAAATCATGTTAAATATATAGACAAATCTTGGAAGAGATCCGTCGCCGCTGACGCCAAATTCTGTCTGCCTCTGGGTAACAATTCCGTATGGGGGTGACGGTAACCGAATGCGCGCGTACCGCGCGCCCTGTACCGTAGCGGGTTTGATGATCAACACACATTTCAATAAAGTGCAGCTCAGTCTGGCACGATTTGAGAGAAGCAATTTTAATTCCCGATTGAGCACGAATCATCCCAGTCGGCGATACCATGATGTAATGATTCAAGCCTGAGGCTATTCGAGTACCTGCAACTTTATTACGGTGCCCATGGGGGGGCTTGATTAACCATTTACAATTAAACAGGGGTAGGGTCTCCAGGAATGTACAACAAACTTGAATACATGAATCATGTCTCATATACGTATAGATATTTGATTCACGACTGACACGATACGTAGTATGTTTGATGCTGACTAGGGGTCATCTTACAATGGGAGTCACGGTCAGGGTATGTAGTCGAGGTGCATGAATGTGCATATGCGTACATGAGTCATGTCTCATATGTATTTATATGTATGCGTCATGTCCGAGTATAACTACGTCACAGTAGCGCGTTTGATGTTGACTTGGGCCCATCTCAGAATGAGAGACTCTCTGCACCGTCAAAATGAGGCTAGCCCCATCATGAATAATCATTGAGCCATAGTGGCTTAAAAATAGAATAATTGTCTGAGTCGTAGTAGATAGTTGTAATGATCATTCATCATTTACGGAGAGACATGCGTAGTGATCCTAGCATCCTATGTAGCACACTGGCAGACTCCCACGCCAAGACTCAGATGAGAGAGAGTGCAATTCCCCCTGAAATCGGACATGAAATCGGACATGGAATCGGACATGGAATCGGACATGGAATCAGACAAGGAAACTCCGGACATCTTCATCTTCGTCCTGTATTTATTTATGTCCGGTTGTTTTGGTGGGG
>Ga0209390_10009848_pt1 | contig 11363 bp, 14 predicted proteins | sample BON01_FD_187212 | JGI IMG/M metagenome (GOLD analysis project Ga0209390, IMG submission 187212) | Freshwater microbial communities from Lake Bonney liftoff mats and glacier meltwater in Antarctica - BON-01 (SPAdes) (version 2) | ecosystem: Environmental > Aquatic > Freshwater > Ice > Glacier... | reverse complement strand
ATGTGTGTGTGTGTGTGTATGTATGTATATATGTAATAAATATGTATGTAGGTAGGTGGGTATGTACTCATGTGTGCATGTATGTATAGATATATGTATATATATATATATATGTATACACATATATGTGTATATATGTATATACATATATGTTATATATGTATATATATATGAATATATATATACACATATGTATATACATACGTGTAGATATCCATATCCATGTTCAAATTCATACGTGTGTTCACGTGTATGCACATATGCGTTACACATGTATATAGATATAGCACAGAAAAAGATAAGCACTAAGCGCTGAAGCAAGTCCAGTGTGTATGTACGTGTGTGTATGTATGTGTGTGTGTGTGCGTATGCGTATGCGTCTGCGTCTGCGTGTATATCAAATCAGGACCACAACGATGACAACATCAGCGGAGCGACGGAGGTTTCACTCGAGCCCTTGCTCGTGACACGACCCGATCGCTGAACACGGCACGCACAGGCAATGGCGGTAGCCTGTGGAGAAAGCTTCACGACCGTGGTGGCAGAGCAGGGCGATGTATGGGCCTTCGGTAGAGGCGATCATGGGCAACTTGGGCTTGGCACGGACGAGGACCAGCTGCTACCAGCGTTGGTGGGCAAGGGTGGCGACGTGTATGATGGCGAGGCTGTTGTCCTGATCGCGGCGGGATTCGCGCACACAGCCTGTGTGACGGCGAAGGGGACGCTGTGGAGCTGGGGCGATGGAGGAGACGGCCGGCTGGGGCACGGCGACAGGGAGCCGAGACAGCGCCCGGTGCGGCTGGGGAAGGAGAGGTTTGGCGGGTCGCCTGCAGTGATGGTGGCCTGTGGGGGTGCACACACACTTGTGTTGACGGCTGCGGGCTTCGTGTGGAGCTGCGGTTATGGACGCTACGGCCGTCTGGGCCACGGCGACGAGGCAGACAAGCTGGTGCTAACGTGCGTGGGGGCGGTGGAGTTCAGAGGGGCCCACATCGTGATGGTGGCAGCCGGTGGACATCATAGCGTGACTCTGGGGATAGATGGAAGAGTGTGGACGTGGGGGTTCGGTGATTCGGGGCAACTGGGCCACAACAACAGGGAAAACAGGCTCGTGCCGACGCTGCTAGCAAGCGGCGCGTCGGGCAGGGCTGCGGTGGTGCTGGTGGCAGCTGGGGGGGAACATACAGTGGCAGTAACAATCAAAGGAGAGCTGTGGGTGTGTGGACACGGAGGCTTTGGCCAGCTGGGCTTGGGTGATAGAGTCAACAGGCTAGCACCGACGCTAGTAGGGGCAGAGGCAGTGTTTGGGGGGTCGGAGGTGCTTACTATAGCCTGTGGAGGAGCTCACTCTCTGGCCGTGACCAAGGACGGCACCCTGTGGACGTTTGGTGAGGGAGAATATGGCGAACTCGGACACAACGACCGCAAAGATAGGCTGGTGCCGACGCGCATCGACACGCAGCACTTTGGCAACGGCAACATCGTCTCTGCTGCCGCCGGACGACGGCACTCGGCAGCGGTGACTAATCAAGGTGCCCTCTACACTTGGGGCAAGGCTCCAGGCCTCGGGCACGCCAACAAGCAGCCGAAGTTGCTGCCTACACACATCGCCCCGCACCTGCTGCAGGGCGCGCGCGTCGGGCGCTGCCACCGCCTATTGCCGCTCCACGCCCTCGCCTTTTCCATGGGCACACACGCGCGGCTGGGCAGCGCTGATGAGACAGCGCCAGGTGCTGCAGACGCAACCGTCTGCACGTACTTGATGATGCCAGGTGAGCTCGTGCGGCAGCTCGTAGAGGCGTGTGGGTCGTGGCCAGAGGGGCGGGCAGGAGAGCTGGAGGGGGTGGTGCGGTTGCTGGGAGGGGGGAGGCTGCTGCTCAACTTGAAAACCGACGCTTTCACTGACGCTCTTACCGAGTGTCGTGGCGGGATGAAAAGGTGGTTTGGGATGTTGCTCACGATTCTTGTGTGCATTGCTTTGGGTCTTTTTCAGAGTTGGGCAATGGGGGGGCAGGAGCAGCAGCATGAGCAGGAGGAGATGTAGGATGAGACAGCTGAGGGGGTGGGGTTGAGAAAGTCGTTTTATGGCGCGCTTGCGTTGCAGGAGAATAGTGTTGTCTGTTTATGCGATAGATGCAGAGAGAAAAAGAGACAGTGAGAGAGAGATGTATATACGAACCTGGATACCTGATAGATAGATCGATAGATAGATATGTATGTAAATATGTCACATAATAATATACGTACACACGCACATCAAACCCTCGCCATGACAAGTGCAAGGTGGTGCAACCAAGAAGGTGGCGGAATGGGAAGGAAGGGGGGGGGGGGTAGGATGAGGAAAGACTGTGTGAGGGGGGGAAGGAGGGAGTGAGACACTGTGCTTCACAAGAAAACGTAAGTGCACGCAGTTGGAGACGGAGACGAGAGAAAACGAAAGTGCGCGATAGAGAGAGCATCTGTATGTATGTATAGTTGTATATATAATGTAGTTATGTACACATTTATGTCCCCCGAAATATTTCCCTGTGTCTTCTCCCCCGTTTCGAGCATCTCTATGTATATGTACAGAGTGGGCGACGAAGAGATATTCCCATGTATTTTCTCCGCCCAAGTATGGAGAAATCGCGCTCTGGTTGCCCACAAACATGTCGATTCCCTACATTTTAGTATTGGCAGGTAATGAATCGACAATTACTGAGATTGCAGAGGACATATGCTTTAGTCTAATATACACTCAGATTGAATTTGAATATTAAAGTGACTAAGATATTGTTCCATTGGTTCTTATCATTAAACTCATTCCGTTTTTTGTGGAACATATTTTACTATATGTACTACACATAAGCAGTTCGCAGCCAACAAGAGTGCGATTTCTCTCTCCATTCTTGGGTGGGCGGTCCCCCGTTTCGGAGGAGAAGACACAGGAAAATGTGAACAAAAGGAAAGGTAGAGGAGAGGGCAATCAGATTGAGAGAATCTTTACGAATAAAGCCGTAAAATGACCTACTGATCCCAGATGCCAACACACGTACACACAATCACACACACTCACACACTCACAAACACACACACACACACACACACACACACACACGCACACACACACGCACACACATGCACACACACACACACAATACGCGAAGCTAGGCATGCACTGGGGGTTTGACGTGACTACACACACACACACACACACACGCACACACACAAGCAAACACACACACGCAATATGCAAAGCCAGGCATGCGCTGGGGGTTCAACGTGACTAAAACACACACACACACACACACACACACACAAAATATGCGAAGCCAAGCATGCGCTATCGGGAAACAATAATGATGTTCGTCTTGATCCTTTCCAACAAAAAACATTATCTTTCATGCGCCAGGGGTTTGACGTGACTACACACACACACACACACACAAACACGCACAAAATATGCGAAGCCAAGCGTGTGCTGGGGGTTTGACGTGACTCGTACTAAGCATCAGATGGTGTTCTCAGATGGTGCAATGAGTGCTTGTGTGTGGGGGGTTGTATGTGGATGTGTGGATGTGTGATACGTATGTGCTTCTGCAGACTAGTCTCAACCAATTGTCCACCAACTGTCGAATACTTGTGTTGTTGGGGGCAGACAGTGTGGGGAATCTCGCCAATGTTTGAGATTCTTGAGTCCCCTTGCTGAGGCTCAGCAAGGACTGAGCCTCATAAGACAGTGAAATTTGATCAAAGAAATCTGTGCCTGTGTCTGTGTTGCTACCCTCCTCCTCCCAAACTGTACGGCAACATAGAATAAAGATGCGAGTATAAAACGATAGTCACATGCGAGGAAGAGGCAGTGTGGATACTTCAAAATTTGATTTTTTTTTGATTTATTTCTCTTTACTTTTTTGGACCGTTCTGTTGCGTATGGCTTCTCACTTATTCTTGTTTTTTACACCGAGTGACTCCAGTCTTGTCAGGAACTAGTTTGTATGGAGGGAGCCTCGTACTCCCGTCGTAAAGTTGGTTTGAGAGGCTTTCCATCCGCTCTTCTCTCGATTGCTGAGATGATTGATGAAGCCAAGATGGGAGCTATATCTGTCAATTTTCTCCTGCTCCCTTTTCTCTGCCCAGTCTTCATTAGTGTCCATTGCTCTGGTGCATTCCAGGATTATGCACAATTTTTTTTCTGATCAAAGGCTAGGCCATCCGGCCTCCGGGCGATAAAGGTGTCTATGTCTGTTTCGTACAGGCCGTAGGCAATGTGGTATTCTTCGACATCTTTTCGAAGTTTGGCTTTGTTCTGACCCGCTCCTGGTGGGAGGATCTCATGTAATCCGATGTATTCCAGAATCTTGTATAGGCCCCATTCCGCATGAGCTTCTGCACTTAAGGCGGAGGGGAAGTGCCAACGGAGTTCCGATGCGTCATTCAGTTCGGTAGAGGATTTCCGAATCGAGAACATCAGCTCCCTCCATATGCCATGATGGATAGCTATTCGTGGGAGTTGTAGGACTAGACAATGACATTGTATGTGTCCCACACTTTCGACTGAGCCTGGAGGTTCTCTAATTCTTTTTTCCTTGTAATATTTTTCGCATAGTCTACGTTTGACGTCGTTGAGTATGCCCCACTTTTTAAGTTGGAGCACGCAGGGGAAATGGTATGAGAGGCATTGTAGGACCCTCTGTCCTGCCCGTATCCATACGCTTCTATCCTTGTGAAATGTGCCTAAAAGGTCTCTGGAGTTATCCTCCCTCGTGAAGAAATTTGCGGTTGACCCTGTGTGGATCTTGATTTGTTTTTGTGATACCTGGAGGTCAATCCGTTTTTGGACCGTTGGGTGCTTAGGGCTACGGTGTGTTATGCCGTTATCAGTCCAGGAGAAGATGGGTCTGTTTGTAGGAAGGGACCAGCGAATATTCTGCTAGTTCGTTTAAAGGGTCTCCCCGGTGTGCTTTTATCTTGATGAAGATGGTGAGGAGGCCTTGTTCGATCCGTTCTCGCAAGAGTTGTACTATGTCTCCCATGATGTCGGCATCAGGATTTCCCCACATAGAGGGGGATTAGCCCTCTCCTATCCATTTCTGAGAGGAGGATAAGAAGCATGCCGGGTCTGATAAGAGGAATATTGGTTTCCCATCCTGTTTACTTTTTGCATCTTCCAGTGCTAGGCATGCCGCGAAGTGTTCCCTTCCTCCCCTCTACCCAGCTGGCAGCATCCTCCTCTGTTTTCGTGTAGTCTGTAATAGCCCACCCCCATAACCCCCTTGTCATTGGATCCATCTGTTGCGTAGACTGCCCCTGGGAAGTTATAGACTCCTAGGAGGCCCACTTCTGTGCCGGCTCTGTGTATTACCTCGAGGTCGTCCGATCCAAATGAGGGAGTGTCCTTCGTGTTGTCTGCTTCCAGGGCTTCCTGTATGACCGTCCGAGTAATCTCTGGTATCTTACCTCTGGTACTGATCCATACTTCTGTTGTCATGGAGTGTGTGGCCAATTCATCTTGTCCTTCTCGCCACTAGCCCTTACGCCTGCTGCATTTGCCGTCGGCCCTGGCTACCAGTTGCGCCTCTCTGAAGGGGGGCTGGGTTTTGTTGTTCGCCCGTAACGGAAGGGTGAGTAGGATCCAGTTGTCTGTTGCCGTGAGGGCCGGAATCAGGTCTAATTTCTCCTTGTCGTCGAGACCCGACCAGTTAATGACCGTTGGTTGTGGAGTTGCGATTTCTTCTCCCCAAATTCTTTCCTTGCCTCTCTCAGCGTTGTTGAAGAAGGGTGGGATGGTGAGGGCTGTGTCCCCTTGGCATTTGGTGGCTTGAAAAACTCCATTCACTATCCGTAACAATTTCCAGGCAAAAGATCTGTGTTTCTTGTCTTTATCGAGCCTTAGTTGCAGTGCCAGTTCGTTCTGTATGCTGGCTCCAAGTGTACTGGGTTCAGAGTTAGTCAAGGTGTGTTTGAGAAGATGCCATTGTGCCCCGTCCATACTCAGGGGTCCTGATGGTTACCGGGTCGTGGCTATACCTTGTGTAGTGACTGCTTGGGTAAGGCCTGCTGTCGAATCCCAGGATTCAGGCTTTTCAAAAATCCGAACTGCGCCCACTTCTGGGGGGTTCCTGGTTGTTTCAAAGATGTCCTCATTCTCCAGGTTTCTATCTTTTAGGATCGCAGGGTCTCTGATCGCATGTGGCACCGAGAACCTTTCTCTCTCTGGCTTCAGTTTTCTCATTTCGTCCAGTTCCTCCCCGGGGTGTTCCCCCCCCCATGTGTGGAGGATCGATTCAATCTTCTCCTTGATCTGTGTCGTGGGTTCTGTATAGTTCGCCCCCCAACAGTCCTCATCATGTACCTTTTCCCAGTCCTAGTCGTTCGTGACATATCTTCACATATATTCTTCAATCTCTGGGTGTATTGGCCTTCGATATTCATCCATGAGCATTGGAAATCCCAGTTCTGGGAGCGTGAACCAGAGCCATGAAGGTTCTTGTGCCATCATTCATTCTTGTGCCGTGCAGATGAGATGGAGTGACATTCCTCCCTTCATTTGGGGAGTGTCGCTATCTAGGGCCACCAACATGTTTGTTAGACACCGTTTTATAGCGTCCAATGAAAGTGCTACGTCCTCTGCCCTAGTATCCCATTCTAATTCTTCAGGGAGAGCCGACCGGAAGATGAGGCCCACCTCATTTTCCTGAACTTTAAATTGTGATGGTTTCTTTTCCTTCTGTGAGCAAGCCAAGCAATGTGGCAGTGAGGGGAGAAATTGTACCGTGGTCCTTAGTCTGTTGCATGTCGGGCATTGTCTGTTTAGCGCCGTGGCAAATGCTCTGCACCACTACCCTTTCCTTTGGGTTTTATGGTTTGGCCACATGTCTTCCCGGAGTCATAACAGGTCCTGATTAGTTATCAGGAATTGCAAGAGGTTGTGTGAGGACGACGCCCCGAGGTTAAGGAGTTCGTGGATACAGCTACGTGTGGGTGTTTTGAGTTGGCACTCAAATTCAAGTTGTTCGCTATTGGTATGTCTGTCTCTAGTGCCCTCCTGCGTCTTGCATTTGTTCTCTTTCAGTTCTCGTACGGCGCGGCATCTGTTCGTGAGGGCTTTGCCTAGCTCTTGGATACGTATCCATTGTATTCCATCTGTTTCATGGGATGTTCGAGTCGCTGGTGGGGTTCTTGTTGTAAGTAGATTTAGGTGCAATATTTCATTGGCTACTTGTGGCATGTTGATCGCCCATTCCTCTCCTTGCCAGCCCTCCTCGGAGAAATATTGAGAGGAAATAGTCGACCTGCGGTCGACTATTTCCTCTCAATATTTCTCCTCGTTGTTTGATAGGGAAGGTGGTCGTGTTGACATCATCTCGTACCACCACTGCCGGATCTGGGGGTTATTTCCGAATATTCTGGTCTTTTTTATCATTAAACTCAAAATCCCATGGATTTGAACTACATAGACCCTCAAGAAAGGGTACTAAACTACTGTTGACAGAAATAAAAGCAATCATCATCATTTCAGTATGGAAGGGAATTCAGTGGCGGCCTCCTCCTCCTCAACCAGTATGGCGGAGTCCATTGCCCTGATCTCCTCCAGGGATGTCTCTATTAAGGTTAGGGAAGTCAGGGTGTTGTCCGTGCTCGAATTGTCTCTCCATTGTTCTAGTTCATCTGCCGTCTTGGAAATTGTTCGATACATGGTTTTCTTTACCTTGCGGTTTCCCAGGGAGGGTCCATGTGTCTTCCATGTTAGTAAGAGTTTGTCGCATGCCCTTATTATCTCTTCTGCTTTGTCAAGGTAGAGCAGCACTCCTTCTTCACCCTGGCTTCTCAGGAGGGTGCATTGGTTGCGTAGCTTGTTCCGTTTTGCAATGTATTTATCGGCAAGTTTTGATGTTTTCATTCCACCCAGCTTTTCTATTCCTGGATCTCTCTGAGTATGGGCATCATTTATGTCCAGTGCGTGTAGGTGAGCCGGGAATTTGTGTAGCATCTGGATTCACCTTGTTGCACTTGCTTGGGTTTTGCTGTCTACCCCTTATAAGGGGGGGCAAAAGAACCTGGTATCGCTCCCTTTCTGGATGCGAGGGATTGAATCCAGTGTTGTGTACCCCGTTCTGATTAGTTTGGGTCGGCCTAAACCCTAAATCCTATCCTTGGGTTGTAGCGGTGCCGTCTCCGTCAGCGCTGCTTTTAGCAAGGAGATCCTTTGTCGCAAGGTGTTCTGTGCTTTATTTCTGTGTGCTTTCCTTTCCTCTGCTCGTCTGCGCGCCTTCCAAGCTTTGTCCTGCAGCCATCTGACCTCTTTCGCCAGGACCTCTTGTTCTTCTGGATCAGGTCGACTAATGCTTGGCCCGTCGGGTTTTCAGTCAAGTCTCCTTGAATCTGTGTCTTGATCCGTACTTTCCAATCGTCTACGTGTCGTTTGAAGCAGACGGTGTCAATTCGTTGGGAGAAGTCCGGTGGGGGGGTCCGTGCCGGGTTGGCCAGTCTGGGGAAGTCCAGATTTGGGAGCTGGGTCCAGATTTGGTTGTGATCGAATTTTATCTGGGATTTAAGGTTCGGCTTGACAACCTGGGGTGCAAGATGGTAATTCCATGTTATCACGTGATCCAGTGCCGCTTGGCACCCTTTACCCTTCCACGTGTGTTCCTGTTGTGCGTAGGAGTATCCTGCGGTGCTGCTGAGGAAGTGCTCAAGTTTGTTATCCGCCATTCATATGTCCTTATGAAGGGGTAGTGCAGAGTCCCATCGGCACCCCGGGTATGCACAGTTCAGGTCACCCTGCATGATTATACGGTTTTCCTTCTGCTTGGTCATCCAGTTTTCCGTCGTATTCCACATTTCGGTTTGCCCCGCGGGGTTGGAGGCTGTGAATTGGTACATATCTATGAACTGAAAGGTGGTCCCTGTTGGTGTCCGTGCCTGAGTGATAGAGAGATGGCCATCTATTTCCTTGCGGATGTCTGCCTTCATTAGTCTGGAGTGCGGACAGCGTACTTGCGTGACTTTGGGGAGAAAGGCCGAGTGTGAGGCTGTTAAGACAGAAAATACATAAGGCCGGTCTCTGCCATCTTTCCTTGGACTCTTGGCTGTGGTTATGTAAATCCAGTAGTGGGGGAATATACGTTGGAGTTCTCTTTTTACAGAATTTTTCCTGCGTTTTGGAATTCGTACATCCTGGAGGCAGATGATGGGGGGTCCTTGTTCAAATATTTTGTGTACTTCCTCCTTGCTACCCTTGGATCTGTGGGGCCCTACGTTCCAAGACACCACTTTTTCCACCTTGTTTGTTGCTATGCAGCCAGAAATCCCAAGATTTTAAATCCAGGTGGTTCTCGGATTCTTATTATCTAACGTGGAGTGCAATTCCACCCAACGTTTCCATCCCGTAAGAATCGGGGCCAAACTAGCTTGTTTTTGTCGGGCATAAGTCCCTGAAAACCCATATATGTTTTCCGCCATTGATCCTAACAGCATCACATCCCTTCCGCCATTGATCCTAACACCATCATATCCCTTCTTTCCAAGTTCTGCATCCAGGATCCTATATTCGTATTCAGGGCTAGAAAGAATTTTACCATTAGTTTCCAGGAGTGTCTTGGGGCATGAGTGAGACATTGTCTCTGTATTTCGCCCTCAGGGATGGCCAGCCAAAGTTCTTCGTCTGATAGCCAATCCCTCCGGGTGTCGTGCAGGCGTCTCATTCGGGGGGATATGCGTACAAGGCCAGGCTCCGCCCCTAAAGTCTTCTTGATGGGCTCTTGGACTGTGGAGCCTCCTGTAGTGCCCAGACTTTTTAGTGTCCTCACTAGATCCTCTTCGGTGTCCGTGGCCTCTGCATTCCGAAATATACAGTCCAACAGGTCTACAGAAGACCAGTCCTGGGTGTTGGGTGCTGTGCTTAGGAGTGCTTGTATCATTCCTCGCGGCATCGGTTTATCTTTGTAGGGTTCTGGGGCCCATGCTTGGAGGAATTTACTTATGTGTGCGAGGTCCGTGCCCCCTTCCCATTTTTCTTGTATCATGGCCGATGTTGCTGCGCAGAGGAAATGTGCTTTTTCGAGGCGGGCTGTGTGTAACTCTATGATGGGTATCAACACAGCCGGGTTGTCCTCTGGGTCTTCGATGAGTCATTCTATCAGGACCTTGGTTCGTGAGTCATAGGGGATTTCCGTCGTCTGGGGTTCTAGGTCTAGCCAATTGCAGGTCATCTCTGTCGTAATTGGTGTGCCGGACAGTTCGCTAAAAAGGCCGGTAAGGTCTTCAGTCCGGCCCTTGCTGAGTTGAAAAAAGATAGAGATGGTTTGGAGTAAGGTAGTGGGCTCTCCTGGGGGTTGTTTGACTGTTCCTCAGGTTGTGGTGTGTATTATATATATATATATATATATACATATATATACATATATATATATATATATATACATGCAATATACACAACTTGCCGAGGAATGAAATGTCTGCTCTGGTGCCTAGTCGATAGAGATCAAGATGGTGTAGCGTGCACGGCCCGCCGCTATATTGCAGATGCAGCAAGAATCTGATGTGTAGTATATAGATCAGTGTATGTACTTTAGTGTTTGTGTGCATATGTATACATATATTGCAGCTTGCACCCGCCGCTATATTGCAGATGCAGCATCAGTCTGATGTGTAGTGTATAGATTGGAAAATGTATTTTAGTGTGTGCGTACATATTTATATACATATATTGCAGCGTACACTCGCCGCCATATTGTTGATGCTGCCAGAATTGGATGTGTGATATATTTAGATCGGTGTATGTATTTGAGTGCGTGTGTGCATATATATATATATATGTATGTATATATATATATATATATATATATATATATATATATATATATATATATATATATTGCTACACCCGCCGCTATATTGCAGATGCAGCAAGAATCTAATGTGTAATATGTAGATCGGTTTATGTATTTTAGTGTTTGTGTGCATATGTATATATATATCGTGCACTCGCCGCCATATTGCAAATGCAGTCAGAATCATGTGTAATTTATAAGTCGGTGTATATGTTTTAGTGTGTGTGTGTATATATATATATTGCAGCGTGCACCCGCCGCTATATTGCAGATGCAGCGAGAATCTGATGCGTACTATGGGGTGCCTACGGTCAGTAGGATCGATAAAATAATAGGTATCTTTTGCAGAATATTGTCTCTTTTATAGGGCTCTTTTGCAAAAGAGACCTATAATTTTATCGATCCTGCTGACCGAAGCCACCTACCTCATATATACATCGGTGTATGTATTTGAGTGTGTGTGCATATATATATGTTGCAACGTGCACACGCCGCCATATTGCAGATGCAACAAGAATTTGGTGTGTAATATATAGATCGGAATATCTA
>Ga0209390_10009846_pt1 | contig 11364 bp, 11 predicted proteins | sample BON01_FD_187212 | JGI IMG/M metagenome (GOLD analysis project Ga0209390, IMG submission 187212) | Freshwater microbial communities from Lake Bonney liftoff mats and glacier meltwater in Antarctica - BON-01 (SPAdes) (version 2) | ecosystem: Environmental > Aquatic > Freshwater > Ice > Glacier... | reverse complement strand
CCGATAAAGTCAAAGATGTTCAGGTACCAGTTGGTGGGGTCGTCAAACAAGTATTAATCAAAGATGGCGATAAAGTTACCGCAGGTCAAAATTTGTTGAGCTTAGAATCTACCGTTCCGCAAGCGACACTAGCATCTCTGCAAACAAATCTCGACTCGATGACTGCGGAAACCAGCTTTTACCATAGCTTACTCAGTCAAGGAATCGACAAAGTTAACCCCCAGATACTAGCCAAGCTCAATGTCCGCCCAGAAATCCTCGCTCTGACTACCAGCCGCAGTTCGATCCTTGCCGAAAACCAACTCTATCGTGCCGAACTCAATAACACTACTAATCCTAACCTCAGCCCCGAACAACGCCAACGGCTCCAATCTAGCCGCGCCGAAGTAGCTTCACGGGTGAGTTCGGGTCAATTGGAGATCGGTCAAGTTGACAATCAAATGCGCGAAAATCGTGGCAAACGGGCAGGTATGAGTGAGTTACTGATTGACTCTCAGGCGGTGATTGCCAACATCGATGCTAAAGCCGCAGCTAGAAAATCTCAAATTGCCGCTCAAATGGTAGAAAATCGCAACAGTCGTCAATCTGCTCAAAATTTGTTAACTAGCAATCAAGCAATTCTGATGAGCTTGAAACCCGCTGGTGATGCAGGCGCACTGTCGCAGAATCAGGTGCTAAAACAAGAACAGGAAGTTATTGCTCGTAAAGGTGAAGTCACACAGCTCGACGATCGATACCAGAAACTAGTGCAGGACGAGCAAGAAATCATCGCTAATTCGCGGCTAGAGAGCCAGAGCCAACAGCAACAAATCAAGCAGAACCAGCAAGAAATCGGTCAACTCGATCGAGAATACAATCGCCTGACAATGGCAACCAATCAAAGTCGAGAAAGGCTCAAAAATAGTATAGCGATATCTAGTAAGGATTTATTCGTAAAAATTGCCAGTAACGATCGGCAGATTGCGGAAATTGACGGACAACTAAATAAACTAATTGTGGAGATCGACCGAAAAGTTGCCGATCTTAATAGTCAAATTAGTCAAGCAAAAATGAATCTCAAATATCAGAATATCATCGCACCTGTCAGTGGGACGATCTTTCAACTCAAAGCTGGAACACCAGGGTTTGTAGCTACTTCGAGCGAACCAATTTTGAAAATAGTCCCGAATAATATCTTGACTGCTAAAGTATTTATCAGCAATAAAGACATCGGTTTTGTTAAGTCGGGAATGCCTGTAGATGTGCGGATCGATTCTTTCCCATTCAGTGAATTTGGTGATGTCAAAGGGACAGTGGTATCGATCGGTTCTGATGCTCTCCCCGCAGATCAGGCTTATCCTTACGATCGTTTCCCCGCCACCATTAAACTCGAACAACAGTACCTGATTATCAAAGGTAAACCTGTTACTTTACAATCGGGGATGTCACTAAGTGCCAATGTCAAATTACGCAATCGGACGGTGATGAGCATCTTTACGGACATGGTAGTCAAGCAGGAGGATGCGCTGAAAACTATCCGCTAAACTTGTGGATGTGGTTTAGCTGCGCTAGTGGGGTAGGTGTGGAATTACTACTGTTGTACTCGCGGTGGAGCTAATACTGCGACTAGATCTGGTTTCTGGAGGATGAGAGATTGTCGAAGAACGGACGGGTGCGGGACGCTTTGAGGTCATACTTGCGACTAACCAGCCTAACCCGATCGCCCCAGTAACAGCAGCGATAAAGATCCAAGTTCGACCCAAAACTTCCAGTAGAGATGGGGCTGTAGGCTGCTGTGTGGGAGTCGCGACTGGAGATTTGGGATCGATCGGCAGTGGTGGCTGTACGGGCGGAGAACCCGGTAAATTGGGGTTATTGGCTAAATTAACTACATTCCCAGATTTGAGAGCTGTGAGGATATCCTGGGCGGATTCAAAGCGATCGTGCGGACGGAGTTGGAGCATTCGATCGAGAATCCTCGCCAAATTGGGGCTGAGGCTAATATGTGCGCGCCAGTTCCAGCTAAAATTTTGGGGGTCGATCAGATCGGGTGGTTCTCTCCCAGTCAAGAGGACTAAAGTTGTCGCCGCCAACGAATATAAATCGCTATGTGGAAATACTGTCCCCCGTTGGATTTGCTCGTTGGGCGCATAGCCAACTTTCCCCAATCGCGTTGGGACATCATTATTGCTACTAGTACCAGGTAGATATTGGATCGCAGCATTTACCGCTAGCTGTTTGACACCTCCAAAGTCAATCAGCACTGGTAATCCATCGCTAGTGCGGTTAATCAGATTGTCAGGAGAAATATCGCGGTGAATCACTCCCAGGGCATGGATGTAACCGAGCACGGGTAGAATTTGGGTGAGAAATTCGGTAATTTCGATTTCTGTAAATGTTTTGCGCTGTTGCAGTTTCTGGTTCAGGAGTTGCTGATAGTTAGCTCCAGCCACATAATCCTGGACTAAAAATAACTGTCCCACACCACCTTGATTCACCCGAAACATTTCTCGAAACCGAGGAATTTGGGGATGTTGAAGTCGATACATCACCCCAGCTTCCCGCTCGAATAATTCCTGCGCTTTGGTGAGGAAGGCTGTTCCCTGTATTTGCGGTGTAAATTCTTTGAGGACACAGGGTTCGTTAAATCGATTGAGATCTTCACCCAGATAAGTCCGCCCAAATCCACCCCGCCCGATTTGTTTGATAATCCGATAGCGTCCAAGCAGTGTTCCCCCGGTCAGATGATTACTGACGGGGACAATCATTTTGATTCCACATACCTGACAAAAATTGTTAATGTCAGGATTATCGTGTCCGGTCGGGCAGATGGTCATTGATTTAGAGGGGATATCTTTTACTCGGATACCTATGCTCAACTATGTGGCTAAACCTTGGAACAACTTATCGATCTGAGGAACTAATTCATCAGTTAAATATGCTTGAGCCTGTTGTTGAATTTGGCTGACCGATCGAGCGATCGATTCATTCACGAGATCTAATAGTCGATCGCAAGAAATAGCATACTTTAATTGGGTTGGTTTCTCCCCATCGTTACTACCAGAGAATATCCCCGTAGGTCGCACGCACACTTCACTCGAAATTAATTCCTGTTTGGGGTTAAATCTTGCCCCAGTACTAAAAAAGTAAAAACGATCGGCCGCCTTTAATCTCAGTCGATCTATTTGAATAAAACTATTGACATATTCATTACTCATAATCCTTCTTACCTTAGCTACTGGTTGAATTTGAGTAGCTAAGGTTTGTTGTAATTCTTGTAGAGTCAGATTGGCTTTGTCGATCGTCGTTTGTTGTTTCGCGACTAGTTGTTCCTTGATTTCAGTCTCGATATGATTTAGGGCTGAATCCATAAATGATTCGGCATCTTTTTTGAAATCAAACTGCAAAACGCCTGTAGAACTAAACTCTAACTTCGACTTAAACCAGTGCACTGGATGTCGAGGCGGAAAGCCGCGATCGTCGTCCATATTTTCAATATGGGAAGTCATCACTCGCTGTAAAAATGGCATCCGTTCCTGTTCTTCAGCTAACAGAAATTGCCGAAAGGATTTATTCAGACGGTCTTGAATCTTCTCGATATCGCTGGTAAGTTCATCATTGAGATGTGCTTGTAACCGATCGATAGTAGCTAGACTTTCAACCCGCAGAGTGACGAGATTGATGTCTGCTAAATCGACATTGATGACCTTACTACTATCCATGCGATTGCCCCTTGACTCCTAAAATCTAGATCTGACTCAAACTAATTCAGATTACCATTGTGGCATCGCTACTCGACCTAGGATCGGTATAGCCACGCGGATTACTGTTAGTGCTTGAGTCTTTATTTTAGCCTAATCTACTCCTCAAATTCGTAAACAATCGATCGACTAAATCTAAATTTTTTTGACCTGGAGAGACTTCCACCCCACTAGAGAGATCGATGCCATCTGGGTGGACTTGGCTCAATGCCATACAAACATTCTCAGGTGTCAAACCACCAGCCAATAGCCACGGGATTGAGGGGTTAAAGGCGGATAACTGCTCCCAATCTAGAGTTTGTCCCGTACCACCGAGTGCAGCGGGATGATAGGCATCCAAGAGTAAACTATCGACGACTTCTGTATAGGCTTGAATCGCGGCTAAATCGTGGCTACTGGCTACCCGACACGCTTTAATAATTTCCGCATTCGGCAGAGCTTGGCGCAATTGGCGACAAAATTCGACAGATTCCGTACCGTGGAGTTGAACTGTATCTAAGTTCGTCAAGGCTACTACATGGCAGATCGTCGCCACGGAGAAATCGGCAAATACACCGACTGTATTGGCTTGTGCAGCTAACTCGGAAACTAGTGTCTGGAGTTTAGTTAAATTCAAATAGCGGGGCGAACTCGGAACGCAAATAAAGCCTAGATCTGTTGCACCCATCCGCGCGATCCGCACTCCCTGTTCGACAGTTGTAATTCCACAAATTTTAATCCGCATCAGCTTCCTAATTATCAAGAAATGTATCTGTTTTGCCAATATTTGTTAATGATTAGCACAAATTATTAGTTTAAAATCCTCACTAATTAATAATTGTGGCATGAGTTTTCATCTAGGAGCTGTAAATCTTTGTTAAATAACTTCATCATTGCAGCTATTCCCCATATCGAACCTTGGGGATTGAATACTGCATTGGTAACGATCGTCTCAAATTTAGCCGCTGTCGCGATCGGTCGATTTGCTCGGCTGCGCCAAATCACTAACACTGAAGGTAGTTCTGCTGCTCCGGTTGGAACAAATATAGCTGGTAATTTCAATCTGTCCGAATTACTGGCGAGTATGAGTTTTGGACATATTCTCGGAGTTGGGTGGGTGCGATCTAATCGCGATTCTCCATGGGAGAGGCTCTCGGTGACGAGCTTGAGTCTAGATCTTTGACATTAACTAAATAAAGCGATGGCGATCGCGATCGAAAGTTATCATAAAATGTCAATAAAATACTTTAAGCTGTTGTGAGATATCTAATTTTCAGGAGTAAATTATGTTAAGTTCTACTTTGTTACTCGCGGTTCAAGGACCCATGAGCCAAGCTTGGTCGCCAACGATTGCGATCGTAATGGTCGTTGCCAGCCTACTTGGTGTTTTAGCATCAACTAAAACCAAAAAAGTTGGCCCAGCTCTAGTTGCTGGTTTAACAGCCGCTCAAGTAATTGGTGGTGTTAGTTTCGGACACGTGCTCGGTATCGGTGCAGTCCTCGGCTTGACTCGCATCGGTGTCATTTAAACCATTGACAGCGATTCGCCGCACGTAGGGTTCCCCGTAAGCGCAAAGCGCAGGCTCTGCCAACGCGCAGCGGATCGCAGAGAGGGTTTAGCGGCGTTTTTATTCGGGGGTTCCCCCCGAATAAAAAAACGACAAGACAGCGAATCAAGAGAGCGAAGTTGTTAAGTGGGAGATTTAAACTCCCCCTTAACAACTATCGCACCTTTAGGCAGGAGGCTCTAAACCCCTGCACTTTGGTAAAAATGTAATAGGATCGGAAGTACGTAAGTGTCGAGGATCGCCAGGTAGAATCAGGGGATTGACCTACGTGTTTGCCCAGCCGCTCAGGGAATTTACTGCCGTGTTGACCTCATCGATTAGAGGTAGTGAGTTTGAACTCATCTACCCAACAAAAGCCGATCGATCGCACATGTGCCAAGCACAATCGTCGCGTACGGTTAACCCTAGACTGTTAGTACCGAGATTAGGCGATAATAAAAAGAATCGATATATGAAGGCGTAGCTATGATACCTACCGTAATTGAACAATCTGGCAGAGGCGAACGCGCCTTTGATATTTATTCTCGACTACTGCGCGATCGGATTGTCTTTTTGGGCGGTCAAGTAACTTCAGATATGGCAAATCTGATTGTGGCGCAACTACTATTTTTGGAAGCAGAAGATCCCGAAAAGGATATCTACGTGTATATCAATTCCCCTGGCGGTTCGGTTTCGGCGGGAATGGGCATCTTTGATACGATGAACCAAATTCGCCCCGATGTCTCTACTGTCTGTATGGGATTTGCCGCGAGTATGGGCGCATTCTTGCTCAGTGCTGGTACCCCAGGCAAACGGATGAGTCTTCCCAGTTCGCGGATTATGATTCACCAGCCGCTAGGTGGCGCACAGGGACAAGCGACAGATATCGCCATCCAAGCCAAGGAAATTCTCTATATCAAGGGGACATTAAACGATCTCCTCGCCAAACATACGGGTCAACCATTGGAAAAAATCCAAGAAGATACCGATCGCGATTTCTATATGTCTGCCGATGAAGCCAAGAACTATGGTTTAATCGATACCGTGATCGATCGCCGCGTCAGTGCTACCAATCCTCCTCTAGCTTTGGTTCAGTCATAAATAGCTGAGATTTTGGGGATCGAATTTGATATCCCAGTTTTAGATCTTCAATAAAATTAATGGTAGGAGCAATTTATAAATTGCCCCTACCATTAATTTTGGATCCATCCATTCACCATCCACCATTCACAAAGTCATGACGATCGACCCGAATACCCGCGCACATCTGCTCACCGAACAGGTAAATGTCAATAGTGCCAATCTCGATCGACTCAATACCCTAGAGCTAGTAGATTTATTCAATCGGGAAGATCGGAATACTTTAGACGCGATCGCCGGAGCTAGACAGGAATTAGCCCAAGCGATCGATATTATTGCTGATTCCTTGCGTCAAGGCGGACGATTATTTTATATCGGTGCGGGTACTAGCGGGAGATTGGGCGTACTCGATGCGGCTGAGTGTCCGCCAACTTTTTGTACGCCGCCGGAGCTAGTACAGGGGATTCTAGCTGGGGGTGTTGGGGCACTAATTAAGAGTTCGGAAGGCTTGGAAGATATTGCCAGTGATGGTGCTCAAGCGATGGTGGAGCATCAGATCGGACCGCATGATGTGGTAGTAGGTATTACCGCAGGTGGCACGACTCCCTATGTGCATGGTGCGATCGAGTCTGCCAAACAACGCGGTGCTAAGACGATCTTTATCGCCTGTGTGCCGACAAATCAGGTCGCCAGTATCGCCGATATCGACATTAGGCTTCCTGTCGGGCCAGAAATCTTGTCGGGTTCTACGCGGCTAAAATCGGGCACTGTGACGAAGATGGCTCTGAATATCCTCTCGACTGGGACGATGGTAAAATTGGGCAAGGTCTACGGGAATCGGATGGTAGATGTAGCTGTGACTAATACCAAGTTACTCGATCGAGCTTTGCAGATCATTCAAGATTTGACGCAATTAGAACGGGATGCGGCAAGTGAGTTATTAGAAGCTAGCAATCGATCCGTCAAAGTTGCACTACTAATGCACTGGCATCAGATCGATCGATCCACAGCCGAGGCAATTCTCGCCCAGCATCACGGACAACTACGATCGGCTGTCGATAGTTTATAGCTGTCATATTGCTCGAACGGTTGATGAATCCAGGGATTTTCAGGGAGATAGCTAACGTAATAGTCTGGCACGCAAATCGAGCAATTTTTGTACCAGATCACAGCCGTTTTGATAGCCTCAATCTCTGGATATCGATCTTTCAACCAGCCTACTGTCTGTTGGAGTGTGACACCAGAATCTACCAAGTCATCAACTAATAATACCCGACTACCCAACCTGTCGCCAGTCATGGTAATCTGACTGGCGATCGATAGTTGACCGCGCTCTCGCTCGGAGTCGCCACTATAGGAACTAACAGCTAAAATGGCTAATGGTTTGTGAAAAATTCGGGAGAGAATATCACCTACTCGCAATCCACCTCTAGCCAGACAGACAATGCGATCGAATTCCCATTCTGATTCAAAAATCTTGGCGGCTAATAACTCGATCGACTGATGATATTCATCCCACGATATATCTAAATCGGACATACAGCAGTAGGGTGGGCACTGCCCACCAGCTTAATTTCAGGCACGATCGATTTGATAAAAAATTATCACAATCTACTGACATGATTGATGGAAAATGGGAGATATGATAGTCGCTCAGATCGGAAACGGCTATTTAAAACGCTTACTCTAACAATTAAAAGTAACTAGAGAAAATGTGTTCTATGGCAACCGCCAAATCTAGGCAACGGTAAATCGCCTGAAGCCCCGGTGGTGGGCAGTGCCCACCCTACTTTTTGGTTAAATCTGTCAACTGTCAATTAATTTAAAATCCCATTGCTAAGGCAACAGCTTCCATATTCGCAGCGATGTCTTGCTGAAATGGATTAATCTTATTGGCAATCGCCGTGTCGGGATCTTTGAGTCCATTGCCAGTCAGGACACAGACTACTGTAGCGCGATCGGGTACGCGATCTTTGACTTTTAGTAACCCTGCAACTGCAGCCGCACTTGCAGGTTCGCAGAAGATCCCTTCCTTACTACCCAACCACCGATAAGCGGCGATGATTTCAGCATCTGTGACTGAATTAAATTCGCCCCCACTTTGATTCTTAGCTGAGATCGCTTTTTCCCAGTTAGCGGGATTACCAATCCGAATCGCCGTCGCGAGGGTTTCGGGATTTTTGACGCGGATACCACTAACTAGCGGCGCGGAACCTGCGGCTTGAAATCCCATCATTTTGGGGAGATTCCGACATTTGCCATGCTGCTGATACTGATTGAATCCCATCCAATACGCCGTAATATTACCGCCATTGCCGACGGGAATGCACAACCAATCTGGCGCGTCACCCAAAGCATCGACTAATTCAAATGCTGCGGTTTTTTGCCCCTCTAGCCGATAAGGATTGACCGAATTTACGAGCGTAATTGGATAATTATCTGCCATCTGCCGGACGATATCCAAAGCATCATCAAAGTTACCTTTAATTGCCAATACCTCAGCACCATAGAGCAAAGCTTGGGCTAATTTACCCAAAGCCACATAACCATCAGGAATCAAGACATAGGCGCGCATTCCCCCACGCACGGCATAAGCTGCCGCCGCCGCCGAAGTATTGCCCGTACTGGCACAAATTACCGCCTTGGCACCCGCTTCCTTTGCTTTAGTGATTGCCATAGTCATCCCTCGGTCTTTGAAGCTACCTGTGGGATTTAAGCCGTCGTATTTGACATATACTTTGACACCACGGCCGATTTCTGCCGCGATCGTCGGCACGGGAATCAATGGGGTGTTACCTTCATGCAGGGTGACTACTGGGGTAGTCGCAGTCACAGGTAGATACGCTCGATAGGTTTCAATTAATCCCGGCCAACCACGGTTGGCATTAGTTACGGAATTGACTTCAATTTGGGTATCTAAACTCATGATGTGACTATAACCTGGTTAAGAAACGATGGGCGACTCTTGCTCATTATAAAGCTCGCAGACTCCCCGCTAATTCTACTATTGAAGCATAATTTTAGGCGATCTAGGTACTAAACCCAGGGAATAGAGGATCGGGATGAGGGATGAGGGGGTGTGAGCGACTAGTGAGTTCAGCTCAACTCTCGATCGAAGTTTATGCCCTGAGCCACTATTCACCATCCACCAAACGATCGAGCCAATGTCCCAACCATCACCCCGTCCGCGTGCCTTAGTTACGATCGTTATCTACAAGTGTTTTACAGTTGGGTTATTAACTTGTGTGGCGATCGGGTTATTTTTGACATCTAAAGAATACGATAGTTTGTTGGCGTTTGCCGAAGAATATATGATGACGGGCAAACGCGAAATTATCAAAGCAGGATTAATGCAAATATTGAGCGTCTCAACTACTAAAATGCAATTAGGGGCACTCGTAGCCTTGGTTTATGCAGCAGTTAATGGGATTGAAGCGATCGGTTTATGGAACCAAAAAGCTTGGGCAACGATTCTGGTAGTCGGGATTGTCGGGATGACAATTCCAGTGGAAATCTACGAAATTATTCAAAAAGTCTCGATCGTCAAATTTGTGGTATTCGCTATCAATATAGCCATGTTTATCTATCTGCTCAGACATGCACTCGCAGAACGCAAGAAACATCAGAAATAACCTCGAAGGTAACGGCTGAGAGTCTACAAAATTTCATCTACCCAATTACCGCCTCTTCAGTGGTGTAGCCTGTGAAAAAAAGGCATCGAGCCAGCGCACCCAGAGCCATCCCAGATCGGTACCGAATCAATACATACCAAAATTCCACCAGTCGAAAGTCGAACTGAATACCAAACGTCCGGCTCAGGTAGCGCGGATGGATTGAAACCAGGGTGCTTGGTAGATCTCGATCCCCTCTCCCACAAGTTATCCAAAATACCCAGATGGCGATGAGCCGCCGATTGGCTGATGGGTAAATAAATACCCCGATTAATCCTCAAAGTATTTCGTAGGCAATATCCCCAGCGATCCGATCGAGATATTCGGGTAAAATATGGCTGAAGCGAATAATACAGCCTAATGGTACGATTGCTAAAATATTAACCAAGAAAATCAACCGACTCGGGTAATATTTTACAGACATTGGCAGGTAACGGCTGTCTCAAGTGATTTTTGGCAAAGATAAATATGAAAAAAAGTATCAAAGGCGATCGCACTTTACTATTGACCAGTATTTTACTATTCTTGATGCTGGCAGCAGGAATTATGAGCGGTGTCCTCGGCTTTGTCTCTGGACATGAGGCACTCAAAGGCATCACCCAACCAGATATTCGCCCTAATAATAGTAGAGGTGGCAATAAAACAAATCTAAATACTAAAGGTTTGGAACTAATCCCAGAGCAAGAACTGATTGCTGGTGTCAAACAACAGATGGGGATCGAAGATCCCAAACAGGATTCCCAACAGGCAAAAGATGCCAAAAAACAAGCTTCTGAGTTTGAAAAAGCCGTAAAAAATGACCCGAAAACTGGTCTACCACTGCTCAAACTACCAATCGTCAGAGAAGATCGGGGGATGACGATGACAGTCAAATCGATCGCATCTCAAGGTAATGATGTTAAGCTAGAATTGGGACTAGTCAATCGTGGCAGCCAATCTGTCACCTTTGGACAAGGGGCAATTAATATCACTAACGATCGCGCTCAAGGGATCGGTAGCACTACCACTGGATTACCAAATAGTCTCGCAGCTAATGGTAAAGAAGCCACAGTTATGCTGATTATTCCTAAAAATGCTCTGGATCGAGTCAAGAGTGTATCGTTACAATTAACTGATGTCGATCGAAAACTGCAACTTGAAGCATCAGCAGTGCCAGTCGGAAGGTTTTAGGTTTTAGGTTTTAGGGGTGAGTAGTGAGTAGTGAATAATGTTTGCATGATTCCCCAGCCACAACAAGCCAACTCTTTCGCGTCCTCCCCTTACTCTGCGTCCTCTGCGTCAACTAACATCCCGACAATGAACGATCCTCATCCACTTTTAGGTGGTTCAGACATTGGGTGGCGACTC
>Ga0209390_10009837_pt1 | contig 11373 bp, 5 predicted proteins | sample BON01_FD_187212 | JGI IMG/M metagenome (GOLD analysis project Ga0209390, IMG submission 187212) | Freshwater microbial communities from Lake Bonney liftoff mats and glacier meltwater in Antarctica - BON-01 (SPAdes) (version 2) | ecosystem: Environmental > Aquatic > Freshwater > Ice > Glacier... | reverse complement strand
CTTTAAGATTTTTTTTTCCTACGGGTAACCGTAACCGTAACCGAAATTATTTTGGTCCATAATTATATGCTGGACAAAACGTCGGCGATTTGAGCTTTTTAGATAAAAGCTGTAAATCTATTATTGCCGACGTTTTGTACATAGTTTTTATGTCGACCTATTTTTTGAAGTTACCAGTTACCAGTTACCTTTTATTATTATTATTATTATAAAAAAAGAGAGTACAGTACCTTATGTAAAAGTCAAAAAAAGAGAGAGTAAAAAAAAACTAATAAAAAGGGTAACCGGAAAAAAAAGAATCCCTTTTCAAATCTCGGCGATTCTAGCTTTTCAGCTTTTCAGCTTTTTATTTTGATCAATTTCGCCGCCATATAGAATCTCGGCGATTCTAGCTTTTCAGTTTTCTAGCTTTTCAGCTTTCATCTGAAAATCTATTTTCATAGAAATAGATTTAGTCAACAAGACATTTCATATCGTGTAATTTTTATACTCACTTAAAATGGATCTTCTTGAAACCTTGAAAGAGTGGATCAAAAATATTAAACTATACATAACATGTAGGTTCAAGTTTTTTTGTTGCAATGGAAATTGCTCGACGACAAAGGAAACTTCCGAATAAAATATAATTCATTATAAAATGACTGATCCATACTATGTTGTCGCTTCTCGAAAAAATAGCATTTTGAATAATTCTACAACTAATAGTAGCTGGGAATATAAATTAAACACAGGTCTCGTTCTTCCAAAAGGAAGCCAGGTACAAATTACCAACTCGTTCATCAATAAAAAGGGCATTGCCTCGGCCAGCATCGATTTTCGTGAAGATTCAACGACAACATTGCAGGTCGGATATTATATTCCGCAAGCTCCTATGCTGTGTCAAAAACCGGAAAGAAGTCCACGAGATGATAGGTTGACCACGTCAACTTTCGATGATAGACCAGGTGCTCTCGGTTTACAGACACCGGAAATCAGTATACCAGATACCAATTTTTACGACTGTCTCGTGCATCACAACGTTGTCCATTCCGACGGATTAGACCTGTTTAACGTTCCAAGTACTATTTTGAGCGTAGCTGTTAGTGGCGATAATATCCAAGTTACTGTTAGTGGCGATTTGACGAGTACATTGAAGGAAAATATGCCATGCAGAATTGAGAACGTTATTAATAGAGACGGTAGTGGTACAAAATCGGCAAATAATGTTCAAGCTCCTTTTTGTAGATTTTATGGATCGGTGATTAGTTCAACTCTCGTCGGTTCAAATTCGGAAATTATTATAGAGGGAAATGCCGCGAAAATTAACGGTGATTATTCGACATGTGAAGGTCAGCTTCTATTTCCAGATATTCTTTCTCAGAAATTCAAAACTGTAGCGGGAGTGGCATATATCAATTCCCTTGTCGGTACGAAAGAAAACGGTGATACGTATTATTCTCAAAGCAGATTAAATAAGCCCCTCGCTAATTATGAAGGAGCTGAGACTGTACCTCCTTTAGATGGTCAACCTGCCGATATGCAATATCAGGGTGGAATTCGCTCAGATTTCGCAAGTGATGAATTCAGAAAACATTCGGCCGACATTGAAGTGGACAGTGTTTGGAATGCAAAACAGACAGCGGTAACTAGCTACGACTTTGATAGATGTTCATACAGTTTCTATTTTGGAAATGTATATCATGGGTACGATGAAGTAAATAATCAATTGAATATTACTCCCGCTTATAAAATTGGAAATTATGATTTTGAAGAAAATAAGCATGGTTTCCTCGGAAGTGGAATTAGAATGAATTGTAACAATATCACAATCGGTCTCGCTCAACCAAGAGCTAATTGGCTGTCGTCATCACCAGATGGTCTAACGGTCGTTCAAAGCTCTTTTTTCCCTTTTCAGAATACTGTAAATATGACGGAATATCCAGATAGGAAAGATTTATCGGTTCCAAAACCTGGTCAGCCTGCGAAATTTAAGGACAGCTATTGCACTCAAACCGATTATCTGATCAACGGGTTCAGTTATGACAAGGCACCTATGAGAGTTGAAATATTTTCACTAGGTGGAATGCCTATGCATCAAACAGATAGTACAACTCAAAATCCTTTTCAACCAAATATATATCAATTGAAAGCTGGTCAGCAGACTCTGGCCCCTATAAATATTTCCACCGTAACAAAAACAAAATTCTTGGACAGAGTATTGCTGTCTCAATCTATGATATCAGGTCTAATGCCGCGAGAGGATAGTTTTTCCTATGTAAAAAGAGATATATCAATATCACAAGATATCGGTGATAATTATAAACAAATCATGCGTGTCGGGATGGTTCTGATAGGAATTATAGAAGAGGATTTTCAGACCGACGTAGTAAAAAGTAATTTATTTCCTCATAGAGAGTTCAGGGGAGAATTGGACTCTTCAGATATAACAACAGGATTTACATATCGTTCTGAAATAATCAAAGTTCCTTTCATGATAACAGAAATGACTAACGAGGGAACGACTAACGCTTTTATAGTGACAGTACAAGCTCTTTCTAATTTAGTACTGGTCGGTGCAAAAACGCAAAATTTACAAATATATGAAAACATAACGCCTATTGTCAATACATTAAATAGTAACGTTGAATCTTTTTCAGATTATCAGCCATTCAATCTTGAGACATTTAACGACAGTTTTCAATTCACAATCATGTCCGAAGAATGGACAGATCAAAACCCGCAATATATCCCGTTATATTCTGCAAAAGGATGTTTTAGTGATTTAAACGGAGATTCACCGTTAGAGAGTAATGCCAGGGATAACGATGTAGAATATCAGCCAGGGCTAAATTGTCGTCTGAATTATTTTGTCGATAGCATGCATAGTCAAGCGGAGATCAATATAAACGAGATCATCGGAGAGAATTTTGCACTAAATCCGAACTACTCGTCATCATTGGAAGGATTTACAGGTTTAAACAAATATAGAATAGGAAGCCATCCGTATTTAAACCACGTCGCTACGACCTCTGGAGGAAGACCTGATTTTTCAGTGAATAAAAGAATCATATGTCATCAGAGGGGAAACGACCCTTATGGCGGTATCCATCCAAGAAGAGATTTATTGAATCCGGGGTCCGTCAATGGATTGGAGAATTTTAAAGAGAACCTTGATCAAATACCTATATGTAACTACCTGTTTTCAACGACAAAAAATTGTTCACTTGGTGGTCTATCGCCACCAGAAGGCACTTCCTTTGATAATGGAGGACAAGTTGTTATAAGTCAACCAGTCGTGGCCGGGGTCGTTTCCCCTGAAAATAACGGAATCGATGATTTTTTTGAGATAGCTACATACTTCGATATCGACTCAACAACCAATAGTTTAAAATTAAAAGTTGTTGAAGAGAAGGCACCTAACACGGCGATGTTTGGAATTTTCCCACTCGGAGAAGGGGTTCCTATCGTTCCAGTACCTCAAAATAATCCTCTAGGTCGTAAAACTGTCGAACATAATCCCGCTTGTGCTAGTGCTCTTGGAGATATGGAATGCCATTTATATGATACACCTGAAGTCGATCTTCTGGATTGTGGAGGAACGAACAGTCCGCTTTGCTTAGTGCAGCTACAAGCTCTAGTTGAAAATTATGCCGAAAATTTTAACGACTACATATTGTGTCCTCTAACATCGGAAATACCAATTACTATTTTTGCAGGGACATACAGTATCCAAGGTTTTCTAGATATTTTTAACGGCCAAATTAAGGATCTAAATAAAAACGACCCAAAGGAATTGACCAGTCTTGATACCAACAAATCTATAAAGCGATTCTTACCATTAGGAGGGCTAAGTCTGGGCGGGGGTCAAGTGTCTCTTTTGTCAGATTTCTTAGAAGATACCCATAACAGGACAATATATTCTGAAGATCCGGATAGTGAATACGTCAGCAATCCTCTGGTGATCGCAGTCACAACACAAGTCTACAACGATTTATGTAGGGCATGGCAAAGTTCTTCGACAGCTCAGGGAGTTTCGGGATGGTTATATTGTGGACAAAATATTTACAATGCTCATACAACGACCGTTGGAGCGAGTCTTGGAGGTTCTTATATCTGGAGTCAATTTAGAGACTCGTTTTACTGGGCAGAATTTGTCGATAAATACCCAGACACACTTGAAGATTTAATCGAAGCTACTGACCCGGGAGTGCAGGATGTTGAAAATTTTGATATTCAATTCTACTTCGCAAAAAACAAATTCCTCGACGACACGGCAGCGAGCCCGTACGCTTACGGGACAGTGACTTGCATGGGAATTGGCGAAAATGGTGTATATCCAAGTTCAAAATATGGGGCTTCAATGGATAGCGGTAATAGAATTGATGGACAGGTTCAGACGAATATTGATAAAATAAGAAAATACAATAGTACGAAAAAAGGAATTTATGTGGGAGCGCCCGATCTACAGTTAGCTTTCGACCAAGACCTCGGGATATTTTCGTTAAGCAGGCTTCACTGGGAAAATAGAACACCTACCGTTGATCTCATCGGAGAATCCGCATTTCCTTCATCAGCCATAGACGAGCCGTCCATTCTTTTTAGAGATATATCACAGTTGATAACCGGATCTTTAATTGATGGGACTGATCACTCTCCTGAACAATTTATGATAGATAATCTTCAAACACCACAAGATTCGATATGTGGTTGTTTTGTATACAATATGGACAAAGAGATCTCGCAAACTAAGGGAAATTTTATAAACGCATCTTCTTGTAATATTGGGAGAACATATAACGATTATTTTGAAACCGTAGAAAATGCAAAGTTAGCTTGGAAAGATACTCTTTGGTACCAGTTAGGGTTTGATTATGAAGTGTTCAACGTTAGAACAAATAATAAATTAGCTCAATATTATTTTGAACAAGAAGAGCTCGGTACTATAGAAAACACTGAAAATCCTTTTTTGGTTCAGACAGCTTATTTTTTATCAACATATGCTGATCAGATTAAAACCGTTAAAGTACCGATAAATGGAAGACAGGGACTATGCTCTATTATCGGAGATATAAAAACTTATTTTTCAAAAATATCATTGGAAGTCGATGACAATTATCTACCAGGTACGACAACATCTTCGTCTTTCGATATTCGATCACTTCCTGATATCGGATCTCTTCCAGGAGTGGAGGAAGGCACTGCTCCGGATCAAACATTAGTTAGATTATATAACAACGGATCAATTTCGACTTGTCGGTCTATGAGTGGAGGATATGTATTTTATCCTTATAAACTGGGCACTCCTAACACGTTCAATGGAGTGATCAATTATACGTGTCAAAATATATCTCTTCCAGGAGAAGGTTTTGTCTACCATTGCATACAGCCACCTGCGTGTTACATTACACAAAAAAGTGGAGCTCCGATTCCCGATGTGGATCAACTTATATATAACAGACCAATGATTTTTAATACGGCACCAGTGCCTGGGTATGTACCAAGTACATATTACGATACTTTATTCACACAATCAGTTTCTGGAACCGATTTTCCGGTAGGATATCAAATGACCAACTTTTCACAGGGAGACTTCAGTCCATTGTTACGACCGACGACATCGGCTTTTAACATAACTAATGGTGTTTTTCGAGACCGTGATTTCTCACTACTCGGCTCTATGTTGTTAGCGAGCCAGACCACGCCTATCCTCAGCAATGCGGACGATATACTGGCGTCCAATCTACCCACTCTATCGGACGGTGGATTCTTCATTATCACATCCGACATTTTATCGTCGAGTGATAGCGTAAATCAGAGTGATATATTACCGGTAATGGCTACCGTTCCCGTCGCCGGTTTCTACGGACAAGATATGTTAGTATCATTTCAGGGAAATCAACATATTACGAGTCAGGATAAAATATTAAATAGTATAATTGTCAAAATTTACAATAGTGATATGACAGAACCAATGCTAGAGCCAGACAGTACTGTCATATTTCAAATAGTATTTCCTCCTCCCATCGAAGACTTCGTTTCTCCTCTTCCCAAAAAAAATAGTGGGTATACTAACCAAGACCAAGAAGAGAGAATCGTAGCCGGAGTGGTTAAATAATTTATATTAATATATATAAATTTTAGATCACCCTAACAAGTGACACTTGATCGAGCTCACTCGTAGCCCTAACGAAAGTCTGTTGCAAGATTCCCTGATTACCCAGATTAACAAGAATATTAGCATTTTGACTATTAACACCAGAAGACAATTGAAGATTGTAGTTTTGATTTTTGTAGTTTTGTTTCATACCCATTCCGAACGTGTAGTCCACACCGACTCCTTGGCTGTCCACAAGAAGATTCGAGCTCTCATCGTCGGCCGCCGTAGCCAGATCGATGGACGAAAGAGCTCCTTCCGTCAGACCCAGTGTTGCTGATGTGTGTTTGGGTAGATACCCGTTGAGTAGTGATCGTTCAAAAAGAAGTCTTACTTCACTGCTATTGGTAGCAAGCGATTTGAACATATAATTAGTACATGGGATTGCATTCGGAGTTTGATAATTAGGAACGCTTTTCAATGGGAATTTAACAGGAAGTCGGGATGAATTTTTAAGTTGTTCGACTTCTCGAAGCCCAGGAACTTGGAGAAAATTATATTGAGACTGAACGAGACTATTTGTTTGATTCTGAAGAAGGAAAAGATTGACAATACCTTTTACGAGTTGAGCCTGTGGAGTGAAAGTAGTAGAGCTTTTGTTCGAGTAGATATTATTAAGAAGATTAATCTGACTATCCATTTGAACTACTTGAGGTGAAAAATCCGAACTACTAGGAATAATATATCTTCCTTCCAGTTTTAAATTTGTAAAAACATAACTCGTATTAGAAATAAGATTTTCAGGATAAACACTTACTCCATTCTTAAAAGTAGAAAGACAGGAACTCTCGCTATTCAAAAACAAAGTGATGACAAGACCCCCTAGACTTTCTTCACTTAAATTAAGAAGATTATTTTGAAGAAGGTCGATATCGAGTTTAATGGTAAATTCCTGACCGACTCGATTACTATCGGTAACTGTGTCAGAAATAATGCTCCTTCGCTGGCCGAGAACTGCGTTTGTACCCATAGAAAGACTTCTACACATCGGACTATTTCTAAAATCCGTAACAGTTCCAATTCGAGGCTCCCGAACAGAAACATATTGCGAATAATTATTAACGCTAGCCAGTTCAACACGGCTCTTTTTTGTCTCAATCAAAACTCGATCAATAAACGTCTTAACTCCTCCGAAAGAAGCATAACAAACATTCGACGCTAGAGTCTGGAATGTTGCAAAATCGGCGTTGTAATGGATTGCATCATAGTCGGTGGAGGATGGATCGATCGTTGTTGTACTAGTATCTTTAAACTGAACCTGGCCAGTCAAACGTAGAGTTGCTGTTTCCAAAAAAGTTTCCTGTGCAGGAATCTGAAATTTCACGATCGAGTTACTTGAACTGTATGAAAAACCACTTGAGGTGTCATTTACCGGAGGAAGTGAAAAATACTCTTTCCTACCCATTTTATAAACAAAAATAATATTTTATTTATTCGATAACTATAATCTCTTCGTTGTTTACACGAATGACTTTGTCAGCCCACACAAAAGTATTGACACGAATAATGCTAGTTCTAGTAGCAGTAAATCCAAGTCGAAGTTGTGGCTCCGCCTCCGTCAAATCGTAGACATACTTCTTCCCACGAGCCAGTTCCCTGCAAATCAAAAAACTATTCGAATATCCGTTTAATTTTTCACCACTAGCATCCCCGAATGAAATACAATCCTGGCCAATACTATCGAAAGCTTTACTAGTTTCAGAGAGGCAATGTGGACGATCTCGCGTCGTCCGAGGATCATATGCTCGAAGAGGAAACAATTTACTGTTAATAAAGAACTGGACCTTATTAATCCCCATAGTATCAGGGTCGCTTCCCAAAAAGTACGCTGGTGCATTGATATCAAGCTCGTTGCTCGTCTCGTACATAAAACAGAAAATAGCTTTTGCCCGGCTTGAGGTGGAGAAAATTTCAACGTTGGGTTTCAACTCGCCGGCAGGAATGCTATCATAATGCAAAGTATAGGTACGAAATCCATAGTCAACCTCTCCCTGGATCATCTTAATATTTTCCGGTGTAAGACCCACCTGGCAAGCTCGAAGTTCGCATTCATCAATAACGTAACGAGCGTTGTCCGACCATTGGGAAGAGGTAACAGCGACACGTCCAGATACACCTTCACAATCAACCACAGCACTTGTTGTCAAAATCAGATCGGGGCTGAGTTCTGACATCCCAGTGATATAGACAGCCGTCCCCTCAGTACTACCTACTGTCTTATAAGTGAGGGGTTGACCGACAACCATCCCGCTAGAACAAATATCACTATTATAAACGATTAGATGACTTGTGTCCACACCTTGAGCTACGGTAATGCCGCCTGAATTGTACGTAAAATCATCTTGAACGAGTTTTGTCCATGAAGGATCGGGTTCACCTTGTGAACAAGCCAATGGACAAATCGAAGGTTGAAAATCTGCGAAAACAATTTCAATACGAATACCCCCAAGTGCAATGAGAGGACACAATTTCTCTTCACTGAAAGAGTTAAAAATACCGAGTCTGAGAGGAATAGCGATTTTCCATGCGGGGAACTCACCCGATGTAAGAACAGGCGCTCCCAATTTATTGATCGGTGAAAAAACGTTATTCGATGCATATTCAGAATTTCTCAAAATACTCATAAGATCTTGTTCGGTAGGCATTTCACCTGACGAGGGCTTAATGAGTCGTCTAACCGAAGCGCCATTTTCCCAATCGAGACTGTAAGACTCAACGCACATGCCTTCCACTGTTTGCATAACACCATGTGTGATCTCATTGTATTCATTTAAAAGATACAACATCTGATTATAATTGTCAAGATATTCCCAGATAGCCCCTGTCTTTACGGAAAAAACACTAATGTTTTGAATAAGAGTCTGACCTCCCGCCGCAAGCATCCAACGCATCGGTAAGATTGAATTATTTCTAACACTCATTGTAAGAAGGGTTTCTCCTCTTGAGGCTTTCAAAAATCCCAGGTCAGGGGGCAGCGTAAAGATACATTTTTGACCTGGGCTAAAACCCGATGCTTGATTGTCGGGCTGGATTGATAGGTTTTGAATAACGGTAGTCATCTTTTGATTACTCAGAAAAAAAAATTTATATTCGTTAATAAAATATCGATATGAAATTTGTTGAACAGAAATCATGGGATGATACAATTCCATATCTCGTTAAGTGTATTGAAAAGCTTATCGATGAAAATGAACAACTCAGAGTTAGCAATAGTACTATTCTTCTTCGTATAGATGCTGTCAATAATTTGCAAGAAAAATTTATTGCGAGACATCCAGACTGGGAAAAAAAGATGCTCGATGAAGATGTTGTATACAATGAACCTATCAAAAAGAAGGTAGTAAAAAAGAAGAAAGTGATCTTACCTCCTTCAGGTAAGAAAGTTGTCGAAGAGGAAGACAGCGATTAATAATTTACTTTTCAATGTAAAAGTAACATGCCCTATCTAGTTAAAAAACAAGGTGACAAGTACAGACTATGGAACCTATCAAAAAAAGAATACGCTAAACCTTCATATAACACCAGAGAAGCCGCCGTCAATGCAGGACGTAACTTCATGAGATACCGAAATGAAAAATCTGTCGTAAAGGGTAATAAAATTTTACCTAAGAAGTAAAGGAAAATCTTTTAAATTTGAGATCACGTCATCTTCCCTATAAAATTCGACCGTTTTAAATTCCCCCTCTTTCATCTTCCACAACGAGTTAAAATATATTTGTTCAAAGAGGTTAACCATAAATGATTTTGAGATATCCACTCGAGCATCAACTTTACTTTCACAACCAACAAGATATCTTACTATGTTAAATATAGAAGAAATCTGATCGTTCTTAAATGTGAAAAATATATTCTCAAAGTCATTGTGAATCATATTCATATTTTGATATTGTGATAAATCATATATTTCTTCCGGATCAAGTACTATTGAAAACTTCCTAATATCTATGAAAACAATATTTTCATAATCATACAACACGTAACCATCCATAAGAAATTTGAAAACTTTAAATACGGTCGGATTAATCATAGCATGGTAATAGGTACATTTGGGCATTTTTTCTATAATCTCTGTGTCGTCGATAAAAACAATATCTCCCTTAACATTATGAAGAGATTCGTGACAATAGCTATTTCCTATCACAATTGATAGAGTCTCACCTCGGTGCAATTTATAAAGTCTAACGAATAGCTCCGGAAAGATATGTTTGGGTGAATATTCAGGACACCACTTATTATCGTAATCAAAAGGAATCATCAAAGATGAGTAGAGTATTTTTTGAATCGGTTTCATTTGAAATAAAGATATCAGATTTTCTCCATTGAATTCGTTAAGATGAGTTATATTTTCATTTTTCACCACGATCAAAGACTTGAGACCCAGCCTATTATATTTAAGATCGAATGAATCCTCACATTTCCCCTTATATCTAACAACACAATCCTTAGTTATAAATTGTGAAAAAAACATTAAGAAGATATACCTGTTGGTTTTGACATTTTCTCTTATGTTGAAAATCTCGTTGTTATATTCAATCACATATTTTTTCTTCTTTTTATTTATCAAAACACTCCCATTAAAAATAGGTAGATTTTCATATGTGTAATGATATTTAAAAAGCTTATCGAGTGTAAGCCCTCTCTCTATATCTAACAAGGATTCTTTACTAAATCCATTTCCCAAAATATCGTCAACATACTTTCTACTAAAAATCCTTCCATGAAATATACCTCGACTGAAATAGTCGTGCGTCGGTGAGAGGGTCTCATATAATTCAGAATACCAATCCTTATCCCAATCGTATATAGGCGTGTACCATTTATTGATCAGCTTTTCCCATTGAGGAAGCATATTTGAAAATTTAGAAGAATCTCTGCATGTTGAAAATTTATGTTTAATAATTCCTTTTCCGAAAATACCACATTTTCCGCCGAGAGCTTTGATCTGTAAACAGAGATCAGTGTCTTCTCCCCAAAATGGACTAAATTGAATATCCATCTCTATTTTATCAAGAAGCTCTCGTTTAAAACAATGACACCACCCCGCTACATCGTCCAATAAAATTATTTCATTCTTCTTGTCTTTCGCCGAAAGCTGTTTAACATCTTCTAAATGCAGAGTAGGTAAGTGAGTATGGTTCCCACCCCCTCCCCCTAGGAGAAAAAGATTTTCATCTTTACATAAACTCCATTCAACTATATTCAATAGATAGTCACAGTCTATCATTTCGATGTCGGAATCT
>Ga0209390_10009834_pt1 | contig 11376 bp, 7 predicted proteins | sample BON01_FD_187212 | JGI IMG/M metagenome (GOLD analysis project Ga0209390, IMG submission 187212) | Freshwater microbial communities from Lake Bonney liftoff mats and glacier meltwater in Antarctica - BON-01 (SPAdes) (version 2) | ecosystem: Environmental > Aquatic > Freshwater > Ice > Glacier... | reverse complement strand
AGCTGGCTCACCGCTCCGGCACAGAAGATCACGATGACATTTTTCGCCTTCGCGGGGAAGTGCGGCTGCCTCGGCGCATAGGGCTTCGCCGGGTCAATGATAGGCCCGCCCGGTGCCGCCGCGAGGATCCCGTCCCCGCCGAGCAGGTTCGTCAGTGCAATCGATCCCAGCGCGGTCGTGCTGTTCGCGAGAAAACGGCGACGATCGAGGAGCAGGCGACCGGCGGGGGAAAGGTGTTCGGCGTGGGGAGTCATGAGAACGACGTGTTTGCCCTCTACTCTCCGGAAAGAGCGAGATTTTAACAAGAAATCACTTCTGACGTAAACGTGCCTTCTTCGTTGTCGCTTTCGGACGGCGATTTGTCTTTTCGGGAAAATGGTAGACACGGACCAATTCAGCTTTCCCCAGTAGTCTTCTGGACCCAAGGCAATCCCACCGGACGCGACTCTGCGTAGGCGAACGCTTCGTGGATTTCCCAGTTGCCAGAGCCAAACACGAACTCGCAGATGGTCCGCAACGTCATCTCATCCTTCATTACGGCAAAAGGAACCCGCATCAATCGCCCATCCTCGATCAATCGCTCTACGGTACCGTCAGGTGGGTTCGATTCTTCGTCGTCGGCATAGAACGTCTCTTCATCCGTCGGCCAATGCCGGTTGAAGGAGGGATACCGTTCCTCAATCGGTCGGGTCATATAGAGGAATTTGGCGTCTGGAAAGATTTCCGCAATGCGGTCGATCATTTTGGTGTGTGGTGGAGACTTCTCGACAAGAAACTCTTTGCGGCAACTCGCCAAGGCCCCGGTGAGTGCAACGACGCCCTTGTCGAAATCCCCAACAAAACAACCTGACTCGCTCGTCGCCCACTTTCCGTCCGGCAGCGAACGCTGACCTCTCGCCGTCAAGTCTGAACGCACATACGGCTCCACTTCCTCCTTGAAGCCCACCAGGAAGCTCCACATAAAAGTAGTTCCCGACCTAGCCTGCCCGACAACGAACACTGGACTCGGTTGCCCGCCAGCGCTCTTGGCAGTCGAACCCAGCTTCCGGTGCGCAGACGCCGAAGGCGGTTCTTGAGAATCTTCCCATTCGACAAACTTGGCGTTCAGATCGTGTTCTGCCACAAATTGTCTGTCGTAATTGATAACAATGCTGCGGTTTTCCTTGTCAATCACCGTGTAAAGCCCTTGCTCGCAGGCCTCGTAGTAGAGCCAGTGACTGAGGAACTGTTCGTCCTGACCATATTTCGCCCAATGCTCCAGCCCGAATTTGGTTGCCCCGCACGGAAGCCATGGAAGTCGGGCACTACGCGGCCAGATTTCTTTCTTCTGGAACCAGATCCACGCCTTCGCAAACTCAATGAAGCGAATCGACTCGCCTGCTTTCACCAGCAGAGGGCCTGGGATTGTTCGGTAGACCAAGCTGCCCGTTGCATCAAGATCCCTCGGTAGAAAACGGCGAAAAAACCGGCAGGAACTGCCACTGAACTCCTCGACCATATCCCAGTAATCCTGATGCGGCCAGAGCGAATCCGCGCCTCTGGCGAGGAGGGTGACGCCCTCGCCCAAGGGCAGGTATCGCCATAGCATTCCCGGGATCGTCAGCTCCGAGGGGTGCTTCATGATCCAGAATTCGACCCGGTGATGCTGCAAGTGCGGGATGAGAAACTTCAGTTCCGCTGCAAGATGAATCCGCACGTTCCACGGGGGCTGGACTCTTTCGAGATCGCGGAGGAGTGGCTGAAAATAAGTATCCCACCAGGAATTGCCGTCCCGAACGCTCTGGTTGGGCTTCTGGAGAGTCTCGAGCGTGATCGGGTTGATTCGCTTCCGATCCGGATCGTGCGGGCGGCAGTAAAGCGAAGTGGAGAGCACGAAATTGCTGAACTTCTCATCGATTACTTCAACCACCTCGAACATCCTGTCCAGCTCCGCACGCTCCTCCGGAATGCTCTCCGCCTCGAAGCGCCTCAACTGCTCTTCCCCGAAACGCGGGAACAAATCGGTAATCGCCCATTCGGCGTTTTCACGGTTCATTTTTGACGTCATAGGTTTCTCTTTCAACGGAGATCCGTTTTACGATGTTGTTTCGCGAGGTCCCGCCATCTCAACCCGCCCTCGTTTGCCAATGTTTGCAGCGAGAAATAGAGATCCTCGAGTTTCTCGGATTGCTCGCACGTCACATACGTTTCCCAGCCTCCTACGCCGACGGCACGGTTCCGAAGGAAAGATTTTCTCTCAAGAAATCCACGGCGCAACGACTCCCTGACTGCTCCCGGGACGCGAGCCCGAGCATCGGCCCATCCTCCCCATAGGCATTCAGTCAGTTCCGCCATCACCTCGTAGGGATTGTGCATCATGGATTCGTAGGTGATCGAGAGGCAGCGCTTGTCCCAACTCCGTTCGATGACCACGATTTCGGAAAGCCAGGCAGTCACGTCGCTACATTCTTCGAGGAAGCGGTGGACGAAAAGCTGGTCCGACTCTTTGGAAAACCTCTCCACAAGCTCCCGGATTTCGGGGCTGGTGATCTTCCGGCCCTCGCTTGGCCTGATGTTCCTCTCATACAGAACTCGTGAGATCAGACTGTCTTTGAAGTTCCGAGTTACCCGCACAATCGAAACTTGGGGTGGCATGGCACTCCAATCAAGATCGACGATTTCGTGGGATTTCATGATCCCCCCCTTGTCTCCGGCTCCGAACAGAGCACACACGTCGACGGCAGTTATCACGAAATGCCGTTCCGGAAATTGACTAATATCCTGAAGCATTCCGACAAGCCAGGTAGATCCCGTGCGCATAGCCGAGGTTACCAATATGCATCGAGGTTCATTTTCACTTCTGGCGCTCATACTGCAAGGCGGATTGCGACTTGGGACCGACGAGGAGTTCTTGTGGATTGGCTCCGACGGTTTGAATGCTCACACCGGTTGTTTCATGACCCCGAGCTCCGCGAACCGGATGCGCAGATTCTCCTGCAGGGCGGCAACGCCAAACCGACCGTCAATCAGCGTCCGCCCGCTCTCGCGCATCGTGCGTAGCCGCTCGTCACCACGGGTCACCATTTCCGATGCTTGGGCCAGGCAGTTCGCGGCGGCGTCTTCGTCTGGCTCCGCCCATACCCCCTCGCCTCCATAATCGCTTTCGTGGTCCCTCGCACGGTGCAACGCATACGGTATGAGGAACGAATTTTCCGACGTGCAGAAATCCGTTAGCCCGCTCCAGCCGGTCGTGATCACTGGCAACCCCATGCCGAGTGAACGCGCCAGGTTCAGCCCGAAGCCCTCGCTCCGCTGCAGGCCCAGGTAGACATCTGCCGACGCAAAAAGCCGGTCGCGTTCGGACTCGGAGAGAAACTCGTTCACCACCCGAATCCGGCTGTCCCAGCCGCAGTGTGCTTGAAGATTGTTGATTTGGTCTGTGTTCATGTAGCGTCCTTTCAGAAGCAACCTGACATCGTGCCGGTGGGGAAATGCCTTCTGGAAGACTCGGATGGCAGCTTGGGGATTCTTCCGCCCGAAGCGGCTCCACGCATCGAATAGGTTCAGCACGGTGAAAGGCGCCTTTCCCGCCGCCGATGGGAGTTCGCCGAGCGCCTCTGCGGACGGAACCGCATGGGGCACCACATGAACGGGCACGCCTGTTGTTTCGAAGATTCCCCTGCAAAAATGGCTCGGGGTCCAGATTTCCGACATGAAGGATGCCGCTATCCGGAAGACCTCGGGCAAATCGCCCTCGATCTCGTAGGCCCAATAGGCGACGTGGCGGGCACCTGTTTCCCCGGTCGGGAAATAGTGCCGCCACATTTCGTAGGGCAGTTGCGCATGCGGATGCCAATGGTGGTAGAAAATCTGGTCAGGGTCGCTCAACGCTGGTTCCACAGCAATGTCGCCCTGCCACAGGCGATGCTCCACCGTAAGCCCGAGAGCACGCATCGCCTGGATGTTGCCCTCGGCCGCCTCGCCCATGCCGCAGTTGGATTCGAGGGTGTAGGCGATCACGTCGACCCTGTTCTGCACGATCTTGATGCCGCGAACCAACCCATTGTCGTTCTCGCGCCCGGCTCGCTCCGTTTCTTCTTCGACCTGCCTTTGCACGTCGGCCCGGACTTTAAGAACACCCTCCGACCGGATCATTTCCAAGACCGTCTCAGGACTCACTGCGCCCAGCGCCGAACAGGCTTCGGCACAACTGTCGTTGTAGCCTTTGTCCACCTGCCAGCGGCAGAACTTGCACTCTGTTGGCGGCGTGACGGAAGCCACAGAGGGTGAGTTCCCGAAGAGGAAGGCGGGCGGCAGATGGGAATGGACGCACACGGCGGGCACTCCAAGCAAACCCGCAAGATGGACCATTCCGCTATCCGGGCCGATCACGCACTCCGCTCCGAGCATTGCGGACATCACCCACTCCTCGCTCTGGTCCACCACCCAGTAGGCGTAGCTGCGCTTGAAGGCGCTCCGCAGTCGTGGTTCATCTTTCGCAACGCCGATCACAACAACCTCGTAGCCAACCTCGTTGAGGAGAAAGGCGAGCCGCCGCCAATGGGACTCCGGCCAGTCCCGCATCGCGTGGGCAGCGAAAGGCGCCAGGAGCACGTAATTCGTCAGATCAAGAACGGGGTCCGGCAGCGCCACATCGATTCGAGGTCTGGCAGGACGGCAGGGCGGAGCGGCGTTACGAGACTCCCGTCCATTGGGAAGGGCCGCTGCCGCCAACATGGAATACCACTTGGCCTTGTCTCCGGCATAGCGGATCTGTTCTTGGTAGTCCGCATTCAGATCCACCGCTCCTTCCGGCGGCTCGTCATTCGTAATCGTCAATCCGGCAATGTTTGCGCGCATCAGCCATTCGGGATTCCTTGTATGGTAGACTACCGCAAGCCCCGCCTCAATCAGTCCAGTCGCCGCGTAGAGTCCGGTGATGGCGTCGCCGATGCCGAAAGCATGGTTGGCGACGTGAATTGGATGGAATGGTCGATTGCCATTGAGGGGCTGCGCCTCGGCCTGTTCCGGATAGATCATCTCGGGACGCATCAGACAAAGAAGATTGTGGGAGCCATCCTCACCCTTCACCCCTCCCCGCCACGATCCGTCACGCGCGCGCTCAAAGGGTATGGTGGAGCCATCCTCACGTTGGAGCTCGAGCACCATTCCCAAACCACCGGGGCCCGTCTTGAGTTCCCACCAACAAAATTCCGGACCCGCCCCGAGTACAACGGAATCTGGCAGGAAACTCAGTTCCGTGCAGCGGAAGCGATTCGAGCCGGCCAGTGGCAACTCCGGGCCTTTCACTGCCACTTCCTTTGGCGGAATGCCTAGTTCCGGAGACCGCCAAGGATTCGGAAAGCGACGTTCCGACCATTCGACCTCGGGAAGGCAGCAACCCTGTGCCGCCGGCCGCCGGTCTTCCAGGAGCCAGACTCCACCTTGCAAGTCTGCACCGGTCTCTTCGAACTCCAAGCCCTTCGTGCGCGGAGACGTTTCGCTTTCAGTCGCTCCGTTGACCTTGCCGTTCCACTGCTCTCGGAGCTCCGTCAGGAACTTCCGGCACTCAGGCTCGAACAGAAAGCCGGGAATACGTGGATTTTCCCCGAGAAGATTCCACTTCGCCATGTTGCGATGCTGAAACAGCCAGTTTCCATCGAAATCGTGCTGGCACATCGCGGCAATTCCACCTGATTCGCCGGGCAGAGTGAGGATCTGCGCCGGGAAGGGCATCATTCCGAAGCTGCGGCCAAACTTGTGCCACGCAAAACGGAAGGTGTCCTTATCCCCCCAGATGATCTCGTAAAAATAATCTGATCGCAGATTCATCCAAAGAGCCAGTTGCAAGGGTTCCCAGCAGCGGCGCTTGTCGATGAGCATCTGGCCGGTCTCGAACTCGGGTTCGGATCGGTAGGGGATGCCGACTACGTCCCATATCTCGCGCTCTCTTTCCGTCATTCCGAGATCGGGCCAGAACAGACACCCTTCGTTACGGAATACTTTCGATCCGAACAGGTCACTGGGGTCGCGCACGGGAAAATTGTCCGCGTCCAGATACATCACCTCGTCAAAATCGGAATGGATGATCGCATAGGGCTTCAAAGCCCATTGCCAGCGCCCCGGCACTCCTTCTTTTCCGTCCCCCGAGATAGCGGCTCCCGCAAAACAAACGCGGACGCCGAGCGATTCTGCGAGCCTGCGCATTCGACCATCAAGTTCGCTCTCAGCGAGAGCCCAAAGTTCGATCGGCAGTCCACATCCGTGGTGGCGGAGCAGTTTGACCACTACCCAAGCATTTGAGAAATACCTGGTTCCTCCAGCGCAAATCACGATACCTCGCTTCGGCCCGCCGCTAATCACGGGCGGCGAGGGCGTGTCTGCGACGGCTTGCTCCAGCGACGCCTGAATCTCCCGCAGTCTGTTTGGAATCGCGGTCATGGCTTCACAGCCCGTCAACCTTCCTGGCCAACCAGCCTAGCGCCTCCACTTCGCCGGCTGAGCGGACGCGCGCGAAGAACTGTAGCCGCAGCACGGGATCGCCGCCGGGAGACATCAGCGGATCGAGATACTGCTCCGCCCTTTGGCGAAGCGCCGGTACGAGACGCTCCATCTCGGCGAGGTGCTGGCCAACGGTCTTTCCCTCAACCACGTAGCCATCACGCGGGTCGAGCCGTCGCAAGACATCAATCTCCAACTGCCCGGCCGCAAGGCCGAACTCATGGCGTCCTCCACCCATCGCGCGGAGCTTTTCGGCGAACGCGACCGCGTACCCCGCGCTCTCGTATTCGTCGCCGAAGAGCCTTGGATTGTCGATCAAGGCCTCGGCGGCATGCTCCAAGCGATCAAGAACGCCGCTATCGAGCCCCAAATAGACGGCGGGGTCAATATTGCGCATATCTTCGGCGATGATCCGGTCCAGAATCAACCCCTGGCGCTGACGGTAAGCGGTGTCCAGCTTTCCTTTGGACATGGCTCGTTCAAGCTCTTCCCGAAACCGGATCATATCCCCGCCCTCAGCATAAAGGCTGGCACGAATGAGATTCGGCAACGAATTTTCGGGCTCCAATTCCTCCAACCGGGTGAGTTCAGGAGAGTTGGACTGGTCGGTGACCAAAGCGTTCTGAATCAAGATCAGCCGGTCACCGGGAAACAATCGCCTAGCACGAAGAAGCATTGCTTGATCGCCGACCATTAGGAAATCTGTCAAAAGACCGACAGGAGATTCATTTAGACTTTCTTGAGCGTCTACGCTATCGAGCGAACTGAACTGCTGAGCCTCGGTTTCACGCAGTGTTCCGGTGCTCGATCTCGCATCACTACCGATAGAATAATACTTAGAGAACGTCTCTGAAACTCGATCGGTTTCGCTACGGTCCCCACTGATTTCATGCCAGACCAACAAAAGACATCCAAGAAGTGAAACCAAAGCAAACACGGTCGAGACGTACCTTCTCATACATTCTGCACTTTATTGCGCCATGAGCCAATTGACTGCAGCCATTTCCCCATCAGCGCTAACTCGGGAAAAGAACTGCCTCCTCAAAATCTGATCTGAACTCCCGGTTGATTTATTCGCCAAAATCAACTCATCGTACTTGCTCAGTTTGCGATCAACTGTATTAGCCAGGGCGATCAGTTCTTCGCGGCGATCACCAACTGTCTTTCCTTCATCGCCATACAAATCGTCAGTTTGATACCTCTCTAAAATGCGCGATTCCAAATAGCCACCGAAATACAGATAGGTCAAATTAAGAACAGGCATCGATTGCAATCTCTTCGCCCATTCCAAACTTACTAACGTTGTTTTGTCTACACCTCCAAATAAGTCTTCATTGTCTACAAGCATTTTTAGAATATGTCCTTGGCGGACTATGAACGGCTTGTCTAGGTTACCTAAGCTTCCATCAGCAAATACACTATCCGGAAACCTCCCAGAGTCCAGCAACTCGTCCACGATTCTCGCCAACCTCGGTTTATAGCGTGTGTCAAATTCACTCTTTGACATACCTATTTCCATTTCTTCCGCAAATCGAACTTTATCAGATAATTCAGCATACAATGAAGCCCTAATCAGATTCGGGAGGGCGTTGTTTGGCTGCAACTGCTCCAATTTTTCGAGCCACTTATCATCCGGTGATTTCGCGTAAAGTGCGGACAATATCACTACATCGATACTGTCAGGGAAGAGCAATTGTGCTTTAGCGAGAAATTTCGAATCGCCCGATATCTCGAACTCGGTCAGTAACCAGCTCACGTCTGTTATACTGTCAGATGAATGAGCTTGAGTAAATTTCGGGCCCTCGGACATTGTAATCCCTCGTGATTCTCCAAGTTGATTTTCAACGGTACGATCCTCAACGCTATTCCCTTGAATCGGAAACAATCCAAGAATTGCAGATACCAGCAGCGCAGCTACTGAGATCGTAAAGATGGCTACTGCCCATTTTCGCGTGTTCGTCATAACATCCATGCTCAAGATGAGTTCGAAGTTCAAGTTGATCGATCAGCCATGGTGTGTCGCTCTACACTTCGCCACCAAAAACACACTTTCCTACGGGCGGATTGCACGGAGCTCCTTGGCTGGTTTTGCACGTATTGTGACAAGCACCCACCCAAACAATACAGTCTGGAAAAGAAGAATGCGATAAACACCTTCCAGATTCACTAGCACTTACCGAACTAATCCCAACGCCAACCCCAAACGCCAAAACCGTAACGGAGGAACTTCTAACAAATCTTCGTCTATTCATAATGTGTGTAGTCTCAAGTTTCGGGCTTGCTTCTCACACTCGATTCCAGTAGAGTTCAGCCCGTAAGAACTCCATGGACGCAATACTACCCCCCCCCCCCCCCCCCCCTGAGAGTCAAGAGGAAAAAGTAAAGAATTCGGGAAAAAATTCCGACGCCGGCTCGCCACCCCGTTTCATCATGCTCGGCGGTTTCCTCGGCGCAGGCAAAACAACCACCGTCCTGCGGCTCGCCGCGCACTTCCAGAGCCAGGGCCGACGTGTCGGCCTGATCACGAACGACCAGGCGCACGGTCTGGTGGACACGGCACTTCTGGAAGAGCTGAACCTGCCCGTGGAGGAGATCGCCGGGGGCTGCTTCTGCTGTCGCAGCGAGAACCTTGTCGAAGCGTTGCGGAGGCTGAGCGCCGAGAGCCAGCCCGAGATCTTCATCGCCGAGCCGGTGGGCAGTTGCACGGACCTCGTGGCGACCGTCACCCTGCCGCTCCAGAGCATCTACCGGCAGGGCTACGAGATGGCGCCCTACGTGGTGCTGGTGGATCCCTTCCGAGCCCTTCAGACGCTCGGGGTCGAGGGAGAACCGGTCTTCTCGTCGGACGTGAACTACATCTACCGGAAGCAGCTCGAAGAAGCCGAGGTCATCGCGATCAACAAGGTGGACGTGCTCCCCCCGGCGCGTCTCGCCAGCCTGCGCGAGGCCCTGGAAAGGCAATACCCGGAGGCGCGTATCATCGAAATCGCGAGCCGACCGGGCCGGGGCATGGAGTCCTTGTTTGAGATCCTGAGCACCGAGGCGAGGCCGCCAAGTCGCCTCATGGAGGTGGACTACGAACGCTACGGCATCGGGGAGGCGCTCCTGGGCTGGGTCAACGTCGAGGTCGAATTGGAATCGACACACTCAGACGATCCTTCGGAAGTCGAATCGATCAAGAGCGACGAGTGGTTGCTGCGTCTCGCCGCCGAAGTGCAGGCGGCGCTTTCCGGGAGGCGAATCGAGATCGCGCACCTCAAGCTCTGTCTCGCCGGGACCGACCACGAATTGAGCGCGGTCCAGTCGGTCAGCAATACGGAGGAACCCAAAATGACGCGCAACGCCGACGCGCCCTTCACTGGCGGCAAGCTGTTGATCAACCTGCGCGGGGAAGCCGACCCCGATATCCTCCTCGCGGAAGTTTTCAAGGCTCTCTCCGAAGCCGTGGAACGCCACCCCGACGTGAAGCTCGAACACGTGCGCAGCGAGCATTTCCGGCCCGCTCAGCCGGTTCCGACGCACCGCGTAGCCAAGATCATTTCGTGAGCTTGCCGATGACCGCGCAATCCCACCCCAACCCGAAGAAAAACCGCCCAGAACCCCGCCTGCCGATTTGAAGGACAAGCCAATCCGCAAGAAGAAGCTTGGTTTGTGAACACGCCTTTTATGAAAGTCACCTATTTCGGAGCCGGGCTCGGAGACGTCATTCGTTCGATATATTTACGGGAAGGGTACAAGCTCCTGTCGGAGACGTCTGAACCAACAGCTGTGATCGTCGCGTCTCACAACCCATATTCCATCGAGATCTTTCGTCACCACAAGAACAATTCAAACTTCATCCTTTACGATCTCGGCCACAAGTTCGATGAATTCCTTCATGACGGGATGGATGGATCGAAGATGCTCGAATCTCTCGTGAATTTCGCGGGTCATTCGATGGATGACCTCGTTCTCGGGAAATCGGCCGGCTACGATCCAATCTTCCACGCCCCGGACGAGATTGGCGCGCACGGCCACATCGTATTCTGTCCCTTTGCCGGCAGCACCGGACCGAGAACCTTCACCCATGAATTTATCGTCCGGGTATTGGAGGTGCTCAACGGTTGCGGGAGACCCGTCTATCTTGTTTCCCGTGACTTTCCCCGGATCGATCCGAGAGGGCGAGTGATTCACGGAGGTGAAAGCACGGTGGATTTCGCCAGCGAGAACGTCATTTGCCTGAACAATCTTTCCGTTCCCGCTTCGATCAATTTGGTTAAGAATGCCGCAGCCTACGTAGGGAGCTGGACGAGCCTTCAGCAGGCGGCGTGGTTTGCCAACAAACCCGTGGCTGTATTTTATCCCCCCAACTGGTCGGGCGCGACAAAACAGAGCGCATACGCGTTCGGAATCGACAGACCCGACTGCCACCACTCGGATTACGATTCATTTGACGAATCCGCTCTGAGCGCGTGGTTGACCCGGCTATGCGAGTTTAGCGGGTTGAAGTGACGGCCGACACGAATCAGCATTCAGACCGGCGGGGCCTTCAGGTCGATAAAACGACCTCGCGATCAAGCGCTCCGAACCAAGCGTGACTTATCAGCGCGCATGGGAGAAATAAGAATTGTGCCTCGGCCTCGGACTTGTCAAAATACAAATTCGTATTTATTCCATTTTGTATAAATCGATTCAAAGAACTCCCCCAAACACCCCGCAAGCAAATGGGCGGGATTCACAGTCGGCAATATTGCTACACGCAAGATCCTGAATGTTGAGGTTATTTCTTCAGAGAATGCTAGCCAAAGCTCGTGAATTTTGGTTAATTCTCCGGATTCCCTTCGAACCTGCGGTCCAGATTCCGTAGGAAAAAATCCCCCCGCATGCCCTCCCGCTCCCAATGGCTAGCCCTCACCG
>Ga0209390_10009830_pt1 | contig 11379 bp, 9 predicted proteins | sample BON01_FD_187212 | JGI IMG/M metagenome (GOLD analysis project Ga0209390, IMG submission 187212) | Freshwater microbial communities from Lake Bonney liftoff mats and glacier meltwater in Antarctica - BON-01 (SPAdes) (version 2) | ecosystem: Environmental > Aquatic > Freshwater > Ice > Glacier... | reverse complement strand
ACATCGACCCCAAAGGACATAGTGAACGAGCATCCCTTATGGCTCCCACTCCGGAACAGTTGAGAAACGCGCTGAAAGCGAATTTTTGGCTCGCTAATCGGCTAAGGGTTGGGCAACCACCGCAGGCTTTAATCCAGGAGAACGCACAGGGTGCGTACCTTATTCTCCAAGAGGATGGTGTGCTGACACCCCAGAAAATAGGAGCCTCACTCGAAATGTTCGAGACAACAGCGGATACCAACAAGATGGCTCTTGTCCATAGTGCGGTCAGTGCGGTTGTCGGCGACCTAGGCATTGATCAGAGAAAGCCCTTGCTGGACGAGATCAAGGTCGAGGACGCCAAATTGCTGGAACAGTGGGGCGTGCTCGCCCCCGAATATATGGCGTGGACCCAGATAAGGGATGAACTCAACAAACGTCTCGCGCAATGATCCCCAAATACTACAAGTGCGGTGATCCGACTGGGCGATGCGAGCGCTGTCTGACTGGTAAACTGGTCAGTGGCAAACAATGGATTTGCGCCTCGGACAATCTGACGTGCTTGGACCATCGCGAGGAGGCGACTCTTGGCGAAGTTATTACCGAGTTTAATCTAGGCCGATATGCCGTGGGCCTTGTCGCTCTGGTTCTCTTCCTTGTGCTTCTGTTGTCACTTGGCCAGTGCAGCCGCCATGGCAAAGCAATTGATAGTCTCGCGGCGGATGTTGCCCGCTTAGATGTGAGGTTGGCTCAGATCGAAGCCATGCCAAAGCCGAAGCAACCGATTGGGGGCTTTGCCAAGGTTTTTGAGGAAGTGCAAAGGAATATCAATGTATTGAAGAATGATGCCGCCAAAGCCATTGCCGAGAAGAATGCCGAGCAGGTGCCATCACTTCGTCAAAGGCTTTCAGATCTTCAAGTATCGATAGAGAATTTGCGGCAATCCGGTGGTGGTCCCAATGCTGGAAGTGCCTCGCTGAAAGCGGAGGCAACCCAACTACTCAATTCCTATCGAGAACTGGAAGGCGTGGTCGAATCCCTGCAGGATCAGGTTGGCTCGCCCGGTTCGACGGAGTCCGAGCGTGTTGTCCAACTCTCAGACGGGATTCGACAAAGTGAAGGTCGGGCGCAAAAACTCCTCGCCTCCAATCCCTCCAGAGTATCGGAAGGAATAGATACCAGCGGACTTGAGACGCTCGAGTCAAGCCTTGCGCAGGTGGGCAATAGCCTGGCTGCATTGGTGCCAACTCCAAAATCGCCATTTCCTCCCTCATCCGCGACAATGCTCATCGCAGCTCCCGCCGATCTTACAGAATCCCTTCTTGTGCCTCTACTAAACAGTTGGGCAGGGAAGGACGCAGTTCTCACAGCGGGTGAGGCTTATTACCTCGACGCTCCAGCGCGCGGCGAAAAAATAGTGATCAAGAGCATGGATGAGGAGGCGGGACGACAGGCTTTAGCCAATGGTACAATAGACCTGCTGATCTCCGATATGCCGGGCGGAGAAGATGCGGAGTTGTCACGTTCCATGGCCGAGGTGATCGCTTTGAATGCCGTCACCTTGCTTGTCCATCCTGATAACCGCTTGGAGGTCCTGAAATCCGACCAGAACAAGGTCGGTTTCGTCGTTGGCCCTGAACCCGCGATCACCAGGAACGCTGGACGGTTCGGGCTGGATGCTTCCGAAAAAACAGAGAGATCTCCGGTGGATGAAGCGCTTAACAACAAGGACAGCGTGGTCCTTAGCCTCTACAACCTCGACGGCACGGGAAACTTGCGGGCCAAGCGCCTGGCAGTCCAGGCTTCACCTCTTGCTCCTGAATTGAAACCGAGTCCGTTCTCCATTGCAACCGAGGACTATGCCTATTCCTTCCGAATCATCGCTTTCAATCCCTCTCAGCCAAAAACGCGTGTTCTGGAGTTTGTCCGACATGTGACCTCTGATGAGGGTCAAGCGGTTGTTCAGCGACAAGGTTACGTGGACCTTCGCCTCCGTCCTGAACAGGGTTCGGTCGACCCTCAGATCCTAGCGGTCCTAGGTGAAGCGCTTGGTGTCAATAAGGTTCAAAGCGCGACCCGCCTTTCCACGAACCTTCGATTCGCAACCGGCAAGTCGGACCTCGATCTCAAGGCCAGGGCAGATATGGAACGTCTTCCGAAATATATTGCTCGCGAATATCCGACTCACAAAGTTGTGATCCTTGGCTTCACCGACAGCACCGGTTCCCCAGAACGACATGATCCGCTTTCCAAGGAAAGAGCAGCTGAGGTCACCGCCGAATTGCAAAAATTCAAAATCGAAAGTAGAGCGGCAGGGCTTGGGATGGGATTCCCGGTCGATACCAATGAAACCGAGGCAGGCCGCACCAAAAACCGCCGAGCCGAAGTCTGGGTCGTAATGCCATAGTTTACCAGATGGACCCGACCCAGCTCATTGCGTTTGTTACTATCCTTACAATCCTGGTTGGGTTACTTGGAATTTGCGCGGCACTGCACGCCGCATATTGCGCGACAAAGGACAAAGCTGAAGTCCAACAGCTTGCCGATGCACTGATCCCTAACGAAGCCTGGGAGGGGGTCTACGCACCGGATGAGCCGCAACTTATTGAGTGGCTGCGCAAACTCCATGTCAGGGAACAATCGCATTTGGAAACGATATTTGTTTCCGCATGGGCTGGCTATTATGCCAAACAAGGAGTCGATATTTCCTTGCTGCATAACTTGACCACAAGGCGTGAAAAGGCCCGAATGGATGCCCGCCTTGCCAGCGGCATTGCGGCTCTGCTGCTTGTGTTTGGTATTGTTGGGACCCTGCTCGCAGTGCATTCGATTCTGGTAAATACTGAGATCAACAATCCAGAGGCCGCAAAGAGCTTGGTCAGCGGCCTCGGCAAAGCGTTCATGCCTAGTCTTGCCGCTCTTGTTTTTACCATTCTTGTTGTCGCCTCTCGTGGTATTTACTCTATGAAAGCCCACCAGCTTGGATATAAACTCGATTGGTTTATACAAACACGCATTGTGCCACGCTTCCCGGTGCAGACTCTTTCCGAGCAATTCCGTGAGATTAATGGCAGTCTAGCTGAACTTGCCTATAGAATGAGCAAACGGGATGTGGCATTCGGCACCGCTATTAACAATCTGGCTGAAACCGTCCACTCCCTGGAACCCGCGATCGCGTGTTTGCACACGGCAGCTAAGCACGGTGAAGATGCTTCAAAACACCTGCACTCGCGCTCCGAGTCGCTTTCCAGAGTGATGCAAGAAACATTCGGGGCTGAGTCTCCCATCGTCACCAGCGTCGGAAGGCTTGATCGCTGCGTTGGAAATCTTGAGTCGGTTTATCACGAAACGATTAAGCGACTCGATAAACTCTCTACGGTGATTGACCGTGTGGGACAAGACACCAGATCACACTCAAATGATGCCAAGGAGGCTGTGGTGGCGCTGGCAGAAGTTTGCGCGTGCATCCCGCAAGAGGTAGCTGACGGACTTAGCAAGGAGACCAAGAATTTGCTGGCGAGCATTTCAGGCCAGACCACCGAAATGAACGCTATTATTACTTCCTTTAAGAGTTCGCACGCAGATTTCGTAGCTACAACTAAGCAAACGGCAGATTTGGCAGACACATTCGTTAAGGGCGCTGATTCCGATCTTCGAACCTGCATCGACAGTCAGGAAATTCGGCTGCAAAAGCTTGTGGAATCCCAGATGAAGCAGATCGAAGATTCTCAGATGGCACTCCAAAAAACATGCGAAAGCATTATCAACTCGCTCAAGGACAGTGCAACCGAGCTCCTCGCCGCCTCGAACGCACAGTCCAGTGGCTCGTCAAATCCGGTAGAATCAGCCTTAACCGCTGAACTCGTGAGCCTTGCAGCTTTCCTCAGAACCGAGATCGAAAAATTGAATGGTGCACGCAATCAAATCGACCATGTGCCAAGTCAGCGCACAGTAGAGCTGGCTCCAAGTGCTGATGTTGAAAGTGTTCCAGGCTCAATCAGTTCAGTTGATGTTTCCACAATTACAAATCAAAGAAGTGAGCCCAAACCGGTGGTTCTAAATCCCGAAACTGTTTCGGAGCCAATCTCTAAAGAAGCGGTGATTCCAGAACCATTTTCTCAGCCTCCCAAGAAGACGGAGGCTATTGCTCCTGCTCCCCGCGACCCCCTCCATAAAGCTCCCTCATTCACCGAGCGGATGGGAAATTGGCTTTCCGGAAACAAGTAACGCTCAGGTCTGTTTCTTTTCATGATCGAACACGACGAAGAAAATGGTAGTGGATATTGGCCAAGCGTAAGTGACCTCTTCATCACTCTTTTCATCGTCGCCATAGCGATTCTGGCAGTTACAATTCACCTGACTCATCATTCGGTGGGGGAAATCATCACCTCAGGAGATGGAATCAAAAAAGATGACATTTTGAATCCCACTAACCGCCTAGGTGAAGTTTTAAAGAAGGATCCAATTGACCGTGATAGGACACCCACGTTTGTAACTACCCAACTTGACGTTTATAGCCGTGAGGTGGCCGACGAGATTGAAAAACTGAGGGAAGGCAATTTTGAGGAAATTATGTCCTCGCTAAGAAAAAAGATCGCTGAACTCGAGTTTCAGAATATCGAAACCGGGCAGGAGAATGCCCACCTGAAGGAACTGGTGGAGCAGGGAAATGAACAGCGAGTGAACGCTCTTATGAAAGAAATCGAGCGTCTGAACATCGATATACAAAATGTGACCGACAAACCGCCCATCATCGTGGTTCAGGAGAGGGAAGAATACAGGTTTGAAAAAGGCAAAGCGTTGATCAGTGACAGGTTCGCCCAAGGGCTTCAAAAGGACGCATTCCAAACCCTAGCCACTCAAATACTGCACTTCAATGTTAGGGATCAGGCGCGAGTCGACACTCTCGAGATTATTGGCCACACCGATGGCGTGCCCTTTTCAGCAGCAGGCAATTTAGACCAGCGTCTTCCTGGGCTTCTTGCTGGCAACTGGGATTCAATGATGCTTCTTCGAGCAGGCTCCAATAATGATCTCGGCTTGTTGCGGGCATTGGCTGTGAAAAAAGCATGGGAGGAATATGTGACCGAAGTATCGGACCAGAATATGCGAGCTATCCTGCAAGCCATTGATGTGCGGTGCTACTCAGCCGGACAAACCATCCCACCTCATCCTGTGGGCATTGATGCCAGCCAAGCTTCTCCAATGGATGAACCCTTTAAGGAGGACCCCGCAGCGCGTAGAATTGAGATGCGTCTGACTCGTTTGGCGGAATCTATGCGATGAAACTTAGTAAGCGTCAATTGGAGTTCCTTCTGATGAATGATGCTGCCCTTGGTGTAGGCTGCGGCATGATAGGCGACATGAAAGTGAGTTAAGGGGTCAGTCATTTTTTATTGTATTCCCAATGAGAATGAACGAGAGGGCGAGACAAGAGCAGATCGAGTTTGAAGGAGCGATGTGTCACGGGATGGTGCGCGGGGGGATCGGCGGGGCTGCTGGAGAAGTTTGATTCGTTCTCTGCGGGCGCAGGCTCAAGAGACAAAAAAATCAGGCGTCATGACGCAGCCGAGGCAGAGCGTTTGATCCGGATGGATATGGAGTGCATGGGCCTTGACGATCTCGGCGGCCATCCGAAGGGGAGTTCCGTGAAAATCGCGCTGGCGGCATTACTCAGGTGCCGGACTGTTGGCACAAATCTTTAGATTGCCCGGAGATTGCAGATGGGCGATCCCATCAGCGTGAGTCGATACTGTGCGGAGACCGGAAGCCGGGAGGATGTGCGGAAGATCAGAAAACGGCTCAAAAAAGCAGGAAGCAAGAACTGACCCGATTTCCCCATTTTCGAAAACTGACATCACGCTTGCGACTGCGATTCTGCGAGGCGTCGGAGGTATTGGAACGAATAGATTCCCGTGCTGTGGCCATCCCGCCAACGCGGTTGCAGTGCATATCCCCCGACGAACTCATACGTCATGAGCTCAAAGCTCCCTTCAGAATAAACATTCTGAGGTCGAATGAGCCGACCCAGAACATCTGGCTCGCCGCCACATTGCGCGCACGGGCAGGCACGGCGCATCATTTCAAGAGGCACATAGGATTCCTGACCATCACTCCACGCGACGGCAAGTTCACTTCCGATTTTTTGCACCGTCTGCGGCAGCAGGATTTCTGTCATGTCTGGGAATCCTACTTATCACCCGCCGAAACTTCAATACTCGGTATCGTCCCGTCTGGCGCAGTCAGATTGAGAGCCCGGGTCAGAAACGCATAAATCGCTGATTGCTCGAGGATCGCCATATTCAGCGGTTTTCCAGCGCCGTGGCCCGCACCGGTTTCATGACGAAGCAAGTAGGTTCCCTCGCCAGCGAGAGCCTGGATGGTTGCGATGAATTTGAACGCATGGGCAGGCACCACGCGATCATCGCCATCTGCCGTAGTCACCAGTAGACTCGGATAGATTTTCCCTGCAGTCACGTTGTGCAGGGGACTGTAGGCTTTCAACCAGGCAAACTGCTCCCGATCCGACTCCGCGTTTCCGTATTCAACGGTCCAGAACCTTCCCGTCCCAAACCGATGAAACCGTAGCATATCGGCCACTGGCACCTGCGACACCACCGCGCCGAACAACTCGGGACGCTGAAGCATCGACACAAGCACGAGCAACCCACCATTGCTTCCCCCCTCGATCGCAAGCTTTTCCGGCGACGTGATTTTCTCCGCGATTAATTGCTCTGCCGCTGCCGCGAAGTCGTCGAATCCGGTCTGTCGCGCCCCCAGCCGCGCAGCTTCATGCCACGCAGTCCCGTATTCGCCACCACCGCGAATATTCGCCACGGCATACACCCCACCTGCTTCCAGCCAGGGAATCAGGAAAGGATTGAAGGAGGGCTCCAGGCTGACACCGAATCCGCCATAGCCATAGAGGATGGTTGGATTCGCTCCATTGCGCTCCATGCCTTTGCGCGCAGTGATAAAAACCGGGACTGAGTTCCCACCGCGGTCGACGAAGATTTGGCGGGTTTCATACGACGATGGGTTAAATTTTACCGCGGAGCGATGATACTCCACCGCCCCACCCGTTACCATATTGAGCCGGAAAATAATTCCTGGCACGGTGTATGAGGTGAACAAAAAATAGAGATCCCTATCCTCGGGGCGAGCACTGATTGCGCCCACTGTCCCTTTGGTGGGCAAGGCCACCTCCGAGACAAGTGAACCGTCGAGCATCCGGATTTCCAAAACGCTGTGGACATCGCGTGTCGAGAGCGCGACCAGCTTTCCATCTACTAACGAGACTTCCTTGAGCAGGTCGGAGGATTGTGGGATGACATCCTCCAGCCGCGCAGATGCACCGGCACCAGCCTCAACTTCAGCGAGTCTCCTGCGAGGCGCGTCGAGGTCGGTGTAAACATAGAACGTCGAGCCCACATTCGCCACGACCGAGAACTCGGCCACCCCGGACGGAAAAAGGATCGTCCAGCCGCCTTGCGCCGCCACGTTGCCCATTTCAATCTCCCGGAAGAGGATCCCGTTCCGTGGGTCAGTGCCAACGACTTGATACACAAGCAAATATTTTCCGTCCTCGCTCACCGCCGGATACAGCGCAACCTCGGGGTTTTCCGAATCGGAAAAAATAGCCACATCCTTTGCAGGGTCGATGCCCAGCTGGTGCCAATAGAGAGTATTATTTTGCCGGGAATTCGGGTCCGGATAGCGGTTATACCAGAATCCACTATTATCTGGCGCCCAGGCAATGGCACTGAACCGCATCTCCGGAAGGATGTCCGGCAGGTCTTTCCCGGATTCCACATCGCGCACATACACCGTTTGATTATCACTGCCGCCCGCCGATTTTCCATAGGCAACCAACGTGCCGTCCTGCGTGAAATCCAATAGCGAGAGGGAAATCGATCCATCCTCACTGAACGTGTTGGGATCAATCAGGACCTCGGGCTCGCCACCCATCCCGAGTTGCTTGAATACGACCATGTGCGCCTGCAGACCGGTATTCCGATGCGTGATGACAAATTGTCCATACCGCGCGGGGACGGATTGCCGGGGATAATTGATCAGTTCCGAGAGGCGAGCATTATAGACGGCAGCGATATCGCCCGGAATCCACGCCGCCGACTTATTATTTTGCCACTCGATGAACTCCTTCACATCCGGCGAGCCCTCGTGCTCGAGCCAGCGAAAGGGATCAGCAACTTGCTGGCCAAAAAAATCATCCGCAGCATCGCATTGTAGCCATGGCGGCGCGGCGGAAGTGAGAGAAATCATAGAGATTACCATTATGCTAAAGATTGCCGTGCGCGACACCGGGATAATCTACGAGATTACTGAGCAGGAGCAAATGTGAATTCCATGGCCCTCATTATTCTGCTGCAGAGTGGGAGGTCAGTATGCATGGCACTAAGTTAAAGAGGGTTTGGGACGATTCCGGGTCATGGCGGAGGGGGTGGGATTCGGCGAATTTTCTGCGTGTTTCAAGCTCATAATATACTGGTTATCAGAGTAATCAAGCATTACTCGCGTGAACTCTTTCACTACTATCCCACCGCTAGTAGGGACAGTTTTAGGGACACCACGGCCAGTTTCGAGTAGCCAACAGGTGTCATGACATTCGGAACGAGAACGCAAACCCCAATCCCTTGCGCGGCGCGATTCGAAACCTTCGGTGGCAGCTTGATCTGGGGCAGCGCTTCCTCCGGGATCCCCTCAATGTGTTTGTCGCGGTAAACGAGCTTCAAGCCGTGGGTTATCGGGTAGGACATAGGGACCGCAGGGTCACTGCAGTATTCCCAACGGCCGCGTCGATGGGCAGTAAAACCCCGATGGCATCCCGGCGGAGACCGATGATTTTTTGGGCGTCCGCCTTCGGGTAGTTGGAGCGGTTCATGATCAATTGGAACTCGACCCAGGAAACGATGCTGACGGCAGATCGTCCTCCCCCCGCGCTGAGGCAGTGCTCCACAATGTCTTCGCCCGGTTCTTTGAGTAGGTGGGCGAGCAGGGCGGAGGTGTCGAGCAAGTGGGCCGATTTAATACCATGGGCCCGTTTTCGCGCTGCCAGGTCCTTTCGGTTTCAAAGTCCGCGGAAAGTTTGGACGCAGCCTGCCTGTTCTTGGCGGCGAGGGCCTAGGCCCCCGCAACCCGGACATCGGGTCGTGGAGGATGCGGGCGGTAATGCCCCCCTTGCTTCCCGATTCGATCCATTCCAGCCGCATTCCGGTCTTGATTCCGCGTCTCCGCGCGACCCGGGCGGGAATAGTGGTCTGCAATTTCCCTGTAATGGTGGAAATCAACGCGGGTTCAAGGGCAATATTTACCATGCCTAATTATATTCCAGGAGTTAGATTTATCAGGAATTGTTCACTCGTGCCGGGCAAGGCCAAAACTCGCGCAAACCGCCCGAACGCGATCTTCCGCATCCTCGCGTCGCACTCCCGAGATCTCACAGAGGGTAAATAATGGAGCGAGCTGGAGACAACACGCCGGTCCGAGGGACCTGGATGCTCCATGGTGCCAGCTCGCCGCGTCATTTGCGAGCGGAGGATCTCGATTGCATTTGAGCGGCATAAGTTGTGAATAGGTGGCCTCTTGCCCGAGAAATGGCCCGCCGGCAAGAGCGGCGAACCATCCCCGGACTCAGGGCCTCAGGCTTCCTTGATCCGATCAGCGAAGTGCTTTTCGAGTGCCTCGCTCTGGTTGTGCGCCTCGAGCCAGTCCGCCGCCTCGTCTGGGGTAAGCGGGACGATCCGCGCCCCCTTAGACTTACTTTTGCCGTGGAAATCGGCATACTCGGTCATACCTCCGCCTCGGCCGTGAAGAAACCACGATCCCGCTTTACCAAGGTAGAGCGTTTCGTCGACGTATTTGAAGTCCGACGAGCCACGGCCGTTCCAGTGTTCGGCTACGACGGTGGCAGTTTCGGTGTCGTAACGTTTTAGTTTAATTATTGATTTCATGGTTTTATTAGTTTGTGAGTCAGGCATCGGATTAATTTTTTTTCATTAGTCGTGCTTGATCGCCTTCCTAATGCCTCTGCCTTTCCTCAAAAGAACTTTTTTCCCAGTCGGGCGGAGCGCGAAAGCGCGGAACGAAGTCGCCCGCTATTGGACCGGCCGGTGATCGGCGCCGCTGTGGCCCACCGTGCTAGCAGGCTTCTGCCCAGCGTTCTCCTCCTAGATGGAGAAGTTGCCCTTACTGGGGCAGGATTCATCAGATGCTCCCCGCTCTCAAATGAGAGAAAAGAATTCGGAGAGCATTACTTCGGTGCTGCGCAATTGCGCAGCACCCGGTTCGAAGCAGGAATGTCTGAACAAAATTCCTTGAACAGTTCCTTAAAACAGACGGACGGCCCTGAAAGGGGCCGTCCGTGTTTCTTTTAGAACCGTTAAGGTTCCGTAGCCGAGGATTGAAAAATACCGGGATTGAGGGAAAAATAGCGGGATGTTAGCGGTTTATACATATGTGCGTATCCCGCTATCTTGATACTTTGAGGATTCAAGGGAAATCAGCTTCGTCCTTCTATTTTTTGGATCTTTTGTTTCCTTGAGTCGCTTGTCCGCTTCACTCCATTCCTTGATGGCTCTGGTGACGGTATTTTTTCTATACTCGAATTTCATTGCCAGCGTTTGAACGATTGCGGTTTTTCCTTGAGGGGTTTCACTGATCCGCAGAATTCGGTAGAACTCGTCTTTCATTCGTTGTTTGGTTTGAGTTGCCGCTGGCCGAAAGATCCGGTCGTCACCTACTTCGAGGTCAAGATCCTCAAGGCTGACGTTCCGAGCCTCCATTATGAGTCTCAATTTCGTTCCCCCTCCTGTCCCCCCCGTGTTGCTGGCGAGGCCCAGAATGACATCTGCTTCCCCTCGGATGGCGCTTCCTCCACGAATTTCAGCCGCGGTCAGGTGCTGGCCGTTGTCGGTGATGTTGATCGAGCTCTTGCGTGCGTGATGGACAATCAGGTGAGCGATGGGCTCGCTTTCGATTTGGCACACTTCGCGAACTTCCGTGAGAACGCGCTGGATTGCATTATTCTGGCTCTCATCCGTACTGTGGAGCTTGGTGAGTGTATCAAAAATAACAAATTCGGGTTTTTCAGCGACAATGAGACTCTTGAGCGTATTGTGTTTCGGTAAAAGATTGATGCGGCGTGGACTCACGGAAAAAATCAAATGCCCGTCGATCTGCTGGTCAAAAAATGCCACTTGATTTTCCTCGTTTAGTCGGGAAGGAGGCTGTTTAAGATATTTTGAAATCCGCTCGGCAAAAAGGCTGCGCAAATTTTTTTCTGTAAAAGTGGCTAATGACCTTTTCTGAAAGTGGTTGGTTTTGTATTTTCGGGTTGGTTTCTGTTAGTTGAGAGTGAGGTAAGTTTTGCCGGTTTCCCAG
>Ga0209390_10009827_pt1 | contig 11385 bp, 14 predicted proteins | sample BON01_FD_187212 | JGI IMG/M metagenome (GOLD analysis project Ga0209390, IMG submission 187212) | Freshwater microbial communities from Lake Bonney liftoff mats and glacier meltwater in Antarctica - BON-01 (SPAdes) (version 2) | ecosystem: Environmental > Aquatic > Freshwater > Ice > Glacier... | reverse complement strand
CACTGTTCTGGAAACCGCAGGCGGCACTACTCGTCAACTCCCAGACGATGATTCCCGTGTTCACCCCGCTCGCCCCGGCGGGCAAGCTGCTCGACCGGGCACCCGATGCCATTGCTGAGGTTCTGCGCGCCCACGGCGTGCCCGATGATGTAACCGCTGCCGAGAGGGTCGAGATGTCCAAGGTTCTGATCGCACCGACCAACGACCGTCAGATCGTCGGGGTGATGAACGAGTTCGCCTTCCAGGGAGAAGGCGTGTGGAGACGACACGATCCTGATCTGTTCTCGATGTCCATGCGGCTCTCCGAACTGATTCTTGGACCGTTGATGAGTCGTCACGACACACCGGCCGACGAACTCGCTGCTTTCTTCAGCAACGACGCTGCCGTCATCGCGTTCCCATCTGCCAAAGCTGCCGTCACGCCAACACCCCGACGGGTGCATCAACTCAAGGTCACCTTGGGTGGGGTGACACCGCCGATCTGGCGGCGAATTGTTGTCGACGGCGGCGAAACCCTCAGCCACCTCCACTCGATAATCCAAGCCGCGTTCGGCTGGCACGACGCTCACCTCTACGACTTCAACATCGACGGAGTCCGTTACGGCGTTCCCGACGGGGACGACTGGACACCGGTCAAAGACGAACGCCGAGTGAGCATCGATCAAGCAATCGGCAATGGCGACCGCAAGATTCGCTACACCTACGACTTCGGCGACAACTGGGACCACGACGTCGTCCTCGACAAGACGATCTCGGCCGCCGACATCGCGACTGTGCCCGACTGCATCGGCGGTCGGCGAGCCTGTCCGCCCGAGGATTGCGGCGGCCCGTGGGGATATCAGGAGTTGCTCGACATCCTCGCCGATCCGTCACATCCCGAGCACGACGAACGACTCGAATGGACCGGCGGCACCATCGACCCCGACGCCTTCGACCCGGCCGAGTTTTCGGGGAACCTCCGCCGCCAATAGAGCACCGGCCACCGAGCGCTGTCAGACCTCCTGAACTTTCGACAAGCCGACAGGGCCCAGCTTTCGTCGCTGCTGGTGCACCGGAGCGAGAAATCACGAACGAAGTACTCGCCGGTACCGACGATCGTGTGGCCCTTGCCCACCGAGAATCGGTTTGCGTTTATTTCGTTGAGCTTCTACGCGGTTACGTAAGGAGTCAACATGTTGTCCACGATCGATCCCGCCACACTCGATGCCGATACCGCCGAGCAAATCGCGGGCAACTCGACGCCGGTGCCTTCGCACTCCCCAACTCACTCCGCCAGGCGCTCCAACAGATCCTCGCCGAGCTGCGCGCCGGAAACGAAGTGACCGTCATGTCATCTTCTGCCGTACTCAGCACCGCTGAGGCCGCTGAACTCCTCAACGTGAGCCGGCCCCACTTTGTGAAACTCGTCGACGACGGATCCATCCCGCACCACAAAGCCGGTTCCCACCGCCGCATCACTCTTGCCAATGTCCTTGCCTTCAAAGCGCACCGAGACAACGAAAGTCACACAGCTCTCGCCGAGATTCAGCAACTCGCCGACGACACGGGCATGGACCTCTGACAACAGCTGTGTCTCGGCCGATAGCGGTACTCGACGCCAACGTTCTCTACGGAATCGTTCCAACAGACCTCCTCATCACGCTCGCAATCGAGGGCGTGTATCGGCCGCACTGGACCGATGCGATCTGCGATGAAGCAATTCGGAACATCGGAGATCGTCACGTTCTCGCGACCGCAGTGACCGTCGGTGCAGAAGCATCGTGACCGAGAACCTTCGACACTTCACACCACCCACATGAGCACCCCACGGCATTGTCGCCATGACGCTCGACGACTTCATCAGCGAACTCTTCGACAATCACGAATCGGTCATCGTCGACGCGATCAGAGAGATGGCGGGTCGACGGCAACGGCCACACACCTCCCCAGCCGAACTCCTCGAAACCTTGCGCCGCTACATTCCAAACACCATCGAGCGACTTCGGCAATAGTCGACGTTTGGCGATGCGGTCATCATGCTGACCATCATCTCGATCGGCCCGCTGTGCGTGCCGCATGCGTGCCACGCACAGAGGAAACAAAGGGACCGCTAGAACTGGCCGACCCCGGCAGAAAGAGCCAACAATCCAGAGTGAGCCCAGGCCTGGCCAGCCGAACGAGAACGTCGGCGCCCCATCAATCGGGAACACCTTCTCGGGAAGATCTGCGCATAACGCTTCCCCGAGGGACGGCTACGCTGAGGACATGGCGAACATCGAGATCTCGAATGAGGTCCTCGACCGGATCGAGGCAGAAGCAGCGCGCCGCCACATGACTCTCTCCGAAGTCATCACTGACCTCGCTCACAGCCTTCCGCCAGTCCAGTCTCCGTCTGGGCGAACTGCTCCAGCGTTTGTGGCTGCCGGTGAATCGGGTGGCGGAATCACCGACCGGATCGACGAACTACTCGCTGACGGCTTCGGCCGAAGCTGACAATGCTGATCGTCGACACCGGCGTTCTCGTCGCTGCCGCTGATCGTTCTGACCCGCAACACAGCCGGTGCGCTCCGCTGGTTGCCGGCGCAAGCGGCCAAATGCGTACAACCGCGATGGTGATCGCTGAAGCCGCTTATCTGATCGAACGGGAACTCGGACCACGCATCGAGCGGCTGTTGTACGACAGCATCATCGCTGGCGAGCTCATCGTCGAGCACCTCACTATCGATGATTGGAAACGCACGGCCGAACTCGTCACCCGTTACGCCAGCCTTCCGCTCGGCGGGACCGATGCGAGTCTCATGGCCCTCGCGGAGCGACACGAACGGACCGAGATCGCAACGCTCGATCACCGGCACTTCACCGTCGTCCGCCCGGACCACGTTGACGCCTTCACTCTCTTGCCGTAACCCAACCACTTCAAAAGTGGCCGTGCCACATACGTGCCACGCACAGAGGAAAACAAGGGACAACAGCGGTCAACAAGCGCCGCTGCGAACCACGGCTAACCCCCTGCTCAACCGGCATTTCCCCAGTGTATGGACCTCCTGCACCATCAACTTGGCCTAGCTTCCCAAGCTGAGAACGCGGGTTCGATTCCCGTCATCCGCTCCATATAACACCTGGTCAGAGGCTGTTTGGTCACTGTCGACGTCGACCTTCGTGCCTAGCCCGTGCCTAGACCGCTTGTGAAATCGGGGCCAATACCGCCGACCCGGCTTGCGCTGGTCGCGGGAATGCCCTGGTAATGACGTCGCCACCGTCGGAATGGATCCGCGTTATCAGGCGAGAAAGCTGATGTTCTGACTGGCCAATGTGTCGACCGCCGGCCGAGCCGTGAGGACCGCAATTATTGGTCGATTCCCGTGCGACATACGTGTAGATATCGGATGGGTGATCGACTCTCGTTTGGCCGGGATTATTGAGCGGGTCACGGCTGGCGGAGTGCCTCCTCGTCAGTCTCTTCGAGCTGCGGCGGGTCCGCTCGGGGATCGGCGGTGCTTACTTGGCGGGTGGAACCGAGGTCGTGACCATCGTGTCGAATGGAAAGGGTTCCGTGAGATCGCCGAGATCTTGGCAGGTGGTGCGGCCGCCGTCTGGGGGGATCAGCACGCTGGCGACATCGGCTGGAACCGCACCGGCGATTGCGGGCGCGTCATTGACGGTCCGCATGAATGTCGTGTCGGCGATGGCGTTTGAACAATCGTCGATGTAGGCCCAGCCGGTGCACTCGGCTCCGTCGCATTTGCCCCATTGGTCCACTGTGTGATGAACGCGGATGCGTCGGCTTCGACGCGTTGGCAGTCGCCGACGGCGTCACCGACTACTACGTCGGGCCCGCCTCGTGCGTTGGTCCTGTTGTTCTGGGCTGTGAGTCGGTCTGGGGCGTGGGGGCGTCGCTGGGGCGATTTCGTCCCTGTGTGTCAGCAGCCGGCCGAGGTGACGTACCTTGCGGACCAGGCGGAGTCGGTTCGGTCGACGGTGATGAGGGTGATGAGGGTTCCGTCGTTGATGATCGCGTAGTCGACCTGGTTGTCGCTGATCTTGAATTCGGCGTAGCCGCTCTTGGAGTATCCGGCGGGTGCCTGTTCGGACTCGAGGAATGTTGCAAGGGCGGCGGCTGGCGTGTCCGCCGCCGGTCCGGCGGTGTCGTCGTCGATGTCGTTGTCTCCACAGCTGGCGGTGTTGGCTGCGTTAGGCGCTGATGTGGCGTCTGCGCTCGACGTGATCAGGGGATTGAGGTCGACGCCGAATGCGGGCTCGACACTAAAGTCTGTTGTGTTGTATCCAAGGGTGAGTTGGTTGCCGTCGAGGTCGATGTAGCGAACCTGCATGATGTCGCAGGGCGGCTCCAGTGCAGCGGTTGTGTTGGTGGCGGTCATGATCAATGTCGATGGCATTGGTTCGAGCGAATCGGGTTCTGTTTCGCCGAGGGCTTCGATCTCGGCGGCATCGAGACGGGGGTCAATGTTGGGTGCCTGTACGATCGCTTGCGTTCCGTCGTCTGGCGTTCCGACGGTCATCCGGTCGAATGCTGTCCGGTCGCCGCGCTTGGCCTCGAGGTCATAGATCTCGCGATCGTCGGCCGGCCAACGAACCTCGATGGTCCCGCCGGCCAGATTCCAATGCTGCGCGAGTTGTCCTTCGCCGGTCGGCCCGTCCGTGGCCGGTCCCGGATTCGGCTCATCGATTGCGGCCGGAACGTCGATGGTCACGGGGAACTCTGCGCCACAGACGGGCACGCCTCGCACCGACTGTGGAGTCGTCGAAGCTGTCTGCTCCGGGGTCGTGACGGGCAAGGCGTCGGGTGCTGTCCCGTCAGCCTGGGCGGGTTGCTCCTCGGTTCGTCCGGAAATCGCGACGAGACCAGTGACGGTCAGCGCCGCGACCGCTGCGGCGGCAGTGAGGTACGCGCCGGTCCGCCGTTGCGGCGCCTCGCTGATAACGAGCGGCATTGCGTCGGGGTCGAACTGTCCGGGTTCACGTGCTGGAGTGGTGGAGGCAATGTTGTCGAGGCCAGCGCTCAGGCGTGTTCTGAACGGGTCGTTGGTGGGGGTCTGGTCGTTGTTGTTCATGACAGTTCCTTTCGAAGTGTTCGGATGGCGCGTGCGTGGCGGGATTTGACGGTGCCGGGTCGGATTTGGAGTGAGTCGGTAATCTCGGCCTCGGAGAGCCCGAGCCAGTAGCGCAGGACGATGACGGCACGCTGGTCGTAGGGCAGCTGGCGGAGGGTGTCGTCGAGTTCTCGATCCCATTCGTTCAGCGCCACTGAATCTGCGCCGTGGCGGACCATGCGCAGCTGTGCTCGGCGCTGCGAGGTGTGCCAGCTTCGGCACAGGTTCGTTGTCGTTGTGCGCAACAGCGCCGCCGGATTCTCGATCGTCGTGTGGGCGTTCTGCGCGTACTGATACACACGCATGAACGCGTCCTGCGCGAGGTCGTCAGCGACGTCAGGATTGCCGGTGAGCATCCGAGCCAGCCGTGCTGTTGGGACGAAATGATCCCGGTAGAAGTCCTGGAACCTCGCGTCGACGTGTTCGGCGCCTGGGTCTGACATGGGATCTCTCATTCGGTTCTGTCCGATAGTTCGACTCACACCAGTATCGACTTCACCGAACCCGAATCGGTTCCAAAGAAACCTCCGGCAAGCACAAGGTGGGCCGAACTCGGCCCACCTCGACGCCGCGATCGAACCGCCCGACCCCTCACGGCGCCAGGCGGCGGTTGATGAACCCCGCCCACCCTGGTCCCCGGCCGAACGGGCCGCCAGCACTTCTTCGAACAATCACGCCTGAATTTGTGGCTCTTGTGTCTTGGAAGTTGGCTTCGGTCTCGTGCCCGCAGTCAACTCCGACTGGTTCGCCACGGCCCGACATCTGACTCGTTCCTCGGCCTGTGGGTCAGGACCGGCGGCGAAGGCGCCAAGTACCGGCTGCAGGTGCTGACCCGAGATCAAGAACCGCGGTGTCGAGGACGCGTGCATGGTCGTGTGCGACCGCCGCAAAAGGTTGACCGGAGACGATCGAGGCGACGTGGCGTTGGCGATCGTGCAGACCTGCGTGCTTCACCTGATCCGGAGAACACCTTCCGGCTCGTCAGTCGGGCTGACTGGGACAAGATGGCCCGCGATCTCGACCCGTCTACACGTGCCGACCCTGCGTGGTAACCGGCGTGTTCGATCACCGTTGAGACGCGCCCGGGGCCAGAGGGACCATTTCATGTGGTGTATCGATTCGGGTCTCTGAGACGTTGACATGATGTGATGACCGATACCGACCACACCGAGCACAAGTCAGAAGTGGCAGCGTCGTTCTCAGACTTCTACGAGGCGGAAATGCCAGGTCAGGTGCGACGCGCAGCGATGATGATCGGGTCGACGGACCTCGCACACGATCTCGTCCACGATGCCTTCGTTGAGATCTATCGACGCTGGGACTCGCTCGACAGACCGGGGCCGTACCTCAACCGGTCTGTACTCAACCGGTGCCGCGATGCCGGCCGAACCCGGACACGTCGCGCCCGACTCACGGAACGTCTCCGACCTGAACCCCCGGTATGGGATCAGGAGCCGATCGCCGATCTTCTCGACGGTCTGTCGTTCAATCAACGCGCCGTCATCGTGCTGCGGTTCTACGTCGGGCTGAACAACGTCGAGATCGCCGAAGCCCTCGACTGCCCGCCCGGCTCGGTCGGACCCTGGATCACACGTGCACTCGAACACCTACGAAAGGAAATGACATGACATCAACCCTCGAACACGACATCGGCGACTACCTCCACGCGCAAGCCGACCGGGTCGACGTGACCAGCACGCTCGAGGCCATCGAAAACGACCTCGTCTACCTCCCACGGGCACCACGCAGCCGAGATGCTCGACGGCTTGCACCACTGCTCGCGGTGGCATCGGTCGCAGCCCTCATCGTAGGTTTGGCGGTAGTCGTACAGAGCAGCGATACGCCCGCCTCAACCGCTTCGGCCACCGCATCGGACACGGTTCTCAACACGCAGGCACCGGTCACGCCCGCACCATCGGTGACCGAGTCGGCACCTGCTTCGACGACACCCCCTACGCCAGACACGATTGGCAACACGCCGGCCCCGATCACGCCCGAACCATCTGTGACCGACCCGACCCCTGTGCCACTTCCCGACGGCGCAGTCCTGAACGGCATCGCTCCAACATGCACCGCAACCACCGACGAAATGGTGTTCAAATGCACCATCCCCGCCTTCCCGGAGCCGGTCGGTACTCTCGACTACACGGGCTACGTCGCAGCGATCGTCGATGACACCTCACATGTGTCAGGCGGATGCCGAGCGACCAACCCCGACGCGACCGCCTACCTCTGCTACATCGGACAACGCGCGATCGACGAGCAAACCATCGGCGAAAACCATCTCGGCGCCGAGGCCCAACGCGAGTACGCCAGGGGCTGAAACTGCTTTGCCGTGGTGTCAACCCGTTCCAATCGACGCCGATCAGAACGTGCGGGCGACAATGCCCGCACCCCGCTCGTGATCGGGCAATATTCGCGAGGCGAATCGCTCCAAAACGCTCGGCGTCTACAGCCGGTGCCGGCCAATCGCTTTGCCGAATCGCGGACGGTGTCAATACCGTACTGGTATCAGTACGGTATTGACATGTCGACGAAGGGCCTCGCGGATACGCACCGTCGAGTGCTGCGCGACGTGGCGTTGGATCAGTACGGGTACATCACCCCGACCGACGCCGAGGCGCTCGGGGTGCCGGCGATCGAACTCCGCAAGATCGCACAGCGCGGCGGGCTCGATCATTCGGCCTACGGGCTGTATCGATTCGCCGACATTCCCATCACCGAGTTCGACACGTTCATGGAGGCGGTGCTGCGCAGTGGACCCGACGCTCACCTCACCCATGACGCAGTCCTCGCACTTCATGGACTCGCGCTCGTCAACCCACGCCGGATCCGCGTCGGTTCGCCACACCGAGTCCGTCGGACTCTCCCCGACTCGATCGAGGTCATTCGCGAGCACGTCGCGCCCGACGACCTGACCTCGTATGAAGGAATCCCGTCGACGACGGTTCGACAAGCTCTCCTCGACTCCCGCGACATCGTGATGATCGACCGACTCGTCGAAGCAACCGAGGAGGCGGGCCGTCGCGGACTGGTTCCACGTCACCGACTGACAGCGCTTCTCGACGAAATCACGTCAAACCGATGACCGAGCCGCACACCGCGCCGACCAACCTGCGCTCGCTCACGACCCGCCGCGACAACCTCGCTCGTCAGTCAGCGCGCCCGATCCGCCGATGCGGGCTGACTATCAAAAGCGCGTGTCAAGCACGCTTTTGATACTCTGCACATATGCCCGCGATCAAGCTTCGGCCTGCTGAGCTCTCCGATTGGCTCGTCGCGCACGGGAAGCACTTCGTCATCAACGACGACATCGCAGAACTGGTCGGCGTTGCCCCGTCCGATGTTCGCCACAGTCTGCGGCGACAACGCGAAGCGAACACGATGGTGCCGGTCACCAAAGGTGCCTGGGTCCCGGTGCCTCCTCAGTACCGTCGCAACGGCGCACCGCCGGTCGATCACTTCATCGATCCACTCATGGACTACCTCGGTCATCGTTACTACGTCGGCTTCCTGTCGGCCGCCGCCCTGCACGGCGCCGCACATCAGGCACCAATGACCTTTCAAGTTGCGCTCAACGGCCATCTCCGCGATCGCTCCATCGGCTTGCAACCGGTGTCGTTTATTCACCGAAGCGAGGTTGCGAACCGGGCATCCGTGCGTCGAATCGTGCCGACCGGCCGAATCAACGTGTCGACCCCAGAGGTCACCGTGCTCGACTTAGTCGAGGCACCGCTCTTGGGAGGCGGACTCTCCAACGTCGCCACCGTGATCGCCGAGCTCCTCGAGAGCAATCAACTCGACCCTGCCGCACTCACCGAGCAGGCAGCAAACTACTCGACCGCCGTGGTGCAACGCGCAGGTCACCTCATCGACCAGATGGGTGACGCCACGGATGCTCCAATCGATCTTCAACCGCTGCATGACAAGGTCGCTGGGGCTCAGGTGGTCGACCTATACCCCGAGGCCGAACGGACCGGCGAGCGCGACAGGCGCTGGAACGTGGCTGTGAACATCGAGATCGAGCCTGACCTGTGATCACCCAAGCTGAACTCGCCCACTGGGGCACGGTCGTTTCGTGGACTCGCGACAGCCAGGTCGAACAGGACCTCGTACTGTCGCGCTTGATCGTCGAGTTCGCGCGACATCCGCTCCTCGGCAGCGAGCTCGTCTTTCGGGGCGGCACCTGCTTTCACAAGCTCTGGCTCGATCGGCCTTGGCGGTACAGCGAAGACCTCGACTACGTACGACGCACCGGTGGAGGAGTCGGCGAGATCTTCGATGCCATCCGCACCGTTGCCACCGACGTCGGCTTCGAGAAGATCACCACACAAGTCGGCCGCCACCCCAAGGTGAAACTCCGTTCGACCCTCGTCGACGGCGACGTCCTGCAAGTGAAGGTCGAGATGAACACCTTTGAACGCTCACCCGCCCGGCCAACCGTTACTCGGCCGTTCGCCGTCGAAAGTCCGTGGTTCACGGGCGGTGCCGACGTACCGACATTCACAATCGAAGAACTCACCGCCACGAAGATCCGTGCGCTGTTCCAACGCCGAAAGGGTCGTGATCTCTTCGATCTGTGGCTCGCCGTCGAGCATGGCGGAGCGTCGATCGACGCCATCGTCGAGTGCTTCGAGCCCTACCGACCCGACGGCTGGACCGCCGACAGAGCGCTCGACAACCTCGAGGCGAAGCTCGCTCTCACTGACTTCATCCGGGACCTCGACCAGTTGGTCAGTGCCGGCCCCGAGGGATACAGCATCGAGGCTGCAGCAGAGGTCGCTCGCCAAATCATCCGGCGTGCCTAATTCGTGCCTAGAACAACACTCAACAGCGTGCAATACGGCGCAACAGCGCACAACACCGGGACTACCGGAACCCGGCCGTGACCAGGAGAAACACCCCGCACGCAGGCATGATGCGTTCAGCTTCGAAGCGCTTCCCAAGCTGAGAACGCGGGTTCGATTCCCGTCATCCGCTCCATATAACACCTGGTCAGAGAATGTTTGGTCACGACCACTGTCGCGTTTCGTGCCTAGCCCGTGCCGAGACCGCTTGTGAATTCGCGCCGATATCGCCGATCCGGCGCGGGCCGGTCGCGTGAACGCCCCTGGTCCTGAGGCTGCTGCCGCTGAGATGGATTCGTGTTCTCAGGCCGAAAAGCTGATGTTCTACCGGGGATCTGACATCCGCGCCACAGAAGGCCACTCGCACAGCGCCGCTGTCCTGCAGCACGCATCCACTGCCGGATACCCCGGGCGGGGTGCACGTCACCAACGGCTCGCCATGCCAGCAACCAGCCGGTGCCGTTCGCCACGCCGAGCGCCTCGTAGCGGGCGATCGTGTCGGGGTCCCACATCCGCCAGCCGACCAGATCGTGGACGACGTGCCCGGCCCGGGCGGTGAGTGCTGTCCAGTCGGTCTTGTCATCGGTCCGACTGCGCCGCAGGATCGTGGCGCAGGTCGTGGCGAGCAATCCCGTGGTGAACTGGTCGGGGTCGCTTTGCCCTTGATGTGTTCGCGCGCTGCATCGCGGAGCTTCCCGAGTCGCACAATGAGATCAGTGTGACGTACACACCAACGAGTGTCCATGCGCCACCGCGTCAGATCGATACGAGATCATCTCACCGGTCCGGTCGGGCTCGCCGCAGCCGGCATCTGTGGAGGTCGGCACGAGGACGGCCTGCTCGTTCACCACGTCGCCCAAACAGTGCGACTGGCGCTACTCGCCGGTGAAGACGGGCCGTCGCTTCTCGAGGAATGCTTGCATCCCCTCGCGTTGGTCGGCCGTGCCCGAGCAGGCGATGACTGCGGCACGTTCCGCCGCCAAGGCGTCGTCGAGGGTCGCATCCCCGGCACCGACGACGCAACGCAGCACACCAGCGACGGCGACGGGAGGCATTGCTGCGAGCTCGAGTGCGAGCGTATGTGCAGCGGATTTCAGGTCACCCAACGGATGGACCTCGTGCACGAGACCGATCCGGTGGGCCTCAAGCCCATCGATCTTCTTGGCGCGCAGGATCATGTCGAGGGCGCGATCACGACCGACGCAGCGCGTCAGACGAGCCGTACCTCCCCACGCCGGAACGGTCCCGAGGTCCAACTCCGGTAGCCCGATTCGAGCACCCTCATCGGCGGCGAGCCGGAAGTGGCAGGCGAGGGGAAGCTCTAGGCCGCCACCGAGGCAGTAGCCGAAGAGGGTTGCGATCGACGGCTTGCCCATGGTCTCGATCGCTCGGAGTACTCTGAGCCGCTGGTCGAGCACCGCGTGCGTCCCGCCGCGTTCGGCTGCCCC
>Ga0209390_10009826_pt1 | contig 11385 bp, 8 predicted proteins | sample BON01_FD_187212 | JGI IMG/M metagenome (GOLD analysis project Ga0209390, IMG submission 187212) | Freshwater microbial communities from Lake Bonney liftoff mats and glacier meltwater in Antarctica - BON-01 (SPAdes) (version 2) | ecosystem: Environmental > Aquatic > Freshwater > Ice > Glacier... | reverse complement strand
TGATAAATACATATATCTATGTATATATATATATATACAAATATGTATATATATATATATGTATATATACAAATATATATATATACATATATTTATATATATATATATATATATATATATATATATATATATATATATATATATATATATACATATTTATACATGTATATATATATATATACACATATATTTATATATGTACATATGTACATTTACATATTTTATACATGCATGTATGAATGTACATACATGTGTATCATCCTGCCCTAGGCAAGACATATAGGAGTGCTCGATTTGTTGTGTGCAGGTGCCTCAAGCACTCTGCTGCTTGTGGTAGAGAGAGGATGTGAATACATATACGCACACACACACACACAAACACACACACGCATACACAGACACAGACACAGACACAGACACAGGCACAGACACAGACACAGACACAAATATAGGCACAAATACACCATACGAACATCACGTATGTGTGTGTGTGTGTGAGCGTGTGTATCTGTGCATGCGTTTGCATACGTGTGTTTGTGCGAGTGTGCAGGCGTGTGCGCGTATATTTTTGGAAGTGTTTTTGCGTGTCTGGGCATGTGTGTGTCTGTGTGTGACAAGACCATGCATTCACAAGAGATGAGGTAATAATTATAACAACAAGAATCAAAAGTGAAACCTGTTCGCGCACAAAATGAGAAGCAAGCCCGCAGCCCAAGTGCTGTTCGGACGCTGCAAGAAAAGAAGATTTGACACGGAGGTAGTGTGGCGCACTCATCGAGCTGAAAAAGGATGTAAAACAGCTCAACTTGTCGCCTTGTCCCAGTGTTTGTGAGAAGAGAACACGCTCCTACATACATGAATATGAAAATGCGTAGCAGTAGTGAGATGTGAAAACGATGAGGCAAGAATGACGTCATGTTTGCTGTATGTATGTGTGTGCGCGCGCGCACTTGTGTGAGTGTGAGTGTGAGTGTGAGTGTGAGTGAGAGTGTGAAATTGGTTGTGTATGTGTGTGTGTGTTTGTGTGTGTGTGCGTGTGTGTGTATAGAGGAAAAATCATCGTGGTACACTACGCCAAATTTTGGTTTGTCTCCTGCTCATTTCTGAAGCTCGAAATCAATATTCCCATGCAGAATACATGTCTCTGAAACTCGTCTCTGAAACTCATTATGAAATATTACGACTGCGACTAAAGTGATCGACAAAACACAGATGAATGTTGATGGTGTTCGCACGCATTATCAAACTTTGCAACACAAGAATATTTCCCAGACGTTCGTGGGATTTGCTGAGAAAATAGTAGCATATTTTGGGGGGGGCGGGGGCGAGTGCGTGCACGTGTGCGTGACAGGAGACCTGCTCATCAAGAGTAAATCCAGTGCTGAATTTGCCGACCAAGCGTGTTGCCAGCTCGTCTGCCGGCGATTTTGAATATTCTCGATACAGCGAAGAAGAGAAGGATACTGCGCGCGGAGAGACGTTTTCAGGATTCGAAAGGGTTCAGGCGTGTCGAGAGTGTGTGGTGTGTCGCTGTCTTTGTTCAGCATAAACACTATATACTGTGTACCTGAGGCAGCATCTGCCTGTTCCTCAACACCTCGGTACCGGAAAGAGTGCGACACGAAGTCCTCCTCGAGCGCCGTCGGACACGCACCTTGAAGCAGTGAGATCCCGGGAGGCGAAAATTCGGCCATCGACTTGCTTTCAGCACAGCACACTTCTGTGAGATTACGACCCATTCTGTGACGTTCACATGAAGTTCACATGAACCGAATTAGTTGAGAGTGGGAGTGAAGGGCGCAGCAGACCCACAAACAATGACGTATGTACATAATATGCATGAACGTGTGTAAGTGCTTACACATGCATGGGCACATGCATATACCAGCACAAACATGCACATGCATGTACGTGTGTAAAGTGTTTGTACCTGCATGTGCACATGCATTTACCACCGCAACAAAGACATTGGCAGTTGGAAATTCCCTAGTTTCCCAACGGTCACCGTGAACTCGCATCTTGAGCTGGTAAGGGTCATCCTGCCCGTGTGGCATCGCCGGCACCATTGCGGTGGATGGACATGGATGATCAGAGCGCCCCAGCTGCCGTTGGTGATTGCTCAGACTTTCATGCGGCTGCCATTTGTGGGCCGGAAGGAAGCGAGCGAGCCGCAGACTTGTGCAAGGCCGAAATGAGCATTAACATGTGGATGGCTATCTACGGCATAAAGTTGTCGGCATACACCGTCAACGTAAGTGCGTTTGTGTTGTCTCAACTCCATATGTATTGCATCCGCCTGGAATCAACATCTGACGCCAGCACTCACAACACACACACACAAACACGCCTGTCGATGCAAACGGTTTCTGGTCATTGTTGCAGTATGACAGCACGGAACTGCAGCGTGCAGCGTTTTCGAAAGCCTTCTCGCCTTCTTCCCCTCTTGGAGTGCACAGCCCGAACAACTCAGCTGAGTTCATGCCCACCGTCCTGGCTGCCCCATCGCGGTCATCTTCCAGGAGAAGAGTGCTTGGTGACACAGAGTGTGTTGTGTCTGGAGTATCGAGCGGAGGAGCGGAGAGCGGTGTTGAGCAGAACAGGGAAGAGACGAGGGCTCGGAAAAGAACAAAGGATGAGCCCCCTCCCCATCTGCCAGATCTCGATGCAAACGTGGCTTGGCTGCAGAAGGAAATGGACGAACGACACCGCAAACTGGAGCAGCGCAAGATCAATCGCCGCTTCTTAGACCAGCGGGAGGAGTCGAAAATGAGAGACACGATTTTCATGGTTCAAGCTGCTGTGCAGAAAGTTTTGAGTGATTTCGACACCTTGGATGATGATTTTGAGAGACGGGCTTCGAGCCGAGCTTCATCCGCTTTAGTCCGGCTGGAAAGTCGGGAGGGACAAAGGGAAGGGGAAGAAGAGGAAAAGCAAACTTCTCTTCTCGACCTGGCAGTAAGCCCAAACTGGCTTGAGGGAAGAAGAGTATTTGAAAAGAGGCGAAACGATATGAGCACAGTCATGGTCTCTCAAAATGAGCAACCCAGCGAGGAAGTGCAACGGAAGGCCCGCCAGGTGCTGAATGATAAGACAAAACACGATTTTCAGAAGTACGAACAAACCAGTGGGCACAGCGTCAGTGCAGATAAGCGGCCGGACGTGAGCCAGGTGACGCCAGTGGAAGAATCGCAAAATGGAAGTGACGGTAGAAGAAAGTGGGATATGGGAGGTCAAACGAATGAAATTAGCAAAATGAGCAATGTTTTGATGTCAGAAGTGGGGATCGGCGACCCAACGTGCTCGAAGGAAAGTAGGGAATATTGGAAGCGGCAGAGAGAGAAGGAACAGCAACGAGAAATGGTACGTGCACGAGAGCAAGGGCAGTTTGCCGCACACGCCAGGCCTCTTGATGAGCCACATTGCGTATACATTACCTACGAACTGCAGGATCAGCAGGGGCGCAAAGCATTTATCGGACAAACCATCGGGGGGAAGCGCTGTGGGAAGGGCGTTTTGACGTGGGTGGACGGCTCAAAGTACTCGGGGGAGTGGAACGAGGATCAATCAAACGGGTTTGGTCTCGAAAAATACCCAAACGGTTCGTTTTATGTTGGTGGGTTCAAAAACAATGCTCGTCATGGCTACGGTGAGTTTGCTGTCAGCCCTGAGATGTCATATTCTGGGCAGTGGGAGCATGGCCAGATGCATGGACTCGTTTACGTAACAGAGCTACATCCCGATGGGCAGAACAAGTTAATTCCTGCACAGGCTGAGAAAGGTGAAGTGCATAGGAGGCCAAACAAGCCTTTGTCGACTATTGCTGCTACCAAGCAAAAAGTGGAAGTGGCAGTCATGTTTGCTAAGGGTGCATGTACTGAGGCACAAGATCTTGCTTGGAGTATGTCAGTGAATGCCACTCAGCTGGCCAAACATGTGATTGCGAGTCGAAGCCCCAGCCCCTTTGTCGGACTTGAATTTACTGGCAGATCTCCAATCCCACCATTAGCAAGTACCACACGCACTGTCAGCATTGCTGACAACTCTGACGGCTCAGGCACTCCAAGCGGTACTTTGGGTCCCACGCACTGGGAATCGAAAGGGAAGGTGCAAAAAATGCGACCCGTGTCTGCTGGTGGTGTGCGGCTAATAGGAGGCAGTGGTCTGCCACCCTTGCCATATTCACCTAATCCAACCCGAAGAAACACACCATTGGGATCTCGGCAGAGGCCTGTCACGGCCCACACGACTCATGGGTCCCAAGACAGCGCTTGCTCTGAGGTGTCAGGCATGCGGCCCGGCTCCGCCCCACGTCGACATGCTCTGCAAGTGGGGCCTTCTCTCTCTCTCGCCTGTTTTTCTCTCACACACACGCACACGCTCACATCCCTGACGCATTCGGGCGCGCGGCAAGCGCAGGGGCTTTAGCCCCGGAGCCGCCGCGTGCCACTCGAAATCCACCAGAATCTGTGCGCAATTTCCTTTTTTTGCTTTTTGTTTCGCGCCGGCCTGGCGCGAAAAAAAAAGCAAAATTGCATGCCGGGTTTGATGGAAATTGGGCACGTACGGATTCCAACAAAGGCGAAAATGCAAGTCTGATGTGCTGGAAATTGGGTGTGTAGGATTGCAAAAAACGGGAACGTTCATGTCGGGTTGGGCAAATGGAACGTGTCAGGATTTCAAAAAAAAATGACTTTGCATGTCGGGTTAGATTAGAATTGGGCAGGTCTAGATTCCAAAACAAGCGCACTTGCATGTCTGATTTGCTGGAAATCTGACGCACACAATATCCTGGAGTTAGGGAGTGTGTAACATGAAATATGGCAGGGGGGGGCACAGGGAGGGCTGCGAGTCAAGTTGGCGGAAGATGGATTGGCGTCTGTGTCTGCCTCGCCTGCATCATCCCTACCAGATACCCTACAGAGCCTGCAATCAACACTCACTGCCCACACTGCGGACTTGAAAGAATCCGAGGCAGAAACAGAGAGAGGTGCGGCAGTCGTTGTTTGCGTATGCATGTCTGTGTGTATACGACTTGTCCACCCACCCACATACACACTTGCTCTCTCTCTCACGCACACACAGACAGACACTCACCCACACATGCACTTGCACGTGCACACACACACGGAAACAGATGGCGCGCGGGGAGTGCTGCAAAAGTTGCAAAACGGTGAAAAGATGCCTGAAGATGTGCAATATGGCATTCTGGGCACGTCCGACGATTTAGGAATTTTTCTGTCGGAAGAGGAAGGGGATTGTAATGGGTTCAGCGAGGATGATTTAAATGCTGCAATTGCAATGCTGCTCGGGGAGTCTGTGCCTGCTGACGACGTGGGTGGTACAGATGTAGATTCATCGTGTGCCAGTCCGAATGCATTGGTTGCACTCTTACTAGGGGAATCGACTGCGACGGTGGAGGTGGACACTGCAGACGTAATAGGTGACATGCAAATGCGTGAGCTGATGAGCGCAGCAGGCAAGCTTTGTGTGCAAGTCAAGCCAGACAATGCGCCTATATCTACTACTCCATATATGAGGTGAGGCATGTCCAGATCATGTTTGCAATGCTACATTTTGTGTCTGTGCTTGATTTTGCTTCTCTTGATACCGCAGACAGTAATCGTCTGTGAATTCTGAAATATGAGCGAATTGGTATTGCAGACGGTCGTCGGCAGTTGAGCACGACTTGCAAACGGCGGCTGATCCAAATCCACCGCTACTAGACGAATCGTTGCTACATAGCAACTACCAACTCGTTCGCTCTGCCCGGCCACATATTACTGGGTATACCAGTCCAGAATGGTCGACCAATGTGTCTCGCTGGGCAACAAACAGTGCCGCTAAACAGCAAGAGCCTTCAAATATATATCTCCCAGAAGCGATTTCTCAAACGCTCCCAGAACTGCACAATAATAACTTGGGATACAAAGTAGCCGTCATGAGCGAATATACCCTGAATGGGCTATCAGATCGACCAGGCTCGCCATACTATCCCAAGCCAACTCAACGTGCAAATATGTTTGGTCTATCACCAAGGTCAATGCGTCTCCGTCCGCTGCCGCGCAGTGTCGCATCGCATGCTTCAGCAGGAAGAGTCAGCGCATACAATACAATGGATTGCAGTATCGATGATCTTCAATGCTCACCAAGCCTTGTACAAGGATGCAATTTCGGGAACGATGTCAACAATGTAGTTGAAAATGCATTGCCAACACCTCCTGTTGAAATGGTTCTCAACAGACGCATGTTCCCTGATCATGACATTGTCCGCCCCCCAAGGACAAGTGCCCCTCCAGCAGCAGCGACAACTCTCACAACAACTACCACCACAGCTACCACAACAACACCAACCGGCACAGGAGATCGAACCACCGTCAGAAGTGTAGTTTCTGCACATGAAACAGGACACCCTGGAAACGAGGACAGGATGCTCGTGGCAGTGGTGACAGCTGCTGCTGCACAAGTGCTGGCAATTCTCTGCAATGACATTGTCAAGAATATAGAGGCCTTAGATCGTGCAGAATTTTTGGTCAAATCGTCGATCGATTCAAAATATGATTTGAGCGAAGCTAGCAAGCCAGCCGGTAGCAGTGATCCGACTGCCATGGATGGAACAAAAGAAGAGATCAGCCAATCGCCCACCAAATCTGAGGAGAGCGGACAAGCTCAAACTGTGCATGACACAACAGATCAACAGTTACAAGACCTTTCTGTGAAATCGGAATGTATGGATCCTGGAAAACAGCTGTCTAGCGCTGCCATAGATGCACCTAAGGAACCAGCAGCAACCGAGGTGCATAGTGTGGAGGTCGCTGTAGGGTTCATCGAGCAAAAGTGTGAATCAAGCAAAACATCGGCCGTGCAAACCTCGCCGGACAAACAAGACAGAAGTGTAAGGGAAGACTTGAGTGAACACAACAGACCCACTTTGATGCAAATCTCACCGGAAATCTCGCCAGCCAAAGAAAACAGAAGTGAGAAGGAAGAATTGAATGAAACTTGGCCCGACAAACAGGCGAGACATGAGGGGGAAGACTTGAATGGAAGCAACACACCCTCTTTTGCAGCTTTGAGCACAAATCACACACCGTTGTTGAGCAGGACTGCCTCATTGGAGAAACGACCAGCAAGTGCCTGGTCACGATCGTCTTCTCTCGAAAAGCCTAAGGTGATGTCTCGTCCGGGGTCTCATCAAGATTTGGGAGGATCTCGACCCTCTTCTCCCGTCCGTTTTCAGGGATTTGATGCAATGGATAGAGAGGTGGGTGTGATTGCCGACGACAACGATGACGGCGAGCAAAACGAGCTAGGAATCTTGTTTGAGACAACGTGGACAAACCAAGAAGCTGCGCGAAGTCCAGGGGGCTCTCGGTATCGGAAAGCTGCTGCCTCGCCGTCTATTGACGGTTTTCTCCAAGGCAAACATCAAAGTGAGCATCGATTAGCTTCACATCGATTAGCTGCACCGTCTGAGCTTGCATGGCGGCTTATTTCGAAGTTTAGTGCCGGTTTTGGGCTTACTACCGATGAATTGAAGTCGTTTTCGCGCACGTTTGTTGAGAAACCACGGCTCAGGTGTTTTGTCGGGTTTGTCAACATGATGGGCGAAGATGTTTGGCTCCAGGTGAGACCCTTCACAATGCATACAGCTTGCACCACACTAATGTGATTCAAACTACAGTGAAACCTGATGAGTGTTAACATCTGAAATATGTGTGGCAGGTACAAAATAGGTTTGTCGAGGATGCTGCCAAGTCGCACGGAGTGGGGGCACAGGCACAGATGTTCGTGCGTGAGGAAGCGTTTTCTTGGGTTTTAGAAAGGCATGGGCAGAATCCCATCAATCACGACTGTATGTCACGCTGCGGATTCGGCACACCTCTTCAAACACTCGTGTCTGCATCTTACGAAGTAACGAGCGGTCTCGGGCGAGGTGGTAGGGCATCGCAGGCATTGGGATCTGGGAGCTATGATACAGTGGCGCTGAGGCTCTTGATCTTGCACAGTTTTGTCGAGACGTGTTGGCGGGTTTGGCAGGATATGATACATCAAGAGACGCTCAAAGACGAGGCTGATGCTGCTACCAACGATTGCTCACTCAAGTATCGTTATGACAATGGCTGGAAAAAGCATGCGACGTGGAGCTTTGGCAGCATCCAAACAGCACAATCATCACGTGCTGTGCTGCCGTGGTCTGCACCAGAAAATCCGCGCCAACCGCCCCCGTTGGCACAGGGTCAGTATGTTTCACCACTGGCCAAGAGGGTGCGACCAGGTTCGTCGAGATCTGATATCGGCAGACCAGTTTCTGGTCGGCCAATATCTGGGCAGCGGCCGTTTTCGGCAACTACTGCTGTGCCGTCTCCAGAATATACTCGACTATTTCCGCCTAATCAACGTCAACGACTCGAGACAAATGCACTGGCGCAGGGCACACGACAGGCCGAAGCTGTTGTGGGGTATGAGGCGCTTGGATACATTCGAGACGAGCTTTCACGCAGCGTCTTTGCAAACGTTGCAGAGGCTTTTGCCTGGTTCGATCTCGACCGGCGACAGGTAGTAAGCATTTCCGAATTAGATATTGGCCTCAAGAATCTGCGCATCCTTGGCGTGGATGTGGAATCAATCTTTGCGCTATGTAGGGACGTACAGCTCAAATATGGTACACGCGAACCAGAAATTGGAGAGTTCCAATTTGCCCGGCTCTTCCAGTGGAACGACCAGCTTGTGTCTAATGGCAAAGGGCTCTTGCTCTACAACGAGCACTACCGCGAAGCAAGCGACCGCGCCAAACAAAATCAGAAACGAATAATAGAAAAAGTCAAAGCACATATTCAATTACGCCCTGACAGTGAAAAGTACGCTGACTCTCAATTTCGCAACACTGCTGACCCCCTGAAGCGCGCTCATGAACTTCGTTCTCCTCAAAAGGAGTGTGCGAAAACAAGCATGTGCGGTGTAGAAAACGCCAAAAAGGCATCACCCAAGTGCAAAGAATCTGTGTCGAAACCATGCACATTTTGCAAGAGGTCGCACGAACATGATTTTTGCACATCAGAGACGGCATCGTTGTCATCTCCACCTCCCGACACCAAGATGGAAAGCACGGACGACATACACTCGACGCACTCGCCCATCCCCAGCCACAAGCACAAGTACGCCATTCGACATTCCCATCTTCCTCCTGGCAAGTTTGGCGGCAGTGCACTTAGTTCTCGACAGGGAGACAGTCCTAGACCTGCAGGCAGCACAAAGACCAGTAACATGCGAAGTGCTGTGCCTGTCGAGCAGTTGGCTGCAGGTTGGGATTACGACACGCTTGAACGGCATCTCGATGTTGGCTACGAGCAATTTGCCCCACACGCCATCCTTGGCATCATGGTAACAGCGGTTTTGGATCAGGATCTGTGTAGACGTATCATGTGGTCGCAAGGACGACAGAGCTCAGTCCCTCGCCAGTGCATGCCGGGACACCGTGCAGTGGGAGATCTGAGTTCAAAGATGCCACTGTCTCCAATCAGTCAGACTCGCAACATGTTTCATGAGGTCACTGTTGCAGGGCTGGGGGAAGTGGAGAGACATCAGCAGGATGGCGGCGAGGGGGTGAGGAGCAAGGTGTCTACTGCACGACCGCCACGCTCGAGAATAGCAGTGATGCGGCTGTAAAGTTATGAATTTTTTGAAATTAGAAGTGTGAAGATTTTGCGATCAATCCAAGTTTGTTAATCAAGTAAAATTAAATGAGAATTTTGTGTGTCGTGTATGAGCGTGGTCAAGGTGCGTTGGTACATGTATGAGCGTATTGTGTGCATGCTCGTCGTGTGCTTTGATCTGTGCTAGTGGAGGCGCTGTGGTGTGTTCTTTTCTGTGCCTATCGGACTAGTCCTTTCTGCAAATGAAAATTAAGATCCATGCTGTAACGCATCATACGCCGACGCAGAGCAAATTGATAGTGCGCCACACAAACTTGTGCTTTAGTCTTTTTGCGGCTTCCCACCCACACTTGATGAAGGTTATTTATTGATTTCTCATGATACGAAGGAGGGATCCTTGCTCAATCGAGGCACTTTCTCCACAAAAGAAGGGCCGACCCCATTCACAGCTGCGCCAGTGTAGGGATTGAAGGGCGTATCCTTGTATGCCTCTAGTGTGCACGGCATCACACACAGCTCCTGCTCCACACAACCCATACACCACGTCAATCTTAGTCGCAAGTACTAATGCTCACTAGTTTATGAACCTACCTAAGAGAGCATACTGCACTGACAAGACGTACAAGTATGTATCTCTTCGTTTATGAACCTACCTAACAGAGCATACTGCACTGACAAGACGTACAAGTACGTATCTCTTCCGAAGAAAGCATGCATGACGCAGAAAGAGAAAACTTAATAGCAAGGCAGAAACAAAACAAGACACTTTAATTTGATGCGGACGTCAACAAAGTTGCGAACGAAAACATACACAATATACGATAGGGTGGCTGATATTCGTAGGCCATACATGATTTATTTTATTTTGAATCGGCCTACAAAAAATAGGACTTTTCAGAAAAAGAGGATTGATAATTGGGAGAGAGATATATATACATATATGTATATATACATATATAGAAACCTATCGTTGCCGCACCATACATATACTCGACAACTTCGACAGATGCGCTGACGGTATAGCAGCAATGTACACACCTGATTGGGCTCAATTTCTGGCGAATGCATATCAGGATTCACTTCAAGAATCTTCTTCACTGTTGTCCGTAGCCGTGCAGCGATGCGTGCTAATGTGTCTCCGGGTTGAACCTTGTATGTTGACCCTATTACAATTGGCAAGAATGACCGCAGAATCGTGTCCTGAAGTTTGTGTGTGTGCATGTGTGTGAGAGAGTGCTTGTGTGGGGGGGGCGGCAGTGTGTGTAGGTAGCAAGCAAGTATAGAGGCGACACAGTTGGGTTCTACATCTTTGTACATTTATATCTGTACATATATATGTATATATGTATGGACACACAAATAGCAATACACATATGAGACAAGGTGACGCACAAACAAAACAAAAACACGCACCGGGTCTGTGAGCTGGTAGTTGTAATTCCACAAGCGCAGCCAGTTGGTATCAAAATTATACTGTTCGGCAACGTACTTGAGAGTCTCTCCTACTCGCACGCAGTAGTGACACCGCGCCACGTGCAAGTAAGAGCATACTTTCTCGAGTGGTGCTGTATTGGCAACATCGCTGCCCTCAAAGCACACCTGGTGCCTCTGCCCCTCCATTCCCCTGGTTTGCGTGTGTGTTGTTGGGTGTGTGTGTGTGTGTGCGTGTGTGAGGTGATTGTGTGTGCGTGTGTGTGTGTGTGTGTGTGCGTGGGAAGGAGGGGGGGGGAGG
>Ga0209390_10009820_pt1 | contig 11389 bp, 5 predicted proteins | sample BON01_FD_187212 | JGI IMG/M metagenome (GOLD analysis project Ga0209390, IMG submission 187212) | Freshwater microbial communities from Lake Bonney liftoff mats and glacier meltwater in Antarctica - BON-01 (SPAdes) (version 2) | ecosystem: Environmental > Aquatic > Freshwater > Ice > Glacier... | reverse complement strand
CCCAAAACAACATGCGCCCTTCCGTTTTTTGCCGTCGTCGTCGACCGGAAATCATTAGTCGACGTGGCCGAATCCCCCGCCCGCCCTTGACCTAGCACTTCCCCACCATAGCATCCTAGCACTGTGAGCTGTAAATACAGATCCACACGTTTTGGTGTTGATGGTCAGACACAGGCGCGCGCGGGTGAGGTGGGGCGTCACAACAAGAGAGGGGCTCGCAAAATTTCGTCGCGGCGTCGGATCGCCAGTCCCGTTGCGACGGCGGCCGGACCGAGGATTCTCTTCAAAGCTCTCCCTCTCTCTCTACCCGCACAGCTTGAACTCGTCAACGTGGAATCCAACGATCAGACACTCATCCTCGTGTCTTGACCGTATTGATCGCCGGGGGGCACCACTCATGTCGCCGCGCGCGCCGCTCGCACAAACGCCGACACTTGTCCCTCCCTCTCTCGCTCGCTCTTTCGAGACCATGCGCGAGCTCGTCCGAGCGCGCGCGTCCTGCGTGCGCACTCGGCCGGCCTCCTGCTGGGCCTCGGCCGCTCCCCCGTCCGCGCGCAGGAGACCAACGCTAGCGGCGGCGCCGTCGGCGAGCGCCAGCGGCGGCGGCGGCGGCGGCGGCGGCGCCCTCGACCCGCAACGGCGACGCCCGCGGCGGCGGCGGCAGCCCGTTGGCCCCCCCGCCCCTCCTCTCCAGGAGCAAGCAGGGCAAGAGGAGGACCCGGGCGAGGTCGCCGAACGCGCGGCCCTGGAGCGCCTGCTGCTGGACATGGGCGCCGACCCGGAGACGTTTTTCGACGAGGTCGACGAGGCGGCCGAGGCGCAGGAAGACGGCGACGACGAGGACGAGGACGAGGGCGCCCGCGGCGGCGACGACGAGGGCAGCGGCGGGCGCGCCGGCGACGCTGCCGGCAACACTGACCGCAACGACGCACAGTCGCTGACGGGCGAGCGGCTGCTGGCGCGCCTGCGCGCGGCCGCCGGCGCCCCCTGCGCGGGCGTGTTCGAGGCCGCGGCGGCCGAGGCGGACGCGGGCGACGCGCGCGGCGAGGACCTCGTCGCGGCGCTCGGGCCCGAGCTCGCGGCGGAGCTGCCGCCGGGCCACGGCGGCGTGGTGAGTATTTCTTTAGTGGAGATTTGCCCGGCTCGGGTTTCCGACGCGCCTTGTTCAGCTCTTCTCTTCCCTTGTTTCCTCGGGGCGCATCATGCTCTGGCTAACATGTATCTCAACCCTCGTCCTCCCTGAACAACCGCATTATACCCCCCTCAAACCGCCGCGTCAAACCCCGCCCGATAAAATAAAAAACAATCCAAGTCGCGCGCCGCCTACCGCGCCAAGGCGGCCGCCGTGCTGTTGCTGCTGTCTTGCGCGTCGGCGGAGGAGCTCGAGGCGCGCGCGCGGGAGCTCGACCGCGCGCGGGAGCTGGACGCGGTGGCGGTGCTGATGCTCCGGCGGCGCCTGCAGGCCGCGGAGCACATGGAGCGCGTGCTCGCGGGCGCGGCCGGCGGCGGCGGGAACGGCGGCAACGGCGGGAACGGCAACGGCGGCGGCGGCGGCAGCGGCGGCCGGCCGGACGAGGCGCAGCGCGCGGCGGCGGCGGCGACGGAGCACGTCCGCGCGGTGCTGCTGTGCGCGGGCGGGCGCGTCGCGCGGCGGTCCGCGGGCCCGGTCATGCGCCTCCTGGACGACGCCCTGCGGCTCCTGGGGGGCCAGGAGGAGGAGGAGGAGGAGGAGGGCGCTGGCGGCGGACAAAGGGGGGCGCGCGCGCGGCGCGAGGCCGCCGGCGCCGCGGCCGCGCGCCTGCTTCGCTCGGCCTTTGCGGTCGGTCCGTCCGGCGACGCCGCCGACGCCTTTGCCGCGGCGGCGGCGCTGGTGCCCTGGGAGGGCAAGGACGCGCCGCCGCCCGCCGAGCCCGTCGACCCGCGCGCCTTCGTGCGCGAGGCTGAGGCGCTGCTGGCGCAGTCGAGGGGGCAGCTCTCCGAGCTCCGCGCCGCGCTCGACGGGGCCCGGGCCGGCGTCGGCGGCGGCAGCGGCGGCGGCGGCGGCGGCGGCGGCGTCCGCGGCGGCGGCGGCGCGACCCGCACTTCGTCGGCCCTGCGTCCCGCGCTCGAGGCGGCGCGGCGGCGCGAGCGCGCGCTCGCGGGCCTGGAGCGGGTCATCGACATCGCGCGGCAGGTCGCGCCCGGGAGCGCGCAGGCGGGCGGGGAGGAGGAGGAGGAGGAGGAGGAGGAGGGTACCGACGGCGGCGGCGGCGCTCCAGCGGCGTTGACCGGCCGGCGCGAGCTGCCGGTGCGCGGGTTGATTTGAGTTGGTTTTCTGCGTCGCGGCCGTTTGTTAGCGAAAACACAACCTCAAAAAGGAGCGGGGTATGGCTTTCGTGCTTTCTTTTTGTTACCCGACCCCAGAATAGGGGGACTGTCTCTATGTGGGGATGCGGTTGGGGCGCGCGGCGGTGGAGCGCGCGCTCTAAGAACTTGTGGCGATTGGGATTGGTGGAGGCGTGGAGGCAGAGGGGTGTCGTGTTTTCTGGGGGGGTTTCGGGCCGCCACCGCTCTGCTGCCCGCTGCTGCTGCTCCTGCCCGCTGCGCAGGAGGGCCGCCGGTGCTACTGCTGCTGCTGCTGCTGCTGCTGCTGCTGCGCAAACGCAAAGCGCGACTGCGCGGGCGGCGCGCCCCCGAAACCGGGCGGCGGCCCCATCCCGGGCGGCGGCGCGCGGGGCGCCATGCCGGGCGGCGGCGGCGGCGGCGGCGCGAGGAACGGAAGGGGGGCGCCGGGAGCAGGGCCGGACGCCGCGCGCGCGAGCGCGAGCAGCGCCGGGTCGAACATGCAGCTCGCGCCGGAGGCGGCGGTCGGGAGCGCCCCGCCAAAGCCCGGAGGCGGGGCACACGCGGGGCCGCCGCCAAAGCCCGGGGGCGGCGCGCGGGCCGCTGTTGGCGGCGGCAACAGAAACTGCTGCTGCTGCTGCTGCTGCTGCTGCTGCTGCTGCTGCTGCTGCCAATGCGGCTGCTGCTGCTGCTGCTGCTGCTGCTGCTGGGGGTGATCGACGGCCGCCGCGCCCCCGCCGCTGCTGCTCCCGTTGCCGGCGACGGCGGGCGCCTCCCCGGCGGCCGCCGCGGGCGTCGCCGGGGCCGCGACCGACGGCGCGAGCGGCAGCAGCAACGGGGCCGCCCCGGCGCCCGCCGCCCCCACCCGGCTCGCGGCGCCGCCGCCGACGGCGCCGGCGCCGCTGCCGATGCCCAGCGACGCCGCCGCCACCAGCGACGGCCGCTTCGTGGGCTTGACCAGCATCGCCATTGCCTTGGGCTTGGGCGGCGGGGGCTGCTTGACGGGCGGGGGGGCGGCCGCGACGGCCGCCAGCGACAGCACGGGCCGCTGGGGCGACGGCGCCGCCCCTCCTGGCATGGGTGGCGCGGCGGCCGTTGTTCCCGCCGCCGCCGCCGCCGCCGCCCCGCCGCCGTTCGCGGGCTCGGCGCCGCCCGGCAGGCAAGGCCAGTCGGCGGGGCTGTCGAGCGACGCCGCGGGAGCCTGCTGGTGCTGGTGGCCGACGGCGGGCGTGGACGAGGCCGCGCCCGTCAGCGACGGCCACTCGGACTGCTGCTGCTGCTGCTGCTGCTGCTGCTGGTGCTGGTGCTGGTGCTGGTGCTGGTGCTGGTGCTGGTGCTGGTGCTGGTGTTGGTGCTGGTGCTGGTGCTGGTGCTGGTGCTGGTGCTGGTGCTGGTGCTGGTGCTGGTGCTGGTGCTGGTGCTGGTGCTGGTGCTGGTGCTGGTGCTGGTGCTGGCGGCCGGGGCTCGGCGCCACAGGGCCGCCGCCCTCCCGCGCGGCCGCCGCGGCCCACGACCCCTGCGCCACAACCGCAGCCGCGCCTGCCGCGCGCGGGGCGTGCTTGGCGCCGCCGGGCGTGGGCCAGTCGCCGTCCGCCCCGCCGTTGACGGCCGCCGCCAAGGCGCCGCCGCCGGGCGCCGCAAACGGCGACGGCGCGCCCCCGGCCGCCGCTCCTCTGGCCCCCGCTCCCCCGCCCGCTCCTCCTGCCCCTCCCCCCGCGTGAAAGTGCGCCTCCTCGCCGTACTGCACGAGCCCCTCGAACGCGGCGCCCGGGGGCATGGCCAGCCGCGGGCGGTGCGCGGACCCGGCGGCCGCGCGGGGCGACCAAGACAGCGGCGGCAGGCAGGGCAAGGACGGGGCGCCGGCGCCGACGTTGCCGCCGCCGCCGACGCTCCGCTGCTGCCCCAGCCCCTGCCCTTGACCTTGCTGCTGCTGCTGCTGCTGCTGCTGGAAGGGGTGCCCGTGCCGCGCGGCCGTCGGGTGCACCAGGTCGTAGAACCGCGACCGCCCCTGGCCGGGCGCCGCGTGCCCGCCCGGCAGCATGTCCTGCTTTGAGAAGGCGTCGCCCGCCGGCGCCGGCGCGTGCAGATAGAGGCACAGGGGCGCCGCCGCGCCCGCCGCGCCGCCCGCCGCCGCCGCCGCCGCCGCCGCCCCGCCGCCGCCCGCCGCCGGCTCGGCGCCCGGGCAAGGCTGCCCCCGCAGGTAGGCGTGGCAGTACTTTGTGGTGCCGAAGCAGCAGCGCAGGGGCCTGCCCTCCCAGGCGGCGCCGTCGAGGGCCTGGATGCAGGCCAGGGCGTCCTCGTCTCGCGCGAACGTGACGTACGCGCTGCCGGCGGAGGCATTGGCGGCATTGGCGGCGGCGGCGGCGGCGGCGGCGGCGGCGCAAGAGGGCGGCGGCCCCGGCGGCGCGGCGCCGGGCGGCGGGCCGCGCGAGACCGATACCTTTTTGATGCGGCCAAAGGCGCCGAAGTAGGCGAGGGAGGCGAGGGCCTCCTCGGAGCACAGCGGCAGGGGGATGCCGACGGCGTACACCAGGTTGCGCTGCACCACGCGCACCTGGCCCGCGGCCGCCGCCGCGCCACCGCCGTCGCCCATAGCGCCGCCGCTGTTGCCGCCGCCGCCGCCGCCGCCGCCGCCGCCGTCGGGGGAGTGAGGCGCGTGCGTCGCGGCCGTCGTGGCGGCGGGCGTCGCGGCGGCGGCGGGCGGGCGCGCCGCCGCGAGCGGCGGCGGCGGGGGGCTCGGGTGGCGGCCCGCAAGCGCGCCGCTGCTGCTGCCGCGCGAGGGCGGGGCGCCGTTGCTCGAGGCGCCGCCGCCGCCGCCGCCGCCGTTGCCGCTCAAGCCGCCCGCACTGCCGCCGGCGCCGCTGCCGCGCTTGCGCGCCGCGTCGCGCCTTTTCAGCGCCGAGTGCGGCTGGTGGTGCTCATCCCTGCTTTGGTCGGGCGTTTGTTTGACGGTTGCGGGGAAGGGGAGGCGGGTGAGTCCCAGACCTCGCAAAAAGCTGTGTTTTGTTCCCCGTCGGCGCCGTCGAGGCCCGCTGCGCCGCCCGCCGCCTGACGCGAAAGAGCGCCCCCCCGCCCGCCCCACTTCACGACGGCTCAATGGCGCGCGCTGGGCAAACGCGGCGCACCCGGCACACCATGCCGGTCATGCACGGCGGCGGCACGCCGCGGCTTGTCTCTTGCGCGCGCAGCAGCGCAAAAGGGGGGGGAGGGAGGGGCGTTTCCCCCTCCCCCCCCCCATCACTCATCCGCCATTCTCCAGACGCCTCGACGGCTCTCTTCTCCGTCTTTTGCTCCGATTCGAACGCACCTGCACCCGGGCGGCGGCTGGTCCACCACCACCTTTTCCCGGTCGTACTGCTGCCGGCAGTTGGGGCAGCGCTCGCAGCGCTCGTACAGCGTCGTGTAGCAGAAGAGGCAGGGCCTGAAGGTACATTGCCCGCCGCAGTACGACAGGATGAGGCGATCGGTTTCGTCCAGCGGCTCGAGGCACAGCAAGCACTGCTCCTCCTCGTCCTCGCTCGCCGACCCGTCCATTGGGCTCGGGGCCCGAGGAGGGCGGGGCGGCGTGTTTGTTGTTGTGTTGTTTGCGGGGGGAGAGGGGACACGAGAGAGAGAGGTCCGTCGTCGTCGTCGTCGTCGTCGTCCCCCTCACTCGCAGAGGCGCGCCATGGGGCGGGTGTTGGGAGGTGGGGCAAAGGGGCGTCGACGTGTTGTTCTGTCCGGATGAAATGGGGTGTGGATACTCTACGGTCTAACCTATGATGAATGGGAACGGTGCAATGCGTTGAACAGCCACCGTCGGCGGCTCTTGTTCGCCGCTTCCCGAGAAACGCCGCCGATCTCGCCTTCAGGTGGCCGCCGATCGCGCGCTCGTCAGAAGAACCAAAGTTCCATCTTTCTCTTACAACTACAGGTCGTGCGTGGTGGTTTTGCGGCGCAGGGCTTGTTGGCGAGGTTGCTAGTGCCTGGTTGAGCGAGGGATGGAGAATCTTGGATGTGCAAGATGGAAAACGAGGAAAATGAATTGGGGGGAAAACGAAAACCGGGAGAAGAAAAAATCACTCCGGCCGCCCCGCCTCTTGCGGCGGCGTCGGCGGCGGCGCGGACCCCGGCGCCGGCGGCGTCGGCGTCCCGGCCGCGGGCGGGCCCTCCGACAGGCCGGCGCGCCGCAGCGCCGTCGCGAGCATCGCCCCCTGCGCCTGCGCGGCCGTCATCATCGCCGCGAACAGGGCGCCGGGGTCTCTTCCGTCGCCGCCGCCGCCGGACGCCGGCGCGGCCGACGCGGCCGCCGAAACCGCCGCTGCGGGCGCGGCCACCGGCGGCGGCGCCACCTTGCCGCTCGTGCCCACGCACGTGAACACGTCCCCGTCCCCCAGGCCCAGCGCGTCGTACACCGCGTACAGGTCGTCGACGGTGGCCGCCTCGTACACGGCCACCATGTCGCGGAGCGCCTCGACCGTCTTGTGAGGCACGCCCGGCGCCTGCAGGTGCGTCAGCAGCGCGATCCAGTAGCCGTTTGTCTTAAGCTCGCTCTCGTGCTTGGTGACGAGCGTGCGCTTGGCGCGCGCGAGCTCCGCGGGCGTCACGCGGCTGGCGCGCAGGTCGCGCAGTACCGCCAGGGTGGCGGCCAGGGCGTCGTGGATGCGGTCGGGGTAGGAGGTGACTGTGGCGGAGAACCACCCCGTCCGCAGGCGGTCAAACATCGACAGCTCGAACGACACGTCGTACGTGAGCCCGAGCGCGTCGCGCACGGTGGTGAACAGGCGCGAGTTGAGCACCTCGGTGAGCAGAAAGAGCATCGACGTGTTGAAGAGCGGGTGGCCCCGGCGCTGGGCCGCCAGCGCGTCGAGCGAGGCGGCGGGGAGCGCGCCGCGCGGCGCCGAGGGCGGCGGCGCCACGGGCCGCTGCAGCGCCGAGAGCGGCGTGCCGCGGCCGAGCGGGCCCCAGCGGCAGGGCGCCGGGCCGCTGATGGTTGCGTAGGCGCGCTCGTCCGAGTCCTGCATGTGCCACACCATGTGGCGCTCGGACGGGTCCGAAGGCGACAGGTAGGTGAGCGGCTGGTCGGCCAGCCACGGCGGCAGCGGGGCGGGCAGCGAGCCGCCGCCGACGCGGCCGTTGCTCGCCGCGGCGTCGGCGTCGGCCGCCGCCGCCGCGCCCGCGCCTGCTGCCGCTGCCGCCGCCGCCGCCGCCGCCGCCGCGCCCCTCGGCGGCCCCTCGGGCGGCAGCGTGCCCAGGTAGCGCAGCGCCAGGCGCTCCAGCTCCGCCGCGTCAAAGTCGCCCACCGCGTTGACCTCGAGGTTGCGCGGCGCCAGCTGCATCTCCACGGCCGCGGCCACGCCCTCGAGCGTCAAGGCCTCGACCTGCAACGGCGTCGGGTCGCGGAACCGCGCGTCGCCGCCGAGCATGGCCGCAAGCACGCGGTCGGCCGTCGCGCGCTCGAGCGACTTGTCGACCGACTGCGCCTGCGACGAGAACACCCGCTTGGCGCGCTGCACGGCCGCCTCGTCCCACACGGGGCCCGCGAGGAAGGCGTGCGCGAGCTCGAACGCGCGCTCCATCGTGTCCTTGGCGAAGTGGAGGTCGAGCACCAGAAACTCGTGGTCCGCCTCGAGCGCGCAGGACACTAAGTTCGTGACGCAAAAGATCTCAATCTGCTCGCGCGACCAGCCCCCAATGGCGCCGCACTCGGACAGCGCGCGCACGCCGACGCCCACGCTTCCCGCGCCGCCCGGCCCGGGCGTGCGAGGGTCCTCGACCGCGCGCCCGCCCGCGGCCACGATGCGGATGACCCCGGCCTTAGGCTCGTTGTCCGACACGCGGTAGTTGAGGGCGACACCGTTGCTCAGGCGGCGCAGGGCGACGCCAAACTCTGGCTCCGGCGGCGGAAAGGCGGGGTCGGCGGCGGCGGCGCCGGCGTGCTCCCGCAGCCGCGCCGTCTCCTCGGCCGAGGCCGGGGCCTTGCGCAGGGGCGGAACGAACGCGGGCCGCAGGCGCGCCTCGAGGGCGTCCAGGGCGTCGGCGGGCACGAGGTGGTCGGGCACCGTCACCTCCTCCGGCGGCGACGGCTCGAGCCCCGGCGCCGCGATGGCGGCGGCGAGCTCGTCGCGGTCGATGGCGAACGCCACGGCGCCCGCGGGCACGTCCACGGCGTCGAGGGCGGCGCTCTCGGCCTCGAGCTCGTCGAGGTCGAGCTGCTCGGCGTCCAGGTGGCCGGCCGCGCCCATCGACGCGGCGCTGCGCGCCGCCGCGCGGTCAGCGGCGCCGGCCAGCTCGGACAGCACCTCCCCCGAGGCAGAGACGTAGGCCGGCAGAGAGACCAGCACGCTCGTGCAGCGCGTGGGGGTGTGAGGGACGTCGGCCCAGGGCGGGCGCTCGCGCGCGGCCAGGGCGCGGGCGGCGGCCGCGGCGGCGGCGGTGCTGCCGCTGCCGCCGCTGCCGTTGCCGTTGCCGGCGTGCGCGGCGGCCGCGCGCGCGCCGCCGCCGCCCTCGGCGCCGGCGGCCTCTGCGCCGCCGCCGCCGCCCCGCGCCTCCTCCACCAGCAACTCCCCCTCGCGCCCGTAGTCGCTCGCGAACGCCAGCATCGTCCGCGCCACCTCGTTGGCGTCCTCCAGGCAGATGGTCGCCGCCAGGGCGCGCATCGCGTCGTCCGCCGCGCGGTGCTCCATGACCGTCGACCCCGTCGCCCGGCTTTCCATCACAAAGTCGAGCGTGTCGACGTGCGACACGGCGTCGGCCTGCTCGGCCAGCTGCGCCGAGTCGCGCAGCATGGCGTTGACGTAGCGCGACAGCTCTCCGGGCGTGAGGCCGTGGCGCTGCAGGCGCCGCACCTCCTCGACGGCCACGGCCGTGGCGGCGCGCCAGTCCTGCGGCTCGGAGGTCACCGTCAGCGTCGAGACGGCGCAGCCCTCGCGCGCCGAGTCGCTGATGTCTAGGTCGATGGCCACAAAGGGGCCGTCGCCCGCCATGTAGCGCCTGCCGACGCGGAACTGGAACACCGACATGATGACGCGCCACAGGAAGACGCGGCGGAGGTCGCCGTGCGTGGCCATGGGCCGCAGGGGCAGCTTGCAGAAGAGCGAGAGAGAAAAGTGCTGCAGCAGCGGGTGCCGGAAGAACGACACCTCGCTGGTTCCAGGGGCGGGCAGCCCCTCTTCCCAGGCGCCGCGCGTGACGAGCGCGCCCGCGGCGGGGCCCGCGGTGGGCGCGGGCGCGCCCGAGGGCGGGCCCTGGCCCCAGAGGTGCAGCACGGGCGGGCGCACGGGGTGGCGCAGCTTGAGCGGGCGCGGGTCGTCGTCGCCGGCGCCGCCGGACGCCGCCAGCGCGGCCGCCTCGAGCGCGGCCGCCGCCGCCTCTCGCCCGACGCTCGCCTCGAGCGCGCCCTGCGCCGCGGCGGCCGACGCGGCCGCGAACGCGGCCGCCGAGGGCCCTCTTCCGACCGCGCCCGCCGCCGCCGCCACCGCCGCCGTCGCCTGCGCCTGCGCCGCCGCCGCCTCGGCCGTCGCCGGCGCCGCGCCAAACGCGCCGCTCGCCGCCGCCGTGCCGAGCGGGACCGAGGCGCCGTCGATCGCCGCAACGCTGCCCGTGCCGTCGCCCGCGGCGTCGGCCACCTCGTCCGGCTCGGCGCGCCCCGCGGGCACCCCGCCGAACGCGCGCTCCACCAGGGCCACGACCTCGTCGGGCGACTGCTCGACGTCGCCGATCACAAAGAGCGTGGCGTTGGCCGGGAAGTACCACCGCCGCCAAAAGCGCTGCAGCGCCGACGCCGGCCACGTCTTGACCTGCTCCGTCTGGCCGATGGGGAAGCGCCACCCCAGGTTGTTCTCGCCGTGCAAGGTCGCGAGCAGCTGGCAGTCGATGCGGTACTCGACCGTGTTCATCATCTGCGCCTCGGCGAGCACGGCCTTGCGCTCCTTCTCGACGCGCTCGGGCGCAAACACGGGCGCAAATGCGATCTCCGCGAGCGCGTCGAGCACCTGCGGCAGCATGGCCTGCCCCGTCGCGCCGTTGGCCAGCGGCGCGTGCACGTGGAACACCGTGTGGTGGAAGTCGGTGTAGGCGTTGGTGCGCGCGCCCGTGCCGAGCAGGGCCTCGCGCCGGCGCGACCCCAAGAAGGTGACGTGCTCGACGAGGTGGGCGACGCCTTGCTCCCCGCTCCGCTCGTCGACCGAGCCCGCGTGCACCTCTAAGTGCGCCTCAAAGCGGCGCGGCGGGGTGGCGTTGGGCAGCACCACGTACTCGAGGCCGTTGGGCAGGCGGCCCGCGCGCAGCTTTGGGTGGGGCTCGACCGCCGAGGCGAGCAGGGCGCGGGCGGCGGCCGGGTCGAGCGGGGGCGGCGGGCCGTCGTCGTCGTCGGGGGCGTCGGCGTGGGCGGGCGGCGCCGGGACGGCGGCGGGGGCGCTGGCCGGCGCCGAGCTGCTGCTGGGGGGCGCGGGCGCGGTGACGGCGGCCTCGCGCGCGAGAGTGGCGCAGATGACGAGGCGGCCGTCGCGGCGGCGGCGGTAGGCCGTGGCCGAGATGAAGTGGCCGCCGCGGTAAGGGGCGGCGGCGGCCGAGGCAGAGGCGGCGGCAGAGGCGGACGCCGGGGCGGGCGCCGCCGGCGGCGCACGCGGCACGGCGGCGCCGGCGAGCGCGGCGCCGGCTGTCATCCAGCGGCCGGCAGTCCCGGCCTGCCGCTGGAGCTGCGGCGGCCGGTAGGCCGACGCCGCGCTGCTGAGGATGGTGGGCGACAGGCGCTGGCGGCGGCCGCGGCCGGCGACATTGACGCGGGCGCCGGCACAGCCTCGGGCGGCGGCGGCGGCGGGCGGCGGTGTCGGCGTCGGCGTCGACGGCGCGCGACTGTGTTTTGGTTTTTTGTGTGGGTGTGTGTGGCGTCTGGGCGTGAGGGCGCGCGGGTGCGGCGGGGGGACATCGCGACTGGGCAAGGGCGCACGGATGCGGAGAGCGGGAGAGAGAGGCCGCCCCGTCAGGCCGCCTGCATGCAGGGGGCGGGTGCGTGGGGAGGGAGGGCAAGAGGGAGAGGGGGGGGGGGGCGGCGCCCTCTCCCCCCTGGTTGGCGCGCGCGCCCGTG
>Ga0209390_10009817_pt1 | contig 11390 bp, 13 predicted proteins | sample BON01_FD_187212 | JGI IMG/M metagenome (GOLD analysis project Ga0209390, IMG submission 187212) | Freshwater microbial communities from Lake Bonney liftoff mats and glacier meltwater in Antarctica - BON-01 (SPAdes) (version 2) | ecosystem: Environmental > Aquatic > Freshwater > Ice > Glacier... | reverse complement strand
CGCATCTTTTCCAAATATTTAAGACATGAAACTTCGTCAGGGAACATTTTTTGAAAATCTAAAAGGTTGGTTGGGCACTCAAGGGCTGGGTCAATAATTGCTGGTTGTTGATCTTGAACTTTGCTTGCCATGGTCGAATTCCTCCTCGACGTACATTAGCTCAAATTGCATTATGTGGCAACCGGATACGCAGGAAACTTTCGGCCATCTTTTGTTCTAAATAGCCATAATTATATTTGTAGTTAATTATTTTAGTCTTATTTAGATTAATGGATGGCTGTTATGGCTAAGCGCCATTCAAAAACGGGGCATAAGGTTGACCCGCGTAAAATAAACGCACGTTTAAATCCAAAGCATGTTGATGCTTTTGTGCAAGCTTATCAGTAAGCTTTTGGAGAAAGATCGTCTGTTGCTTATACAGGACAGATGGGAGGGTACACGCGCAAGCGAGACAGTGAGTTACTTAAAATTTTCAAGATGTCACTTCATTTATCAAAACTTTCAAATACAATAACAAGATGCGTTGGATAAATCCCCCGTAGATTTTTTTAGTAAATTTCTCGCGATGATGGTTTTGCAGCCTATAGGTCTTGCGATTGAAGGTAGTTTGCAGACGATCGTTGGTTTAATTCAAATACTGAGTAATATTCCTGCTTGCAGCGGTTGCACCACTGGCCCGATTGTATAACGCGGCCACACGTGCGTATGCTTCAGTCGCGGAGTCGAAGAAAGAAGCGCGGGATGAGTGGGAGGTAGTAGATGATTGGAGCGTCGATATGGGTGACGGTCTTATATCTGACCCATTGTCTAAGGAATCCATAAGGCGCGGCAGGGAGACTGCTCCCAATGATGATAAAGATAATTCTAGCAAATTCATCATCTGACTTGCGGGGGCATGCTTATTGCCGCGTGAGTATGACTAAAACTGCGCAACAGCAAGCACACCAACGGCCGTACTTTGATCCGTTGGAACTTGCGAACCATTGCTGAAATCAACAGCCCACATCAAGGTAGAGGTGCCATTAGCTGACGAAGACCAATAGGACTGGTCTAGCGCTATGACAACGCCTCCTATACGGTTTAATGTATTATTCACAACCGTTCTTTGATCGTATATCTCCAAAAGTTCCTGCCGTGATGGTATATACCAACCGCTGATATTGCTACTAGGGTCTGTGTACGCGAGGGTTTGCATAGGAGCATAATTGAGCGTGTTTAGAGCCGTTCCATTTGAGAGTTGCATAGATATGATGAGGAGCGTATTACTTAAACCAACGCCGATACCTGTGGCAACAGAAATTGTGGCATCGCATGGACCTGGACCAGTGGTGCACATCGCTGCCGCGGTATGTGGGCGGGCTGGTGCAATAACTAAACCATGTCGGTTTGTATTATCCAGCCAGAAAACAACACCACCGTGAACGACATCTCCAATGGCATAGTTGGGTGACTGTGAAATAACATTGCTTGTGATGGTGGTCCCAGCGCCTGCCGTATACGTCGTTTGTTGGCGTAGATTTTCGATGAGCTGATCGACATAACCGACAGAAGCAGGGTTTTTATTCAAACTATAGCCCTGTCCTGCGAACATCAAACAAAGTGCTGCACAAAGTATTTTATTACAGATTGCTTTCATCTCGATATTCCTTTCGTTAAAGCATTTTTTAAAACTGGGTAACAGCAAGCAGACCAAGTCTGGTAGCTTGATTCGTTGAAACGGGTGAACCATTGCTGAAATTGACAGCCCATACATTCTGAACGTTGCCATCAGCAGACGAAGACCAATAAGACTGGGTCAAGTCTATAATTCTTCCCCCGATGTTGGTTAATGTTTGGTTCACAAGGGTTACTTGAGCGTATAGCTCTAGAAGTTCCTGCAGTGATGGTAGAAACCAATCGCTAATATGACTACTGGGGTCTGTGTACCTAAGGGCTAGCATAGGAGCAAAATTGAAAGGGGCTGTTGAAGGCTGGTTACTTGCGAGTTGCATCGATATAATGACGCGCGTATTACTTAAACCAACACCAATACCCGTGGCTGTGGTGATTGTGTTAGGGCATGTCCCAACGTTGCAGACCGCTGCTACCCCTGACCCAGTCACGTTATTTTTGGCAACAATTAAACCATGTCGAGTTGTATCATCTAACCAAAAAACAACACCGCCGTGAACGACATCTCCAATAGCATAATTTGGTGTCTGTGAAATAACATTGTTCGTGATATTAATCCCAGGACCTGCTGTTAACGTTGTTTGTTGGCGTAGATTGTCGATGTCGTGATCGATATAACCAACCGAAGCAGGGTTTTTATTTAAGCTATAGCTATGCCCTGCGAACATCAAAAAAAATACTGAGCAAAGTATTTTATTACAGCTTGCTTTCATATCAAGAGTCCTTTTGCTAAAGCATGAGCGTGTGATGTCAATAACAATAACAATAACATAAGTCTAATGGTTGTTGAACTTGAGACAAAACCAATCAAACGCTGCACGCCAGGGAAGGCTGAAAGCCGAGGCGTGTAGTCCGAGATAGCCCGAGATTTTTTTAATCAGCCCGGAGGGATGTTAACAAAATCTTTAGAGGGCGTAGAGTCATTGTGGTAGACATTTTTCCTGTCGCGTAGCGAAAAAATGTCGGACGCAGGACAGTCGAGGCCAAAACACTGCTCACGTTAGCGAGTTGATTTCGGGGACTTGGAAGTCCCGGAATCTTTCACGAGGTAGTGAGTCTCTTGAATAATGTATTGTTGTGAATGCGTGACTATTGCCGCGTGAGAATCACTAAAAACGCAACAAATGCAATCAAGACAAGTGCTAAAAAGCCCATGCTCGAAAAGCTTTTTGTTAAGTTTTCACGACTAAACTGCTCGGGTTTGTTTTTAACGGTACGGTATAAAATCCAGCCGATAAGGCCGGCGCCGACAAGGGCAAGTAGTTGATACATACTGTTCATATGTTTTATGTCTCCAAATCAAAGGGTTTCGTGAGCATTATTTGCAAGCTGTTCTAAGCATGCCAGCAAATAAAGTGGAATATTGAGGATGTTACCATCAAGTCTTAAGTTTAGCATGGATGCACGAAGGCTTAACGTTGGCTGATATTTGGTAACAAAACTTTGCAGGCTTTTGCTTTTGGTTGATGTATTGGCTTTGATTTCTAATGGAAGTATGGCATTTTCTAATTGAACAACACCATCAACCTCGGCCGTTCCTTGGCTTGTCCAATAATATTGTTTGTCAAAATCGAGCGCTAATGTTTGAAAAACAAAATTCTCCGTTAATGAGCCTTTAAATTCTTGAAATAACTGGTTTCCAGTCAGTAATGCCTGTACAGGAAGTCCTGCAAGTGTATTTAATAACCCCACATCTAAAAGGTAAACTTTAAAGTTATTCCAGTTAGCATAAGCATTGAGGGGCATTTTGGGTGCTGAGACGTTATATATTTTATGGATTAAGCCTGCGGCATCTAACCATTGAATCGCTTCTTCATATTCTCTGGCTCTGGCGCTTGAGCGAACTAAAGAGTAAACAAATTTTTTATTTTCTTTTGCCAGTTGATTTGGAATAGCATGCCAAACTTCTGAGATTTTCATACTTAACGTTTTTGTCGCATGTTTAGCAAAATCAAGATCATATGATTTTAAAATATCGTGGTGAACATCTCGAACGGCATTAAAATCTCTTGTCTGAATATACGTCAACACCGCTTCTGGCATGCCCCCAGTAAAGTAATAAATGCGTAGTAACTCGTTGAGCTTATTGTGGAAGGGTTCTGGTAGGGGCTCAATTTTTTGTATTGAAGTCAGGTGTTCTTTAAGCCGACGCTCCCCGATAGCATCTAAAAACTCCATGAAACTTAAGGGATACAAATGATAAAAATTTACTTGTCCGACAGGAAAGCCTTCTTTGTGGCCTATTTTAACGCCAAGCAAGGAGCCACAGGCACACACATGATATTCATTTGCACGCTCATGAAAATATTTCAAGCTATTTAAGGCATGAGGGCATTCCTGGACTTCATCAAAAATAATCAGTGTATGCTCAGGTTCAATCGTTTGATTAAAGTGAATGGATAGCTTATAAAGCAGCTCTTTTGGTTCCAAACCACCTTCAAAATATTGTTTTAAAACAGGGTCGTTTTCAAAGTTTAAATAAACATGTGTTTTATACGCTTGTTTTGCAAAGGTATTCAGCGCATGTGTTTTGCCGACTTGTCGTGCACCATACAACAGCAGCGGTTTGCGATTGAATGCTGTTTTCCATGCTGATAATTGTTTGAGAATCTCACGTTCCATACGTGTGTTCCAAGTATGTTTTTTTGATTATAGTAAATAATGTGAGTTTTTACACGTTTTATCTTGATATAATGTGGAAAAAAACACGTTTTTGCATGATAAAATGTGATTTAATGCTTTAAGCCTCCAAATCAAAGGCATCTGAGAACAGTTGGTTCGGAGATAAGCCTAGTTTTATTAAATCATCACGTAACGAATAAACCAAATCAAACGGTCCTGCAAGTACGACCTGGTGGTCGGCTAAATCATACGGGTGTTTTTCTTGAATGCGCTCAATCAGTGTTTTTTGATGAGATGCTTTGATATGAGGAATATAATCAAAATGCTCGATGTGTTTTTGCCATATTAAAACTTGTTCATCTAGATATAAATCTTCTTGGCAACGTGCGCTCCAGTAGAGTGCAATCGGACGAGTATCACCGTTTGTCATCAATTGCTCAATCATCGCTTTGATGGGTGCAAAACCGGTGCCGCCAGCGACAAAAATAATGGGGCGTTTGGGGTCTAGCGCGCTTAATGTACACCTGCCAAAAGGTAAATTCAGAATCACACAGCCTCGCTGCTTGATGGTGCTTAAGACATGCTGATGTTCGATATTTTCTGGCGTGTGGCGGATATGCAGTTCGTACGTATGTGAACCCAACGGAGCGTTGGCAATGGAGTAAAAAAGGGTTTCAATGGATGAAACAACTTGTAAGTATTGCCCCGCGTCATACGGAATATAGTGCTCAGGTGTAAGAATGACCCGTAATAAACTGCGTGTCAGCGGGGTGGCTTGGGTAACGTGCGCAGGTGTTATTTCTTTGGACATAAGTTGATTCCTAAATCAGGCCAATAATCTTCAACCTGTTTTAAAATATCTGGATCCATCGCCATGGGCTTGCCCCAAGGTCGCGTGGTTTCGCCGGGCCACTTGTTGGTGGCATCCATACCTATTTTAGACCCTAATCCAGAAGTAGGCGAGGCAAAGTCTAAATAATCCATGGGGGTATTCTCAATCATGATGGTGTCACGTACAGGATCCATACGTGTGGTCATGGCCCAAATCACATCTTGCCAGTTACGTGCGTCAATATCGTCGTCACACACAATCACAAATTTAGTGTACATGAATTGCTTTAAGAACGACCAGGCAGCCATCATGACTCGTTTGGCGTGTCCTGGGTATTGTTTTTTGATCGTGATGACGGCAAGGCGATATGAACAACCCTCGGGTGGCAAATAAAAATCGATGATTTCAGGAAATTGTTTTTGCAATAACGGGATAAACACTTCGTTAAGCGCGAGACCTAGAATCGCCGGTTCATCCGGTGGCCTGCCGGTGTAGGTGCTGTGATAAATCGGATCGGGACGATGTGTGATGCATTCGACCGTGAAGACGGGAAATGATTCTACTTCGTTGTAATAACCTGTGTGGTCACCAAAAGGACCTTCAGGTGCTAATACACCCGGTTCTAAAAAACCTTCGAGCACAATTTCTGCGCGTGCAGGCACGTGTAAGTCATGGGTTAAGCACTTGACCAACTCGGTGCGCTTACCGCGTAGTAGGCCTGCGAAAGCATATTCAGATAAGGTATCCGGTACGGGTGTTACGGCGGCTAAAAGCGTTGCTGGATCGGTGCCAAGTGTGACAGCGATAGGAAAACGCTCGCCAGGATGTTCTTCTTGCCAGGCTAAATAGTCGAGTGCACCACCACGGTGGGCAAGCCAACGCATGATCAACTGGTTTTTATTTAAAACTTGTTGGCGATAAATGCCGATGTTTTCACGTGAATGATGCGGGCCTTTGGTGGTCACCAAACCCCAGGTAATTAAAGGCGCAATATCATCAGGCCAGCACGTTTGGATAGGAAGCTTGGCTAAATCAACCGCGTCTTTTTCAATCACATGCGTTTGACATGGCGCGCGCTTGGTTATTTTGGGCGCCATATGGAGCGCGTGTTTTAAGAGCGGAAGTTGTTGATAGGCGTCTTTGAAGCCTTTGGGTGGTTCAGGTTCTTTGAGGGCCGCTAAAAGCTTACCGACGTCACGTAAGGCTGATATATCTTCTTGCCCCATAGCAAGTGCTACGCGCTCTACGGTACCAAAGAGATTGGTGAGCACAGGCATGTTGTGATATTTCGGATGTGTGAACAGTAAGGCAGGCCCACCCGCACGAAGAACTTTGTCACTGACGGCGGTCATTTCGAGCACCGGTGACACAGGGTAATCAATACGGGTGAGTAGCTTGCGTGACTCTAAATGGTTGATAAACTCACGCAAATCCTCGTACTTCATGTGCTTATTCCTGGCGCTTCATCGCGTCAAAAAATTCGGCATTGGTTTTGTGATTCTTCATGCGCTCAAGCAAGAATTCAATGGCATCTGACTCGTCCATCGGTTGAAGAATTTTGCGTAAAATCCACATGCGTTGCAGTTCTTCGGGCGATAGCAGTAAATCTTCACGACGTGTACCTGAGCGATTGATGTTAATCGCGGGGAAGGTGCGGCGCTCAGAAATAGCCCGGCTTAGGTGGATTTCCATGTTACCGGTACCTTTGAATTCCTCATAGATAACTTCATCCATGCGAGAACCCGTTTCGACCATGGCTGTGGCTATGATGGTCAAGCTGCCGCCTTCTTCGATGTTACGCGCAGCACCGTACAAACGTTTTGGACGTTGCAAGGCATTTGCATCCACACCACCGGTAAGAACTTTTCCTGATGAAGGAACAACGGTATTGTAAGCACGGGCAAGACGCGTGATGGAATCAAGCAGAATGACCACGTCGTGTTTGTGTTCAACCAGGCGCTTGGCTTTTTCAATCACCATTTCAGCTACTTGGACGTGGCGTTGAGCCGGCTCGTCAAATGTACTGGCAACCACTTCGCCTTTGACTGAGCGTCGCATTTCAGTGACTTCCTCAGGTCGCTCATCAATGAGTAAAACAATAAGATGGCATTTAGGGTAATTGCGCGCGATGGAGTGCGCAATGTTTTGTAGCATGATGGTTTTACCAGCTTTAGGCGGAGCCACGATGAGCCCACGTTGGCCAAGACCAAAGGGTGCTGCAAGGTCAATCACGCGTGCGGTCAAATCTTCAGTGCTGCCATTGCCTTGCTCCATGACCAAACGTTCGGAAGCAAAGAGCGGCGTTAAGTTTTCGAATAAAATTTTACGCTTGGTGTTTTCGGGTGAATCAAGGTTGATTTTATCCACTTTGAGTAAGGCAAAATAACGTTCGTTATCTTTCGGTGGACGAATTTTTCCAGAAACAGTGTCGCCGGTACGTAAACCAAAGCGTCTGATTTGGCTCGGAGAGACATAGATATCATCAGGACCTGCTACGTAAGAGCTGTCGGATGAGCGTAAAAAGCCAAATCCGCCTTCGGGCAAAATTTCGACCACACCATTGCCATAGATATCATCGCCTTTGAGCGCTGTCGCTTTCAAAATAGAAAAGACAATGTCTTGTTTACGCATACGGGAGGTGTTTTCGATTTTTGCTTCTTGGGCGATATTCATTAGTTCAGCAATAGGTAATCGCTTGAGTTCACTTAAGTTCATAGGTCTCGCTTGATGTGTTATTTAATTCGATGAAATGGATATCCAAAATCGTGTTACGGGGAGAGTTACTTTTAGAGCTCATGCTCATAAAGTCATCCTTGGTAGAGCTATGCATGTAATCTAAAATTACATATCTACATATTATTGAGAATATTAACTGTTTTGTTTGGAAAATGCTAGCGGAAAATGTTATTTGTATAGACGTATTTTAGATTTAGTATTTTGTATCTATTCATAAGGAGTGTGTTGGTATGTTTAATATTATGCGAGGTTGTGTTGCACTAGGTTTGGCCTTTTCTGTGATGGGAGTCAGTGCCGCATCGTTTGATAATACGCTTTATAAAGGCGACAAAAAGGAAGATAGCAAGTCTTATGCGGATGAATGCCGTCGCTTGTCTCTCAAGTTAGATTGGCTTGGCCGCTATCAAGACAGGGCGGTGTGCACGCAAAGTCTGGAAGGCGCTGAAGCCTATCTTGCAGGGCATTATATTGAAACCGGGGAAGATAAAGAGGCGTATAAGCTACTGGAACATACCATGGTCTTGGTTCAATATGCGATTGATTTAAACTGTTACGGTAAAGCTGACATGGAAACCGTTGTATCAGATCTTCAAAAAGTGATGTATGAAATTAAGTAATATGATTTGATTTATTTATAATAAAAATTAAAAAAGCTTTGTTGCGTAAGTAACAAAGCTTTTTTTGTTTGGCCTATTAAATATTGCTATCGATGAAAGCAACCAGTTGAGATTTAGATAACGAACCCATTTTTGTAGCTTTGACTTGACCGTTTTTAATCAACAGTAAGGTTGGGATGCTCATGACGCCATATTTCGATGGTGTTTCTGGGCTGTCGTCGATGTTGATTTTTGCAAAGGTGACTTTATCGCTATAACTTTCTGCTGCTTCTTCAAAGGTCGGAGCAAATGCTCGGCATGGTCCGCACCAAGGAGCCCAAAAATCGACAAGTACAGGTTGAGTGGCATTTAAAACTTCAGTTTCAAAGTTGTTGTCGGTAACTGTTTTAACGTGATTGCTCATGAATGAACCTCATTTAATTATAATAATTCCTGTTTTTTAATGGTTCGCAAGATACCATATTTAAAAAACAAGCCCGGAATCAAGCACTTAGTATAAACTACTCCGGAAGCTAACAGCCTATTATAGATCACCCTCAAGCGCTTGCAATACACTAAGTGCTGCAAGTGTTGCTGTTTCGGTACGTAAAATTCGTGGTCCAAGCTGAATTCCTCGGAATGATGCGGCTTTTGCTTCTTTAATTTCGTGTTGACCTAAGCCACCTTCGGGTCCAATCAGTAAAGCAATATCACCTTGTTTAGCCGTACCTTTTTTCCATGAGCGCTCAGCCGCAGGGTCAAGCATACACTTGGTCTGTGCAGAACATGTTTCAATATAGCTATCAAACGAACAGGGCGGGTGAATCGGAGGAATAACATTGCGGCCTGATTGTTCGCAAGCACTGATCGCAATCGCCTCCCACTGCGCATGTTTTTTTGCGAGTTGCTTCGAGTCACGACGTACCGCACCGTGTTGTGTGAGCAACGGCGTGATGCTGGCTACGCCAAGTTCGACGGCTTTCTGAATAATAAAGCTCATACGATCACCTTTCGCAATGCCTTGGGCGAGATGTATCACACAAGGCGACTCACGATCGATCGGTTGGACACTTTCTATACGGACGGTCACATGGCGTTTGGTCGCAGCAGTAATCATGGCTGAATACTCACGATTATCGCCACAAAAAAGCGTTAAAATATCGCCGGGATGCATACGTAGGACACGCGCAACGTGTTTGCTTTCAGCTTCAGATAGTTCAATGCGATCATGAAGGTTGTACACGCCAGGATGATAAATACGAATGGTTCGCATAAGAAAAAATTCCTGCTTGATTTTAAGTATATTAAGTAGTGTATACCAATGTGGCTCAATCCGTTATTCTATCTGCTTATAAATATAGCGTAAGTTAAGTTTAAATTAAGTTTAGAGGGTGATGATGAGTAAAATACGGGTTGAATCAGATAGCATGGGTGAAATTAACGTCCCTGCAGATAAATACTGGGGTGCACAAACGGCGCGCTCGTTGCATCATTTTAATATTGGGCATGATCTGATGCCTATAGAAGTGGTGCACGCGTTTGGTGTTTTAAAAAAAGCGGCGGCTATCACGAATCAAGAGCTCGGTAAATTATCACAAGACAAATCTGAGCTGATTCAACAAGCAGCTGATGAAGTATCTTCAGGAAAATTAGACGCGCATTTTCCACTTCATGTTTGGCAAACCGGTAGTGGCACGCAATCTAACATGAATGCAAACGAAGTCATTTCGAATCGTGCGATTGAACTCGCCGGTGGTGTGATGGGTAGTAAAAGCCCGATTCATCCAAACGATGATGTGAACAAATCACAATCATCCAACGATACGTTCCCAACAGCCATGCACATTGCTGCAGCAACGGCGTTTCATCAAACCTTACTTCCGGCAGTCAAAGCCTTACGTGATGGCTTAGCTGTCAAAATGGATGCATTCAAAGATATTGTTAAAATTGGTCGCACGCATTTGCAAGACGCTGTGCCACTGACGTTGGGCCAAGAATTTTCTGCTTATGTGACGCAGCTTGATGCGTGCATGGCGCGTATGGAAACCGTATTACCCGAGTTGTATCAGCTTGCTTTAGGCGGCACCGCAGTCGGTACAGGGTTAAACACACATCCACAATTTGCAACCAAAGTTGCGGGGCATATTGCATCACTGACTCAGCTACCGTTTGTAACCGCACCCAATAAATTTGAGGCGTTGGCATCACATGAGCCTTTGGTGATGGCGCACAGTACGTTAAGAGCCTTGGCATGCGCATTGACTAAAATTGCTAACGATATACGTTGGTTGGCTTCGGGGCCACGTTGCGGTATTGGCGAGTTGATTTTGCCAGAGAATGAGCCTGGTTCGTCGATTATGCCGGGTAAAGTTAATCCGACGCAGGCAGAAGCCATGCTGATGGTCTGCACGCAAGTGATGGGTAATGATGCGACGGTTGGCATCGCTGCAAGCCAGGGTAATTTTGAGCTGAATGTATCTAAGCCGGTGATTATTTTCAATGTACTGCATTCACTGCGTTTATTGGCTGATACATGCCGTTCGTTCCAAGACTTTTGTGTGGCAGGGCTCGAAGCCAATCTTCCGGTCATAGCAGGTTATGTGGACCGGTCGCTGATGTTGGTCACCGCACTTAATCAGCATATTGGTTATGATAAAGCAGCTAAAATTGCGAAAACAGCGCATCAGGGCAATCTATCACTCCAAGAAGCGGCGGTTCAGCTCGGTTATTTGACGGCAGAAGAGTTTGCTGAATATGTTCAGCCCGCGCATATGATTAGACCTGAGGTCTAGTTATATCTAGTTTTCCTGAATATCTCACCAAAATAAATTAGAAGTGCCCCATTGCCTCACAGGCTCAATGGAATATAATTGTTTTTGCGAAAAAACGGATCACCCACTGGGTGAAACAAAGGAGCAAAAACGATGATGTCA
>Ga0209390_10009815_pt1 | contig 11392 bp, 9 predicted proteins | sample BON01_FD_187212 | JGI IMG/M metagenome (GOLD analysis project Ga0209390, IMG submission 187212) | Freshwater microbial communities from Lake Bonney liftoff mats and glacier meltwater in Antarctica - BON-01 (SPAdes) (version 2) | ecosystem: Environmental > Aquatic > Freshwater > Ice > Glacier... | reverse complement strand
ACCAGTGAAATTTGACGTCTACCCCTAAACAACGCACCCACCCGTCCTTGTTGTACCTCATTTCGTAGGCCTGTGGGTGGGTGGGTGGGTGGGTGGGAAGGAGGGACGGTAGGAGGGAAGGAGGAAATAAGGTTAGGATAGGGAGTGGAGGATCTGGGTGGATGGGAAGGAGGGACGGTGAGTGGGTGGGAAGGAGGGACGGTAGGAGGGAAAGAGGAAATAAGGTTAGGATAGGGAGTGGAGGATCTGGGTGGGTGGGAAGGAGGGACGGTGAGTGGGTGGGAAGGAGGGACGGTAGGAGGAAAAGAGGAAATAAGGTTAGGATAGGGAGTGGAGGATCAATCAGCAATGAAAATGGGTCGCTTGGTGGGAGGGAGGTAGGGAGGGAGGGGTTGAATTGAATGAGTGTCAATGAGAAAGAGGAAGGCGCAAGGGAGGGAAGGAGGGAGAGAGGGCGGGAGGAGAGACATACCTGCAACTGCTCATTCGTCGGGACTATGGGCAACTTAAAGCGTATCTTCTGATTCGGCCGCGCATCCACCGGACACGTCACCGTCACGCGTTGCCCATCCGCCAACAACACAAAAGGCTCACCAGGCCTCACCCCCTGCGGCACAAGCACCTCATACAGCTTCTCAAACGGCGACGGCTCCGGTGGCCCCGCAGCAGGCCCTCCTACCCCTCCTGCCGCTGCTCCTCCAGCAGCCCCAGCACCACCCGCAGCACCAGGGGCGGGGGGTAAGGAGAAGCGGATTTGCATCCCGGGCCGCACGCCTTCGGGGCAGGTGACGCGTTGTCTGACCCCACGCACCATCACGTCAAAAGTCTGCCCTGGGTGGACGCCTTCAGGGACTTGTACGATGAAAGTAGAAGCTTGAAATTCAATCGCAATCAAATCACCAGGCGACGCACGGTCAGGGCACCGAACCATGACCTGCTGCCCTTCCAGCAGCACCGCAAAATGCTGCCCTGGCCTCACCCCGGCAGGTATCCGCACTTGCGCTCGAATCTGCCCCGCTTGCCGTTGTTGTCCAGGAATGTCAAACGCCCCCGGCTCAGTGTTGACCGGCCGAGGGGTGCGACCTCCCCCGCCGCCGCCGCCAGAATGGGAAGTGGAGGAGGAGGAGGGCTGCTGGTAGGGGGACATGCCTGAGGTAGGTCTACGCTGGCCTCCGGGGCCATAAGGACCTCCAGGAGACCCGCCCGCGCCTGGGTAGAAGGGGGGCGGGTAATGCTGATTGGCGGCGCTTTGTTCTTGCCCCATGATGGCGGTGATGGTGGGTGCTTTGGGCGTGTAGTTAGAGGCCCGGGGGCTGATTCCCCTCCTGATGACGATGATGCGATGCGGTGCTCTCTCCTTTCCTACTAGTAGCTTGCCAGGCCTGTGGAGATATGGGGGAAAGAGGGATGGAGGCGTGAGGGACACGTTAAAAGAGAGCAAGGCAGCTGAATGCCGGAGACAGGGCGCCATCGAGGACCATAAAGCTTGCGGCAAGACCCCAAGCAAGTCAAAAACCAGGATGGGGCATGAGACGGAGCGAAGATGGTTGGGGATGATGCCGAAGACCCACCGATCCTAGGGCTAAATGCACATAGAGACGGCCGGCGTTAGTCCCCAGACTTTGGCATTAGGGTGACAGACTGGTTTCGTGCGTGCTGGAGCACTTGTGGGTGTGTATTGGCAGGCGTGCCTTGTCAAATGAGGCACTAGTGAAGCAAAAACCTCCTCCCTCCCCCCACAGACCCACCGGCAAACTCACAATTACAATTACACAAACACACCACCCACAGACCCACAGCCATGATGCGCGTCACGATGTCCTTCCTCCTCATGGTGGTGGCCTGCTGCTTTCTGGCCATGCCGACCTTGGCCTTCCTTCCCAGCGCCATCTCCCCCTCCAGGGCATCGACTCAAATGATGGCCGCTGGCCGAGCGGGCCAGGAAGACACCCGACGCAGCGTGCTCAGCAAGACATTGGCCGGCGGGCTGGGTGCCTTGTCCTTGACGGCTCTAACGCTGGGCGCGTCTCCCATGCCGGCGGCGGCCAAGGGCGTGAAGCGGATTAAGAATGCGCCGAGCGTAAAGCTGCCGAGTGGAGTGGAATATCAGGACATGACGTTGGGGTCGGGGGCGACGCCGCATGATGGGGATCGTGTGGCCGTTCACTATAGCTTGTACTATAATGGGTTGGAGGTGGAGTCAAGCCGGGATTCGAGTGGGCTGGCGGCGCGTCCTTATGGGTTTAACTGGGCCACGGAGAGGGGGACGGGGTCGATTTGTAAGGGCGTGCAGCTGGGGATGGAAGGGATGCAGATTGGTGGGCGGCGTAAGATTACTGTGCCGTCTGAGTTGGCGTTTGGGAAGAAGGGGTTGTCGCCTTTTATCCCGGGAGATGCCACGGTGCTTTTTGATGTGTCGATTTGGAGTATTAAGCCCGCGGGGACCAACCCGAATTTGACGCTGCCGGGACAGCAGAATTACTTTTAGGTTGATAAAGGGTGGATAGAAGAGGAGGAGGGGGAGGATGGGGAAAATAAGGAGGAAAGGAGCGTTTTGATGTGTCGATTTGGAGTTTAAAGCCAGCGGGAACGAACTCTAATTTGACGCTGCCGGGAGAGAGCAGAATTACTTTTAGGTGATTTATAGGTCGAGGAGAGGAGGAGGAGGTGGAGGGAGGGAGGGAGGCGGATTGGAGAGTATGCACTTTGTGGAATGATGGTTATTATTTTTGAAGCGCGGCTGGCGTGCGCGGGGGACGAGATCAGGGGTGGAAGGTTGAGGAGGAGGAGTGTTAGGAATTGTGTGTGTTTCAATGGCCACAATTAGAAGGCGTTCATTCATATTGTCGTGACGACAACGAGAGGAGGAGGCCGAAATGTATGTCATGTGTGTGTGGTGGCGTGGTGGTGGTGGTGTCTGTAGGGTGAAAATTATTGTTTTGTCTTGTTTTTGTGTTAGTGTTGCGTCGTCCTCTTCTTTATAAAGCATCTCGCCTTTCTCTTCTATTTTCTTCGTGAATAAGAAGGAGAGATAAAGGAAGGCGCGATGCACAAGGAAGAGGATCAAAACTCACGTGTAATGTATAATGAGCATTGAAGAAGAAGAAGAAGAAAACAGGAAGAAAAAACACCCCCTGGGCGTGTGCGCGTATCCACCACGAGCGAGAGCAAAGCGGCTTCATCAATTGAAATGCATCTAACTACTGTCTATATATTTCTTTCCTTTTTTCTTTCCCCTTTGCTTTCATCTTCTTCTTCTTCGTTGTTGTTGTTGTAGTAGTTGTTGTTGTTGTTGTTGTCGAAGAAGAATAGAATAGGCAATGAGAGGCTTTAAACTCTATCTAACTACTACTGTACATTGTGATTTGTCCTCTTTTCTCCTGTCTATCTATATGTCAACTCAACTCCCTCCCTCCTTGCTCAAAGCCACCCTATCCCTATTGCTCCCTCTACTACTACCACCACCCCACCGCCTCCTCTTCCTTTCCATTTCTCCTCATTACAACGACTCAAAATTCTTCTTCTGCTCTTCCTCTTGAGCTGTGTAACAAAGCACCAACACAGGCAAATGCTCCCTCAAAAACCCTTCCTGCTCCTACTTCTTTCTATACTACCACCACCCGGCCGCCTCCTCTTCCCTTCAATCTCTAATCATTCTCACGACGACGCCCCGAGCCCCCTCCTTCTCTTTCTCTTCCTCTTCCTTTTTCGCCGTAAATCAAAGCACTTACACAGGCAAAAGCTTGCTCAAAAACCCTTCCTGCTCCTACTCCTTTCCTCTACTACTACCAGCACCCGGCCGCTCCTCTTCCTCCTATCCTCATGTCTTCTCATTCTCACGACGACGCCCCGACCCCCCTCCTTCTCCTTCAAATTGTTCGCCGTAAAACAAAGCACTAACACAGGCAAATGCTCGCTCAGAGATACTTCCTGCTCCTTCTCCACTCTCGACCCGGCAATTCGAAACAACGCTTTCAAATAAGCAGGGGACCGTGTCAAATTACTGCTACTACTACTGCTGCTGGCTACTGCTGCTGCTGCTGCTGCTGCTGCTGCTGCTACTACTGCTGCTGCTGCTGCTGCTGCTACTACTACTACTACTACTACCTACCCCTCCTCCACACCTTCCTCTTTCACCGTAAAACAAAACATCAACACCGGGAAAAGCTCCTTCGGAAACCCCTCCTGCTCCTCCTCCACCCTCAATTCATACCCGGCAATCCGAAACAAGGCCTTCAAATAAGCAGGCGACCGAGTCAAACTACTATCATCAGTGTCCACCACGAAATCCAACGAGGCATCACAACAATTATCCTTCACAATCACCACCCCCCTCCCTTCAAGGCGCAAAGCGGCTTTCACTCGACCGAGGAAGCGAATCAGGTCGAGGTCATGCAAATGACCAATGCACCATTGAATCCACACCACATCATAAATCACCCCTGGCGCCGGCTTGAAATCCTGCATCCCTGCACACAGGTACGCCACGCGCTTCGACGGTGGGTCCCGTGCGCGCTGCTGCTGCTGCTGCTGCTGCTGCTGCTGCTGCTGCTGCTGCTGCTGCTGCTGCTGCTGCTGCTGCTGCTGCTGTTGAGGCGAGGCCGAGGTGCCATTCAGGCTGACAGTTGCAAGTTCTCGCGTCGTCCCCTCCAATTCAACCATCTTCTCTAATGCTACCTTTCCACTTTCTTCCTTGACCGCTGCTGCTGCTGCCGCTGCTGCTGCTGCTGCCTCCCGGCCAAAAATGAACGCCGGGGCAGCGGCCAAGAGGCGCGGGCTCTGCTCCAGCAAGTCCACTTTCTCAAACATGGGGAGAAGCAAATGCTTCGTCACCCGCCCAATGCCGGCCCCACAATCCACCGCCCTCCCAAAGCGCAAGGCAGGGATCAAGGGCTTGACCCGGGCTTCCAAGAACCGCCGGGAGCCCGCCACGTCCGTGCCTGAGACGTGTCCAAACCCACCCAGCACCCCATCCACCGTCGGGGGGCAATTTTTTTTCTCCTCCCAGTAGGTAGCTGCCTGACTGTACCACGCCGGGATAGCCTCCTCTTCCTCATCCTCTGCTGCTTTGGACGTCTTCTTGCCCAGGATGCCGGTTCCAGCCCAGAGCGCCGTCAAGGAGTCGTACTCCTTCCCATCCGTGTCATTGCCCGTGGCCGTCTTGCCCAAGTACCCCTCCACTTTTGCCACCAACGCTGCCAACTCCGCCTGGTCGCTGCGGCTGCTCGCGGAGGGTTCCATCGCTGTGCAGGACGAAGAGGTGGACGGCGCCGATGACCCTGTGTGTGGGAGTGTGCGGGGGGAAGGAGTGGCGATCGAGTAGCTTTGCTTGCTGCATGTGACAACAACCCCACCAACTGGCACTTTTACACCCATACACCTACACAGGCATAAGCTGTACGTCGCAAGGGAGCCATGGGTTGACTTGCGGGGACCAGCTGCAGGGTACACGGCCCAGCCAAAAGCTGGGCATCACCATCATCCACGCACTGCTTGGGGGTGGGGAGGTTGAATTGGCAGGCGGTGCGCATTTGTAAAAGACGGACGCGCGCTGCCTTCCCGCTGCAACGCCCACCACGACGGAGAGCTACACAAGGCGCAGCACAAGACGCGGGGGCCGCCGGAGCGACGGGCGGCCTTGGTTGTGCACGAATGGATCACATCACCACCAGTGACGCGGCGGCCATACAAGCAGCAGCAAGCACACATGCGACAACGGCACCTCAATAGAGCGTTCTCACATCTTTGAGGCGTGGTGGGGGTCGGCCAGCGATAGGGCGCTAGTGTGGGGTGGACGCCGCCTGACGAAGGGGCCTGTGGGATAGCACACGCTCCCGCTCCACCACTGAGGCCCGGCTCTGTGCACCGCCCCGGGCACAATTTTAAAGGAGCATGCTGGAAAATACATATTCTCAATGCAGGAAAGGAGGAAGCGGGTCTTAATTTGGGGGTTGCCTAGGATGGTGTGTGCGAAAAGGGCTGCGCCGGAAGGAGACTTTCGGGAAGAGCTCACTTCCCCAACGCCCAAGCAAGCTTTGGCGTCGCTTGGTTGGGTGCGGAGATTAAGTGATGACACAAAGATAATGCGATAAACCGAATGCGATAAACCGAGAATATTCATATGCTTTCACTACTTTATTTTTTGGGATTTGTTTTTCTTCTCAGATTAGAGTGCAGCGGAATAACGGGGGACAATCAGAAGTTTAAAAGTGAGGTTTAGTGTTTTGACTTTTGCTGCGTGTCGGCTTGTGACTATTGCGACGTGTACCCAAAGCGGGCCTCAAGAAATCGACCGACGCGTCTAAAAGGAAGAACAAAAGCAAGGAAAGAGCGCACACCATTACCGTAAAATAAGACGCAGTTCCACAATCAACTGATCTCTTCTTTTTGGTGCCCTTGGTTCATTTCTTTTTCCCCACTCTTTCCCCTGAGCAGGCGGTGAGGAGGTTAATCGCGCAAGCGCAAGGGCGAGAATGTGCCCATTCTTCTCCCTACGCAACCCCCAGCCCGAGACCCCGCCCGTTTCTCTCTCTCTCTAGGCGTCGACTTCTTCCTATTCTTATGTGTTTGATTTTCTCTTTTTATCGTTTCTAGACTTTTTCGTTTTCATTCCTCATGCTTTTTCTCGTTTTTTTAATTCCTCTTGTTTTCTTGGTTTCTTGTTCTCTATTCCTCTTGTTTTCTTGGGTTTCTTGTTCTCTTTTCTGTGTTTGTTTTTCTCAGTACCGAATTCGGTACCGTTCGCTGGCTGAGTGCAATGGAATCCCGTAGAAATAGCGCACTTTCTCGGGGTTCTTAGTTAAGGATGGAGGTGGGGGAGGGAGTCGTGTGCAGGCCTTCGGTGATGCCGTTGGCCGCCACGAAGGAAAAGGACTTTGTTTAATCTGTGTGTGGTTTGGGAAGGAGGGTAAAAGGGAACAGGAGAGGATGAGAATAGGAGGATAAATGCGGATTGAAAAAATGGCGAGGACGTAGCAGTAGAGGGAGAGTGTCTCTGTATATATTATGTAAGCTAATGCCCAGTGAAAAACCGCAAGAAAAACGCTGAATGAGGGACTGTCCCTCTGCACACAAGCATTTAAAAATTGACATGCAAAGGCCCGCACGAACGACAAAAATAGAAGCAGAATGCTCGATACATCCCACACTAGGTGACTTCGGCAACTCTTCTTCGTTCCCTCCCTCCCTCCCTCCCCTCCACCCAAACGTACCAGTGCGGGAGGCCAACATGGACAGGAAGACGTTGTAGCCGATCTGGAAGGAGGGAGGGAGGGAGGAAGGGAGAGAACGAAGAGAGGGAGGTGAGCAAATAATACGAGGGTGCTTGTTTTCTTCCCACTTTCAACCAGGTTCTCTCCGTGTGGTTTTTGCAAGCATCAATTCAATCTTATTACTCATCCTAACAACCTCCGAAAACGCATACTTACCTACCCAACCAGGAAAGAGCAAGAACAAGAACTCACCTGAATCGTGTTGATATACAACAATCGCTGCTGAGAAGGAATGAAACGGAAGTTGATCACATGCACCAACGGCCAGACCTTCCACGACGCCGTCACCCCCCGGACCAAATCCTGGTTGATCTTCGCCTTGATCTTCTGCAACCCCGACCCTTGCAACAGCTCAATCCACGCAAAGAAAATGACCGTAAAAACAGGCGCCCACAGCACCTGGTCAATCAACACCTTGATCGCCACGGTCGCCGCGTCCTTCTTCGGGAACTTCTCATCCAAGGCCCCATAGAAATAATGACCAATCGGCCCATGCACCGCCAAACCAAATGAAGCCAGCCGCAACAACCTCTTCACATCAAGCGGCGCCCCCTTCTCCCCCAAAAAGTTCTGAGCCAACAAATCCCCAATCGTAAACCCCACCAAAGACGTCACCGCCTTAGTCGGCAACGGGCTCGACTCCAACACCTCATTATACTTGTCCCAAAGCATACCCAACCCACCGCCATAATGCACATTCCCCTGCTCCTCCCCACCCCCCCCACCATTCCACCCGCCACCGTTCCACCCACCCCACACATCATCGTTGTTGCCGCCGTTCCCGCCGATGCCACCATGGCTGAGGGCGGGGGCCGCGCTGCTCTTGGCCAGGCTGAAGAGCTTGGGCGCCGGGCGGGGGGCCAGAGGCTTGAAGTAGGCCTCGGTCACGGCCAGGGAGGCGACGAGGGCAAGCGCGACACGCATGGCTAGTTGTTGCTTGGGGGGAGGAGTCGTCCTGTGTTTGAGAAAGGGAGGAGGGGCGGGGAATGAGAAGTGCTTGATGTTCATTCGTGATGCCAGCAGGGAGGGGTGGAGCTTCCAAGCAGGTGGGAAGGAAGGAAGCTGGGGCGCGAGACGTGCTTGGCTTGTTGTGCTGTGCGCTTTGTGTGTAGGCGGGAGGGGACTGCTGGTGTGTGATGGGATGCTTGACTTCTCTTCTTGCTTTGCTTGCTTGCTTCGGTCGGCAAAGATCAACAACAAGGGCGAGGGAAGGCACGACGGCAAAAGAGGCGAGGAGGAGGACACGGTCGACACCCTTGGGTAGGTGGGGAGGTCAACAACACGAGAGCTCTGCCTTTTACAAAACCCAAAGCCCACGCCCAATCCCAGCGCCTGCCAGCGCAAAGCAAAGCAAAAGAAGGCTTAGGACTTAGGAGGCGTCGTGACACGCGCCGGGGTATCCTTGCACTTCATCATCTCCTTCTTAGGAAGAAGGCAACTCAATTCAAAGCACTCGAAGCATCACACACAACACGCCATCTGTCTCTCTCTCTAAAGGTATCCAGGCAACACGCGCAGCACAACTCCTGTGTTGCAGCGGCGCCTCTCCCCTTTCTCTTCTTGTTGGTATATATGCGACACACACACGCACAGCGCAACAAACACAAGGGATACAACATCAAAGTCAAGGAGGGAGAGGCAGGCCAAACCAAAGACGCAAAAAGACTCGCCCACGGCGATATATCTAGCCTCCCCATTTCCCCCATAAACCATGAGGGAGGACACACGGGCAGAGGGACGAAATGCCCTACGGCCGCCCAGGACGCCTGCAACGCCCGACACGCAACCACTGACATGCCCTTCCCGTTGCACAATCACAGGCGTGCCCCCAGCTTCGGGCCGGAATGGCATTTTCTTAAGGGAAAAAAGGGCGAAAGCTACACAAGACGAGAAGCCCCAGGTGTCTCTCTGCTTGAGGGCAGCAACGCTTCTGGACCAGAATCCCACGGCGCAAACATGAACGAACCACCAACCCTGGCTAGCCTGCGCGACGACAACACGTCCGCCTACACCACGGGAAGCAGTAGCAACAGCAGCGGCGGCCTGTGGTCTTTCGGCGGAAGCAGCAGCGGGGGGAATGGAAGCACCAGCAGCAGCAGTGGGGGGAACGTTGGCAGTGCAAGCAGGAGTGGCAAGACCCTCGACACACCCATGTCCCACGAGCGTGTCCCGTTCAGTGGCATTGGCGCCTCGCTCGACGCTCCCCGTTGGCCTGGTGACGGGCTCGCGGCGGCTGCCACCCCCACCAACCACACACACAATCCTGGCGGCCTGAACTTGGACCGAGGCATGTTGACCTCGCCACACCCACCCTCCTCACCACCGCCCGGAAGCCTTCACATCCGCACCTGGGATCCACCACCCCCTTCCCCGACGACGTACCACAGCCAATCGGAAGGCGCAGCAGCAGCAGCAGCAGCAGCGGCGGCGGGCGCGGCGATGCAACGCCTCCAGCTGCCGAGTGGGGAGCAGCGTCACATTTATTCGGGCTCGTTATCGGCGTCCTCCTCGCCGGTCTCGGGCGTTGCGATGCGCAAGCAGCATGATTGGAGTCAGGGGGGGTTGGGGGATATGGATCCTCGTATGTCTCCTTTGTCCAACAGTGGCTCGCCGTCGTTGATCTCGCCTAGCCCAACCATCAGCAACTACAGCCTTGAACTTCAGTCCCCCGCGCCCTCTGATCTCGAGTCGTCATTTTCAAGCCTTCTGCTGGATCGGGCGGGGGGGGTTGCGGCGGATGGAGGGGCGTGGACGCCACGAGGACGGGCGCAGGCTTTGCAGCAGTACCAGCAGCAGCAGCAACAGCAGCAGCAGGTTCAACAGCAGCAATTGCAGCAGCAGCAGCAGTTGCAGCAGCAACAACACCAGCAGCAGCTCCACCAGCAGCAGCAACAGCAGCAACACCAGCAGCTCCAACAACAGCTTCAGCAGCAACAGCAGCAGCAGCAGCAGCAGCAGTCACGACAGCTTCGCGACGTCCATAGCTTTGCAGGCGGCCCGGGCTTCGATGATCGTCCTCCCCTCCACAACCACCTCCAAGGATCTCCCACTTCCGCCGGGCTCCGCATCCCCACCGGCCGTCAGTTACTCTCCCACCACCAGCAGCTACAGCAGCAGCAGCAGCAGCAGCAACAGCAGCAGCAGCAGCAGCAGGCGCTCATGATTCAGATCCCGGCCTCCCCCTCTGCTTTTGGCTCGGGGCCGAGCAGCGCTCCCGCAGCAGGAATGAGCAATCGTAGTCACCTCTTTTTAGGTGGTGGTAACGAGGGTGGAATCCACGCGCGGGGTACGTTCTCCCCGCGCTTGCAAGGACAGGCGTCGCCTCGGTTTCCGGGCAGCGTTGGTGGGGGAGGGATGGGGGGAGGAATGAATATGATGGGGATGGGTGGTGGAGGAAATAGTTTTCACAATCAGTCTCCTCGGCAGTTTCACCAGCAGCAGCAGCAGCAACAGGGGGGGCATTCTTCGTATATGCATGGTGGCGGGGGAAGGAGTAGTAGCTTGGGTAGTCGGGGTGGGGGAGGGGGAGGGATGATGGGAGGAGGATATTGGGGAGGGTCACCACACCATTTGATGGGTGGTGGGGTTGGTCGACGTGGAGGAGGAGGGGGAGGAGGGGGAGGAGGGAGCAGCCGGGGAGGAGGAGGAGGAGGGTTTTATTCGCCGACGGGGTCGAGTAGTAGCCTGATGGGGAGTCCCATTGGGGGGGGGATGGATGATTATTATGGTGGGGGTGGTTCGCCACGAGGGATGGGTCATGGTGGGCATGGAGGGGGAGGACCGATGGATTTTGAGACAAAGCGTTGTAGCAATGCAATCAAGAAGTTGTGCAGCGCGGGCAATGTGACGGAGGTGTTTGCGGTGCTGGAGGACATGCTGGGGCGCGGGCTGGTGCCGGACCTGAAGACGGTGAAGACCATCATGCGGACGTGCGTAAAGAAGCTGGCCTGGCGGCGGGCGGTGCAGCTGCTGCACACGGAGGGCCTGCCGCTGGACGTGGTCATCTTCACGATGGCTATCAACACGTGCGGCAAGGCCGGGGAGTGGGAGCAGGGCCTGCGGGTGCTGCGGGAGATGGACTCGGAGGAGGCCAAGGCCCGCGGCATCGTGCCCAACGAGGT
>Ga0209390_10009812_pt1 | contig 11394 bp, 14 predicted proteins | sample BON01_FD_187212 | JGI IMG/M metagenome (GOLD analysis project Ga0209390, IMG submission 187212) | Freshwater microbial communities from Lake Bonney liftoff mats and glacier meltwater in Antarctica - BON-01 (SPAdes) (version 2) | ecosystem: Environmental > Aquatic > Freshwater > Ice > Glacier... | reverse complement strand
TATATATAGGTGGTGAGGCTAACCCTAACATTTTCCTACATAGGCGCGACTCCAGAGTGGTCCGGGCTCCCTTCGCGCTGCCGTCTCGAGCGAAGAGATCTGGCATATGTATATATGTATATATATATACATATGTACATATATATATGTATATATATATATATATACACACATATATATATATATAGGTGTTGAGGCTAACCCTAACCTTTTTTTAATAGGCGCGACTCCAGAGCGGGCCGGGCTCCATCCGCGCTGCGGTCTCGAGCGACGAGATCGGGCAGATGGTCTCGCTCACCTCGAGCCTCTTCTCCGCCCACGCCGCGCCAACGTCGCAGCGCGCCGCACTGCTTGCGCTCGACCTCCTCGCGCGCGAATGCGGTGAATATTTGTCTATCAATGTGTATCTATATCTATCTATATTAAGTCATATATACATAACGAGCCGCTTCTCCGCCCACGCCGCGCCAACCTCGCAGCGCGCCGCACTGCTGGCGCTCGACCTACTCGCGCGCGAATGCGGTGAATATATATATATATATATATATATATATATATATATATATATATATATATATATATATATATATATACATATATATATGTATTGTCTATCCTTTTTATCTATATCTATCTATATCCTCCTCGCGCGCGAATGCGGTGAATATTTGTCTATCAATTTGTCTATCTATATCTATCTATATTATGTCATATCTATATGACGAGCCTCTTCTCCGCCCACCCCGCGCCAACCTCGCAGCGCGCCGCGCTACTTGCGCTAGATCTCCTCGCGCGCGAATGCGGTGAATATTTGTCCATCAATTGCTTATCTATGTCTATCTATATCTATCTATATTGTGTCATATATGTATTACGACTGCTTGCGCTCGACCTGCTCGCGCGCGAATGCGGTGATTATGTCTATCAATTGTTATCTATATCTATCTATAGTTTTGTTTTGTATATCTCTCATATAATACCACTCAAACCACAACAGCAGAGCGCAGAGCCGAGAAACAGTGCCAGCGCCGAGAAGCTAGCAGTGATGTCATATATATTACGAGCCTCTTCTCGATGTACGCCGCGCCGACCTCGCAGCGCGCGCGCGGGGGGGGGGGGGGTAACCCGAAGCTACTGACCCACTCCGCCTTCCCCGTTTCTTTGTTCTTGTCTGGACGTCACCCTCTCGGGTTAGGGTTAACCCGAAGCTATTGACCCACCCCACCGCCCCCGCTCCTTTTGTCTTTTTCAGGCGCCACCCTGCCTCAGCTGTTCGAGCCTGCGCTCCCCGCCGTGGTGCGCCTCGTCACGGAGCGACACCCAGTGGTCCTCTCGTCGGCCCTGCTCGCCTGCTCGGCCCTCATCACGGTGCGCATAAACTCTAGCTCACCTTCGTTCATAGACACGTACGACCTTCGACACGTTCTAACCTGAGACTAACCGTAGACGCGACAGCTTCTAACCACCCCGTGGTGCTCTCGTCGACCCTGCTCGCCTGCTCGGCCCTCATCACGGTGCGTACAAACTCTAGCTCACCTTCGTTCATAGACACGTACGACTTTAGACATGTTCTAGCCTGAGACCAACCGTAGACAAGAACAAAGCTTGTCACCACACCGTGGTGCTCTCGTCGGCCCTGCTCGCCTGCTCGGCCCTCATCACGGTGAACCTTGAAATATAGACGTACTAGTCCTATACTAACCTCAGACATATACTTACCTGAGACGCGTACTAACCGTAGAGGCGTACTGGCCTTATGGCCACCCCGTGGTGATCTCGTCGGCCCTACTCGCCTGCTCGGCCTTTATCGCGGTGAGCCTTGAATATAGTCGTAAACATATACTAGTCCTATACTAACCTTAGACTATACTAACCTGAGATGCGTACTCACCGTGAAGGCGTACGGACCTTATGGCCACCCCGTGGTGCTCTCGTCGGCCCTGCTTGCCTGCTGGGGCCAATGTGCTCAACCTGCTTACATATTCACGGTGAATGTGTTTACAAATCAGGCTTTTTGGTATGAAGAGAATACCGTATTATTTTCCTCATCACGATACGTACAAACCTTAGTACGAACCTTCGACACGTACTACGAACCTTCGACACGTACTGACCGTAGACGTAGACTAACACAAGACATATACTAACTGTGCTCGGCGAGTGGGTCAACCCACACAGAGAGCCGCAAACTATACCGCAAGGTCAAACGTCGAGCCCGCTCAAAAGTGTCCTCACGCAGACGACGGAAAAGGTTGTATACGAACCTTCGACACATACTGGCCGTAGACCTAGACTAACATAAGATATGTACTAACCGTAGACACATACCAACCTCAGAAATATACGAACCTTTACAGTGAGTACGTGCCTAAGCGTAGTACTAAAGACACGTACTCACTGTAGACACGTACCCACCATTGGACCGACTAACCTTAGACTCGTACTAAACTTAGACACATACTTACCTTAGACGCGTACTAACTGTAGAAACGTAATAACCTTGGACCCCATACTAACCTTAGACCCGTACTAACCTTGGACACGTACTAACCTTAGACCTATACTAACCTTAGACCCGTACTAAACTTAGACACGTACTAACCTTAGACCCATACTCACTGTAGCCACGTACTAACCTAAGACCTATACCAAGCTTCGACCCGTGCCCGCCGTAGAACCAACCTTCGACCCGTACTTACGTTATACCACCTCCCTCCTCGTAGGTGCTGGGCGTGCGCCTGGTGCCGCACATGCCCCTCTTCATGCCGCCGCTCCTTCTCTGCCTCGAAGACGCGCTGTTGCTGGCCTCCCCCTCGCGCGAAGCCCTAAGCCTAGCTGCCTCGTGGCTAGAGGGCTGCGGCGCCGCGCTTCTCTCTGCGCTCCCACTCTTTCTCCACCCCTACCTGCCGCGCCTGCTGCGCTCTCTGCTGCGCCTCGCAGAGCTGTCCGCGCTCGACAGCCCCGCGGCCGCAGCCGCCGCACTCGAGCCCAAGGCCAACGCCGTCGCGCGCGCAATCGCAAAGGTGTGTGCAGCATTTCAGATTGATCTCGTTCAATCTATCTGTCTATCTATTAGTAAACATCCATCCATCTATCCGTCGATCGATCGATCTATATCTATAATATCTATCTACTCGAGCCCAAGGCCAACGCTGTCGCGCGCGCAATCGCAAAGGTGCGCAGCTTTGCAGATTTATATCGTTTCGATCTCTCGGTCTATTTTTCTGTGTATGCATCCATCTATCTATCTATCTATTATATCTATCTATCTTTCTTTCTCTCTCTTTCTCCAAGGTCAACGCCGTCGCGCGCGCAATCGATAAGGTGCGCAGCAGTTCAGATTTGTATCGTTCCATCTCTCGGTCTATCGATCTGTCTATACATTCCTCCATCTATCTATCTATCGATCGATCTATATCTATATCTATATATATATATATATATATATCTTTCTCTGTCTATCAAGAAATACATATATATACATGTACATACTATCTTATCGCACTTCCCTCCCTCCGGTATCCCTCAGGCGGTTTCCTCTCGCCAGCTCCTCCCGGCCATTATCGACGATCTGCATAGTTATATATCTAAACCCAGCTATAGACCTTGGGTTAGAGTAACCCTACGATATGTTTATGTAAACATATACGTTCTGACCCTCCCCCTCCGGATTAACTCTCTCCCTCCTTTTCTTGTTTCCCTCAGGCGGTGCCCTCTCGCCAGCTCCTCCCTGCCATCGTCGACGCCGTCTCGCACTCGACGCAGGCAGGCGCCGCCGCGCATGTGCAGCTGCTACAGTTGCTACAGACACACGTCATGTTGCGGCCGCCGGCAGAGGCGCGCTCGCATCACGCGCTCGTTTTCAAGGTGCCTATTTACTTAAATATAATAGCAATCTATATATCTATGTGGATGGATGTGCAGCTGCTCCAGCTGCTCCAGACACACGTCATGCTAAGGCCGCCGGCAGAGGCGCACTCGCACAACGCTCTCGTCTTTAAGGTGCACTGTCACATGTATCTATCTGTATGGATGCGTACACATATCATCCAGCTCGGATGAATGTATCTACATGGGTGCATGTACATAGATTCCAGCTCGGGTTAATTCGGCAGAGGCGCGCTCGCACCACGCGCTCATCTTCGTGCACTGTTATATCATATCTTTCACCTATGTCTTTCTATATGGATGCATACACATATCATCCAGCTCGGGTGAATCTATCTACATGGATGCGTACATACATTCCAGCTCGGGTTCACCTCATCATGCTAAGGCCGTCGGCTCCCACCACGTACTAGTCCGCAAGGTGCTGATCTCCTTACCTATAATAGCTATCTATATATCTATGTGGATGCATATACATACATTCCAGCTCGGGTTAATCTCAGCATGCTGAGGCCACCGGCAGAGGCGCGCTCGCACCACGCGCTCGTCTTCAAGGTGCACAGTTATACAATATCTATTACAGATGTCTATCTATATGGTTAACCGCCCCCCCCCCCTTTTTAGTCGGGTTAACCCTAACCCGAGTCCGTGCGTCTCAGCCCTCGCACAAGTCTGCCCTCCTCCCCCCCCCCCACCGCCCCTTTATAATATGTATCAGTAATCGTATGATCTATTTTTGTCTGACCCCCCGTCTCGCCCTGTTTTTTTTGTTTTAGGTGCTCTTCTCTGGCTTAGTCTTCCATGCTTCCGGATAACCCCTGAACCCTCGTTAAGTATTCGGGTTCACCCTTATTACTGTGTACAATACCTCCCCCGTCTCCCCTCTTTTTATTGTTTAAGATGCTCCTCGATGGCCTAGTCTTCCGTGCTTCGCAACCCTCGCACGAGTCTTCCCTCCTGGCGCCCCCCACCTCTCTTTCTAAGTATTTGGGCTCACCTTCCGTCTCACCTCTTCTGTTTGTTTTAGGCGCTCTTCTCTGGCCAAGTCTTTCGCGCTTACCAGCCATCGCACGAGTCTTCCCTCCTCGAGCCCCCCACCCCTCTTTTTAACTATCAGTAATCGTATGATCTATTTGTTTCAGAACCCGTCTTGCCCTTTTTTTTGCTTGTAGGTGCTCTTCTCGGGGCTAGTCTTCCGCGCTTCGCAACCCTCGCACGAGTCTTCTCTTCTCGCGCCCCCCACCGCCGTCGAGGCCGTCACCTCCGCCGCTCTGGCCGAGGTGGTCGTCCGACTCGATGAGGATTCGTTCGGACAATTTTACACTCGCGCGCTTTCGTGGGCCGGGACTGGAAACCAGACCGATGCACCAAACGGTGACTTAATCTATATAGATAGATATGTATACATATATATATATATAGAAAGATAGAAGATAGATAGATAGATATATATGTATATATAGATAGATGTAGATAGATATACATATATGATGATTCGTTCGGGCAGTTCTTCACGCGCGCTCTCGCATGGGCCGGCACTGGAAACCAGACCGATGCACCAAAACGGTGACTTCATACTGAATCTATCTATATATATATACATGTATACATATAGATATATATATGAGGATTCGTTCGGGCAGTTCTTCACCCGCGCGCTCGCATGGGCCGGCACCGGAAACCAGACCGACGCACCAAACGGTGCGAGATTTCATAACTAATATATGTATCCATATATAAATATATATATATATATATATATATACATATATATATGTACATATATATACATATATATATATATATATATATATATATGTACACATAAATATATGTATATATATATGTACACATAAATATATGTATATATATATATAGAGAGAGAGAGAGCGAGTATATATAATGTATATATACATATATGTGTGTCTGTGTGTGTGAACATTATACGTGTATCTATACACACACATAGATCTATATATGTATGCATAGTGCTCACACCCCTTCCTTCCCCATCTCTCTCTTCGCAGCCGCTATATACATATATACATATATATGTCTGCCTGTGTGTGTGTAAACATATACGTGTATCTATACTCATACATAGATGTATATATGCATACATAGTGCGCACACCCCTCCCTTCCCCACCTCTCTCTTCGCAGCCGCTATATACATATATACATATATATGTGTGTCTGTGTGTGTGTAAACATATACGTGTATCTATACCCATACATAGATGTATATATGCATACATAGTGCTCACACCCCTCCCTTCCCCACCTCTCTCTTCGCAGCCGCTATATACATATATACATATATATGTGTGTCTGTGTGTGTGTAAACATATCCGTGTATCTATACACACACATAGATGTATAGATCTATATATAGTGCTCACACCCTTCCCCCTCTCTTTCTTCGCAGCCGCGCCGCGTGCGCTCTCGCTCTCTATGCAATATATCATGTATATACATACATACATATGTGTGTCTGTGTGTGTGTAAACACTATACCTGTATCTCTACACATAAATATATCTATATATAGTGCTCACACCCCTCCCTTCCCCATCTCTCTTCGCAGCTGCGCCGCGTGCGCTCTCGCTCTCGCGCGCACTCTCGGTCTTCCGCACCTTCCATGGCACCCAGACGCTGCTGCGCAGCCTCTTCGCGCCCTACTTCCTTCAGGTAATGCTAGCCCTCAGAATTAGTAATCAGAATAATAATAGCTCATCGTACGCATAGTAATACTCATACCTAATCCTCATATATATCCTTGCACACCACCCAGACACTCCTGCGCAGCCTCTTCGCGCCCTACTTCCTCCAGGTAATGAGCAGGCCCTAGTTTCACTGTAAAAAAACGCAACGGCTAACGCGGAGGGAGGGAAACCAAAGGCCGTTATATTGGAAGGCGTCTAAATGGCTAAATAAATCGGGTTAACCCGACAAGCAACTACTAATCTTATCAAATCATACTAATAATCACGCACCCTCCTCTCCGGTATCCAGGCACCGTCCCTGGCAATCACCTGCTTCGGCGCCAAGCAAGCCGCCCACTCCGCCTCATGATAAGTACTACTAAATCGTCATACTAGTACCTCTTCCTATGAACCTTAATACGAATCCTAGTCACGCACCCCTCCGGTATTGCCTTGTCCCAGGCTTTGCCCCTAGCGATCACCTGCCTGGGCGCAAAGCAAGCCGCACACGCCGCCTCATAAGAAAGCGTGTCCTCCTAATTACTCATACTAGTAGCTCTTCATATGAATCGCCCACTCCGCCTGATCCTAAAAAAAAGTGTCATCCTAATTAGTCATACTAGTACCTCTTCACATGAATCGTAATACTCACGCACCCCTCCGGTATCCTTTGGCAGGCGCTGTCCCTGGCGATCATCTGCCTCGGCGCCAAGCAAGCCGCCCACTCCGCCGGCGGCGCCAAGCGCCGACGCCTCGATGCCGCGCCCGCCGCGCCAGAGCTTGAGACGGCGCTTACTCTCGCTGTCGCCTCCTTCCTCGAGATCGGCTTCAGCAACGACCCGGAGAGGCCACCCCCCGACCAGGTATGTACATATCTGTATCTCTGTGTGACCCTGTAAATAGATTACGCATAGAGCCATATACACTTCTTTAGTTTACTCGTGCAGTCGCCTCTTTCCTCGAGATCGGCTTCAGCAACGATCCAGAGAGGCCGCCCCCGGATCAGGTATGTAGCTCTATAGATTTATATCGCTGTGTGACCCTGAATAGAGCCATATATACTTCTTCAGCTTACTCTCGCAGTGGCATCCTTCCTCGAGATCGGATTCAGCAACGACCCGGAGAGGCCGCCCCCCGACCAGGTATGCATACATGTTTTATAGATCTATATCTCTGTGTGGCCCTGTATATAGATTGCGTATAGCGCCGTATACACTTCTTCAACTTACTCTCGCGGTCGCCTCCTTCCTCGAGATCGGATTCAGCAACCATCCAGAGAGGCCGCCCCCCGACCAGGTATGTATCTGTGCGACTCTGTAAATAGATTACGCATAGAGCCATATACACTTCTTTAGTTTACGCTCGCAGTCGCCTCCATCCTCGAGATCGGATTCAGCAACCATCCAGAGAGGCCGCCCCCCGACCAGGTATGTATACATCTGTATCTCTGTGTTGCTGAATCGCATATATTTAGCATAGACTGGTTCTAATATGTATATACATTTACACACACATATGTATACACACACACACATATCGGGTTAACCCAGTCGTGAGCGAGCCCGCTTCACTCTGGTGGATCCTAACCCTAACTCGGGTCCCCGTTTCCTTGTTCAGCTGCGTGCCGTGCAGAAACTACTCATCTCGCGCCTCGGTTGGTCGGGCGCCGTCGTGAGTGAGCCCGCTGAAGTCTAGTGAATCCTAACCCGTCGAATCTACCGAAGAGGTTTCACAGATTTTACCCGGGAGGGAATTTTCGCTCTGGGCTCCCTCCCCTTTTGGGGTAACAGTAAGTGTTACTTAAGAGTTCGGAGTTTACCCGCGGTTAACCCGAAACCCTTCTTCAGCCTTATTCTGGATTCGAGGGAAGGGTTAACCCGAAACTAGGGCCTGCTCATTGAGCCCGCTTACCTCTGCTTAATCCTAACCCTAATGCTGGTCCCTTTTCCAGCTGCGTGCCGTGGAGAAACTGCTCATCTCGCGCCTCGGTTGGTCGGGCGCCGTCGTGATCGAGCCCGCTTAACTCTGCTTAATATGCAACCTTTGAATCTGCAGTCTTTAACTATGCAGCCTTTGACTATGCAACCATTGAATATGCAACCATTGAATGTGCAAACTTTGACTATGCAAACTTTGAATATGCAACCTCTGAGTATGCGCATATGCAACCTTTGAATATGCATCCTAACCCGAATGCTGGTCCCTTTTTCAGTTGCGTGCCGTGGAGAAACTGCTCATCTCGCGCCTCGGTTGGTCGGGCGCCGTCGTAATCGAGCCTGCGCTACTGGGCGCGGTGGGCGCCCTCGCCGCCTCCCTCGGCGTGGACGGCTGCAAGCCTCTGCACTACGAGCTCTGCATGGCTACGCAGGACGACGACGAGGTGACGAGGACACAAAAGACACCACACAGTTCCAACCCACATCGTTATTATATCTGTAGCTGAGCAGATATGTATAATCATGTAGAGATAGAAGCCTCTACACTACGAGCTCTGCATGGCCACCCAGGAAGACGACGAGGTGACGAGGACACAAAAGACACACCCAAGTTGCAACCCCCATGGTTATTACATCTGTAGATGTGCAGATATGTAGGATGATGTGTAGAGATAGAAGCCACACTACGAGCTCTGCATGGCCACCCAGGACGACGACGAGGTGACGAGGACACACAAGACAGCCCCAAGTTGCAACCAACATACTAGTATGGTTAAATCTGAAGATATGTAGGATGGTATGTAGAGATAGAAGCCTCTGCACTACGAGCTCTGCATGGCCACGCAAGATGACGACGAGGTGACTATACGAATATATATATGTATATATGTATATATGTATATATATATATATATATGTGTGTGTGTGTGTGTGTGTGTGTATATACATATACAGTATACATATATGTATATATATATATGTCTATGTGTAGATGTATCTATATATGTGTGTGTGTGTGCGTGCGTGTGCGTGCGTGCGTGAGTTTGTGTACATATCCCTATGTGTATCCGCATATGTATGTCAGCATATATATGTCGGGTGAACCTGTCTCACTATGGACCATGCAAAGATTCTTTTGTCACAGGTGAAGCACTGCGGGCCTACGTGTTGAATAGGTTTTCACGTATTCCTTGGACGCAGCCACAATAACATGAATAACGTATTACGCCCGGTGAACTTTGTATTAGACAGGAATATGTTCATATTCAAGGTTACTGTATTCATAAACCGGGTTAAATATGAATAGAATACCGTATTTTATTCTTCGCTCCGCATATTCAACATGCATCGCTGCGGGGCCGTGTGCGGGCTCCAGCGCCTCTACATACTTCCCGGGTTAACCCTCTACATACTTCCCGACTCTGCGTATCATCATGGTCCTGATTCTGAACACGATGCCCATCGTGTGTGTGTTGTGTGTTGTCTGCGTGTGTGTGTTGCAGTTAACCCGAGGTTAACCCCTAGCCCTTAACCCCTTAACCCTGTGTGTTGTCTGCGTGTGTGTGATGTCTGTGTGTGTGATGTCATATATATGTATGAATGTATATATATATATATAATATGGTTGACCTGAGATGTTTTGTATAGGTGCAACGGCGTGGGGCCGTGCGCGGCCTCCAGCGGCTCTACGACACTATTCCCGACTATGCGTATGATGTGTGTGTTGTGTGTTGTCTGCGTGTGTGTGTCATGTGCGTGTGTGCTTGGTGTGTGCGTGTTGACCTGAGATTGGGTTAGGGTTAATCTCGTCGTGTGTGTTGTGTGGTGTCTGCGTGTGTGTGTGGTGTCTGCGTGTGTGCTTGTTGTGTGTGTGTGTTGACTTAAGATTGGGTTAACCACAGGTCCAACGCCGTGGGGCCATGCGCGGCCTGCAGCGTCTCTACGACACTCTTCCCAACTATGCATATCATCCATCTCGTCGTGTGTGTGTCATGTCTGCGTGTGTGCTTGTTGTGTGTGTGTTGACCAGAGATCTTCTTCTTGTTCTTGTAGTCCGTGAGTGCGTGTGACCTGTTATGTTTTGACAGACGGTTGGTGTAGTATTGTGCTTGTCCTGCGTCTGCGTGTTGACCTGAGATGGTATGTACAACTCCTCCCCCCTCTCCTTGAACATCTCAAACAGCGGCGCCGACCCTCCCTATCCTCCGCTGTCTCACCCCCCCCTCCGGTATCAGGTCCAACGCCGTGGTGCCGTGCGTGGCCTCCAGCGGCTCTACGACACTTTGCCCGACTATCCGTATGAACACGTTGCTCATCTTGTGTGTGTGTTGTGTGGTGTCTGCGTGTGTGTATTAAAGTTAACCCGAGGTTAACCCCTAACCCGTAACCCCTTAACCCTGTGTGTTGTCTGCGTGTGTTGTGTGATGTCTGCGTGTGTGATGTCATATATATGTATGAACATATACATGTATATATATATATATATATATATATATATATATATATATATATATATATATATATATATATATATATATATAATATGATTGACCTGAGACTTTCTTCACAGGTCCAACGTCGTGGGGCCGTGCGCGGTCTGCAGCGCCTCTACGACACGCTGCCGGACGCGGTGCTCGTTCACTCGCCCGAGGCGGTGCCCTTCCTCTCGGAGCTTCTCGAGGACGCAGACGGCGGCACGCGCGCCTGCGCACTCGAGCTGCTCAACACGCTAGAGCAGAGCAACGCGGGATTGCTAGAGGAGGATTAGATATATATAGATATATATATACATATATATATATATATATATATATATATATATATATATATATATATATATATATATATATATATATATATATATAT
>Ga0209390_10009809_pt1 | contig 11396 bp, 12 predicted proteins | sample BON01_FD_187212 | JGI IMG/M metagenome (GOLD analysis project Ga0209390, IMG submission 187212) | Freshwater microbial communities from Lake Bonney liftoff mats and glacier meltwater in Antarctica - BON-01 (SPAdes) (version 2) | ecosystem: Environmental > Aquatic > Freshwater > Ice > Glacier... | reverse complement strand
TTCTGACTCTGAACGGACCCGCATCGAACACAAACGCAAAGGTCACCTAAGGCACGGTCACCAACAGCTTGTACACACATCACAACGAGATCACAAACCAACCACACACAAATGGATGTACTACCCGCACACCTCAATAGAGATTCTTTTCGAGATTCTTTTAAAGGATTAGTTGCATTGGAGATCATTATTGATCTTCCCATTGGTTTTCCAATAAACAACATTATCTCTCTCCTCAGCCACTGATAGAGGCGGCATTCGATCCAGCCCCTATGTTCTCTCCTGCATATGGCAACCCAGTGTCCTCGGATTCACCACCGAAAACCTTCGCTATCATCAGGCTAGCCACTAATGCACAAATTGATACTGTCGAACGCACCCTCATCCATTCATTGCAACGCACACTACACTGTTTCACCTGTCCACACATCACAATGATTGAACTTGTTATCCCTCCACTCACATTACAATAGGCTCTTCAAGTTGTAACCCTACGTTTCAGATACACAGTTCTCCACAAAAACACTATAGCAGCAAAACTGTACAACCTGAGATGCAAATTTCGCTGCAGTAATACCCAACCCCACCATACCATAGAAAACAGCATTGCCAAGGCCCACTTCACACTTATGATATTCACCACCTACTCCGCCCTCCCCCCCCATGCCTTGCTTAGTCACCCTTGCCAAACTCAAGAATAGAGGAAAGTCATGCACCACATTCAGAGTAAATGAAACAAATTTATGTATTTTACTGATTTGACTTAAAAACCCACATGCACCTCAACCCCCCTCCGGGAATGTCTCTTCACGACTACATGCACACTTCCTCCTCCATCATCGCTCCCTCTGCAACAACTTGTACAAGTTGTGGATTAGTGGCTTTGGGACCGGAGACGGAGGAGAGACATAGGGTTGTGGTGCCCAACAACCCCCCCCCCTACCTCACAATGTGTGGGCACCGCAACCCTATGTCTCTCCTCCGACTCCGGTCCCAAAGCCACCAATCCGTTTTCGCCCTCATTCTCACCATACATGAGAACCAACAAGACACCTATGACTCCCGAGTGTGCCTCTACTGCCCGTTTGGAGTGACTGGCTCAGAAATCCATCTCATCTTGGAATGACCCACAACATCTCATGTTGCACTAGATTTGATCCCATTCCTCACAAATCTCCTCTATGACACCTGGGACTACCCTGACCACCCACCAACAAACCTGACTTATCCTAGGCGATCCCCCATCTACCCTCCCCGGGAAACTTCACCATATGAAGTCGACCCTTCCTGCCATCTTTCATTATGTTCCCAATTTGAAAATCTTTGTATAACATGACATGAAACCCCCTTTTACATTACAACCTTACAATAAACCTCGACCCCTCCCTCTGTTATTATCCTCCCCCTCACACCTCCACGCCCATTTGTACGTCAAAACAAATAAATTAAATAAACAGAACAGATATCAAAATATATACATATATATAAATATAAAGCATTAAAAACGAAAAGGTGAAAAAAAATACATACACACATTGAATGGGTGTCTTACAAAGAAAAAGTGTGAGAACGAACAAACAAAGTCCTGAGATACAAACCAGCCATCTCCATCTCCACAGACCCTCTTCTTTTCCACCAACACACTCCTCGCACCACATCTGAAACTACCCCCTTTTTCAGTCCCTTAAAAGTTCAATGGAACTGGCTGGGTTCGTCCGCACCTAACGCAAAAAATAAAATCAGGGAGTTCTGACAATATCCATCCAGCTGCAGTCCACGCGAGGGCGTGGACACCTACCGGGGCCGGGCTATCAATGCTAGGGGACGGGGCCATCAATGCCAGGCCAACGCCGATAGGGTTGCAAAGGCGACTCACGGGACACGAGCAACTTAGTATCAAGATGTCTCATAGGGATGTTTCTTCCTGCAGACCTGAAGGATTCGTCTTTTGGATCTCTCTCCACTCACGCGGACAAAGCTGTTAATACCTACGCCAGCGGGCATCGTGGTTGAGAAGGGGTCCGAGTCATATTGGCCCACACTGGGGACGGGCACCCCCTGGGGGGTGTTGGTCGGGGTTTAGTTTAGTTCCCGATTATACTACTATTTCGGTAAGGGTCCGGGCCAATATTAAATCGGTGCCTTAAAAATAAAAAGTGTGAGAATGAACAAGGCGGGACAACATTCAATTTGTGTCTGAAAAATAAAGAGTGTGAGACCGAGCGTAGAACAAAAGTATAATAAAAACAATACTATTAATAAGGCTGTATTTCACATATGGATAGCCCCAAGCTTTTTCCGCTGTTCTGTGAGCACTTTTCCAAAGAAACTCTCTTTTGTGAGAAGACTCAAACATTTACGGTTTTCTGTGGGTAACTTAATCCCACAACGCTTTTCTGTAACAAAAAAATCTTTCTGCGGGTAACTCTGTAACTTTTAAAAAATTCCGTGGGAAACCTTCAAACCAAAGCATCTTTCTGTAGGTATCACTCAAACAAAGTGACTCTCTGTGTGTAACCCTCAAACAAAAACAACCCACTGTGGGTAACATTAAAACATTTACGTGGCTACCTATTTGAGCCGACGGGTGCCATAGGGTTTGGACCAGAGTCCATGTGCGGGGCACACGGCGAGAACAAATAATCTCGCCGTGATTTTAGCGAGCCCAATTTTCCTCTACTTTTTTCAGCGTTTTCAGATCGGACATCTCCTCGTTCTAAGATCGGACTTCTACCGGACATAAATATGTCTGATCTCAAGAAAATGAAGTGGAAGACGTCTGATCTAAAAAAAAAGTGGAAACCCCTCAAAAAACATCAGTGGAAACTCTTGTCCGACTCCTGTGGCGCGCGGAGGCTTTGGGGCTAAGGCCCCTCCGCTTGCCGCGCGCTCGTATTGGCAGGTAGTAGATCGAGCTTTACTGAGATTACTGAGTACAAATATTCGCACAGTCACTCACTTCAGTGAGAATAATAGACTGCACCTTGAGAGTTCCAAACAAATTTACTGCATGATGTCGAAAAAACACGGGGAAATGGCGAAAATGTGAATTCTATTTCAAATCATTGACTCCGTGGCTGCAGCTTGGGCGGGCCATGAACTGAATGGATCGGCTTCGCACCAGTGCAGATGAGCGGTTGTTGTCTGGGTGACGCGCTGTTGTGATGGTGTGATGAGCTGCTGTCAGCGGTGGTTGTTCTGCGCTTACCCGTCGTTTCTCGTCGAACGGATCCCGTTGAACGGAGGAGGCACTACCATTTCGAGAGGAGAAGTGCTGAGCCTTCGTGGTGTCAAGTCGGGCATCTCACGCAGTCGCTGCAGCGCTGTCGTTCCAGGAGTGCTTGCGTGCATATGTACATTGTGTATATGTGTGTACGTATGTGTGTGTATGAACATGCATATATGTATATATATGCATGTGTATATGTATAGGTATACGCATGCATGTATATACATGTTTATGTGTATGTTCATGCACATTTGTGCATGAATTTTGAGGCTCAGTAGCTGTTGTTTGGCGTGTTTGGGCAGTGTCATGGATGCGCATGTGTATTCTTGTGCGTGTGTATGCGTATGCATATGTGTATATGTATATTTGTATGTGCATTTTTTGTGCAGTGAGTGTTGCGTGCAATTTGGACCAGGTGTTCTTGGCACCAGTGCATGTACAGCTGTATGTATTATACAGATGTTCCTTTGACATCAACGTACACATCTGCGACACATTCGATGCCGGGTGTGCACATATGTGTATGTGCATATATATGTGTATATGCATAAGTATATATATGGATGCGTATGTGCAACTATGATATTGCTTGATGCGTTGAGGCGTCATTGCTGAGATTTTCTGTCTGTGCATATGTGTGCATGTACATGTATGTGTATGTGTGTGTGCATGTATGCGTGTATGTGTACATGTGCATATGTATGTATATTTATTTATGTGTGTCTGTGTATATGTATGCATATGCATGTATATACACACGCATGTGGGTTTATATATGCACTCGTGTAGGCGCATTTTTTTTATTTGTACTGTCCAATCCCTCTACTACATGCGTTCGTATCGCAGGTGTTTTTTTAACACCTGCATGAGTGTGTGGGGGGGGATTGGAAGTGGGGGTTTTTTCCAGCTTGTCCGTGGTTAGCGCTGTTTGCTAGCGTGGGAGGCTTTGTTTTGGCAGGGGTAGAGATAGGGGGTTTGTCTGGTACATTTCTCTATTTTTGCGGGTGTTAGGGTGGTGGGTGGGTGTGCGCTTGTATACGCGCGTACACACGCACAAACTACTTGGGTACTTGATGTGAGCCCAGGTGTAGGAAGGACACCTGGAGAGCCGGAAAAATCCAGATCGACTAAAGCGCAGTATACATGCAGACCGTGTAGGTGTACAAAGTACATTTGTCTATATATATGCTGGGCTGCGGGATTTGATGGTCTGGGCTAATTGCCTTTTTTTCTTTTCAAATGTCTTTTCTTTTGAGAAAAGTAGAAGATATGACGACAATCAGCAAACCACAGTCACTCATTTGGGTGAGAATAAAAGACTGCACCTTGAGAGTTCCAAACAAAACAATTACATTATTTCTTTATGAGCAATAATAAAATCAATCTTCATCATTTCACGAGTAATAATAAAAGCAATCTTCTTTTAGTACCAGCAAAGTCCATAAATCTCCAGATCTTCTTGTCTAAAATGACTGTTGTAGTATGTTGCAGTACGCTGCAGTGTGTTACAGTGTGTTGCAGTGTGTGTGTTCAAATGAGTATGCCGCGATATATACATACACATATACATGGACATACACATGTGTATATAAATATAATAAATTTGTTCAAATCTTATTTGAAGATGTGCAATTTGAGAAACTGCAAAACGAAGATTTGCAATTTGAAAAATGTTTGAATAGATGCCGGTAGCAGGATCAATTTTCGGATCACTTTCCCGAAGCTTCTTGCAAAGTCAAGTTTTCGAAGTCGAGATTTCAAAGTCTGCTTTACTGGATATTCAACAGAACATTTCTTGTGTCTATGGAGTGGATTCATTTATCCCACCCACCTCCCCGAATTAAAACATTTGATCGAAAAACGTTTTAGTTGTCCCTGTTCCGAAAAAGAAACCTCTGGGGGAAATCCTGGGGGCTCCGTTTCGAGATTTAGCTTCAGCAAACTTCTTCTGCAGAGCAAAAACATTCCGACGAGATTACTAGGATTACTTGAAAAACAAAGCAAAATCTGGAGATATGGCCGACTTTGAAAACTTGACTCTGAAAAAAGCTTCGGGAACGTGGCTCAAAATTGATCCTGCTACCAACGTGAAATTTGTCAGAATCTGCAAATGCAAAGTTTTCACATCTAAATTTCCACTGTGGCCAAATCAGACGTAATGCTTTGCACAGAATTTGAACCGAGTTGAACCAACTCAACTCGGATCGCTGCGAATTTGTTGATACACATTGGCTGGCAAGTACCTGCAAGTCCCTTTGCAAACATGGTTGGATTCAAATCTGTTTGAGCAGAATGGATCACATCTAGTTTGATTCAGATCTGAATTGCTCAACTCTTATGTTACTCACATCTGATTGAAGATTGGACCTCATTGGATTGATTGATTTAAATTGTTGCAGTTCAGACTTTCAGATTCAATAAAATCTGATGTGAGGGTTTGTGCTTCGAAGCAAATCAGAGTTGAAGATGTGGTCAAATCTTACTTGAATATTTGCAAAAAAATCGTTAGGTTGAACCGGCTCAACTCGATACTCGAACTTTAATTAACACAATTCTGAATTGAAGATTTGCTCAACCCATTTGAAGATTTGCGATTTGAATCAAATCTAAATTGAAGCTGTGGTCAAATCTGAATTGAAGATTATCAAAAAATCAATCAAGTTGAGCCGGCTCATTACAATTATCGCGTAAAAAAAACTATTTGACAGGCGTATGGACCGGTGTAGCTCGAAATTCGTGAAATGAATTGCTCGACTTGTGCCAGCTCAACTGGCATATCGGGACCAAATTGGACGAATTCGATTCGTGCCAGGAGCCTGTAGGCCGCCGTGTTACTGCGCACCACTCGTATGCGTTCTCAAATTCTCGGGAGGGTTAGCGGTTTGGCATTTTCCAAACAAACACACAAACACACAAACAAACAAACAAACAAACAAGCAAACAAACAAACAAACAAACGAACAACAGGTCGAAAACAGTAGATTCAAATTCTGATGGCAACGCTCAGGCGATTTAAGTCCCCGTGCAGCGTGTGTTCACGGCTCTCCTCATGCGCTTTTGGCCCTCTCATCAATATTTGCTCGGTGACATTTCTTTGACTCGCATTGAGCAGCCTCTAGGTCTACAGAGTTCTCAACGTTTCAAGGCCTGCCCTACAGGTCCAAATGACATCATTTCTGGCCTACATTTTCCCGCACCTCCCACTGGGTCTCAGATTCAGGCGGATCCCTCTATCAAGGAGAAGACGTGGCATCTTAAGCCACAGAGATAGCCCACACGTTTCATTGCACGCTGGAGCCATCGCCGGCCATGATCACCCATTCAATTACAATAAGAATTCGCTTGGCGTTGCCGTTGCATATGCTTCTGCCATACGAACTCACTTGTCGATCCGAATCTCTAAAATACTGCCTCTCTTTAGGTATATCCTTTTATTTTGATCCTGCATTCAACGTGCCTAGATTTCCTCCCGGCCGCATGTACATGGTCCACTACAGATGAGGCGTCTACAAGCCATAAAGGGGAAATCTGGGAAAGACCAAAAACGGGTGAATCGGGTCAGTTGATGAAGGATGATTGGGGGGCAAGATATTCTCGAGATCTATTCACCCTGCAAGTACCAATTCCGTTCATCCCAGTTGGCAGCTGAATATCTCATCCGCAGCGCTGGGCAACAGTTTTGACCTTCTTCGGGAGAAATCTGAAAGTCACGGATGTGTGTCGAGTACAGCAACAAACGACGTTTCAAAAGGTTTTTGATTTAAATTGCTTTTATTACTGGAAACAGTAATTTAGAACCCTTGCTTGAGGGTCTATTTGCTCAAATCCATGTGAATCTGAGTTGACGTGTTTTCAGCTGGAATCGAACCGGGGACCTGCGGATAACAAGATTTCTTAAGTGCCGTGCTCTTCTCCACTGAGCTAAGGTGACGGATGAATCACCGAACATCTTTTAGGACCCTCTCAGAACACATGGCACACCCCTACATTTTGTGGGAGTTAAGTTTCAAATTAGATAATGTCGAGAATAAGAACACTTTCTTTGGAATCTCGAGCTATCAAAAAATTGAAGATCGTACGTGCGATCCTTTATTTGCAAAACCCTGTTGAATTTGAAGAGGGTGTTCGTGTAAAAAGATTGTTTTCAGAATTTGTCTATTGTCTTTACTTTTGTTGCAAACTCCAGAAACCTATGCCCGTTCGAACATGAATTTTTCAAGAGCAGACCAATATATATATGAGAAAGAGAAAAAGAGAGAACTTGAAGAGATACACTGTACTAGTAGTATATATATATATATGGAAGAATTTGTCTATTGACAATACTTGCGCTGCAAACTCCAAAAGAGACCTGTGCCTGTTCAAACATGAATTTTTCAAGAGCAGACCAATATATATTTAAGAGAGAGAGAGAGATATGTATATATAACTATATATATAAAACCCTCTCTCTCCCCCCCTCCCTTCACCTTTTCTCCTATGTCTTCTCCTGCTGGGAAGCCCACCTGAGATCCAGGAGTTTTCACCACTATAATCATCGTTTCCCCCCTTTTGTGGCTGTCTTGTAATAAACTTTCCTCTCTCCTACACACAAATAGTTGGTCCAGGTATCTCTCCCGCTCCCTTTTACCAAGTATTATGACGCTCCTTCCCCAACCATGGTGTGGTGCCCCTATCTATGGCCTGTATTCGTGCTCCTGCTCTGACTACATTTACTATAAACGTCTACCACATACGTTGAGTCCCGCCCGCAGCTAGACACAGTCTGCACGGCAGCGCCCCTACCCATCTCATGCCATGTTTTGTATTTGTACTTGTTTCTTCTGTACGTGTGTCATCTAGGTCATCAAGTGCGTTGGTCTGTGTGATCAGCTCGGAGCTAGAGCCTCTTCGCCGCCGCGCGCCTGTGGGTGGGGACTACAACGATTGGGCGCTATGTTCCTTGGAAATCGAAGAGACTTGTGTGTTCGAGCTGGTTAGCCAGAGGATACAGGAAAATATTGTAGACTGGTTTTATCCACCACCAGTTGGTCCACCATTAAGTAGGCTGGCAACGGTCCGAAACAGTCTGTTGGGTCCTGAGGGATTAATTTAATTTTTACCACCCAAGAAAGAAAGGGTTTTTTCACAATTCCCGTGAAAAAGGTATCGTCGACATTCTTGTTTTTTTTTGTGTGTATGCGAATGTCTCCAGATCCATTGCGGGAGTGTCCGTGGGCTGGGTGATTCAGGACCATCATATTGCTGCGCACCACTCGTATGCATTTCAAAATTCTCCAGAGAATTAAAAGCGTGGCAACTCACACAACAGCGGCTCACGCGACCAAAAAACAAAAAAGACATGGGACACAAAAAGGAAGAAAGACACAGGTTTGTCGACCTGGTCGATGCATCACGGTTGATATGTACCATTTACACCCATATCGACCTTCGCCACCAACACTTGATAGCGAAAAATAACCAAAAAAATAATCTGGAAACCACCCGCTTAGTCCAGTGATTAGGTTGGGTCTTTGAATATCAAGAAAGAAAGAAAGACGTTGACCTCTGATAAGGAGCATCGGGATAATCCAGCGGCTGAGAGGTCAGTCCCTATGGTGTACTACTGTGACAATCCTTCGCTACTATATAACAGGTCCCGCTAGCCTAGCACAACAAATCAGCCCAGAGCACGGCTGTTCACTGTTGTTGCTGGTGCCGCTTTTGTAGCCTGACACCAGCTCTCTCATCTCCGGTTGTGCAATCTGCCAGAATTACATGTTTTCGGGGGAATCCAATACCCTTCCCTTCTTCAGGAGGCTCAAACAAATCTGAAAAACTGAAAGACTGAAAGCATCACAGACAGAAACACGGCCCACGTGCATACCTGATAGTCGTCGGGTGGCGGCATATGTGTGTATTAATTTAGCATGCACGAGCTCTATCATATTACAGTCGCGTAACACAGCAGATGCGCACTCTCTAATTATTCGCTCACCTATATGACGAATGCTGTAGACAGGTTCATGGTTGGTGGGTCGAAGAACACATGCCAAACATAATCATACACACATCATAGAACATAGAGATAAGTACTGTCAAGTGTATCGCAGCTTGGTATCTTGGCTCTGAGCAATGCATGTGTATGTTCTCGAATCTTGCGCCGTTGCCCGATTTCACACGTGTCTGAGGTTACGCTTTTTGATTTTTCGCGGGAGTCGCTTTTAGTCTCGAGCCTGAAACGTCGCTGGTCAGTGTTGTTCCAAGAAGCCCAGAGTATGCGGTCAAGAAAGCAGTCTGTTCACAGCGAAATGTGTTACTGCATACTATTGTAAACCGGCCACACAAATATTTGCCAACGCATGAAGTGGGTGATGTTGATACTGTGACACGCGCTGCAACAGTGTGTTGCAGTCTGCTTTACAGCGTATGTTGCAGTGTGTTGTTGTGTGTTGCAGTGAGTTGCACAGACAAATATAAGTCTTTGTAAGGTCTTGTTACGCGCTACGAATGTGAGTTTTTTTACATTCTGTCAAAAGAGCCTTACTTTCTGTTACAAGAGCCTTGCATTTTTTCGACAGAGACAAAATGTAAGGCTCTTTTGACAGAATATAGGGCTCTTCAGACAGAATACAGAGTTCTTCAGACAGAATGCAAGGCTCTTTTGACACCATGTAGCACTCTTCAGACAGTCAGACCCTTGGACGAATTGGCGTCAGCCCGCATTGGGAATCTGTCAATAATGATGCAGGCTTCATGAAATCCTGGACGTGCTCGCAACTGATTTCTCCCAGCGCAGCCATGGCTTGGGGAACAGTCTGGCACAGAAACTGCATGGATTGATTGTACAATACCTGTTGATCCGTTCCCAGCTTGAAACTGCCATTGCTGTCCAAGGTGTCAGGCTGGAAATTTCCAGTAATCACAAGAATGCACTTTTGATTTTCCACAGGACAGCCCGGTGAGCTGACTCCTGCTTCCCACGCAAAACCTGACGTCAATTCCTGGGCTGCGCGCTTGTCGAGTATCGCAACTTCATCATCGAAACCTGTCAGATTCACAACATTGAAACCTGTCAGATTCACAACATTGAATCATTGGTAACATGCATTCTTGTCAGAACATGATGCGAAGTTTATGTACACGTCACACTATATACCGGGTGTGGCGCGCATTCTTGCAATCAGGTTTGAGTGCCTTCGTGAGGATTCAAAGGACCAATTGGCGAAGCGTTCCGTATTTTCATGTACTCCTTGACTCGCTGTGCCCTCAGTTGCTGTTATGGTGTAGTATGTTTGAGTCATACCTGGCACAGTCAGGCATGCATTGCTGCGCAATATCATACTCGGTTGCTCTGACGAGTCAGGTATTGTGGAACTGTACCTTCTTCTGCTGCAGGCCCAGCCCGGCGGTCGCTTCGTTATCCTCATCTTCACCGCTGTTGTCAGATTCGTACCGTAATTCCTCCGGATCATCTTGCACTGATGTTTCGTGTGTCACACGGCCACAAAATCCGTCTATCACGCCGTGTGTGAAGTCTGCGGTGACTGTCTGTAAGGATCCGTTCACTTGTGGAGCCTCGAATGCAGTTGCACCGGACAAGAGCGCAGTGTAGAGTGTCAGCGGAGGTGTGACGCGATCATTCGCGCCAGCAGGCTCGACTTGCGTGACCCGCCGCAAAAGAATACTTGTTCCTGAGGACGTCAAGTTTGTAAATCGCTGCTTCTCAACATCTGGTACACTTCCCATATGCGCACTCTGAGCTGACTCAACCCACTAGACTCGCGACCTGGACTTGCAATTCAAGACAAAGCATGCACAAATCTCCGGGAGATCTGTGTGTCACGAGGGTCACAAGATTTGTTTCTGTATTTCATCCTATGAACACCTCATGCGCGCAAGAGTGTCAGCATTGTGCGTGAGTTCCAGTTCCAGTTCTTTGCTTTTCAAAGAGAGAGATAGAAAGGTTTATTATAAGACAACCACCAATAGGGGGAAAAGATGATTATGATAGTGAAAACTCCTGGATCTCAGATGGGCTCCCCAGCAGCAGCAGAAGAAGGAGGAGAGGAGGTGGGAGGTGGGAGGTGTGAGAGTGGAGAGAGAAGTGAAGTGCAAGCGAGATCGACGTTGACGTCGACGGCACCAAAAGCCAGATCAAGGTCGGGAGAAGTTGCGACCCTGGATG
>Ga0209390_10009807_pt1 | contig 11396 bp, 6 predicted proteins | sample BON01_FD_187212 | JGI IMG/M metagenome (GOLD analysis project Ga0209390, IMG submission 187212) | Freshwater microbial communities from Lake Bonney liftoff mats and glacier meltwater in Antarctica - BON-01 (SPAdes) (version 2) | ecosystem: Environmental > Aquatic > Freshwater > Ice > Glacier... | reverse complement strand
TATATATATATATATATATATATATATATATATATATATATATATATATATATATATATATATATATATAGTACCGATTATAATTTGTTGTTGTAGTAGCAATAGCAGCAGCATCTCTGTAAACCGATTCCTCGCCAAGGACATCTCCTGGCCACCCAGCAGACACGCTATTCGATATATGTAATAATACTATATTTGTTCTAGCATAGTAGTAGTTGAAGGAGGAGGAGGAGTGGTTGTAGTCGCAGTAGTAGTAGTAGTAGTAGTAGTAGTAGTAGTAGTGTACTAATGGTGGTAGTAGTAGTAGGAGCAGCAGTAGTACGAGTACCAGTACTTGTATCACTACAACTACTAGTAGTAGTAGTAGTGGTAGCAGCAGCAGTAGTATAAGTAGTAGTAATAGCAGTAGTAGTAGCAGCAGCAGCATCATCATCAGCAGCAGAGCAGTAATAGTAGTAGTAATAGTAGGAGTGAGAGTAGTAGTAGTAGTAGTAGTAGTAGTAGTGTATTAGTCGTAGGAGTAGTAGTAGGAGTAGTAGTAGTAGCAGCAGCAGCAGCAGCAGCAGCAGCAGCAGTAGTAGTAGTAGTAGTAGTAGTAGTAGTAGTAGTAGTAGTAGTAGGAGCAGCAGCAGCAGTACTACTAGTACGAGTACGAGTACGAGAGTTAACCCGATGTGTTCTCCTCTTTTACGCACAGCCCAACGTACTGGGTGCTGAGCTCGGGGCGACCGATAGTCGCTTCTCGACTATTATTTATCTTTCAGACGACAACCAGTTCATAGTATTGTTACGCACCGACACGTTATGTATTTGCCTTGACGGCCGGAACACCTTCACGCCTAAGCGTTACAGATTAGGGCTGAACTCAGCACACACATGTACTCCGACAAGGACTCCGGCAACCTACACACAGTTTGGAGTTTTATTCTTGGAGATTCAAAGCTATAATCTGTCTCTCCACTGTCCTGTGCAGCCTAACGTGCTACGCGCCGAACTCGAGGCGGCCGTCGCTTCCCCACGATTATGAAGAATAATCTACTGATGTTCAACCCGATTGCTCACCTTTTGAATCTTTCTCCATTTTATAGCCCACTGTTCTACGCGCCGAACTCGAGGCCGCCGTCGTTTCTCGACTATTATTCATCATATTCAACCCGTCAACCAGTTCAAAGTATCATCGCCCACTGTCCCCGTGTCTTTCCCTTAGTCTGCTAATTATTACTCACCTTTTGTGCTCTTTCGCTTTCCTGTGCAGCCTAACGTGCTTCGCGCCGAACTCGAGGCGGCTTTCCTACGATTATGACAATAATCTACTAATGTGTTAACACATGTATAGTAATATCACCTTTCCCGTAATTTGCTTCACCCTAGTATGGCCCACCTTTTCAATCTCGCTCCTTTCTTTCGCAGCCTTATGTGCTACGCGCCGAACTCGAGGCCGCCGATAGCCGCTTCTCGACTATTATTCATAATATTCAAGCTGTCAACCAGTCCATAATAGTGTTACGCACCGACACGTTCTGTTTACGTGTTCTCCCTCCTCTCTTTCGCAGCCCAACGTGCTTCGTGCTGAGCTAGAGGCCGCAGTCGTCTCGGGCGATGCCTTTACGCACACCGCCACCGCCGTGGCTAGAAGCAGCGTCATCGCCGGGTCAACCCTGTCTGTCCCTTAGTCTGCTACAGCCCGTTATTGCTCACCTTTTGTTCTCTCTCCTCGTTTACGCAGGGTTAACCCTCAACATAGTATTGTTACGCACCGACACGTTATGTGCTCTCTCGTTTCCCCTTCGCAGCCCAACGTGCTTCGTGCTGAGCTAGAGGCCGCAGTCGTCTCGGGCGATGCCTTCGTTACGCACACCGCCGCCGCCGTGGCCAGAAGCAGCGTCGTCACCGGGTTAAAACCCTGTCTGTCCCTTAGTCTGCTACAGCCCGTTATTGCTCACCTTTTGTTCTCTCCTCGTTTACGCAGGGTTAACCCTCAACATAGTATTGTTACGCACCGACACGTTATGTGCTCTCTCGTTTCCCCTTCGCAGCCCAACGTGCTTCGTGCTGAGCTAGAGGCCGCAGTCGTCTCGGGCGATGCCTTCGCCACCCACACCGCCGCCGCCGTGGCCAGAAGCAGCGACGTCGCCGGGTTACCCTGTCTGTCCCTTAGTCTGAGACAACCCTTATTATGGCTCACCTTTTCAATCTCGCTCCTTTCTTTCGCAGCCTAATGTGCTACGCGCCGAACTCGAGGCTGCCGTCATCTCAGGCGATGCCTTCGCCACTCACACCGCCGCCGCCATGTCCAGAAGCAGCGTCGTCGCCGCCCACACCACCGCCACCTCCTCCACCTCCTCTTTCCCTGCCCCCACCACCGCTACTCCAACCGCCATAACCGCCACCACTACCCCTGCCACTACTACCCCTCCCACCACCACCATTGCTACTCTAACCGCCACAACCGCTACCACTACCCCTGCCACTACTACCCCTGCCACCACCGCATCCGCCGCTGCCACTCCAACCGCCACCACCACTTTCCGTACCACCGCCGTGTCCTCCGCTGCCGCGGTAACCCCTACCCCTGCCACCTCCACACCCACCGCTGCCACCACCACCGATCCGGCCTCCTCCTCCTCTTCTTCCTCCTCCTCCCCCTCCTCCTCTTCGTCTCCTCCCTCTTCCTCCTCCTCCTCTTCCTCCCCTCCCTCCGTTTCTCCCTCCCCTCCCCCCTCCTCGTCTCCTCGCGTGAAGCTGCGGCGCACCTTGTTCAAATACCGCTCGCCCACTGAGCGTCTGTTGGTCCAGGTGATGATCTATTCACACCTTCTATGCACACCTCCTATTCGCACCTCTCGTCTGCTGGTCCAGCTGGTGATCTATTCACACCTCCTATTCATAGACGGTTTATATACAAAGGGGACACGAGCCTACGTGTTGAATATGTATTCGTGTATTCCTGTGACGCAGCCACACGAATATGAATGAAGTATTCCCCGCCTGGTTAGCCCTGTATATGACATGGATATGTTCATATTCGGTTAACCGCGCACTTTGTTCAAATACCGCTCGCCCACTGAACGTCTGTTGGTCCAGGTGATGATCTATTCACACCTTTTATTCACACCTCCTATTCACAGACGGTTTATACACAAAGGGGACACGAGCACACATGCACAGGGAACTGATCGATCGCCCACCTAACGCCTGCTGGTCCAGGTGCTGATCTATTCACACCTCCTATTCACAGACGATTTGTATACAAAGGGGTACTTGTCCAAATACCGCTCGCCCACCGAGCGTCTGCTGGTCCAGCTGATGATCTATTCACACCTCCTATTCACAGACGATTTATATACAAAGGGGGCACTTGTTCAAATACCGCTCGCCCACCGAGCGCCTGCTGGTCCAGGTGCTAATCTATTCACACCTCATATTCACAGACGATTTGTATACAAAGGGGGCACTTGTTCAAATACCGCTCGCCCACCGAGCGTCTGCTGGTCCAGGTGCTGATCTATTCACACCTCACATTTACACCTTCCAATACACCTGCATGCACACCTATACCCACCTTCGGTCGCCGCGCCACCTTTCCTCCCTTCCTGTATAGTGGGAGGAGGCATTTTACACTCCAGCCCGCTCACTCTAAGCTTTCACCCTCTCCCTCTCTCTGCCTACGCCTAGAGGCTCGCGCGCGGGTTCACCCGATCTATTCACACCTCCTGTTCACAGACGGTTTGTATTCAAAGGGGGCACGAGCACATACGCACGGGGAACTGATCCGAGAGTTGCTTTGGGAGCCTAAGGGGAGCTCCCTTGAATACATCTAGGTGCTTGGGGAGGGAGCCGACGCCGCGACCCTATGGCCGCCTTACGCGCCGGCCCTCTTCACACCCCGCAGGTCGGCCAGGTTAACTTTTATATTCGCAGTTGCTATATCTGTTGGACCCGGGTGTTGAAGTTCGTCACATCTGTATATTCGGACTACTCCTACTCACCGCCCACCACCGGCATGCACGCGCGACGTCGCGTGTTAGTGTAGGGAGGGTGGGTCAGGGTACCTGCTGGGAAAGCAGCTGACGATGCGGGTTACCCCGCCGCTCGGCCGCAGGGACGATCCCCCGCATCGGCAGCTTCTTTCCCGGCAGGTACCCTGACCCACCCTCCCTACACGGTTGTTTTAAAATAATGTATGGAGGTAGTAGCTAGTGGTAGTGGGGGCATCGCGATAGGGTAAGGACAAATTTGGATCAGACTCGTATCTGGTCTGCGGTCTTGTGGACCCCATCCGGGTGTGCGAGGTGGTACGCACCGTCGCCGCGCCACCGATTTTTGTTAAGTGCGGAGGGGTGGTTCTTCGTGTGGTCGTTTGTGGTGTTGTTCTTGTTGTGTGTTGTGTTGTGTTGTTCTTGTTGTGTGTTTGTGTGTGTGACCTGTTTCTCTTCACACTTCACCCTACTGCAAACCCTCTATTCACACCGCCCTCTTTACACCTGCTTGTCGTGCCGTGTGTTGTGATGTTCTTGTTGTGTGTTTGTGTGTGCGACCTGTTTGTCTTCACAACTGACCCCACTGCAAATCCTCTATTCATATCGCCCTCTTCACACGACCCTTACAAACCCTCTATTTACACCGCCCTCTCCACACGACCCTTACAAACCCTCTATTCACACCGCTCGCTTCACAGACAGTTTATATACAAAAGGGACACGAGCACACGCACAGGGAGCTGATCCGAGAGTGGCTTTGGGAGCCTACGGGGAGATCCCTTGAATCTATCTAGGTGCTTGGAGGAGGAGTCGACGCCGCGCCCTTATGCCCGCCTTACGCGCCGGTCCTCTTCACACCCCGTCGCGCCACCTTCGAGCGTTGTTAAGTGTTTGTGAGGGGTGTTCGTTTGAGGGGGTTGGGGTGTTGCTGTTGTCGTGAGTGTGTGTCGAGGGTGTCGGGGGTGGTGTTCTCTGTCGGTGCGTGTGTGTGTGTGTGAGCTGTTGATCTTTTTACTAAACAGGCTAAATGTGAATAGAATACTGTATTTTATTCTTCGCTCCGCATATTCAACATATAGTCACCTGACCCCACTGCAAACCCTCTATTCACACCACCCTTTTCACACCCGCAGGTTGGCCAGTTTCTCGACGTCTCCATGCCGCGCATGCCCAACCGCTCGGAGATAATACATTTGAGGATGGCCTTGGAATTATTCACAGACGGTTTATAATACAAAGGGGACACGAGCACACACGCACAGGAAACTGATCTAGGGGGGGCAAGTCGGGCGAATAAGGGTCAGGAGGCACTGTGGCCCCCTGTGCTCAAAGCTCGTCGCCGCCGTAAGCGGCAGCAATCTTCACACGACCCTACTGCAAGTTCTCTATTCACACCGCCCTCTTCACACCCCGCAGGTTGGCCAGTTTCTCGACTCCTCCATGCCGCGCATGCCCAACCGCTACGCTACGCCCCCCCTCTTCCTTCTCCCCGTGCCCCCCCGCGGTATTGTTCTCGACCGCTACGCGCAGCATACGGCCGTGTGCCCTGACTCGCTCAACTTCTTCAACAAGCTCAAGGCCGTGCGTGCCGTGGCGTGGACTGTCGCGCTGATGCTTGTGGCACATCGCCTCGCGATGGCCCCCGTCTCGGCCGCAGGCGCATCTGTTGGTGCGGGGGGCACTACGGCGGGCGCAGCCGCAGCCGTGATTGAGGTGAGGCCTATAGCAAAACAGCAACACTACGAATCAAACAGCAACACCATGAATCGGTCCTAGTGATCATCTATGAGAGGTACAGTTGGAAGGCTAACAGCAATGAACGAAGCGCGTTTAAGCCACTTGCCGTTTTGGGGTCCCAGTGAGGGCTTTTTTCCTATTGATTAAACGTCCGTCGGGTTAACCCGAATGAAACGTTCGAGTTTTGGGTTAAGGGTTCGGGTAAACCCCTGGGTTAACCTCGGCGAACGTTTGATTCGGGTTAACCCGACGGACGTTTAATTAAGAACAAAACCGCCTCACTGGGACCCCAAAACGGCAAGTGGCTTAAACGCGCTTCGTTCATTCCCCCGCCTCTGCGGTGTGGTGGGCCGAGGGAGAATCTCGTCCTCAAGCTAGGAAGCTGGGGCGGGAAGAATGAAAACGACCAACCGGGTGAGCACCACGTATTCAGGGGCCGCCTGGACCGAGGGAGAATCTCGTGCCCAGGCTAGGAAGCTGGGGCGGGTGCGTGGGTGGTGCCACTGGCCTCTCAAAACTAACGCCAAAGCCAGTTTTGTGTTTCTCTTGACATACACACACTACACAAGCTGAGCACAGATGATGTGTTCTGTTGTTAGCCAGAAGGAAGGTCCGCCAACTGGACTAATATCAGTGCTGATATTAGTCTAGTTGGGAGAACGCTCTTCTAGCTAACAACACACCCACACTGCCCAAGCTGACCACAGATGCTTTGTTTGACCCTCTCGCAGCTCCTACGCGCCTCTGCCGATGGGCGGGTGCGTGGGCGGTGCCCCTGGCCTCTTATAATTAACGCCAAAGCCAGCACAAGCTGAGCAAAGATAATGTGTTCGTTTTCTCTAACAGCCCACAACACGCCTCTGCGGGTGGGCGGGTGCGTGGGTTGGGTCCTTGGTCTCTCTCAACAAGCGCCAAGGCCCCTTTTTTGTTTCAGATGGCATACACTCACACTACACACTACACAAGCTGAGCAGAGATGCTGTGTGTGTCCCTCTCGCAGCTCCTTGCGCGCCTCTGCCGATGGGCGGGTGCGTGGGCGGTGCCCCTGGCCTTTCATCACGAACGCCAAAGCCAGTTGTGTGTGTTTCTCCTGACATACACCCACACGACACAAGCTGAGCGCAACTGTTGGTTTCGTTTTTCTTTTCTGTTTCTCTCTTCCAGCTCCTTGCACACCTCTGCCGTGGGGTTGGGGTATGGGCGGGCACCCCTGGCCTGTCATCACTAATCTCCAAGCAACGCCAGTTTTGTGTTCCTCATGGCAGACACTCACAGACGGTTTATAATACAAAGGGGACACGAGCACACACGCACAGGGAACTGATCCTCGGGTTAACCCCTAAGCCTAACCCTCTTGACATACACCCACGCTACACAAGCTAAGCACAGCTGTTGGTTTGTGTGTGTGTGTAAATCCTTCATAACATAAAACTCACACCACATTTCTTTTCTGTTTTCAGCTCCTTGCGCGCCTCTGCCGGTGGGCTGGTGCGTGGGCGGTGCCCGTGGTCTTTGGCTTAATCGGCGGCGGCGCGCATTACCTCACGCGCGAATTTCGCTCCTGCTTTACGGACAAAGATCGGGACGCCGGGATGGCAAAGCTGCCGATTGTATACGCGGACAGCAAGCTGGAGCGCTAGTTTGTAGACGGCGGTGACAAACTTTGAGCACAGGGGGCCACGTGCCTACTGATCCTTACTCGCTCGACTAACCCCCCCCCCCCCCTAGATCAGTTCCCTCTGCGTGCGTGCTCCTGTGCTCTTTGTATTATTGTATTATAAACCGTCTGTGTAGCTAGAGCTGGCCTAGTTTGTGTAGTGTGCAATGCTGTTCATTATTTGTGTGGAAGGTGTTGTGTGATGTTTCGGTTTCTGCTTCACGGACAAGGATTGCGACGCAGGGATGGCGAAGCTGCCCATTGTTTACGCAGACAGCAAGCTGGAGCGCTAGTTTGCAGTGTGTAGTCATTGTATAGTGCGTGCACAGCTGTTTATTTGTGTGGAATGTGATATATGTGTTCGTTCTGTTTCACGAGAAATGATTGCGATGCGGGCATGGCCAAACTGCCCACTGTCTACGCAGACAGCAAGCTGAAGCGCTAGTTTGTTGTGTATGGTGTGTAGTTTGTATTGTGTGCACAGATGTTTATTTGTGTGATACGTGCTCTGTGTTCTGTGTCATGCTTCCGTTTCTCGGGTTAACCCGATACAGAGAAAGAGAAGGATGATCGCGACGCGGGGATGTGGCAAAGCTGTCCATTGTTTACGCAGACAGGAAGCTGGCGCGCTAGTTTGTAGCTAGAGTTAGCCTAGTACGTTGCTAGTGCTAGTTGCTCTAGTGTGCACAGCTGTTGATTTTGATTTGTGTGGAAGCTGTTCTGTGTTCTGTTTGCATTTATGCTATACGGAAAAGGATCGCGAGCGGCGATGGCCAAGCTGCCCATTGTCTACGCCTAGGCTGCAAGCTGAAGCGCGCTAGTTTGTTGTGTGTAGCTAAAGCTGGCCTAGTTTCTATATATATAGTGTGCAATTATGATGTTTATTTGTGCAGAAGGTGTTTTGTGTTCTATTTCCATGTCTGCTACCATTGCACAGCAACGGAGAGCGGCTGCGGCTTATGCTCGAACGTAACAGTCACAAAGAAGCTACGCGTTGAGATTGCCTCTAAGTCTCTCGCAACACTCTACACACAGCGAGATAGCTATCAACCGGGAGAACTTCTTAAAGATTCTCACGGCTGATGTGAATACGTTGTACGTTGATGTGTTCTGACTAACTGATCCTTATTTAGATGCTAATCACAAGGTGCGGGAATACGGGCGAAGACCGGGCGATACCGGAGGGGCGACATATGGGACACCGTGGGGAAGAGAGCAACTACTAATAGGCAATCTGTAGTTGGCGTCTCTCTTGGACAGCTACACGGAGCAGGCTCTTAGCAGGATTGTGACGAAGCGGCTGCTGATCTCGCTCCCCGTCTTTACGACACAGACAGACAGCAAGCTGGGGGTATGGGTATAGGTATGGGTATGATGCATGTATGTGAATATTCGGCGGCACCAGCACGCGCGCGTATGTAGGTACGTGACCCACAGGCCCGCGGCGCGCGGCGCCACCCCAGGCCCACAGGCCCACCAGCCGGAGGGGTTAAGGCGAAGGGGCAGGCGGTGGCCAACGCTAATAACTAAACTCAATCAATCTTCTCTTCGATTCGCCGAGATGATGTCGCGATGAGTGGTTAACCCGTAGGATGGTCTCTGCCACAGATGCAGCCGCGAGCCCGGCCAACCACTATGGCGGTCGGCCCTCCCCAGAGTCAGAGTGGACCCCCCGGCCCACTTGCAGCAACGTCCCACGCCGGGGGCAGGTACTAATACCTCCCGGCCGTTGCCACCGTCGCCATTGATTCGCAGATTCTCGGCCTCGTCGGCAGACCACTGCTGGCCCTGTGCAGGCCCCCACTCACTCCAGCCGACAAAGGTCCTCGCGTCGTCCTCGGGTCCTAGGGGGGGGGGGGCAGTCAGCAGCACCCTCTGCACCGTCCCACCTTTCCCTGCCCTCCCAGCCCTGCCCTGCCCGCCTGACCGTCCCTTGCGCGCCGCCGCGACTAGCCGTTGCCAGTGTTTGAGATCGCCCAGTGAATCGTTGCGCTCGTGGGTTGTGCCCGTGCTCGCGCTCTGCGTCCTTGCACGCTGTGCGTTAACTGTGCGTTAACCCGCGAAGGCAAGGAGGCAGTGGCCAACTAATAATAAGGAGGGGTTAACCCCGAGGAGGCAGTGGCCAACTAATTATAAGGAGGGGTTAACCCCGACGCGCCAGACCGCGTTCGCGCCGTCGAAGAGCGGGTCAGGTCAGGGTTGGGCTCAAAGGTGCTGGCGATGCGAAGGGGCGGTGGCCAAACAATAATAAGGGAACTAAACTCGTTCATCTCGATTCGCCGAGATGATGTCGAAACACAAATCGGCAAAATGCTGTACTGACGCGGCACATCTTCGGCAAAACGTTATTTATTTGCCTAATTGGTCCTACTAAACTGGTTAACCAAATAAGCGACACCGACTCGATCCTAAACCGACGACTTTGTAAACTCTAATAGTAAATAACTGTTTTGGCAAAACGCGACCCATTAACGAATCTCATCCGAATAAATGCCTCATCGCCAAAAATTCGGGGTTGACCCGGTCATCGGTTGACCCGAAATGCCAAAGATGATTGATCGCTGCGCCTGGGCTGCTCGAATACTGCAGAGGCGCCAGCGGCTGGCCTTGATACGTCGTCGCTTGGAGCGTGCGGCGATCTGCTTGCAGGGCCACGCCCGCCGCCTGGCCTTGCGTTCCGATCGCCCCTTCGTGTTGAGGTTATACCGAACGATCATGATGGTGGTCCTCACGCCGCTCGCGTGGCTCGCCTGGATGATCTCCGGGCGGGGCGTGCCATCCTTTCAGGCGAGGGCGGTGTCGTTTCCACTGCTTGTCATTGGGGCTCTTTCCATCACCGCGCAGCTGCAGCTTGGGCCGGCGTGGTGCAGGGGCGCGTTTCTCTCCAAGCTAGCCTTGCGATTATCCTTCATCCATCCGTTGGTCGTGCTGGTCGCAACCGTGCACCAGACCACCTCCTCGCCGGCACAAATCGCCGAGACCGCAAACTCTTTCCTCCTGGTGAGCAGCGGCCATGCCGTGAGCGTAGGAATACTCTTGGGCGTCCTGCCAGCTTCGCGAGGGACGAGGTACTTCTACATTGGCGTGAATACCGCGTGCGTGGCGGTGACCTACCTTCGAAGATGGAACCACGTAGACTGTGGCGTCATGGCGCTACTCGCGCCCCCGCTGCTCTGTGGGCTCGCCGGCCACCTCACTCACATCACCGTCTCGGCCGCGCTGAGACACACTGCCGCGCGGGAAGAGGCGATGGGCGACCTCGGACGCATGCTCGACAGCTCAACCGCAGTCAAGGACACAGCCGCCGCCACCCTCAAGTGGGTGCGCGGACCGCTGACTGTGATCTACCAATGGTGTGTCCTGACCGGCCTCGTCGTCCACGCCGGCGATGTCGCCACCGCGTGCTGGGCCCACGGCTGCTACGCGGTGGACGAGCCGAGCATCCTCTGCGTACGGTAACGAGCGTCACCACGGCCTCCACGCCCTAGCCTCGTTGGGAACCCAATCTAACCCTCGTTCTCGAACTACCAGCCCACCGCACCTCTCTTCTTTTCTAGGTACGTGTTCGCCGTGCTCGCGCTGGCCGTGCTCTGGCAGTTGCTCACTCGGGTTAACCCGATGGACAAAGAGAACCACGAGCTCTGCGACATTGCTGCATTGGCCCACACTTTCTACGCGACGGGGCATCTCGTGGTCGCCCTGGGACTAGCCCAGTTCCTGCTCGGCGACACCACCCCCACCGCCAACTGTGAGGAAACACTGTCCGGAGTAGCTGCGCCACTGGAGGGGTCGCTTGGGCTATTTGCGGTGTGGGAGCTCCACACGCTGATTCAGGTGTTCCGCAACCTGGTGCTGTCCTTCCTCGCCACGGCACAGCCAACGTCGGAGCTCCACCGCGGGCTCAACGTGGCGCTGACCATCGCCTGTGTGGTGCTGAGCAGCGAGCCGGATGCTTCCTCCTGGGCCGATGTGCGATTCATCACCGCCACTCCCCCCGTCTATAACGATTATGCCCCCCCCCC
>Ga0209390_10009804_pt1 | contig 11398 bp, 13 predicted proteins | sample BON01_FD_187212 | JGI IMG/M metagenome (GOLD analysis project Ga0209390, IMG submission 187212) | Freshwater microbial communities from Lake Bonney liftoff mats and glacier meltwater in Antarctica - BON-01 (SPAdes) (version 2) | ecosystem: Environmental > Aquatic > Freshwater > Ice > Glacier... | reverse complement strand
CATGTCTTCTCCCGGCACACACTCAACCCCCACGCATACGCCCCAACCCACACATCCACGCATCTCCGACACCGACACTTGCTATGTGTGTGCTTTTATCTGCTACAACACCCCATCCATCCACATTTCGCACTACCCTTATTACCTCTCTCCGGCTCTCTTTGTTTATTTGTTTTCTCTCTTTCTAGACCATGCATCTACATCCTCTCTAATCCTCTAAATCCAACTTATTTCACTACTTCTTTTCCCTCCCTGCTATTCTTCTATACCCTCGCTGCTGCTCCCACCGGCCCAAACCACTACCTTTCCCTCCCTCCCTCCTTCCTTCCCTCCTTATTCCTTGTTCTTGGTACTGCTCTTCTTCGCCTTCTTCTTCTCCTCCTCCACCACAGGAATCCGCACATTATTTTCTACCCTCTGCTCGACGTGAGGCAAGAATTTGCCGTTGAAAGTAAGAAGTACACGGTCCTCTCCTTGCGAGCCCTTGACTTTTTCCACCGTGGCGTACATATCGATAGCGGACATGATGCCTTAGGGAGGGGAGGGAGGGAGGGAGGGTGGGAGGGGGAGGTGAGAAAAACACATGGAGAGAATATAAGGAAACGAAGGGGAGGGAGGGAGGGAGGGAAGGACACACACACACTTATTTCCACCCTAGAACGTACCATCCCCAAATTTTTCGTTCACAATAGCCTTGATTCCTGTTTGTTGTATTTGAGCGCAAGAAAATGGAGAGGTTGGTGAGATATATATTCCATCTCAACTCCTTCCCTCCCTCCCTCCCTCTCTCCTTCAGACACATAAGAGAGAGATCTTTATTTGATAAGAGCGGCTCAGTTCAAGTGTAGTTTAGGTCCCGCACGTCGGTGATGGGCTTTTTGCCCTCGTCTTGGGAAAATCAAATATCGTCATTTGAGTTTAATCATGGCCAAATATTTTTGTGTGTGTCTGTAAATATCACTCTTTTCCCTCGAATCAATGACAAATACGAATATCGATTCCAAGTCGACCTCCCCTCTTTGTAGCCCGCACGTCTTCCTGCCACCAGAAAGACGTGCGCGTCCAAAAGAGATAGGGTCAGCTTGCAGATATACATAGAAGCATTCACTCCCAAGAAATGGAGAGAGGAATGAAAGGAGGGGGGAGGGAGGGAGGGAGGAATGCGAAGGAGGGTGTTGATCCGCGCTCAAAGGGGCGTGCCCACCAATTAATAGTTACTCTTCTCGGTGCACGCAAAGAGGTGTCGTCAAGGAGGGAGGGAGGGACGGAGGGAGGGACGGAGGGGAGGGAGAGGGGACGGAGGGAGGGTGGGGGGGGAGGGAAGGAGGGAAAGCACAGTGTCAATGAGCAGAGGACTGTCCATTGTGTAAGACACTTTTGGGGTGTGCTCCTCTCACATCCTTCTCTCCCTCCCTTCCCTCCCACCCTTCCTTCCCCTCCCTTCCTCCCGCCCTCCCTCGGACCTCTCTCTGATTTGGCTTGTTTGTTTCCTTGCACGTATCTCCTCTCTTTTAATGAGTCTATGCATTATTCCACTTCTTATTATTTATTTATTTATTTAATTAATCAATTATTTATTTATTTATTTATTTATTTATTTATTCATTTAATTAATTATCTATTACTCATTTATTTATTTATTTAATCAATTATTTATTTATTTATTCAATTATTTATTTGATTATTATTATTATTATTATATTATATATTATTTATCTCTTTATTTCTTTATTTACTTCTTGTACATACCTAGGCCATAATGCAACACCGCTTCCTCCAGCCTGTAGATCAAAGGCTCCGTCCGCAACACTGCGCGATCATACGACCGAAAAGGCACCTATGGAATAAAAGCAAGGTTTCATTAAAATGGGCGAGTGGCTTACGTTTCATTTCTCACACTCCCTCCTACCCTCCCTCCCTCCCTCCCTCCCTCAGTTCTCATACGACCGAAAAGGCACCAATACCAAGAAAATGGGGGGAAAGCAACAACAAATAGATGGGTTTTCTCACACTCCTCTATCTTTCGCTCTATCCTACCCTCCCTCCTTCCCTAAATTATTTCTTCAATTTTACCTCCTGCATCACTTCCAAGTCGTCCGACGTGAGTGTGGGCACGGCCGCCTTCATTTTCTTGGCGGTCTCGGGCTTGAGGTGCGCCTGGCGGTGGAAGAGCTGAGGGAGGGAGGGAGGGAGGGAGAGAGGGAAAAGTAAGTGTTGATCCGCGTCTATGGACACAATCCACAATTGACCTTTCGTAACTTTCCGCTCACAATCGAGTAAACAAGCGACTGAATGCCTCTGCCTCCCCCTTCTCCCCCCCCTCCCTCCCTCCCTCCCGACTTCCTGCCTGGGCAACATAGGCATTGGTCAGACCCGTCTGCTCCGCAATTTCGTCGAACGTCACGTCCGCCTTCTTCTTGGCTTCTAGCAGGTTGTAGACATGGAAGGCTTTATCCTCCTCCGCAAAGGCCGTGCCAAGCGCACGGGTGGCAGTGGTGGTGGTGGGAAGGAGGGAGGGACGGAGGGAAGACGAGGAGGAGGAAGACGCTGAGCGGGACACGACACGGCGGATAGAGGGTAACATTTTTGTGCGTTGCGGTGGGTTGGTGGGCCTGTGTTGTTATAGGGTGGCGGGGGTCAATGGTGTTGTAATCTCAAGTAGAGGAGAGCGAGTGAGTATCTTTCGCGTTGCAATGAAAAACCGACGCGCTTTGCCTCCCCTTTTGCCGAGCTGGCATGCCCCAGGCCCCACGGAGAGGCGCACGGGACGTAGTGGCTGCTTTGACTGTGGTTGAAGGCAGTGGCTTTGGTGTGTTTGGAAGGCCCGGAGGGATGAGATGGACGGCGGGCATCGAGAAGAAGGCCTCGTTGCTGTTCTCTCGCGGCAAAAAAATGGTCCAAGTTTTAGCCTTGGGTCCGAATGCTTGGTCCGAATGATTAGAACCTCCTACACTTACACTTAAAAAGGAAGCAAGCTAGCTTTTGCTTGCCAAGAAATGAAAGGCGTGCAAGCACTCACAAGCACAAGCATGCACAAACACAGAGAGAAGGCAAATAAAAACAAGTACAAGGGCTTTTTTCTGAGTGATTATTATGGATGTTCTTCTTTGTGCTTTGTTTATTCTGTCTTCAAGAGACAAAAGTGGATGAATTGCTTGCGTGTCCTCCCTCCTCCCCTTCTCTTGATTTCACCATCCTCCTCCTTCATTTCCTTTGCATTCCTACTCTCATCTCTCTATATCCCTTCCCTCCCCTTCCTTCCTCCTGTCTGTCCGTCCTTTCTTCAGGCTCTTCTTCTTCTCTCTCCTTTTCCTCCTTCTTCTCCTTTGGAACGCACACGCCAGACAGATAATTGGATTCACAATACTACACACGCGCACGGACACACAGAAAGAATTAAGCATGGGAAGGAAATGAAATCCTCCCCACTCACGTTCAGTCATTCAGGCCCCCCAGTGATGATGACGGGCGACAACAACGACGAAACGGCGTCTTGTTCTTCCCCGCACAGTGTTCACACACATACACAGATCAGATGAGAGACACCCTGTCTCTCTCCTCTCCTCTTCTCTTCTCAACCCTCATTATCTCTCACTTTTCCTTCTCCTTTTCTACTCCCTCCTTCGTTTCTCTCTCTCTGACTTTGTTGATGATGATTTATATGAAAATAAATAGATAAATAAATACATCGAATACCTATAGCTAGCTAACCCTTTACTCTCTACTCATTCACCCTCCTTCCCTCCCTCCCTCCCTCCCTCCCTACGTCTGCGTCCCCGCATCCAAAGCAGGAGCCAACAGAGGAATAGGCGGACCATGATGCGCCCCACTCGCCGTCCTTGCCGTCACCCTCGGCGACCTCGGCTGTTGCACCCCTCCCTCCTTCCCCCCACCCTCCATCTTCACCATCCCCTCCGTCTTAGCCGTCCCCCCTACTCCCTCCCCCGCGCCCTGCCCTCCCTCCGCTCCTGCCATCAGGAAGGGATGCCGCAGGGCTTCGCTAGGAGTGATTCTCTGGGCGGGGTCAAAATGCAACATTTTCAAAATGAGGTCAAGGAAGGCTTGGTAGTGAGGGAGGGCATGCCCAGAGTCGTTCGCTCGCCTTCCAGAAGGCCCTCCAGTGGTGACGCCTAAGATATCGGCGAGCTTGGCGTAGGGAGTGGCGGAGGACGGGAGGGAGGAAGGGGTGGAGGAGGAGGAGGAAGAGGAGGAAGAGGAGGAAGTGCCGGGGGCGGGGGGCTTGAGTCGCCAGCTGGAGGAGGAGGAGGAAGGGAGGGAGGAAGGGACGGGCTCGAAGAAAATTTCCCGGGAAGCGGCAGGGGCGGAGGCGAGCATGCTGGAGGGAGGGAGGCCGAGGACTTCGACGAGCCTCCTCATTTGGTCGTATTGGTCTACCCCCCCAAACAAAGGCTCGCCTGTGTGCATCTCTACTAGGACACACCCTAAAGACCACATGTCAATTGCGACAGAATAAGGCAACCCCAACATCACCTCCGGGGAACGATAAAATCGTGATTGAATATACGAATACATCCTTTTGTGACTCCGGCAGGAAGAACCAAAATCGATGACTTTGATTCCGGAGCGCTTGGGGTGCCGAAGGAGGATATTCTCGGGCTTGAGGTCGCAATGGATGATGTCCACGTCGGGCCGTGCGAGGAATTGGAGGGCCTTCAGGATTTGCTTCGTGAATTTTCGGAGGAGGGTGAGGGAGACGCCGGCGAACTTGGTGTACTTGAGGAGGTCATACAGATTATATGAAAGCATCTCGAAGATGAGACATTGATGGCCCCGATGGACGAAATGATCTTGCAACCTGACCAAGTTGAACTCATCGTTCTTATCCTTCTGCCGCAGGGCCTCCAGCAGCTCCACCTCCGTCTTAGCCTGCAACATAAAGGGCTTCCTGCTCTTGATAATCTTGACGGCCACCTCTCGTCCTGTCGCTCTGTCAACCCCTCGCACGACCTGCCCAAAGCTCCCCTTCCCAATCCTGTTTTTCAACAGGTATCGGTCTTGAAGCACCTCGTCCCGTTCAAAGATGTAATCGTAATATTCGTCATCCCACCCATTGTTGTAGATCCCTCTCTCCACAGTTGGTGCCACCGCAGCAGCGGCCGGGGCGACGGGGGGTTGGGGGTGTGAGGAGGAGGAGGAGGAGGACGAGATGCAGGTAGAGGAGGAGGGGGTGGCGAGTGGAGGAAGGGTGGCGGAGGAGGAGACTGTGGTGGAGGAGGAGAGGGAGGAGGAGGCGGCTGAGGAGGGAGCGACGGGCACGGCGGTCGACCTTCGGGGAGGGGGGAGGTGCCGCAGAGCTGCAGCAGCAGCAGTAGCAGCGCTTCCGCCATCGCTGCTGCTCCTTTTGACGTGCTGCTGCTGCTTGGAGGAGGAGGTGGGCGTGGACATAGCGGCGGACGCGGAGGCCTCCTCCTGTTGCTGGAGTTGGCGTTGGGCCTTCTTTTCGTAGTACTGGGTGTTGATCGCCTTGTAGGTATCAATCAATTGGACCGACAGACGGTTCAAAGGACGGGTGTGCGACGGCCGGCGTCTCCTACGCGCCCCACTGCTACTGCTGCTGCTGCTGGTATGAACGGCTGCTGCTCCTGCTGCTGCTGGCGTGCCTTGCATCGGCTCCACGGCAGCGGCGCCGGCCCCCGATGGCGCACCCTGCTGCTGCTGCTGCTTGACCGAGGAGGAGGAGGACGAGGAAGAGGGGTTCGCAGGCCAAGGGGCACCTATGCTACCACCTATGCTACCACCGGTGCTGTTGCTGCTGTTGCTGCTGTATGCGGGAGGAGGCCCAACAGCGTAGTTGGTCACGACGGCACCTGATTCGAGGCTGGTCGAAAGTGAGCCCGCTCCGTCCGGTGGTCCCATGGGCATGCCTCCCACTCGTGCAGGTGTTTTGTGGTCGTCCTGCTGCTCCGGGTACGGCTGCTGCAGCTGCTGCTGGGGGTGTTGGGGGTGCTGCTGCTGCTGTTGCGCGTGGTAGTGGCCGTGCGGTGGGTTGGTGTAGGAGGCGGGGTGTGGTTGACCCGTGCTGGTGTTGCCCATGGGCCCTGCCCCTGCTGCTGCTCCACCTGCCTCCTCCCCTCCGTCAGGACGCCGCTGCTGCTGCGGGCCCTGGGGCGGCTGCTGCCCGCCACGTACGATGCTGGCTGCTAGGCCTGCCCATCCTGAAGGCATGGCGGTGCTGTGGTGGGGGTGGGGGTGCGAGGTATGGGTCTTTGTTCTCGCTCGCTATCCGTTGCGCGTCCTTGCGCGTCAATTGACCGTGCTCGTGTTGAGTGCTGCAGCTCGTCCTACGGACTTGGGAGAGACGCACCGGCGCCCTCGCTGCTCAAGAAGAACACGAGACTGTGTGTGGAGAGGGGTCGGTGTGTAGTGTGGGGTGGCGTGAGTGTGGGAGGTGGTCCTACGCCCGGGTTTTAAGTCATGCTCTGGGTCCTGTCAAGTCGAGCTTCCAAGAAGAGAAGGCGAAGGGCAAACAGGAGGGACAAATTGTCCACGCCCACCACCTCCCTCTCAGAGTTGTGGCACCCACAGTGTGCACACACCGAGAGGTGTGCCACTACAGGGTGGGTGGTCACACAGGAAGAGGGGGTTTGAAGGACAAGGGGCTTGCCTCGCTCGCTCTCCTCCCCTTCCATTTGAACGAACACGATGCGCTCGAGCCCATGGCCCATGAGGAAGGATATGAAACGCCTCGAAGTCCTGGGCGAGGAGCGAGCGAATGCGAGTACATCACCCTTCCAGAGAGCAGTGAGGGCTGTTCTTCATTCTTGTTGTGAGTGTGGTGGGGGTTGTGGTGCGTGTTTCAGCTAGTCCTTGCCCCGAGCCAAACTTTGGAGACGGGAGGCATTTGTGCAACTGCCGTGCCCTGCACACGACGAGCCTCATCCGTATCTTTTGGACACTGTCCTAGCCCGCGGGGCTGATCCTCGATCCTAGGATAGTGAGGTGTATGTTGTTCATCATTTACTCCCCCTCCGCACACACAAATAACACAGGCCCCCGCGCCACTAGTACCAGCAGTAGCACTACCAGCACTATCACCACCAGCGCGCAGCAGCACTATGCATCTCGCCGTGTGCAATTTCGACGACCTCCTGGCCAAAATTCATCATCGTTTATCATCACATCAACCATGATGATCGAGGCAGATTCGAGGAGAAGCTCATCACTCCCTCCCCGCACACCACCACACACACAAACCACAGGCAGGCACCATGTTCGGCTTCTTGGTGGCCTTCCTCTTCTGCCTCATGGCCCTGAAGCTGTGGGAATTGCAGTTGCCCCACCAACAACAACAAGCCCAACAACAAGCCAACAACAAAAAGCCACACGCCCCCCTCAAGAAAAAGAAAAAGGCCAACCTTTCCAAGGCCGCCAGCACAGCAGCGGCGACGGCTGGGGGTGGTGCTGCCCCTGCCTCTGCTGCAACGATCACGACGCCTGCCCAGGAAGAGAAGGAGGAGGAGGCACCCGTGGCTCCTCCAGCTGGGAGTGCTGGGACTGCTCCTACCCCTGTCGTCAAGGTCGCGGCGCCCGCCGTGGAAGAAAAGGAGGAAGAACCTACGCCCTTTCCCCAAGCGATCGAAGCCCCAGCAGCGGAGGATTTCGTCTTGCCCCCACCGAACACCGCCTTTGCTGCTACACCTGCTGCTGCAGCTGCTGCTCCCTCCTCCGACACCAGCACCAAGCAGGACGAGCCCGATCTTTCGAGTGTCAGCCGTGGTTTGTCCAAGCCGCCCACCATCACCACCACCCCTGCTGCCGTCGTCAAGAAGGTAAGTGCTGCGCCGGTGCTAGATGGAGAGAAGGAGAAGGAGAAGGAGCAAGAAACGGAGGAAGAACCGAAGACGAGGGCTGTCAAGAAGTCGTTCATGAGTTTCACCCCTGCCGTTGCCGCGGCTAACGTGGCAATGATGAGGCTGCTCGAGAACGAGGGGAAAGAGCAGGAAGGGATGGAGGGGAAGAAACACATGGAGGAAGCGGTGGTGGAGACGGAGAAGGCGCTGATAGTACCCCCGGAGCCTCTCAAGCCCGTCAGATCGCGGGAGCCAATCGATCCCAAGGAGCCTGCGGCGCCCGTGGAGCCCGTCAAGCTCGTGGAGGTCGTGAAGGTCGTGGAGCCTGTGGAGGACGGGAGGGGGGAAGACAGGGAGGGGGAGGAGGCTCCTAATGTGACGTATGCCGATCCTTGGGAAGAATTTGCCTCTGTTTTGATGCAGGCCGACGCGCCCGTCAGCGATGATGGTGCAGTGGCCGTGCCCGTGGCAGAGAAGGGGGGAGTCAAGGAGGAGACTCTGGAGGAGCAGCTGCAGGAGGCGCCGGTCTCGCCTGTCCTCCACGAGGAAGAGGCGGTGGAGGAGGAAGAGGTGAAGCCGGTGGCGCAGGCCGAGCCCATCCTCCCTGAGCAGAAGGAGGAGGCACCGGTCTCGCCTGTCATCCTCCAGAAGGAGGAGGCAGTGGAGGAACAGGTGGAGGTGAAGAAGGCAAAGCCCATCCTCGCTGAGCAGCACCAGCACCAGGAGGAGGAGGAGGTCAATGAGAAGACGATTGCCGCTATCAACTCTATGGGGGCCTTCGTTGCTGCTGCTACTGCTGCTGCGGCTTCTGCTGCTACCGTTGCTGTCTTGGCTTCGGAGAAGCAAGAGAAGAAGGAGGATGCAGCGGCCGCTGTTGACTCTCTGCCGACTCTGATTGCTGCAACTCCTGAACCTGTCGTTGAGCCTGCCGTGTTGCAAGTACGGGAGGCGGAGCAGGAGGCGGAGAAGGCGGTGGAGGAGGATGCAGCGGCTGCTGTTGATCCTCTGCCCAGCCCTGTCACTTCCGCTGCTGCTGCTGAGGAAGCTGCGGCTGCCCCTGCGGCGGTGGAGGAAGAGGTGGAAGAGGTAGAGGAAGAGGCGAAGGCTTCGGCCCCGACTGAGATGGCCTCCGTTCTTGCCGCTGCTGCTGCTGCTGCTTCTGTTGCTGCTGCTGCTGCTGCTGCCGTGCCTGCGGTAGTGGTTGTAGCGGAGAAGGGAGAAGAGCAGGTTGAGCACGTGGACGAGGAGAAAGAGCATGCGAGCGCCTCTGCCGAGCCTATCGCTGCTGCTTCCGCCACGACGGTGGACTCCGAGAAGAAGGAGGGGGAGGAGGAGCAGAAGGGGAAGAGCGGCGCTGCTACTATTAGCCCTGGCCCGTGGGCCGAGCTGGCCGCCGCTGCTGCTGCCATTGCTGCTGCTGCAGCCGTCGCTCCCCCTGTGCTTGCGGAGGACGAGGAGGAAGACGAGGAGGAGGACAAGAAGAGTGAAGCTTCTTTGGATCCCTGGCAGGACTTTGCGGTGAATGCTGCTGCTGCTGCAAGCACTGCTGCTTTGGCTGTGCCCGTGCTGGCGTTCATGGATGATGAGCCGGAGGAGAAGGAGGAAGCGGAGGAGGAGGTCAAGGTGGTGGTGGAGGAAGAGGCGCAGCAGGAGCAAGAGAGCGCCCTGGCGCCCGTCGTGGCAGTAGCACCCGCAGAGCCCGTAGCTCTTATTGATCCCTGGGTGGCTCTTGCCACTGCTACTGCCGCCACGTCCACCACTGCCGCCCTGACTGTCCCTTCTGTGGAGGAGCACGTGGAGGAGCCCGAGGAGCCCGTGGAGCATGTGATAGCACCTGCAGAGCCCCAGGCCAACGACGCTTGTACAGCCAAGTGGAGCGACTTTGCCATTGCCTCTGCTGCTGCTGATGCTGCCACACGAGCTGCTGTCGCTGCTGCTCTTAAGGAGGAGGAGGAGCAGAAGCAGGAGAAGGAAGAGAAGGAGCAGAAGGAGCAAGTCAAGGAGAAGGCAGATGCTCCCCTCGACGCCTGGAAGGCCTTAAGTGCTGTTGCGACTGGGACTATCCCGGTTGTTGCACTAGCAGCAGCGGGGAACGGCAAGAAAGTGAAGGAGGACGAGCAGCAGCAGCAGCAGCAGCAGGTGGAGGTTGCGAAAGAGGAGGAGGCAGCCGGCGAGCAGCAGCATGAGGCCCAGCAGGAGGAGACGCACGAGAAGGACCCTTGGGTGGCCCTTGCTGCTGCTACGGCTGCCAGTATCGGCACCAAGGCTTCTCTCGAAAAGGAGGGGGAGGAGGAGGAAGTGGAGGAGGAGCACCAGCCCAAGGAGGAGTTGGAGAAGGAAGAGACGAGCGCGCCCGCTGATCCTTGGGTTGCCCTCGCTGCTGCTACGGCTGCCAGCATTGGCACTGGGGCGGCTCCTGAGGAGGATGGAAAGAAAGAGGAGGAGGAGCAGCAGCACCGTCAGAATGAGGCTGCTGCTACGACTGCCAGCATTACCACCGAAGCACCTCTCCAAAAGAAGGACGAGCACGTGGAGGACGAGCACCAGCACAAGGAGAAGGAGGAAGCGAAAGCTCCCGCCGATCCTTGGGTTGCCTTGGCCGCTGCCACGGCTGCCAGCACCGAGCCGGCTCTCGAAAAGGAGGGCGAGGAAGCGGAGGAGGAGGAGGAGCAGCACCGTCAGAATGAGGCTGCTGCTACGGCTGCCAGCGTTCCCACCGAGCCGGCGCTGGAAAAGGAGGGCGAGGAAGCGGAAGAGGTACAGCACCAGCAGAAGGAGGAGGTGAAGAAGGAGGAGGCCGGCGCTCCCGCTGATCCTTGGGTTGCCCTTGCTGCTGTTACGGCTGGCAGCATTGCCACGGGGGCGGCTCTTGTGAAGGGAGGGGAGAAGGAGGAGCATCATCAGCAGGAGGGTGAGGAGGAGAAGGACAAGGGGGAAACTCCTGCTGATGCTGCTGCTGTTGTCACCGAGCCCGCTATGGTGGTGTCGGAGATGGAGAAGGTAGAGCAGCAGGAGGTGGAGGTGCAACACGAGGAGGAGAGCGAGGAGGACAAAGAGCCAGATGATCGGACTAGTTTGTGGACCGACTTTATTGTTGCTTCTGCTGCTGCTGATGCTGCTACTCGAGCCAGGATCGCCTCTGCCTTGGAATCGGAAAAAGAGGAGGAGGGAGAGCAGCAGGAGGAGGTGCACCAGGAGGAGGAGCAGCATCAGGAGGAAGAGGTAGTAAAGGAGAAGGAGCCGGTGGAAATTGATCCTTGGGAGGCCTTTAGTGCTATTATTCCTGTCGTGGCAGTGGCAGCAGTGGCGAGGAAGGGCGAGATGAAGGAGGAGGGGGTGGAGCAGGTGGCGGAAAATGCGAAAAAGGAAGAGGTGGAGGTTGAGGTGCAACACGAAGAGGAGAGCAAGGGGGACGGGAAGCCTAAGGCTCGTACAGAGCAGTGGAGTTCCTTTGCTGTGGCGTCTGCTGCTGCTGATGCCAAGGCCAGGGCCGGCGTCGCTGCAGCTCTCGAAGAAATGGCGCAGGAGCAGCAGCAGCACCAGCAGCCGCACCAGCAGCACCAGCAGCACCAGCACCAGCAGCACCA
>Ga0209390_10009803_pt1 | contig 11400 bp, 14 predicted proteins | sample BON01_FD_187212 | JGI IMG/M metagenome (GOLD analysis project Ga0209390, IMG submission 187212) | Freshwater microbial communities from Lake Bonney liftoff mats and glacier meltwater in Antarctica - BON-01 (SPAdes) (version 2) | ecosystem: Environmental > Aquatic > Freshwater > Ice > Glacier... | reverse complement strand
ACGCCCCGAGACTGGTTCAAGTGCACAAGACCTGAGCACCCTGCCCATGGGGGTGTGATGCTCTGCACGGTACAGTGTAGGCCTGCTTCGGCATGCGCCAGAAAAAGCCCTCCCAGAGGGTGCACTCTAAAGAAACAAGACAAGACAAGACAAGACAAGCCCCACCCAAAAGGGTGTAATCAAGCACCCCCACCTGCAAAAACATATCGCAATCGAGCAAACAAGCGTGGAAAAGGCAGCCAAAATGCGGATGATAGGGAAGAACACCACCAAAAGAAAGTGGGAGGCGGCGTCGGACAGAGGCCGAATTCCAGGTCTCATCGCGCCGGCCGACAGGCACGCTTTCGTATCATGAGTGCGTGTGGCTTTCTTTTGCCCGCGTGGCGCACGAATGAATGTTGCGTGGTGCGTTTGTGCACGCTAAATCGGGGGTTGTTTGGCGGCATCGACTTCCCCAGTTCTTGGGAAAGCACAGGCCACCACGTCCGGATGACCGAGTTGTTGCCCCCCTCTCCTCCCTCCACCGACTCCTCCTCCGAGCAAGCTTTCTCCTCAGATCGTCGCCGCGCCGTCGTCGTCGATGGGTGTGTCATCCTTTCTACTCACCCTCTAAGCTTCTCCAAACCACGTCTCCTTCCCCAATACAGCACGCACGCAGGCCAAACAAAAGCCAGAGCGTCTTCGACCACTGATTGGGTAGTTGCCGCAATCGAGGAGGTCAAATCCGCTCTCTCCGCAAGCCACACATTCAAGCACACGAGCAAGCCAAAGCCAAACAAGCGCCGCCTGCTATTTCGACCATGACGACCGCGTCCACCAGCACGACCCCTCCGCGCCCCCAGCACACTTCTAGCATGCCTCGCGGGAGTGGGAAAATACGACGGCTGGCTGGGCTTTGTTGCTTGGCCTCGTGCACGCGCACTGCCCACGCCTTCGTGGGTCCCGCGGCCATGTCGACACCCGCCGGTGCCTTGCGCCCCTCCGCCTTTCACGTCCGACCCACCAGCAGCCCCAGAACCCCCGCCACGGCCAGCAGGACAGCCCTTCATGTTGCCCAGGTACGTGGGAGGGCATGGTTGGGTTGGAGGGGTGGGGGGGTGATGGGGGGAAGGGTTCCGATGCGAACGCGGCTGCGGCGGCGGCGGTTGCACTTGCCCTTGAATAAGTGTCTGGCATGCGAAGCGTGACACCCAACCAAAACGACTTGCTCTCGCTTGGAGCCAAGAAAGGAAGTCGTGTGTGTGTGTGGACGAGGGGAGGGTTGTGTATGCGTGGCATATCTTTCTTCTGCTCCGATTCCTTATCATCATCTCACCTGCGTCTGTACTTGATGATGCCTCGCCCCTGCAACGCCTCCACCGTGCTGCTCGCCCGACGTGCATGTAGCCCACCCTTCTTCTTTCTCATCATTATCTGCTCTCCCCTACTTACGCTCGTCCATCCCCAACTGCTTCTCAACATCACCAATCTCACATCCCTACCTCCCTCCCTCCCTCCCTCCCCCTCCTCCTCAGATCCCCGTGCCCATGGACTGGAATGTGGCCGCCTGGCCAGACCTGCCCTTCGTCAACGAAACAGCCACCAGCGGCAGAGACAAGAACATCCGCGCCGGATGGGCCAAGCTTAGCCAAATGGGTGTCACCCTCGGCCGTTCCTCCTCCTCTTCCTCCTCCACCACCCCCTCCACCACCACCCGCGTCATCCTCTCCCCTTCCCACACCAAGAAATCCTCCGCTGATCGGGCCGTGAGGCAAATTGTCGCTCAAGGCCGGCTAGGCAAGGCAGTGGACCTGCTCGTCTCCCTTTCTGAAGAAGAAGACGGACACCAAGCAATCGATCGTGCTCTGGTTAATTTTGTGTTGTACAACTGCATGCGTCGGAGGGACTGGACGAGGGCATTGACGGTGTTAGACGCGCCGATGATTGAGGTGGATATTGTGGGGTTTACTATGGCTATTAAGGCGTGTGGGCAAGCGAGGCGATGGAGGGAAGCGCTAGGGGTGTTAGGTGAGATGCAAGCACGTGGGCTGCGACCTGATTTGGTTACTTTCAACACAGCGATGGATGCCCTGGGGAAGGCCGGGCAAGACGATAAGGCGCTTGATTTGTTTGCTGAGATTGAGAGGCAGGGGATGGCGCCTAACCTTGTGTCTTACAACACGGCTATTCACGCCTGTGGACGCGCGGGGTCCGTGGAACGAGCACATGAGTTATTGAGAGAGATGCAGGCCAAGGGGAAGGGGGTACGTCCTGATTCCGTCTCTTACAACACAGTCATGGCGGCGTTTGCCAAGAAAAATCAATGGAAAGCGGCTCTGGAGCTCCTAGCTGAGATGGGGGAGGCGCCTGGGGTGGAACCTGATTTGATTTCTTACAACACAGCCATGCATGTGTGTGCGAAGGCGGGGAAGTGGGAGAGGGCGACGGAGCTGCTGACGGAGGCGTTGGGCCGTGGGTTGCAGCCGGATGTGGTGAGCTACAATACTGTGATGCATGCGTGTGGAAGGGCGGGGGAGTACCTGCAGGCGCTTGATTTGTTTGGAATGATGGAGGAGGTGGGTGTGGCGCCTGATCGGGTGTCTTTTAACACAGCCATGAACGCTTGTAATCGTGCCTTGAAATGGCAGGCGGCCTTGCAGATTTTGAGGGAGATGGAATCGAGAAACATCAAGGCGAATGTGAAGAGTTATACGATTGCGGTGGATGCGTGTGGGAGGGCGGGGGAATGGGAACGAGCTTTGGAGCTGATGGAGGAGATGGAGGTGAGGGGGGTCCCGGCTAATGTTAGGACGTACACGGCTGCGATGGATGCGTGTTGCAGGGGGGGGGAGGTTGATCGTGTGATGACGCTGTTGGAGGAAATGGATGGCAAAGGGGTGGAGCCTAATGTGGTCAGTTATACGATTGCCATGGACGCGATGAATAGGGTGGGGAAGTGGGAGAAGGCGTCGGCGGTGCTGGAGCAGATGGTTCAGCGAGGGTTGAGGTTAGATTCGGTGTCGTATCGCACGGCGTTGTCGACGGCGGGGAGGGCGACGGGGGAGGGGGAGAGGGAACGACTGGTGAAGTTGCTCAAGGGGTCAAGGGCGATGCATGGCCAGGGAGGGCATGGAGGGCAGGGGCAGCAGCAGGAGGAGATGATGATGATGGAGGAGGGGGAGGGAGGGGAGGGGGAGGAAGTGGATGGCGGAGGGATGGGTGAGTGGCACCAGCCGCAGCAGCAGCCGCAGAGGGAGGAGGAGGAGAGAGGGAGTGGGAGTAGTACCCTTTGGGGGCTATAGGTTTCCTTTGTTTGTTTAGCGTGTCTTAAAAATTGAGTCATGGTGCGTGTCTTTGTTCTATCTGTTTCTGTCTGTGCCTGTGTCTGTGTGATGTATGTTCTGTGTGTGTCGTGCGTGTGCGTATGTTATCTACTCTTACTTTTCTTTCTTAATTTCTGAATTCAGGTGTGAACAGTAGCAGTCACCACCGCAGTATAGCAATCACAAAATTGTAGGAATAGATCTGCGTGAGAGCGAGAGAGAGAGAGGGAGAATTCAGGAAATAGAAAAGGTGAAAAAGCCCTTGATCCTGCTCCCCACCACCGGTGTGGTGGAGGGAGAGGTAGAGAGACGAACGAGACGAACAAAAATAAATGTAAATGAATGGCTTGTGTGTGTAGCTAGGTGTCTCGTCACATCTTTTTTATAAACGAGCCCCTGCCTGCTTCCCTGCACCAGCAACCACATTGACTAGATTAGAAGAACAAAAAACAAAAACGAAAAGAAAAGGAAGGAGAGAAGAAGGAAGGACCACCACACACACTTACATACACAGAAAAAGGAAGGAAAGGTATCTTTTTTATTAATATTTAAATATATGGCACTTTGCAGCAATAAACAACACAACAACAAAAAAGATGAGGCGAGACGAGACGTCGATCGATTGTAGTAATTCTAGGGAGGGGTAGAGCAGACATATAAAAAAAGAAGAAAAAGAAATGAGAAAAAGAAGCATTTGCAAGTTATTATATTCCACGTTTTTTCTTTCTCTTCTTCTAGTTCCTTTCCTTTCTCAATCACTTTCTTGCTGGGCTAGCGGTGTGGCTGCCCGCACGAAAGGGCAGCATCCGCGACGACTCCGCCACTGCTTATCCTGTGTTTGTAAGTAGGGCGAAAGAACCAAAATGAGCAAGCCAAGACTGCAGTTCCATTTCTTTCCTACTACCTCTTTATATCCCAACCCCCACAAAACTACTTACCAAAAATGGTGGAGAACAGCTGCCCATTGAACCCCCAAAAGTCCTTGTGCACATCCTCAAAGGACACAAACAGCCTCTCGCCAGGCACGTTGCCCGCCGTCTTCATCGCTTCCCCCAACGCCTTTAGCAACGCCTCCTTGTTCGCCTTGGCATTCGCGCCGCCATATCCGATCGAATGCACACTAATCATGGCCGCCGGGGCTTTGGTTCCTCCAAATTGAAGGTTAGGGCAGAGGTCCACGTTGATGGCGATGTACTCATCCGGCTTGCTGAGCACTTCATTGATGGCCTTGTGCGCAGCGTCGGTCACGGTCTTGATGCCAGTGGCGTCCAAAGGGGCAGAGGTGCGGATGTTGACAAAGGGCATGGTTAAGAATGCTGTGGGGAGGGGAGAGGGGCGGAGGAGTGGGGGTGAGAGCAGGCCGGGGCTGTCAAATCAGGTGGGCGTGAAGCAGCAAAGCAAGGCAAAGGCCCCAGCCTGGCTGACGGTGCAACGATTGATGCCCTGTGCGCAGGACAGTGGCTGGCAAAAGGGCGTGACCTGGCGGTGCTGCGTGGGCGCTCTGGCTGCGTGGCATGCAGGGTTGCTTGTGGGGGTGCTGCTGCGTGAGCGACGATGACGCTGATGTGCACAAGCTTGGCTGCTAGCTACGGCCAGCCTAGCAAAAGGGACAGCGCGCAGATTAGCAGGCCGACCCCCGCGTCCTTGTGGCCTGGCTGGTCTTGATGTCTTGTGTAGGTGGATGGCGGATGAAGTGCGACGGGCTTCGACGCACATATTAGTTGAGTTGAGTTGAGTTGATTCTTCTTTCTTCTTCGACGCACACATTATTGTTCAATGATTTGACCTCCTCCCCCATGCTCTAAGGATCATGTGCAGCATCTCTAAACTTGTCTCTCACGCCTCGCCACCCCCCCCATCCCCCCTCCCCACAGCATCAGCATTATGGCCCGCCTCACCTTTGCCTGCCTGGTGTCCGCCTGCCTGGCGTTGACGACGACCTACGCCATGACATCCGACAGCAAGATCAAGTTCGACGACACTATTACTTTGCCCGGGACTGCGCCCAGCCTCAGTTTGGCGGGCGTGGGGGTGCGTGTCAAGAAGCTGGTGGGGCCCTTGGCGGTCAAGGTGTACGGGGTGGGGTTGTACGTGGACGAGAAGGCGGTGGGCAAGAAGCTGAGCAAGTTCAAGGGGCACAAGACGGGGAGCAAAGCGCTCTTTGATGCCCTGGAAGCCGACACGACCTTCGACAAGATTGTGTTGCTCAAGATGGCCCGCAAGGTGGGTGCCGCCACGCTGGTCAAAGCCTTGGCGGAGAGCGTGAAGCCTCGTTTGGGCAAGGGCAGCGATGCGGCCCTGACCCAGTTCCAGGATGTGCTCCTCGCGGGGCTCAAGGGCGGGGAGGCCGAGACGGGGAAGCAGTTTGGCTTTGGCATCCAGGGAGGCAAAAAGTTGATTGTGACGATTAATGGGAAGAAGGAGGGGGAGATTGCCAGTGGGCCGTTGGCGCAGGCGATGCTGAAGACTTACTTGGATGATAATGCCGTGTCGAAGGATATGAAGGACTCTGTGGCACAAGGCATTTTGACCTGGATCAATTTGACTAAGTAAAAGAGCGAAGAGGAAATGTGAAGCGGCACAGGGGTGTATGTGTGTGTGTGTGTGAGTGGGTATAAACAATCGTGAGATAGAAAGAAGGGGTTTTCATCAAGCAGAAAGAAACAAAAACCAGGAGAAGCGAAAGTTCGCGTGCATAGAATGTAAAACAGTTCTGATTGTTTCCTCTTTTTAAAAAAAACTTATTCGTTGTCCTTTGTTTGTTGTTATGCCCTTTTTTGTAATGAAATGTTCTGTACAATTCTTACTTTATGCTGCCGCTGCTGTAGGGGTGCCTCTCACCCAATCTCACCACAACTCTCTCTCTTTTTCGCTCTTTCTCACCAATTCCACTTATTTTGGTCCGTCCTCTCGGAAGGCAAAAGCGGCGGCGGGCGGGATGGTCGGGAAGACGAGGCTGCCACGGGGAGAGCTGCTGGCGCTGCTGCTGCTGCTGGTGATGCAGTTGCTACTGCTGCTGCTTCTGGTGGTGGTGGCGCCAGTGCTGCTGGCGCTGCTGCTCTTGCCGACAGGCCAACAGCAACAGCAGCAGTAGGCCCGCTGCTATACACCTTTTGAGCCGCCGCTTCTATTTCCTTGAAAAAAGTTGGAGGGCCCCAAGAGACGACTTTATTAACAATCGCAGGAGGAGCAAATTTGATCCCAGGGTCCACTTGAGTCACAATGGTGAAGATGGCTTGGTTAGGCTTGCCCGGGACGGGCTGTATTATATTTGCGCCCATTAAAATCTCGGCACGCACGTACTTGTCCGTGCGGGGGGCGTCGGGGTGCTCGACTGCCCGGTTGACGACCACGACGGTGCCGTCTTGGAGCTTGCGGTAGTGGACGACGGTGCAAAAGTCGCGGGCTTTGAAGAAGAACATGGGGGGAGAGGCGGCCCAGACCACCTTGGTGTGATCGTTGATTGCCTCCAAGTCACGGCCTTCGGCGTAGAATTTATTATATTCAGCGACGCGGGTATTGTCTTCAAATAAGGTAAGAATGTCTGCAGGGCTGGCGGCGAGCACGCCTGAGGCCTTGACGCAGCAGTACTTGGACAGCTTCCCATCCATGGACGGCAAGCTTTTCCGATGCACCCTCACCCCCTTTGTTTCCGTCACGAACTCCCACCCATCCGCCTCCCCCTGGTCCAAGCATTCCAACGCCCTCCGCAACACCTTGTCATTCAACGAATCCGCATACAGATTCGACTCCTTCCGCGCAATCAAATCGTCATACAGTCGATTAAAACTTAACAATTGCTCCAGCAACCTCTTCAAGGCATGGTCCAACTCCCCCTTCTGCGCCGCCCACTGCCTCATCATCCTCTCCTGCTGCTCCCTCAGCTTTTCCACCACCCCCTCCAGTCTCGCCCTCTCGGAACGCAATTGTGCCTTGCCCAAGCGCGCGAGCTCGGCCATCTCCTCTTCACGCAACCGGCGAATCCGGCCCAGCACATGTTCGTCCTCTAAAGAGAGGCGTGGGAAGACATCCCCCGACAATTTCATCATCCGATCAATGTAACTACGAACCTCCGCGGTGCTGTTTGAATATTGCGTCATAAACTGCTGGAAGGCCTCGTCTAATCGTCGTTGTTGCTCCGCTACTTCCGTCTTGGTGAACGGCCCGAGCTTCCGCACAGTCCCCGAAAACCGACCCCATGTCTCATCATATTGCCTCTTAAATGTCTCCAAACTAGTGTTAAACCCCTGCTGGCGTATGCGTAGTTCAGAGCGTGTCAACTCCGCCAACCGCTGCTGCTGCTGGTTGATTCGTTCCATGTAGTCCTCGTGTAGAGCTGAGGCTTTGGCTAGCTGCTTGTCCACGTCCTTCCTCAGATCCCGTGACGCCGCCTCATAGCGAGCTTGAAACCCCTCCAGTGTGGCGTCCATCCGGCCTTGCACCACCTTTCGGTAGCTATCTAGGCTTCTCACACGGTATTGCCATTCGTCCACCAGTTGCCAGGCCCAGGACCAGGGTTCGTTCCATCCCCATTGGAAGATGTGGTTGGGGCTGCTGCTGCTGCTGCTGCTGTCGGCGCCACCGCGGTGATTCTTGTTCTGCGACGGAGAGGAGGATGAGGAAGAGGAAGAGGCTGAGGCTAAGGAGGAGGAGGAGGTGCCCATCAAAGCCAGGAACTTGTCCGTGGCGTCGGTGCTTGAGGAGGGGCCGGAAGAGGAGGAGGAGGGGGCAGATTTGCCGCTGCTCGTTTTCTTGCTTGTGTCCTCGTCTTTCTTCTTCCGCCAAAAGACTACCGCAGTAGGGATTGTCGTTGAGGTGGTGGCGCTGGCCGACTTCGACGCTGCTCTTTGCACCACCTTGACGCTCCCGCCACAGCCAAACCATCCCCGCCCATCACCAGCACCGCTCCCGCCGGCCGCACACACCGCGCACATCAGGAGGGTGGCGGCTAGGAAAAGTAGCTGCCGCCCTGGCGTCGGTTGTCGTCGTCGTCGTGGCACGGTCGAGGCCGAGGCAGTCGCCGCGGGTGGGAGTGTGGTTGATGGCATGATGAGATGATGATGGCCCAGCGGGGGTCTGTATGTATGAGTGTAGGGCGCGGATTTGGCTGCGGCCCGGGCGCCCGCCGACGAGAAAGACGGCTTCCCGCTGCCTGTGGGCTTGTGTATGTAGGAACAGGGTGTGTGTGGGGGTTGGTATGTGCATGGCAACGCAATTCGGAATGGCTTTTTTTTTTGGATGCTTGTGAGTTTGAAAGCGGCTTCTAGACGCGATGACGTTGCAACTCAACTCTGTTGAGATCGACACGGACATGGCAACAGACACGACCGCTCAGGCCCATCTTTCTTGTCAGACCGCGCGCCATTTAGCAGGGCCTGAACAAAGCAGCAGGCTGGCCTTTAATAGTTTGATTAGCCCTCTTTCAAACAAGCTCGGCGGCTGGCGAGGTAAATGTGTATAGGTAAGAAAATGAAGCCCGGTGCTCTCCTCTCGGCCAACCTCCCCACCTCTAGTCTAGTCTCGCTGCGCACGGTCACGGCAGCAGACAAATACAAGGCAGGCCCTTCCAAAGAAGAGGAGCCCTGGTCAGAAGGAGCAATTGTAATGGGAAGGAGATGAGCCAAAAAGGAATTGATATGCCGGATTTGATTGGCTTCTTTTGTAATATTGATTCACTTTGCATTATTTCAAGTTCGTCAAATTCTTGGGCCCTCCAGTCACAACTACAAAACTAAGGGGACATTCATTACTGCAAGGAATGATTGGAGAGGGAGGAGGGAAAGCGGAAGAGCGGGAATGAGGGTCGAATGGTCTGATGAGTAAGTAGTACAGAGGATGAGGGGGGTAAGGGTGATACTCGGGGTAAGTAGTACAGAGGATGAGGGGTGATACTCGGCTGTGTGTTCTTGTTGGACGTCGGCTATGTGGGTATTGGAAAAAAGGAAAGAAAGAGGGAAATATGAGAGGTGATAGGGCTTACGTTGCATCAGAGAATAATGAAGGCGACGGCGGCACCTTCCCCTTTTGCGACGATGACAACTACCTGAAAAGGACAGCACGCGCAAATTAAATCCCCTTTCCCACCTTTCACACCTCACACCAACCTCAGCAACCCCGCTTGCTGAGCCCTTCCTCCCTTCTTCCCTCCTTCCCTTCCTTCACCTACCTCAAACACAAACGTGCTGAATTTCCCAGTGGAGGGGCTGGCGACAACCATCTTGAGTTGGGGGGTGTAGGTTGTGGCTAGGGCTTGCGGCACTTGGAGGACATACCATAAAAACGTCATATCGAAGCCACCTAAAACAAAATCCTTGAATAGCATCCCATCAAAGGCACCGCCAGCAAAGTACACGCTGGCTGTGGTCTTGGCGGTATTATCTCCCGTCGGCAGCTGCTGGGCAAGAGCGCCTGGATAGTCAAAGAGATTGGTTGGATAAGGTCCGGGAATGCCTGTGGCGGCCAGGACTTCCTCAGGCGTCAAGGGAACAATTTCGCTAATAGCATCAACAGACGTGGGTGCACTGCTCCAGATCCCGTTTGTATTGGTGGTGGGGAGGAGAGCGTCCGCGGTCTCGTCTCGGATCCCCGTGGGAGGACTTGAGGGGAGCATGCTGGGCATGGCTGAGGGCTGAGTAGTGGGCATGGCAGAAGGCTGCGTGGTGGGTGCTGCAGTTCGTGCTGTGGGAGAAGCGGTGTCAGCTGGCTTTGTCGGTGCCACAGAGGGCAGGGCGCTTGGCGTGCCGGTCGGTGAAAGGGAGGGGAGCACCGTCGGGATCGACGAGGGAGAGCGGGTGAGAGGGCCGACGGTGGGCGCGCAGGCGAAGGGGACAGGGGTGGGAAGCAGCCCGTGCTTCCTCTTGTTGGCCAGCCGCTGCTTCATCTTCTCGCTCTTGGCCGTCGGCGGCAGCACCGGATAGGTCAACGTCGCCGTGTCCCGCGTGCAGGCACGGACGCCGCGTTCGGCGAGGCGCGAGGACTGGAAGACCAGCGTGATGGTCGCTGGCACTGGCGTAGAGGGGCAGCCATCCTCTTGGTAGTGGAAGTGCAATTGAAATTTGCGGTGGCCCCTGGGGGAAATGTAGCCGTCGAACCAAAAGAACGTGTTTCGAAGCGTGTCGTAGAATGTCAGGCCCGGCGTGGCCGACTCGGCCCTGCTTGGCGAAAATCCGCGTATACCGCTTGTCGCCCACTTCCTTGAGCCCATCGACCACTGTGCCCGGCGGGAGGGTAATGGCCAGCATGGCATCCGTCACATTCATCACGTCATTTCCGTTGTAGATCTTGATGCCCACCTTGGCAAGCTCGCAGGGGGAGAGACCTTGAGTCTTGGTCAGACGGCGTTTCCCCTGCACGGGCAGGTAGAGAGGGGGCTTGCAATCACCAAAGCCTCTTGCTTGCCTCATGTTCTGCCTGCTCCACTTGTCCGAGAGGCCCTGGGCGACGGGCGCGGCGACAAGGGCGAGGGCCAGAAGGACCCCGCCCACGAGGCGTTGTCGTTGCATTTCGAGCGCGTGTGTGGCGGGGGGATGACTGCGTGCGATGTTACAGGCGGTGTCGTGGGGATGGCAGAGATGTTGCGGCTTCTCCCTGTGGTGTGCATGTTTTGTGTGTGCTTGTGCGTGAGTCGGCGCGCTGGTTGAAGGATTGTAGGAGGCCTGAGCATCGATGCTTGGTGCCAAAATTGGCGGGGTGGGTGCGTGCTGGACGATCGTACGCCAAGCCCATACAGAGTGGGCCTTCGCTCTGTACATGTAGCCTAGGAAGATCGTGCGAACCAATCAGGGGCCCGCGAGGGCGGGGTTGGAGGACAAACCCCCTCGCCCATCCTGTGTGTGAAATGGAAAGAGAGTGGGGTAGATTTGTGCCTTGGGAAGGAGACAGAGGCATGCGAGAACGGCAACGGCAATGCAGTGAGAAGAACGAGCCACATGGGCCTCCAACGCACAACGCACAACGCACGTGCTCGCTCGTTTGTGTTGCAGCCGCCCCTTGCTCCTGCATGTGTGTCTGCTTTCCACACAAGCACCACGTGCTTGGTTGGGGGGACAAACCCAAGAACCTCACACCACGTCATTATGCGTGCGACAGAGGGCAGTGG
>Ga0209390_10009801_pt1 | contig 11401 bp, 12 predicted proteins | sample BON01_FD_187212 | JGI IMG/M metagenome (GOLD analysis project Ga0209390, IMG submission 187212) | Freshwater microbial communities from Lake Bonney liftoff mats and glacier meltwater in Antarctica - BON-01 (SPAdes) (version 2) | ecosystem: Environmental > Aquatic > Freshwater > Ice > Glacier... | reverse complement strand
GGAATAGCCATGGCAAACTCCTGTCGTTTGCCACCTTGAATCAGCATCAGTCAGTCTTGGCAACCCTACACGAGTCAGTATCTCCAACTTCTGGTATAAGAGCCACCTGGCGACCGCTATTGGCATCGAGGCAGTGAAGGCGGGGAAAAGCGTCTACTTCATCCCGCTGGCCGACTTGCTGGGAGCGTTAGCCAAGGCCGAACGTGAAGGAACGCTGCGTGAAAAGATCCGGTTCTACTGCAGACCCTCGCTGCTGATCGTCGACGAGATCGGGTACCTTCCGGTCATCCCGGGTGGCGGCAATCTCTTCTTCCAGCTTGTGAACGCGCGCTACGAAAGGAGCTCGATGATCCTGACCTCCAATCGCGGTTTTGCAGAATGGGGAGAAATCTTCGGCAGCCCGGTCGTCGCCACAGCGCTTCTGGATCGGCTCTTGCACCACGCCATCGTTATCCAGATCGAAGGCTCAAGCTACCGCCTGCGCCGCCACGCCGACCTTCTGCCCGAGCACGTCCGCTCCACCGCGAACCTCTCCCCGCCAACGCCGGAGGCACCAAAACGGCGGGGACGGCCTCCCAAACATAGAGGTGCCATGCATCAGACAACCTGAAAACCCGCTACCGCAAAAGTGGGGATTTTTACTTTGTCACAACTGGGGAATTTTGAAGTGTCATTGACACGCGTCGGACGCGAACTGGATATCGCGATCATGGCACGGAAGGCCAAACCGCTCACGGTGGTCAGTGATAATGGAACCGAACTGACATCATCAGCAATCCTGAAATGGTCACAGGAACGGCGGATCGAATGGCATTACACAGCTCCTGGCAAGCCAACCCAAAATGCGTTCGTGGAGAGCTTCAACGGCCGCTTGCGCGACGAATGCCCCAACGAAACTCTGTTCACCTCGATGGCTCAGGTCCGCGCGGTGCTGGCGGCTTGGCGCAACGATTACAATGCCGTTCGGCCACACTCAAAACTGGGCGGGCGCACTCCCGCCGAAGCCGCAAAACAAGCTCTATCGGGGCATGCCCCGATAGAGCTTGTTATCCCTTCACCCATCAAGCATTTAACAGGAGGGCTCTATCTCTGACTGGTAACAAGTTGGGGAGCACGTCAGGGTCACGTCAACTCAACTTCAAAAGCGATGTCGATCTGGACGACAATCTCGATCATTCGGAGCACTTCTGCAACTTCCATAGACCCCACCGAACAGTCAAAGAGAAGGCCCGCGATGAAGCGCTGCGGGAAAGACTATCATCGCATCCAATGAGTGTCGCGCCAGTCACTCGATGTTACATTCTGCAATGAACTTTCGGCTAAAGGTTTCCATCGAAACCAGAATTTGGCCAGGAACAAGACCATTCATTTTGTGCTACACGTGCTCTTTGAGAAACCGAATAGCTTCGGTCATGGCCTGATCAAGCAACGGACCGTCATACATTTCGTAATGGCCGCAATCGACTTCAACCAGCTGTTTGGGCTCGCTTGCAGCTTCGTAAAGAGCGCGATAGCTGGTCGGTGATCCAGTTGTATCATTGGTCGCCAGAATCATACATGAAGCGCGTGGCCCAACCCGTTCGATTATATCTATAGGGCGGAAATCCATAACCCGGCCAATTGAATCGAACCCGAACCAATTTTGCCATTTAGGTACCGCATCCCACATGGCCGGCTCCCATTCCATGCTTTGCTCATCGATGAAAACGCTCATTACATTGAGCGGACGATCCACTTCGTTTGTCAAAACCCTTTTGCGTCTTGCCTCTACAACCTTGGCTTCCCATTCCTTCATCTGCTCCGGCGTACGGTGGTTGGTTACTGCTTCATAGCCGTCCGCAACCCCAACCATCCCGACATTGGCTTTAACCCGCTGATCTATTGCTGCGGTATAGGGAGCGATGAGCGCACCAAAGCTTGCACCGAAAACTGAAAGGCGCTCGAGGTCAACATATTCGATAGTCTCTAGATAGGTCAGCCCGTTACGAACATCTTCAACTTGTTCCAGCGGGGCCAACCTGCCCCGTTCTCCACCGCTGTCGCCCCAGCCTCGATAATCAATTGCGAGGCACACGTAGCCCGCCTTGGTGAAATATTCTGCGAACAATGGCTGCACCATGTCTCGAATGCCGGTAAACCCTTGGCATTGAAGTATTGCGGGGTGTTTCTTGGTAAGATCTAGATCCTCATCGGTGTATAAATCTGCGACGATAACATCGCCTTCGCTGTAAAACGTAACCGTTGTTTTGCGCATAGCTCGGTCCTTTCAGGCGGGGAAGGTGTATAAGAAAATGGTGTCGAGAATGCTCCATAACTAATGTTATGTAAGATCGTCGACATAATTTAATTTAGGTAGTTAGTGTCGCATATCATGTTGTATAGCCCCTTTGTAATCAGCGGCAAGATGCTGCCCAGCACGCCAATAGTGCCATGCGGCCCAGATCGCGAAAATTGACATTACAGAGAGAGCGCCACGCAGTGAATCCGCACCCAAGTAAGGATAGAACTGATCACTGAGCAAGCCAACCAGCAGCGGCCCCCCACCCTGCCCCACAATATTCATGACTAGCAGCAAAGCAGCGGCAGCAGTTGCACGCATGCCCAGCGGACTGATGCTCTGAATCTGCGCAAAGCTCGTCGCCTGGTAAAAAAATGTGCAAAGTGTGAATGGCACGATCAGGAGGGCAAGAGAAAGATTGCGGCCAGGCACCAGCCATGCGGCGATTGCAAATGGACAGGACAGAATCAGAGCGACCGACACGATCTGCAATCGCCAGCGAATATCATTCGCGCCGAAATAGTCCGCTAGTGCACCCCCGCAGTACATGCCCACGGCACCGGGAATACCGGCGATAATACCAAGCATGAGTCCCGCCTGTGCCAAACCCATATCGTGGGTCCGCAGCAAAAAAGGGGCCGCCCAAATCACAATTGATGCGCCGACACCCGTAGCTAGGGCGCCGCCGATAGCGACATGAATAAACGTCTTGCACTGCAACAGATAACGTAACGATTGGGCTATCGGTAGCGCAATGGAAGACCGGGCATCGTCTTCGGTAGCGCCCCGTTGCGGTTCAGGGAGCGTCTTAAGCACGACAACAGCCAGCAACAATCCCGGAAGCCCGACAACAAAAAGCGCCTCTCGCCATCCGAATTGCGCCGCGATCCAGCCACCTCCTGAGAGAGCGAAAAGAGTTCCGATCGGGATGCCAAGACCATAAATGCCAAGTGCGCGAGCCCTCTCCCCTGCGGGGTACAAATCGGCAATGAGCGAATGTGATGGAGGCCCGCATCCAGCTTCACCCAGCCCAACACCGAGCCGAGCCAACGCCAGCTGCTCAAAGGACCGGCTCAGACCGGAAACCGCGGTCATCGCACTCCAGAACGCGAGCGACAGGGCAAGAATAATCCGACGGCTCATTCGGTCCGCTGCCCACGCGATTGGCAAGCCCGCGACCGCATAGAGCAATACAAACGCAAAGCCAGTCAACAGGCCCAATTGCCCATCGGACAATGCAAATTCCACCCGGATCGGCTCCCCTAAAATCGCCAGAATCTGACGATCGATCATATTCACTGTGTAAACAGCAACCAAAAGACCGAGGGCATAACTTCGGGAAGGAGCTACAGGGCGATCGTGCTGCAATTTCATGGCAGCCATGCTATCTTCCTTCCAAGGTGGTAGTATAAGCCACCCTTTTTTTACAGGAAATTGGCAGATGGATCATCGCTTCCATACGCACCAATTGGCGGTCCGGATACTCGTACGAGCAGGCCGTCATCAGCAATAAGTTCACGCGCCCAATCGATCACGACCTGCCGCTTTGTGATCTGCCACCTACCCTTGTTTCTCCGAAGATCATCAAGATAGCGATTTCCAGTGACAAATTCCATCAGCTGGCCATCATTGCTGATTATATGCACCGCCTGCCCGTAGGTCTCTACGTGCGCCGACGTTCCTGCAATTTTGATAACACTCTGACCCAAGAGATGCTGCGTCCGTACCATGCCCTGACGAATAGCGAGCACGGCAGGTGCAAATCCCGCACCGTCCCCTTCATATACATCTGATCCGTAATGAATTTCAGCATCAGCGACAAAAATATCAGACAGCGCGGTTTGATCACCACGGTCTATTGCCCGGCCATAGCTGGCCAGAACAACCCTGATCGCGGCCTCGTCTTCGAGCTGCCTCAAACGGCCTTCGATACCCGATAGGGTCTTGCGCCAATCAACCATCGGGGGTCATAAAACGGGCTACTACTTTGTTCATTTCGGCAAGGCGATCTACATTATCGCCTATCCCCATCCCACCGGCTACAATCAGATCTTGGCCGCTAATCTGCGCTGATCGGTCCGAACCCAAGAAAACCGCAGCATTGGCTATATCGATAGGCTGGCCATATCGTTTGAGAGGCTGCATCTCGACCATGACTTCCATCAGTTCGCGGCTCAGTGCTGCCTTCACGTCTTCTGGCAGCTCAACACCCGGCAGGAAGATCGGTGTCTCGATCGGACCTGGCGAGATGGCATTAACCCGGATGCCATATTTACCCAGAACCACTGCCGCATTCTGGGTGACACTAATAACACCCGCCTTGGCGGCACGATATGCCGGGATACCATAGCCCGCGAAGCTACCTGCTGTCGATGCGGTGTTGATGATTGCCCCGCCACCTGTTTTTGCCATTGCCCGGCCGGCAAAGCGGCATCCGAGCATCACTCCAAGTAAATCTACCTCCATGACTTTAGAAAAATCATCGAACGCATCTTCTAAAAAATCAACATGCTGCATGTCACCGGCAATGCCCGCATTGTTAAACATGATATCGAGCTTACCGAAGGTTGAAACCGCAAACTCAACCAAACCCTCGACATCCTCTGCCTTAGAAACGTCACAATGATAGAACTTCGCCTCACCGCCCAATTCATTGGCTAATTCCTCACCTGCATCGTCCGCGATATCTGCTATTACCACCCTTGCACCTTCTGCCGCGAACAATCGCGCTGTGCCGGCACCTAGGCCCGAGCCCCCCCCGGTTATAATTGCCACTTTGCCCTTAAGTTCCTCACTCATGGTAGTATCGCCTCCCTTCTAAAAACCTCTCTTGGAACGATAAGTAACCGCTCCGCACCTCGACGCAAGCAATTTTATAGCTTATGTCACGATAAAGTGTATTAGGCTTGTGCAATAGGGCTTCACTATGTTTATGTGACATCGTTAAAATTAAAGATCAGCATAAGAGTAGGACCGTAAAATGGCAAAAATTGACTGGGAGCGCGTTCGTAAAGGCGCAAAAAGAGACAATAATACGATCGTTTGGAAGGCGTATGGCTTCCCTGCTATCGCTGACCTAGACTGCACCTGCTTTCACGATGCACCAATTTCCGAACCTTGGTCGGACATGCCGGAAAAGCTAATCGTATCTGTGGCTATCACGGGCTCATTCGTCCGACGCGACAAAAATCCCAACCAGCCCTACAGCCCCGATGAAATCCGTGCATCAGCACGCGAAGTGTTGCTCGCAGGGGCAAGTACGGTTCACATCCACGTCCGCGATGAGAACGGCTATTTTACACTCGACCCCAAGCGTTTCCGTCAAGTGATTGAGCCGCTAAAAGAAGAATTTCCGGATCTTGCGGTTGACGGATGCCTTGTCTGCGGACTGCCGCACGACTGGCAGCAATTTGAAAAAACCATAGACACAGGCTTGCTTGACGCCTCCCCGGTCAACCCTACCGCAACCTACATCGGCGATTCGCTTCTCGCTAAACCGGTGCCCATCCTTCTTCAAAAGACGCGGATGCTCCTTGAGCGCGGTATTACTCCAGAAATTGCCGTTTACACGGATGGCGATGTTGCCAATGCTGATCGCTACCTTATCCGCTCGGGCTTGATCGGGCCAGGAGCGGTGTGGTTGGTACTGCCCGCGTTACCCGGATGCAGTCCAATGAATAACACCCGGCAGATGGGTTATGGGTTGCTGCGAATGGCCGGCTTAATTCAGGATGTTGATCCTGAAGCGGTTATTATCGTGTGCGCCGCTGGCCGAGCGTCAAGCGCGCTAGCTATGCTGGCAGTCTCACTTGGATTCCATATACGAATTGGGATGGAAGACACTTATTACATGCACCCACATAAAAATGATATTATTGAAAGCAATCTCCAGACCTTCGAAATGGCCAAATCGCTTGCAACAGCCAGCGGGCGCGAGGTCGCCACGCGGGCGGAGTATAAGGCAATGATTGACGCTCGCAGAAGTACTGAAACGTTGGCTGCGACGGGCGCCGATATCGACACCGTTGCGGCTGAGTAGCCGGGTGATGAAGAAGGTTGGCGCGCTAGATGGGATCCGTATTGTGGAACTCGGGCAAGAGATCCAAGGGCCATTCGCAGCCCTAATGCTGGGCGACATGGGAGCCGATGTAATCAAGGTAGAGAGTCGTGCGACCGGTGATCTCGCCCGTCGCACGACTGTCGGCCGTATTGCGGGCCCCGGAGCACCGCACGCTAACTTTCAGCAATATTTTCTGGTGCTCAATCGGGGTAAGCGCAGCATCACACTTGACCTGAAAAAGTCTGAAGGAAAAGCTATATTCTTACGCCTTCTGGCCCAAGCGGATGTCCTGCTAACCAATTTTCGGCCAGGCGTGCTGGATCGGCTGGGATTTGGCTATGAGGAAATACATACCCTCCTACCACGGCTTGTCTACGCCGTCGCTTCATCGTGGGGTCCGGAGGGGCCCTGGGCACAACGCCCCAGCCGTGATTTGTTGGCGCAAGCGGCATCGGGAATGATGAGTAAGACCGGAACAGAATCCTCTCCGCCGCTGCCTGCCGGTTCGATAATCGCAGATTATACAGGCGCGCAGATGGCAGCCATGGGAATTTTGGCGGCACTCTATGCACGAGAACGCACTGGCAAAGGACAACGAGTAGACACCTCGATGTATGGGTCGCTGATTGCAATGCAGCCTTGGGAGATCGCGCAAACATCGCTGACCGGCAAAGAGAACCGTCGTGCTGGGCGTGGCACACAATTCCTGCACGGCGTTTGGGGGGCTTTCCAAACCGCTGACGGATGGATCGCGCTTGCGGGAGTTGATGAAGATCGCTGGAAAACATTCTGCCGTCTAATCGAGCGAACCGACTTAATCGACGACCCCGAATGCGACAATGAGTGCCGAAATTTCCGCGGTGACAAAATTCAGGCCATCCTCGACAAGATACTATTGCACAAAAATACGGACCAATGGATGGCTCTTTTTGGGCCTAATGATATCTTCGCCACACCGGTGGCTGGTTACCTTGATGTGCTGAATAGCGAGCAAGCACTGACCAATGGTTATGTTCGAGAAATGGACCATCCTGACACCGGTCCAATCCGTCTCGCGGGCAACCCAATCCACCTCAGCGATGCGCCAATGCGTCCCTTCGTTACGGCACCGGCGCTTGGCGCTGACACCAGCGCGATACTTTCCGAAGTTGGTTATTCCGAAGATGAAATCAATAAATTTCGCGAAACAAAAATAATTTGAGAAAAGGTAATAATTAACATGGTACATCAACTCGGTGAGAAAGAACCGCGACCGGGGTTCGCAGACATTCTCGGACTTTACCACATCAATATCAATGTTTCTCACCTAGAACGATCACGAGCATTTTACGAGCTCATAGGCTTTCAGGTCGTAGATGAATTCGCTCAAGCTGGTGAGGCTGAATTGGACAGGGGGCTTGGTTACGACTATACTGATTGTCGAGCTCTCTTCATGGCTATTGGTCGCAATCGATTTGAAACAGTAATCGATCTGGTCGAGTGGAACGAACCGAAATCAGAACCGCAAGAAATCCGGCTGCATCAGCTAGGTGCGCCACGTATCGCCTTGCGCGTCAGGAATATTGGACGGATAGTCGAAAGGTTAAGTGCTGAAGGCGTAGAGTTTTTCGCAGAACCACAATTACTCTCCTTTTTGAAACGCAAAGTACGCTTTGTCTGCTGCCGCGACCCGGACGGGATGACAATCGAATTTGTCGAGCTGCTCGACAAGTCATTGTAAGGATAAATATCGATGGAAGTATCTGAGGCAAGAGATCGGCACAATTTCACTGCCAATGTCGAGCCACCTCTAACAATCGCGGATCCGGAAACGGCAGAATGGTCTGATGAGGCCGACGTGGTCATTGTCGGACTTGGCGGCGCAGGTGTTGTCTCTGCATTGCAGACAATTGAAGAAGGCGGCAGCGTGATCGCAATAGACCGCTTTGGTGGAGGCGGTGCGACGGAAAAGAGCGGTGGGGTAGTGTATGCTGGCGGAACCCGTTACCAAAAAGAAGCCGGCTTTGATGACAGCGCCGACGAAATGTTCAAATATCTGAAACATGAGGGTACGCCGGTCCGTGACGAAACCCTACGACGCTTCTGTGAAAATAGCAGTGCAGACATTGAATGGATCAGCGGATTTGGCGTTGAATTTGGTTCAACCTATTACGACAACCGCGTGGCGTACCCGCCAGACCCCTATTATCTTTATTATACAGGAATGGAAAAGTTCCGCTCCGAACACGCCTATGTGGCGCCACGTGGTCACCGTACCGTAGGCAAGGGAGCTACCGGGAAAAACTACTTTGCTCCATTGCGCGATGCGGCGTTGAAAGCAGGAGCGCGATTTATCCCTCACGCACCGATCCGTCGGCTCGTCCAGGATAACAGTGGTAATGTAATTGGTGTTGATATTCAGGAAATTCCCAATGCCTTTCAATCCGAACATCAAAAGCTGTTCCGAAAGGTCGATCCCTATAAGTTCAATAATAGCGGCCCTGCTCAAAAAGCAATCGAGGAAACAGCGGATTTCGAAGCACGAATTCCCCAAGTCCGGCGACTGATCCGGGCACGGAGGGGCGTCATTCTCTCTGCAGGAGGTTATAACTATAATCTGGAACTATTCGCTCGCTATCGCCCAATTATTCGCCGCGCTTACCCAGATATCGTGCGTGGCGGTTCCATGGGGTGCGATGGCAGCGGTATCGAGCTAGGAACAACTGTTGGCGGCGAACTCAGCCATATGGATCAACTATTCTGCACCAAAGGAATTTCACCGCCGGAAGCGTTTGTTACTGGTGTGTTGGTCAATATGGAAGGCAACCGCTTCATTGCCGAAGATGCCTATGCAGGTAATGTTGGCTGTGCGGTATCGGAGCAGTCCAACGAAGGTACAGCATGGTTGATTGTCGATGCCACAACTTATTGGCAAGGACTACGGCAGCTTCTCTGGCCGCTCAGCAATGCCATATCGTGGTGGGGAATGCCGGCGCTGCTGAATCTATTTCTAGGCGGCACAAAAAAGGCTCGCTCGGTAAGCACGCTGGCTCAGAAAATAGGCATTGACGCTGAGCAACTGACTGCAACTATCGATGCCTATAACATGCATTCGCGTCAGCATAGCGACAACGAACAATTCAAACTTCCGCAGCATCTGAAACCACAAGACCGCGGACCTTGGCGTGCGATAAATATGTCAATGCGCAACAAGTGGGGTTTTTCAGGTACGATGCCCTATGGCGGCCTAACTGTTGATGAGGATACAGGCAATGTGACCCGCAACGACGGTTCGATTGTAACTGGTCTCTACGCTGCTGGCCGAACCGCAGTGGGCATATGTTCGGAAAGCAATTTCAGCGGACTGTCGATCGCCGATACAATTTTTAGCGGACGCCGCGCCGCTCGCGCGGCCATGCTGCTTCGGCGAAATGAGCCAGCCTAGGATGGTCCGTAAAACATGCGAAAGCTCATCGTCATGGCAAACGCCCTGCTCAAAGCCGACCTACTATGAAAGGAATCTAACGCTTGACCATCACAGATACTCTAATCGCAACTGGATGATAGTTGGGTATCACGTCACGACCTTGCTTGAAATGGCCAAGCATTTCATCTTTTACTCCGGCTGTTTCGTGCTCAAGCAGGAGGGCTGTTTTAGCTGAACTACGTTGCGCCGGGGTTCGCACTTGCAGCGTAGCGGGCCTTCATGACTTCCCACACGAAGCTGAAGAACCCCGACATAAGAACAGCTGCGACCTTAGCTGCCATCAATCTTGACTCACCCGTTATTTCACCAAGCCAAGGGATGAAATAGATCAACGCTAAAACCACCGCAGTCTGGATGAGAAATGAAATCACTTTGCGCGTCACCCCTGATTTGAACCAAGTAGGTTCTGCAACCTTCAGCGAGCACGGACTTCCAGTAATGTCCAACCCCACCCTCATATCACGCGATCCAGAGGAGTCGAGCGACACTTGTCGCAAGGGGATAACGTCCAAATTTCTAGGCATTCTGAAATTATGGTCCTCCACCAACTTCGGCGATCGGAATCGCTCTCATGGATGTCAAATCTTGGCGCAGCGCGCTTTGCAGCACAGGCAAACTTGATCGATTCTGCAGGTCCATGGCCTATCGCAGCAACCGCAGCGGCGTAATGATCCGCTTATACCAACCTGCATTGATCACAACCCATGGGCCCATTTGCGGTGCCCGATGGTCATAATGCGCCAAGGCTGATCGACGAGTTTGTTCCACGCCTCGCAGCAGTGGTCGACGATATTGTCGTGGGATGTGAACACCCGATTGGATAGCCAGTTGTCGCGCATGAACTGCCAGATATTCTCGACCGGATTGAGTTCAGGGCATTTGGCCGGGAGCGCGATGATGCTGATATTGCCGGGCACATCCAGCTTGCCAGTCATATGCCAACCGGCCTGATCCATCAATACGACAGCGTGAGCGCCGGGGGCGATGGCGAGCGCTATCTCGGCCAGATGGAGCGTCATGGTTTCGGTATTGCAGAAGGGCAGCACCAGCCCCGCGCCCTTGCCGTGCTCCGGGCAGATCGCGCCGAAGATATAGGCCGATTTGGTCCGCTGGTCTTTGGGTGCCGAGGGCCGCGTGCCGCGTCTGGCCCAGCGCCGCGTGATCTTGTTCTTCTGACCGATCCGCGCTTCGTCCTGGAACCATATCTCTACGGGTGTGCCCTTCGGGAGGGTGGCTTTGACCTTTGCCAGCTCGGCGGCAAAGCCCCCTTTTTAAAGGCCTCCAGGGCATGTTCGTTCTGGGCGTGGTGGCGAGGGCGCGCCGTTAGCTTGACGTAGCCCAGCCTCCTTATACCAACCGGCTGTGAGTTTGACTCACGCGGGGGATTCCCAAGAGGCGAAAAGTCTGAATCTATAGCGCTCGGTTTAGGAGGGCGTAATCATGGGCTCAGCGATAGGCTTGCGGGAAGAATTTGATGGAGCGGCATTGCGGCGCCTGGCGCGATTATCGAAAAGCGCGAACCAAGCGCGGCGGCTGTTGGCATTGGCTCAGATTTACGATGGGTGCAGCCGGAGCGAGGCTGCCAGGATCGGGGGCG
>Ga0209390_10009800_pt1 | contig 11402 bp, 10 predicted proteins | sample BON01_FD_187212 | JGI IMG/M metagenome (GOLD analysis project Ga0209390, IMG submission 187212) | Freshwater microbial communities from Lake Bonney liftoff mats and glacier meltwater in Antarctica - BON-01 (SPAdes) (version 2) | ecosystem: Environmental > Aquatic > Freshwater > Ice > Glacier... | reverse complement strand
AAGACCTTGCGGACTTGCTTAGAAAAGCCAAGATCTCAGTAATACCGAAAAAAGTTACAACCTCTTCCCCAGAAGTTCTTGCACTAATTGGCGACGTGGCAGCTTACGTGAAGCCCGCTCCAGTTGCGCAACAGCAAGGTGGCGGAAAATCTAACGGAAGAAACGCTCAGCGCAAGCGCACTGCCCGTGAAAGCGGAAGCGCGCCCTTGGTAGCTGGACGGAACAGTCGTTCTCGCCCGTCAACGAGCGAGGCAAGACCAGCTGCTGCCGGCAGGTCTGGTCAGCGCTCTCGCTAACGAAGACTCAGTCGTGCTGGGACTTGGGTGCCTCGCTAACTCGTATCGACAGTTCGAAGTCAAAAGCCACACAGGAAGCAAGTGCCTAGATGCTGGTCTCGGGTCGGGATCGCAAGAATAAACAACAAGGCACGCGGGTCAGGCAGTATTGATTTTCAACGCTCCGATAACCTTAAGAAGCTCTCGACCGAGGAACCTCGTCACCTCCGACGAAGCCCTCGTCAACTCAAATAAATGGCAGCAGGACGTCCATGCTTTGAAGAGCCGACAAATTATTTGCTCCATCTGCGACGATGGAGGTTCAGGAGAAGAAGATTTCGATCGGATACACGCCTACCGAATAGGGGCCACTCGGCAACACCTCGCAACTAAATGGAGGTCCACGCGAAGTTCGACCCTACCCGTTTGGCACGTCTCCATTTTGGCGTCACAGCAGCAGGTGCCAGAGCTCGAGACCCGCGGGGCAGCAGACATACTCTGCTCCATCAAAGTGCTCTATATTGTGACTAAGTTGACCGACTGGGGATTTGCATGGCCATGAAGCAGGAAGGGAGATGACTCAACGCCAGACCATTCTGCTTGCCCTCGCTACTACTTGTCTCGGAGGAATGCCGGTTTGGTTAGTGAGTGTCTACGCTCCCCAAATCGTTGCGACATACTCTCTCCAGACAGCCACTTATGGCACGCTTTTAGGCGTATTTTTCTTGTTTTCAGCTCTGACCGCTGTGCCGGTAGGTCGATATGTGCAGGAAATTAATTGGCTTTCAGGGGTGGTTTGGACAGCCCTGTTCTCCGTCCTTGGACTGCTGTTCTTGGCATTTCTGGCCGAGGGACTAATTCTTCTCGTTATAGGTCTCTTCATTGCTAGCTGGGCGAACTCTTTTTCGCAAACCTCCGCGAACAAAGGGCTGGCAGCCCATGTACCTCAGGCACTGCAAGGTAGAGCCTTCGGCTTCAAGCAGGCTGCACTGCCCTTCTCAACCCTAATCGTCGCCTTGACAGTGCCCCTGTTTTCAACAGGTGATAACTGGCGTTTCGCTTTTTGCCTGATCGCACTAATTTCCCTGATAGTCGGTCACGTTGCCGTGCGCTTGATAAAGTCGCAGGGATTTGCTCTTGCTGTACCTTCGAAGAAAAAGCCCTCACCCAGCAAGACGAATAAAGGGAAGCACCGCACGCGTTCCCCTCGGTACCTCCTCTTTCTAGCTGCAGGGTCAGGGGTTGCCACCGGAGCTACCATGAGCTTCGTTGGGTTTCTGGTTCTTTTCTCCGTCCACATTGGGCTCTCGCCAACTGCAGCAGCGCTTGTGCTGACCATTGGCAGCTGCGCAGGTATCGCGGCACGCATTTCTCTGGGCTTTGTAGCCGACCGTCTGAGATCAGGCCACATTCGCCTTGTCCAAATGCTAATGCTGGGAGGAGCGGCAGGTTTTGGGCTGATGTCGATTGCTAACACCGCAATCTTGTTGGCAGTCGGCACCTTCCTTGGATTCGCCATGGGGTGGGCCTGGAACGGAATTTTTCATTTTGTCGTGGTGAGATCCCGACCTGATTCCTCCGCCTTCTTCACTGGCGTCGTTCAGGCCTCAATGATGACTGGTGCGACCTTAGGGCCCCCTATTTTCGGGCTTCTTACTGAGATCTCGTACTCCACTTCTTGGCTTTTCCTGGCCGGCGCAATGCTCGTTTCTGCGATGCTCGTAGAAAAGGGATACCGGCTCATGCCCCAAGTCGAGACCTAATAGCCCTAGTGGCCCCGGTGCTAAGAGTCTTTTCCGCTTGTTAGGCCCAGCAACTGCTGGGCCTCCTCAACTACGTAGCGGTAGTCCTGAGGGTTATGTGCCCGGCGACCGAGGAAAAGCCCATCTGCCGCTTGGTGGATATCACCCAACAAACCAGGTCCAGCTGTACCACCGTAGAGAACTTTCGACTTCGATCCCGCCAGTCCGTCCTTGATTCGTAAGATCGTATCGACGATGTGCGAACGATCAGCAGATTCGTCTCCTCCAATAGCCCACAGCGGCTCGTAGGCAATGACCGTTCGGCCCAAATCTGCGCCACTTTCTTGAATTTGACGTAGGCAATGTTTCGCCGCATCTGCAGCGTCTCCGGGGCCCTTCTCCCCTACACATAGAAGAACCTCGAGATTCCAACGGTGAGCCTCAGCGACTTTCTTGGCAATTAGTTTGTTGCTATCTCCGCGGGCGCGTCGCTCGGCATGGCCAAGCTCCACGAAGCCCACTCCGATTTCGGCGAGAAGCTCAGCGCTAACATCCCCGGTGTGTGCCCCAGAGGCAAAAGGGCTGCAGTCTTGAGCCCCCACTGCGAAATCTTTACGCGCAATACTCATCACGGTCGCGAGTGATGGAAAAGAAGGGACGATGAATTTATCCACGTCGCTCGCAGTAGCGGCCCCCAAGACCTCCTCTAACCAAGCTTGAATTCCTCGTTCACTAAAGTAGGTCTTGGTGCTAAATCCGACACTAAGCCCGCCTAAGCGCCCGGTAAGAGTGACCATCTAGGAAGCCTTCGAACGAGACCGGATCTTTCTCACGGCAGGGGGAACAGCAATCATTAGGGCGGTCATGACAATGATTGTAAAACTAATCGGCCGATCGAAAAGAATCATAAAATTCCCCTCTCCGATTGCCGAAGTCTGAGCCATCGCCTTTTCGAATAGAGGTCCCAACACCACCCCTAGAACAAATGGCGCAAGCGGATAGTCGTACTCCTTTAGGAGATACCCGAGCAATCCGAAAACGAAGACCAGCCAAATGCTGAAGGTGTTGTTGGAAATAGAGTAGGCCCCGATAACGCTCGTCAGCAAAATCAACGGGTAGAGATATCCATATGGGACCCGTAGCATTTGGGCAAAAACTGGCGCCATAGGCAAGTTCAAGATTAGCAGGAATACGTTTCCGATAAAAAAGCTGACCAATAGGCCCCAAACCAATTCCGGTTGCTTTTCAAATAGAAGTGGTCCCGGCTGCAGGCCATAAATCGTGAAAGCACCGAGTAAAACAGCGGTTGTTGCGCCACCGGGTATACCCAAGGCCAGGGTCGGAATGAAGTTGGCATTAGCCGCAGCGTTGTTTGCACTTTCTGGCGACGCCACACCCTCGATTTGACCGGTGCCGAACTTGGAACCGTTTTTTGAAACTTTACGCTCGATGCCGTAGGCCATAAACGAAGCGAGAGTGGATCCAGCACCGGGGAGTGTTCCGAGCGTGAAGCCAATACCGGTCCCGCGAAGTATGGGCAAAATACTGCGCTTAAGCTCGCCGCGGGTAATCATCAGATCTTTGAAACGTGCACGAATAGGCGCAACCGCGCCGCTTCGTATTTGGTGAAATACCTCGCCGAGAGCGAATACGCCGATCATCACCTCCACAAACGGGATACCACTCAACAAGTTCACGTTCCCGAAAGTGAACCGGGCATCGATGAAGCCAACCGAAACCCCAACAGTGGAAATGAGGACCCCCAGGGCAGCCATCATGAGCCCACGCGAAAACGACCCACCACCGAATGTGATCACTATGACAAGGCCAAAAATCATAATGGCAAAGTTTTCCACGGGACTAAAATTAAGGGCCCACCTGGCGAAAGGCGGTGCAAAAGCCATGAGAAGCGCCAGAGAGATTATTGCCGCTATAAAAGATCCGATAGCCGCGATTGCAAGAGCTGCACCTGCACGACCATTTCGTGCCATCTGATAACCATCCAGAGCAGTTATGACGCTGGGCGCTTCTCCGGGAGTCGATAGCAACACAGAAGTAATGGTTCCCCCATACTGGGCACCGTAGTAAATACCTGCCAGCATTATGAGCGCCGTCACTGGCTCAAAAGCGAGTGTAAGGGGAATCAGAATAGCCACCCCTGTTGTAGAGCCCAGCCCAGGGAGAAGACCGATGATGGTGCCTAGCAAAACTCCAATGAAGCACCACAACAGATTTTCCACGGTGAAGGCTGTTTGGAAGCCAAGAATTAGGTTGTCTAACATTTATCCTCCAAAGATTCCGAGAGGCAAAGGCACCTGCAGGAACTGGTCAAACACAAGGTAGGCAACGAAGATAGTGGCGCCTGTGATTAGGGCAGTTGGGATGGGTTTCTTCTTTTCCACAAAATACGAAATGGTCGCAATCAGGAGAGCAAAAGCAAAAAGAAAGCCAATTACATTGACGAGAAAAAGCGCTACAACGGTCATGAGCAGCACGAGGATGAGCTGCCTGTTTCTCGTCTTCTGGTTTCGGCCAAAGATGTCCGGGGACGCTTTCTTCTCTTCAGATTCCACCTTTTCGGTTGAAGAGAAGCGGGCTTTTGCGTCTATGAGGGCTGTAATGGCGACGATGGCCGCCGCGGCAGTGGGCAAGAAGCCTCCTGCTATGCGGCCATCGTCACCGTAGACTCCATAACCGGATCCAATAATTCCCGCTGCGATGGCAATCGCTGCAACCGCAAGAGACACTGTCATTCCGGCAATTCGTGGAGTCATATTCATTTGCTACTCGATAGCCGCTGCGATTACAGCAGCGAGATCTTTCGCTTGCTTTGCTAGGTAAGCATCGAACTCCGCTCCAAGGAGAAGATTTGCTTGCATCACGTTGTCTTCAAGGTACTTTGCGTATCCAGCCGACTCGGCGTACTGCCTTCCAATCTCAACCCAGTAGTCAATCGCTTCCTGAGATATTCCAGGGGCAGCAATCCATCCGCGGAACTGAGCAAAGGACACGTTCACACCCTGCTCTGTAGCGGTAGGAATATCCGCGAGAAGAGGGTATTCGTAACGGTCACTACCAAGTACACAGAGTGCCTTGACCGCTCCGGCTTCTAGCTGTCCCAGAATCTCCCCCGGGTTGTTGATTGCAATGTCCACGGTGCCACCGAGCAACAACGCTAGGGCCTCGTCGCCAGATTCCACTGGAACCTTGTCGAATTTAACCCCTTGGTCCTGCTCGACAAGAGTCAGAACGATGGAATCCAGACCGGTTGCTCCACCCGATGTTGCAGCAACAACTCTCTCCGTCGCCGCCGCGTCTGCTACGTCTTTACACGTCTCATAGGGAGAATCTGGAGAGGCAATCATTATTGTGAAGTCATCACCCAGCTTCATGATGGGAGTAAAATCTTCCCACGTGAATGCCACTTGGCCTGTTGCTGGCAACGCCAACATAGCGGTCTCCGAGGCCAGAAGGTAGTTATCCTTACCTGAGGCTCCGAGTAGGAAACTGTAACCAACGGCTCCGCCACCGCCGGTACGGTTCTCGACGGTAACAGTCGCGCCCGTGGCCTCTTCGATTCCCCGAGCGATGGCGCGACCTGCTATGTCGCTTCCGCCTCCGGCTCCAAAAGGAACGATCATGGTAATTGGGCCTGACAGTTCAAAGCTTTCCTGAACTGTCGTCGCCACTACATCCGCGGTCTCCTCTTCAGTGGCAGTGGCACAACCCGCAAGGGCGAGGAGTGCAACAGCTGTGACAGAAACTGACCTAGTAATAGTTGTTGAGTACTTCATGCTTCACCTCTAACTTTTCTCGTGTTGGGGAGTATTTTCCCTCGATCGATTAGGACGGCGTCCTACCGAACTCTTTGGCATTGCGTCTCGCGGCTCGAACGGTGTGGTCAAAGGCATGCTGCGTCGCCCCCATTGTGGCTTTGCCCGAGCCCACGATGTCAAACGCGGTTCCATGGGCAGGGGTTGCTATCGAGATTGGCAGCCCCCCTTGGACCGTGACTCCTGAATCAAAGCCGATTAGCTTCATCGCAATTTGGCCTTGGTCGTGATACATCGTGACGATTCCGTCATAAAGGTCTCGCCTCGTGGCAAAAATAGTGTCGGATGGAAATGGTCCCTCGACATCGATTCCCAGCTTTTGCGCTGATAGCACTGCCGGTGCGATAATGTCGAGCTCTTCGCGTCCGAAGTTGCCGTTTTCACCCGCGTGTGGGTTCAAAGCGCAAACCCCCAGTCGAGGTGAGGAGCTGCCTGCTGTAATTAGAGTGTCGCTCAAAAGCTTGATGGCGGCCACCACGTGCTCAAACTTGACGTTTTCGGCCACCTGAGACATGGGGATGTGCGAGGTGACCCGGGCAGTCGTCAAATTCTCAAGGATGTTGAGTTCCGAGGTAAATCCTTCAAAGCCGAGCTCCGTAGCGAACCATCGAAGTTCATCCTCATGATTCATCCCAGCAAGTTTGAGGCTCGTCTTGTTGAGAGGACCGAACATAATGGCGTTAATTTCATGGGACTTAGCCAAAGCAAGCGCGCGACTGAGCTGGTGGATGACCCTCGCTCCCGCAGCGGCGCTGACCTCCCTTAGGGGAATTCTTTCTGCACTTTCGGGGCTGGGAAGGAGCTGAACAACCCCGGGCTCCCGGTCTAGAGACCAAGGCACTAAAACTCCGGCCTGCTGCTCTGCGGAAGTAAGCTCATCTTCGTTGGCTAGAAGCACCACCTCGACATTCTGAAAGTTTTGTGAGTCACTTAAAAGCCTTGCGATGACCTCCGGTCCAACTCCAGCTTGATCACCAAGTGTTATCGCCACACGCGCCATTATTTTTTCCCTTCGTAATCAGAAATTGCTTGCACCTTTGCCGCTGACGAAGATGACTCATCAAAGTGGTACTCGAGCCACTCGGATACGAGTTTTTTCGCAAGTTCGCGGCCAATAACTCTCTCCCCCAGGGCGAGCACCTGGGCATTATTACTTAGTACGCTGCGTTCAACGGAGTAGCTGTCGTGACCCACGGCGGCTCGAACACCATTGACTTTGTTTGCAGTTATAGCCATCCCAATGCCCGTCCCACAGATCAGCAGCCCTCGGTCGGCTTCACCTCTGGCGACAATTTGTGCCACTTCGATAGCCACATAGGGATAGGCAGTATCGCCGTGCCCATCGACACCGACGTCCTGTACTGAGAGGACTCGCGGATCAGCTTCAAGTTGTTCTCGCAGAGTTTCCTTGTAGCTGAAACCGGCCTCATCGTTTCCAATCACGATTCTGTACTTAGTCATTGCCTACTCCCGTCTTTTCTAGAATTTTTCCCACGCGAGCCACTAAGAGCGCAAGCGAGATGGCACCGGCATCAGGCACACCAATTCCGCGCTCGGCATGGTTTTTTGCGCGACCGATTTTAGGAACCAAGTTCGCGGTCTTTTTGGCGTTTAAATCAGCCTCAAGAGAAGACTCCTGCCAGGCCTGTCCCACGGTCCGTCCCCGGTCGACACAGAGCGCGAAAGACTCGGAAAAAGGTGTCAATACATCTACCAGCGTCTTATCTCCAAGGCGAGCGCCACCGATGTCCTGGACGTTTGTCGCCGCATAAATCAGAGCGTCGGAAACACTGCGAGCGGACATGGAAGTCGCTTGGGAAAGTGATGTGGCCATTGACCCGAGCAAGATACCCCAGATGGCGCCAGACGTTCCTCCGCCAGCCTCACTCCAACCACCGGCGGCCACGCTGAGTAGCTCGACAGATCCAGAACAAACCATTTTTGACACCGCCGTGTGCGCACCGCGCGCCCCACGAACCATCCCAATACCGTGGTCGCCATCTCCCGTTTGGGCGTCCAATAGTCCAAGCTCTTTCTCCGCCTCAACCATTTCTTCGGCCATCCCGGCAAAGACTGCTTGCAAAATAGGGATATACGCTGCGGAGCCTTCGGGTTCGCGGAAAGCTTTATCCATCGTTGATTTTGATTTTGGACTGTAATTAGTTACGTCTTTATTTTTTTCAAGCACCAGACGGCTAAAGCCAGGGGCATCGCAAGACGCGCGCCACAGAGACTCCAGCTCTTCATCGAGCCACGCAATGGACAGAGAACAACCATTCATATCGAGACTGGTCACTAGCTCTCCTACCTCAGGAAGGAGCACTTCGAAACCGCGACCAGTTAGTTCATCTGCCACCACGTTATAAACGCAGAAAAGTTCCTCATACTTCATCGCACCAAGGCCGTTGAGAATCACCGTAACCCGTTTGCCGGGCATGGGTGCCGGCTCTTCGAGAATGCGTCGGACCAAAATCCGGGCCAACTCCTCGGGGGTTGGTAAGTCAAGTTCGCCGATGCCCGGTTCACCGTGAATGCCGAGCCCCAACGCCATTTTGCCCTCGGGAACCTCAAACAAACGCTCTGCTGCCCCTGGAAGCGTGCAGCCCGAGAATGCCACTCCAAGGGTATAAATGGCGTCGCTTGCACGCTGGGCCAGTTTCTCCACCGTGTCCAAGTCATCTCCTCGAAATGCACTTGCGCCCGCAATCTTGATGACAAACAGATCTCCGGCGACTCCTCGCCTCGAACGGCTTTCTGCTGGAGGCGCACTGACCACATCGTCGGCAACTCTCACAGTTCGCACGTCCATCCCGAGCGACTTCAGTTTTTCCTGGGCATGGGAAAAGTTCAGCACGTCCCCCATGTAATTGCCATAAATTAAGAGTGCTCCGGCTTCTGTGTCAGCGGCTTGAGTAACCCTAACTACTTGGCCGGAGCTCGGAGATGCAAAGATATCGCCGCAGACCGCAGCCGTCGCCATCCCTGTTCCAACCATTCCAGCAAAGGCTGGGTAGTGTCCTGATCCTCCACCAGTAACGATGGCCACTTGCCCTCGCCTCCGAGACTGCAGAACAACACCCCCGTCCACCAAGGAAATTCTGTCTTCGTGGGCGCGGACGAAGCCGGCTAGTGCTTGCGACGCAAATGTTTCGACCGTTGTGAGCGTGGAAGTCACTTAGTTGCCCCCAAATCGGAGCTCGGTGAGTGCTTGGTCAACAAGCCCTCCAAATACATTCGGTTTTCAAGAAGTACTTCGAGCCAGTCATCGCTGTACTGCTCACACACGATTCTGCCCGTGAAGCCTGCAAGCTCAGCCATCTCAAGGGCCTCGGGGTAGTCAATCACCCCGTGTTCCAGAGAAGTGGGGTTTGTGATGTAGGAAGACCCCGCCATCTCCCGTGTGTAATTCTTGACGTGCCAATAATTGGTAACCGGCAGCATTTTCCCCAGCAGTTGACGCCAGTGATCGACCTCTCGATCGAGACGGATCAGATTACCAATGTCAGGGTTTAGCCCGACATGCGATGCATTAATGTCCGCCACAAGTCGTAGGGCTGACTCGGGAGACCCCAGCAGGGTGTCCTCATAGAATTCCAAGGAAATGAGGAGCCCTAGATCCCCCGCTCGGTTAGCAACCTTCTGCAGCCTTTTTACGGCTGTCAACCACGTGGTTTGATCCTCACTGTCTCTTCGTCCCGCCGCTAGCCAGAAAAACCGCGCATCCTTTTGCTCCGCTGTCAGCATTGGATGAAGTCCAAGACACACCGTGCTGGCGCCCAATTCATGCGCGACCTCTAGGCCACGAAGGGTGTAACTCAAGTTCGCTTCTCCCAGCCCTGGCTCGATTACACTCTTGCGAGCTATGGCGAATGCCGGTGCTTCCAGGACGCTTTCAGTTAGCGCATCCGTCAGTTTCTTAATTTGAGCATGATCAAAAGACGGGAAAGGAAGCCAGTTATCGTGAAGCTCTACCCCGTGAAATCCAGCTCCCTTGAAAGCCAGGAGCGCCCCAATCCATGTATCCAGCCCACCCGAAATCAGTGGCGCCCCGGAAGGGAGCGTTGACGGTGCTTTTACCATCCCCGCCAAGATTTCGTTTGGAGCAATCATCTGAAACGCTCCTTTGCACTAGATGATAGTTCCTATACGATACGGAGTTAGATCTCAGTTTTTGGTGATGGAACTGAATCGTGACCAAATCTTTATTTTAGCGAGCCCTCTCTCACAACGAATGCTTTTCGATCGGCCTGCACGCGCACTTTCACCCGCCCAATGTGATCTGCCATCAGAAGCCGAGCGCGCTCCTTGTCCCCAGCAATCATGGCTTCTAGTATTGCGTGATGCTCGTCTATAGCAGAATCGGCATCAGTGACTCCTACGCCAGCGAATAAACGAAACCTCTGCACATGCCCACCCAGAGTGTTGTAAGCAGAGATCAGGAATAAGTTGTCCGTTGTTTCAGCAATGAGGCGATGGAAGGCTTCATCAGCGAACCAAAAGCTGCTCATCTTAGAATATGACCCCCCTCTCGCGCCGCCTCGCATTTGGCGAACCGTTTCCGAAAGCTCCTCTAAGTTGATTGCAGAAGCTCTAGCTGTCGCAAAATATGCGTTTGCTGGCTCGATGGCCGCTCTCGCGTCCATCAAGTCGCTGAGCTCCTCACTGCTGAGAAATGGGGCCACCCTATAGCCGCGCAGTGCCGCTCGAGTTATGAGGCCGGTCGACTCGAGTCGCGCAAGGGCTTCGCGGATAGGTGTGTGTGAGACGTCAAAGTCGCGAGCCAAAGCATCAATATTGAGCGCAGTCTCCGGAGGATACTCGCCTTCCATTACATGCTCGAGCAGCGCGTCGTACACGAAATCCGAGAGAGACCGTCGTGAAACAAACTTGGATGGATCGGGTAGGTCGCCCTCTGGACCGCTCATCACTCTCTCTCCTCATTGACATCAAGTCCGAACATCGGCGGAATTCGGTTTACCCTCATGGGTGCGGGAAGAGCGGCGAAGTGCCGCTCAACTACTTGCGAACCGAGTCGTAATGAGAATGCTAATGGTTGGCCGGCTGTTTGGATTTGTGTCGACATGACAATATGCAAGAATCCAGTTATTCCTCCAGAGGTGGTGAAGCCCGAAACTCTAGCGGTGGGGCCTTTGGCCACCGATGCTGCTGTGGTTACAGCCGATATTAGCGTCATTACCATGCTTCCATTATCACATAATGGGACGCAAGGCTAGCCCAATGGTGGTCGTGGCTAAGTCTATTCTTTGAGTAGCAAAACACTCGTCAAAATTTGATTTTTGTCTATCCAAAAGATGGCCGAAAAGCTTCTCTTCGATAAGTCCAGAAAAACTCATTGCGCCCACTATTTCCCAACTAGACTCAAATTTGAATTCGACCGTAAAGAGGTAAACCAATGACGCTTAGCACTACCCAAATTCCTGTTGTCCCGGCAAAAGATGAGCTAATGGCCGCTGTGACCGAGCAGGTTCAACACTGGGTGCTAACTGCCTCACAACAAAAAAATTCGCAGGCTGCCAATCGCCTTTCGGGCC